>Ga0247822_10001534_pt1 | contig 14198 bp, 12 predicted proteins | sample 13C_Cellulose_Da_FD_192423 | JGI IMG/M metagenome (GOLD analysis project Ga0247822, IMG submission 192423) | Soil microbial communities from agricultural site in Penn Yan, New York, United States - 13C_Cellulose_Day30 | ecosystem: Environmental > Terrestrial > Soil > Agricultural land | place...
GCTTTCCCCACGGTGGGCGGCTGCCGGTTCTCCTGCATGGTGGCGCCGTCCGCGTAGAACCGCTCGATCGCCTCGGGGATCCGGCCCGCCTGGACGTATCCCACCAGCTCCTGCACCCGCTCCCGTGTCGACATTTGCAGCCTCCCGAAGGACGGTGAATCGAGATAGTTGCATAGTCAACTATCCTTGGCCTCCGGAGGTTCCCACCGCTCGGTCCGTGTTGGCCGCCCGCAACAGACACCCCCCTCCTCCCCTCATCACGCAAGCGGCTGCACGAGCCCGTCGAAGTCATCGCAAGCACAATCGAGAGGCGAGCTTGTCACCGCTCCATGCGCGTGAGTGCACCGCGCCCGCGGACCCCTCCCACTGGCTTGCCTCTTGCCCCTCCCCCCTCCAAGTCCGCGTCCGACAAGAAGCTCGACACCACCACGCATTCGAACGAATTGTCGCGAGGCCGATGCGCGTCCTGCTGCTGAACTACGAGTTCCCCCCGCTGGGAGGCGGCGCGGGCGTCGCCACCCAGGCGATCGCCCGTGGCCTTGCGTCGCGCGGCGTCACGGTGGACGTGATCACCGCGGGCGAGCGCGACGAGTGCCGTTCCGAGGTGCTCTGGGACGGGCACGGAGCAGAGGGGCTGCTCACGGTCTACCGCGTCAGGTGCAGCCGCACCGGCGTGCACGAGGCGGGCATGGGGGGCGCGCTCAGCTATCTCCGCCACGCGCTCCCGCTGGTGCGGGCGCGGATGCGCGACGAGCGGTACGACATCGTCCACCTGTTCTTCTCGCTGCCCACCGGCGCGATGCTGCCGCTGCTGAGCCTGGGCGACACGCCGGTCATCGTCTCGCTCCGCGGCTCCGACGTCCCCGGCTACGACCGACATCACAAGCACCTGGAGCGGGCCCACCGGGTCCTCCTCCCGCTCACCCGCTGGATCTGGCGGCGCTCCGCTCGGGTGGTCGTGGTCTGCGAAAGCCTCGGCCGGCTCGCGGCTCGCACCGATCCCGGACTGCGCTATTCCGTGATCCCCAATGGGGTGGACCTCGGCCGGTTCCGTCCCTCGAGCAGGGGCCGGAGCCGGCACGGTGGAAAGATCCGCTGCCTCGCCGTTGCCCGGCTGGTGGAGCGCAAGGGGCTGAGCGACCTGATCGAGGCGCTCGCGTGCCTCGAGCGCGACCGGTTCGAGCTGGAGATTCTCGGCTCCGGCCCCGACGAGCGGAAGCTCAAAGACCTGGCCGCCCGCCTGGGGGTGAGCCGCGAGGTCATCTTCGCGGGCTCGGTGAGCCGGAGCGAGATCCCGGGCCGCTACCGCGACGCCGACATCTTCACCCTCGCCTCGCGTGAGGAAGCCTTCGGCAACGTGTTCGCGGAGGCGATGGCCTCCGGGCTGCCGGTGGTCGGCAGCACCGTGGGCGGGATTCCCGAGCTGATCGAGCACGGGAAGAACGGGTACCTCGTTCCGCCGCGCGAGCCTCGGGCGCTCGCCGCAGCGATCCGCCTCCTCGCCGACAATCCCGAGCTCCGGTCCGAGATCGGCCGGCGCAACCGGGCCCAGGCCGAGGCGAATCTTTCCTGGGCCAGGGTCACCACCCGCTACCTCTCCACCTACAACGGCGTGCTTCGCCGTGCGCCCTCGCGGGTGGCACTGGCCGAGCTGCCATCGAGCACCTGGTGATCGATCGCGTCGGGTTCTGGGTGGCGCGGGACCTCTGGCCGGTGCTGCGCGTGGCGAAGCTGGGCCGCGATCGGCTCGATGCGCTCGCACGCAAGCGGCTGACTCGGATGCTCCGCACGGCCGTGACCCTCCCGTTCTACCGGCAGCGCCTGGACACAGCGGGCGTGGCTGACGACGAGCTGATGATGGAGCTCTGTCCCGAGGAGGTGCTCCGGGCGCTCGCCCCCGTGACCAAGGCGGAGCTGCGCGAGGCCGGCGGCGACGTGCTGCTCGGCGGGCGGGTGCTTCCCGACTGGCGCTCGTCCAGCTCATCCGGCTCGACCGGCGAGCCGTTCCGGGTGTACTACGAGCCGCGCGCCTGGGCGACGCTCAAGATCCTGGTGAAGCTCCGGGCCCGCAGCGCCTGCGGCATCCGGCCCAGCGATCGGGTCGCGCTGCTCGACGCCGTGCCGCCCTCGGAATCCACGTTGGGCGCGGCCGGTCGGGTGGCCCGGATCAGCATCCTGCAACCCGCCGCTCGCGTGGCGGCCGAGCTCGCCGCCTTTGCGCCCGACACGATCTACGGCCTGCCCTCGGCCCTGCTGGAGGCCGGCCAGGAGCTGCGCTACCGCGGCGCGCGCCTGCGCGTCCGGCGGATCTTCACCAGCGGCGAGCTGCTCCGCCCGGCGGTGCGCCAGGCGATTGCCGGTGCCTTCGGCGCCCCCGTGTACGACGTGTACGGCAGCTCGGAGACCAAGGAGATCGCGTGGGAGTGTCCGGCCGGCGGCATGCACATCAACGCCGACGTGGTCCGGGTGGAGGTGCTGGACGAGGCCAACCGGCCGGTGCCCCGCGGCGTCGAGGGCAACCTGGTGGCCAGCCTCCTGGTGAACCACGCGATGCCGCTGCTGCGCTACCGGATCGGCGACCGCGGCAGCCTGTTGGCCGAGTCCTGTCCGTGCGGCCATCCCTTCCCGCTGCTCGGGGTGGTGACGGGCCGCCGGGCCGACATGCTGGTGCTCGAAGGCGGTCACCGCGTCTCTCCCTACGCGCTCACCTGCGCCATGGAGCGTGTGGGCGACGTGCTCCGCTATCAGGTGACGCAGCTCGATCCCGCGCGCCTGCGGGTCCGCGCCATCCTGGACGGTGTGGCCGACCGCGCCCAAGTGGCCGGACGGATCCGCTCGGTCATCCGCCACGAGGTGGCGCCCTTCCTGGAGACCGAGGTGGAGTTCGTGGACCGTTTGCCGAGGGGCCCTCGCGCCAAGTTCCGCGTGGTGGAGCCGCTCCCCTCCCTGGAGATCGCATGAGCCGGCGCGCGAGCGCGGGCCGTACCCGCCCGCTCCCCCATCCGCTCACGCCGTACACCGAGCTGATCGTCAACTTCTGCCCCACCGGGATGATCCCGACCAAGGCGATGACGCCCCACGTTCCGGTCTCGCCGGGGGAGGTGGTGGAGCAGGCCTGCGAAGCGCTCGACCGGGGCATCGCGATCGTGCACCTGCACGCGCGCGACGAGGACGGGGAGCCGACGTACCTCGCGCGGATCTACGAGGAGATGATCCTCGGCATCCGGGCCGAGCATCCCGATGCCATCATGTGCGTGAGCTGCTCCGGCCGGAACTTCCCGGAGCTCGAGCGAAGGAGTGAAGTGCTCGAGTTGACCGGCGCCGCCCGTCCCGACCTGGCGAGCCTCACCCTCACCAGCCTCGACTTTCCAACCGGCACCAGCCAGAACGCGCCCGACATGGTAATCGCCCTGGCGGAGAAGATGGTCGCGAACGGGATCAAGCCGGAGCTGGAGTGCTTCGACTACGGCATGATCAACGCGGCCAACATGCTGATCGCGAGAGGCATGCTGGGGGAGTCGCCCTGGTACTTCAACCTGCTGCTCGGCTCCCGCTACTCGGTGCCCGCCACCGCGCGGCACCTCGCCGGCATGCTGGAAGATCTCCCGCCGGAGTCGCTCTGGTCCGCGGCCGGCATCGGACTCTTCCAGCTCCCGATGAACACCCTCGCCATCGCGATGGGTGGCCACTGCCGCGTCGGCCTGGAGGACAACCTCTACCACGGCTTCGACCGCACCGAGCTGGCCACCAACCAGGGGCTGATCGAGCGCGTCGCCGACATCACCGAGAGCTTCGGGCGCCGTCTCGCGAGCCCGGTGCGGGCGCGGGAGCTCCTCGGGCTCGCGGCGTCGCCCGCGCGCGGCGCGACCGCTCCAACGCTGAAGGCGGTCGGGTGACCGCGGCCCATCCCGAGCTGGGCCCGGCGCTGTGGGCCGCGTGGCGGCACGCCCGCGCGAGCCGCGCCGAGCTCCGCGCGTGGCAGGACGCCCGGCTCCGCCGCCTGGTGCGCCACGCCTACGAATCGGTGCCGTTCTACCGGCGCCTGTTCGATCGCCACCGGCTCCATCCCCGTCACATCCGGGGCGTCGTGGATCTCGATCTGATCCCGACCACCGACAAGGCGACGATGCGGGCGGAAGGCGGCGACGCCTTGCTGGCGAGGGGGCACGACATGGCGTCGCTCCTCACGGTGCGCACCAGCGGCTCCTCGGGCGAGCCGTTCACCATCCATCGCGCCTGGCTGGAGGACAAGCTCCAGTACCTGCTCCGGCTCCGGACCTTCGGCACCTTCGGCGTGCGGCACCGCGACCGCGTGGTTGCGGTGGGCGTGGGTGGGAGGCCCGACAGCGGCGAGGACAAGCTGATCGGCCGCTCGCTCCGGGCGCTCGGCTTCCACAACCGGGAGCTGGTGGACGGCCTCCAGGAGCCCGCGCGGGTGGCAGTGCAGCTCCGCGAGACGCGCCCCGACGTGCTCGTCGGGCTGCCGGGCATGCTCGACCGGCTCACGGCTCCCGAACTGACCGAGATCATCGCGGGCGTGCGGCCGCGGCTGGTGGTCATCGGGGGCGAGGTCGCCACGCCGACCATGCGGCTCCGGATCCGGGAGGCCTTCGCGGCCCCGCTCTACGAGACCTACGGCAGCCACGAGTGTCCCCTGATCGCGTGGGAGTGCCGTCATTCGGGCGACCTCCACACCTGTGACGACGGCGTGCTGGTCGAGGTGTTGCAGGACGAGAGGCCGGCGGAGCCGGGCGAGCGCGGCGAAGTCGTCGTGACCAACCTGCATGCCTATGCCATGCCGTTCCTCCGCTACCGCATCGGCGACGTCGCGACTCGGGCCGACGTCTGTCGCTGCGGACTCCCATTCGGGTCCATCGCCGAGATCCAGGGGCGCATGATCGACTACTTCCCGCTGCCCGACGGCCGGCTGCTGCATCCCTACGAGGTCGTGACCCGGCTGGTCTGGGGCCCGGGCGAGTGGCTGAGGCGGTATCAGTTGGTCCAGGAGCGACGGGATCGCGTGGTGCTCTATGCTGTGACCGACGGCCCGCCATCGACCGAACGGCTGGAGACGATCAGGCGAACGGTTCGGCCCCTGCTGGGGCCCGGGGTGGCGTTCGAGGTGCGGGTGGTCGAGCGGATCCCGGAGGAGTCGACCGGCAAGCTGCGTCCCTCGCGATCGCTGGTACACTCGGAGTACGACCGCCTGCGGTTCGCGCCGGCGCAGCCCGCCGTGCGGGCTCGCCGGTCGCTCGGCGCTTGACCCGGGATCGCGCCGTGCGCCGACGGTTCTATCTCCATTGCATGGGATCGCTGCGCTCGCTCCAGGGTCTGGGCGAGTCGCTGCCGGGCCTCGACCGGTACGCCGAGCGCGCGCTGCTGCTGGCGGGCGAGGGCGACGTGGTCTGCGTCCCGAAGCCGGTGGACGCCTGCTTCCTCGAGTTCCTCTCGGCGCTCGGCCTCGGCCCCCGACCCGAGCACATCGTGGTGCCGAACGGGAACGGCCGGAGCGCCGAGCGCCCATTGGCAGAGCGCCTGCTGTGCGATCCGGCGGTGCTGAGCCGCGCGGCCCGGTCGCTCGGCGCGGCCGAGGTGATGATCGAGCCCTACGCGGCCACGCCCGAGGTGTTGGCGCTGGCCGAGGTGATGGAGCGTGACAGCGGGATCCCCGTGCGGGTGGACGGCTCACCCCGGATCACGCGCTACGCTGACCAGAAGCACCTGATGCGAGCCAAGGCCGAGGAGCTGGGGATTCCGGTGGCCGACGGCGAGGTAGCCGAGCTGGCGTTCCCCGGCGGGCGTCGGCGCCGCGATCTCGAGCCGGTGCGCGCCGCGATCGAGCGGCAGCTTCGCCACACGGGGCGAGTCATCCTCCGGGGCGCCTCGGGCGCGTCGGGCTCGTCCACCTTCGTGGTGGGACGCGGGGGCGAGGACACCACCGGCGTGCTACGCCGGATCGCGTCGCGAACCGACAACCGGATCTATCTGGTGGAGGCGATGGTCGAGGCAACCGTGTCGCCCAACGTACAGATCCAGGTGCACGCGGACGACGGCCCGCTGGTGAGCGTCGGGGTCACCGACCAGCGCTGGAGCCGCGGCCTCACCCACGCCGGCAACCAGCTCCCTTCGTCCGCGAGGACCGTGGAGGCAATGGACGCCTGGGCGCGCATGCTCGCGACCTGGATGCGGAGCCAGGGATACTCCGGACTGGTCGGCTTCGACTTCGTCGAGTATCGCGACCAGCGGACCGGCGGTCTCCGCGCGATCCTGGCGGAGGTGAATCCCCGGGTGAACGGCGGCACCTATCCTCTGGCCGTCCGCGCCCGGCTCAACGACTCCGCGGCGCGCTCGGGCAGACCGCAGGCGCCGGCGTTCGTGTCGGGGACCGTGGACACCAGGGCGAGGAACTTCGCCCGGGTGAAGGCGGCGATCGGCCACCTGCTCTTCGATCCCGACCGAGGCACGGGGATCCTGCCCTACGCCACCGGCTGTCTGGACCACGGCAAGTGCGCGATCGTCGCGCTGGCGGGCTCGCGGCTTCGCGCGGCCGAGCTCTACGGCGCGGCGCAGGCGCGACTGGAGGCGGCGTGAGCGGCTCGCTGATCGCGTCCTCCTATCGTCGCCTCGAGCGGAACGTGGCGGAGCGGCACCGGCGCGCCGTGGCCGGCGTGAGCTTCATCGCGGTCACCGGCAGCGCCGGGAAGACGACGACCAAGGATCTGATCGCCGCGGTGCTCTCCAGCCGTCACCGCGGGAGCAAGAGCCCCGGCACGCACAACTCGGCGCACTGGGTGACCCACACCGTCCTCGGCGCGCGTCGGGGTGACGGCTTCTGCGTGCACGAGCTGGGCGCCACCGGCCCGGGCAGCCTCGACGAGGCCATCGCCCTGGTTCGCCCCCGGATCGCCGTCGTCACCAACGTGGGCGGCGACCACCGGAGCGCCTTCCGGACGCTGGATGCGACCGCCGCCGAGAAGGCCAAGGTGGTCCACGCGGTCCCGCGCGCGGGATTCGCGGTGCTCAACGCCGACGATCCCCGGGTGCTCGCGATGGCGGGCGGCTGCCGGGGACGTGTCCTCACCTACGGGCTCCATCCCGACGCTCTTGTCCGCGCCGAGTCGGTGCGCAGCTCCTGGCCCGACCGGCTCGCGTTCACTGTCATCCATGGCGAGCAGCGCGTGGCCGTGCAGACCCGGTTGTGCGGGCTGCATTGGATCCACGCCTGTCTCGCCGCCATTACCACCGGGATCGGGCTGGGCGTGCCGCTTCCGGTCGCGGCCGCCGCGCTCGCGGCGGTCGAGCCGCTCCCCGGACGGTACCAGCCGGTCGAGGCCGCCGGCGTCACCTTCATCCGGGACGAGTTCAAGGCCTCGCTCTGGTCGGTCGCGCCGGCGGTGGACTTCCTCCGCGACGCGCGCGCCGTGCGAAAGGTCGCGGTGTTCGGCACCATCTCGGACTACGCCGGCCGCGCCTCGCAGGTGTACGCCGACGTGGCCCGCCAGGCGCTTCACGTCGCGGACGAGGTGATCTTCGTCGGCCCGCAGGCGGTCCGCTCGGGCGGCGCGCGCAATCACCCCAAGGGCTCGGCGCTCCGCGCCTTTCCCTCGATCCGCGAGGCGCATCGCTACCTCTCGACCACGCTGGTGCCGGGAGACCTCGTACTGCTCAAGGGCTCCCAGCGGGCCGATCACCTGCTGCGCCTGGTGCTCGCACGCCAGGGACGGATCGGTTGCTGGAGGCGTGGTTGCAGGCGGGTCAAGTTCTGCGACGAGTGCCTGCTGCTGCGCGTGCCGGAGGTCGGCTGGGCCCGCGGGGGTACGGCGCCGGAAGAGATCGCGGGTGCGTAGCGCCGCGGCCGTCGAGGAGCGCCTGCTGGTGCCGACGTACGCCTCGCGCTGGTCCCCGCTCAGCGTCGCGGCTCACCGCGTGTTGGCACTGCCGCTCCAGCTTCGGGGGACGATGCGCCGCCGGGTGGTGGAGTCGGACGGCCGCGAGATCACGGTGCTCGAGATCGGTCGCGCGAAGGCGACCGAGCCACTCTGCGCGAGCCTCTTCGGGGAGCTGCCGTCCCCGGAGTACGGCACCTCCCGCTCCCTGCGCGATCCCGCCGCGGCGGCCGGGGCGGCGCACGTCGTGGTCGCCGAGGTGCATCGCTGGCTGGCCACCCGCTTCCGCCGCGCCGGCTGGGTCGTCGTCCCGGCGCACATACGCTGGACCGGTGATCTCGCGCAGCTTCCTCCGCCCGGCATGTCGGGCAGCCTCAAGGACGACCTCCGCAAGGTGCGGTCGAGGGGATTCACCCTGGAGCAGGCGGGCGGCGACGCGGCCTGGGAGGAGTTCACGACCCGGATGCTGGCGCCCCATGCCAGCGCGCGCTTCGGTGACGATGCATGGCTGCCGTCGTCCTATCTCCTCGGTCGTTTCAGGGAGCGTGGTCAGCTCCACTTCGTGGTCCGTGAGGGCGTGCGGGTCGCCGGGTTTTGCTCGCTGCGCTCGGGCGAGACCCTCTGGGTGCCGCTCAGCGGCGTGCGCGACGGCGACGCCGCACTGCTCCGCGCCGGCGTCTCGGCGGCGGCATACGCCCACGCCTTCGAGTGGGCCCGCCGGCAGGGCTGCACCCGGGTGGACATGGGGCGCACCTCCCCGTTCGTCACCGACGGCGTGCTCCAGTACAAGCGGAAGTGGGGATTGACCGCGGTGTCCGACCCGCTGGCGCACCTCACCGCGGTGTGGGTCGGCTCCGATGCCGCGCGTCTCGCCTTCGCGCGGCAGCCGGTGCTCGCCGAAGGCGATCACGGGCTCTGGGTCTACGCCGGAGGGGGACCGTGACCAGCGCCGCCGTGGGATCGTGCTGGCGCACCGCGCCGCTCGCCGGCGCCGCCGCACTGGCGGAGACGGAGTGGAACGCGCTCGCGAGACGAGGCTTCCATCTCCACCAGTGGTTCCTCGCCGCCGAGAGCTCCGGTTGGCGGCCGCGGCACGTGCTGGTGAGCAGGGACGGGGAAGCGGGCGCGGTGTTCCCCGTCTATCTCACCGGCGCCGACACGCCGCACGACCTGCACGAGCGCTGGCTCGGCCCGCTCCGCGGGCTGGAGCGGATCGGCCTCGCCATTCGGCCCGTGCTCTCGGTCCAGTCACCCTTCTCCCTCACCTCCGACATCCTGGGCGACGCCCAGTCGCTGCCCCGACCGGTACTCGAGCGCGTCTTCGCGCTGCTGGAGGAGATCGCCGGGGAGGAGGGCGCCAGGGCGGTCGTGTGGCCGTACGTGGACTTGGCGGATGGGGCGGTGATCGCGCTGGCCCGGGAGCGAGGATACGCCGTCCTGCCCGCGGGGGCGACGGCGCGGATGCGAATCTGGTGGGACTCGTTCGAGGAGTACGTCGCCAGCCGCAGCAAGTCCGTGCGCCGCACCATCCGCGCGGATCTGACGGCGCTCCGGGCGTCGGGTCTCGAGACCGTCACCGGCTCCGACTTCGCCGAGCATGCGGCGCGAATGGACGCGCTCTACCGTGACGCGTACCGCCGGCGCAACGGATGCGATCCCAGGCTGGGGCCAGGTTGGTTCAACCGTATTGCCGAGGAGTCTGCCTCCGGCATCGACGCGATGCTCACGTGGCAGGGAGGCCAGCTCGTCGGTACCAGCTTCAACCTGGCCGCGGGCGCCGTGCTGGACGGCACTTTCGCGGCGTTCAGGCAGGAGGACCGCGGCGGCCCCGCCTATCTCAACGATCTGGTCTACGAGCCGATCCGCCTCGCCTGCGCGCGGGGCGTCGAGACCATCGACCTCGGGATGAGCGCGCTCTATCCGAAGGTTCTTCGCGGAGCACGGCTCCGCCGACGGGTCGTGCTGGTGCGCGGGTCGAGCCCGGCCGTGCACCAGGCGCTCGCGGCGCTGGGCAAGGTCGTGGCGTGGCGGCAGGAAGCCAAGGAGCGCCGCATGCTTGGCGCCTTGTGGGGGCCGAGGTGCTACGAAGACGCCGAGGATCTCCCATGACTCCGCTCCCGCTCGCCAAGTACGCGGCCGACCTGGCCAGTCTTCCCGGCGACGCCGCGCTCGGGTACCGGCACGACGGGGTGCGCGGCGTGTGGGAGGCGGTGGCCACTCGCACCGTGCATCGGCTGATCCGCGCGAGCCGGCTCACGGTGTTCGCGCAGACCCTGGAGCGGATTCCGGAGGTCCCTCCACCTCCCGGGGTCAGCATCGCCCGCCTTCGGGCCGACGAGGTCCAGGCCCTGGCTCCGATCGCCGCTGAGCGCGACCGGGAGCGATTCCGCCGGCTGCTCGAGATCGGCTGCATCGGGCTCGCGGCCTGGAGAGGCACGCGTCCTGTCGGTTACGCCTGGGTCGCCGCGGAGATGCGACCGGAAGTGAGTCACTGTCCCCTCGAGCTGCCGGCTCATGCGGCCTATCTCTGGGACCTCTACGTGGTCCCTTCCGAACGCGGCAGCGGCCTCGGCTCCGCGCTCGCGGCCGAGCGCCTGCGCACGGCCCGCGCCCTCGGGCGAAGCGAAGGATGGCGGATGATCACGCCGACCAACACCGCATCGCTCCGGACGCTCCATCGAAGTGGATCGGCGCCGCGGGTCGTGGGTGAGCTTCGTTACCTCAAGCTGGGTTCCCGGCTCTTCGCCCGCTTCACGCCGTGTCCGCCGCCGACGCACTGAGCGCCGCCGCCGCGCGGCCCGCCCAGAGCGGCGGGCTGCTCCGCAGGGTGGCGGGCTACTCCGCGATGCGCGGCTCGGCGGAGGTGCTCCTGGGCCTGCGTGGCATCCTGCTCGCCACCCTCCTCGGCCCGGCGGCGTTCGGAAGCTGGGCCCTGCTCCGGCTCGCGACCCGCTATGCCGCCCTCGCAGGGGTGGGGATCTTCCGCGGACTCGAGGTCGAGCTCCTGCAGGCGTCGGATGACCGCGCCCATCGATCGCGCGCCTCGGGCGCGGCGCTCGGATTCATGCTCGCGGTCTCTGGTGCGCTTACGGTGGTGGCCCTCGTCGCGAGCGCCCTGGTCGAGTCGTCGACCCATCGGCTGATCCTCCAGGGGTTCGCGGCGGCCGTCGTGGCCGAGGCGGCGTACGCGTACGCGCTCGTGGTGACGCGGGTCGGCGCCACGCTGCGCCGGTACGCGTTGCTGGAGACGGGCACGGCCGCGCTGCACCTCCTGCTCGGGGTGGCGCTGGCGCGCGCCTTCGGCCTGGCCGGCGCGTTCGCCGCGCTCGCGCTCTCGTCCGGCCTCGGCGCCGTGGTGGCCGCACGGTGGATGGAGATGCGACCCCTCTTCGACGCGACGGCGGTGCGCGGTATGCTCGCCACCGGCTTCCCCGTGGCGGTCACCGGTGTGGTCGGCACTCTGCTTCAGACGGCCGACCGGTGGGTGGTCGCGGCATGGGGAGGGCAGGAACTGCTGGGCTACTACGCCTTCGGCGCCGCGCTCGCCAGCGCCGGTGCGGCGCTCGCGTTGTCGGTTCGCACCGTGGTGTTCACCGAGGTCTATGGGGAGGCGAAGCTTTCGGGAGCTGCGACGGCACTCCAGCGGCACCTGGAGCGGTCGCTGCTTCCCTTCGCGACCCTGGTACCTCCGGTGCTCGGCGCCATCGGGGCGGTCATCGGGCCCGCGGTGACGTTCGTCGCGCCTCAATACACCGCCGCGATCGGGCCGGCGAGGCTGTTCCTTCTGTCGGGCGCGGCCATGGGGCTCGTAAACCTGGCCGCGGTCGGCGCGGTCGCCGCGAGGCGGCAGACGCTGTTGCCGGCGTATGCCGCGGGCGGGCTCGCGGTCAACTTCGGGCTCGCTACGCTCGCGCTGGCGGCCGGGCTGGGTCTGGAGGGAGCGGCGGCAGCGTCGCTGACAGGCTACCTCGTATTCGCCGCGGCAGTGCTCCGGCTGAACGCAAAGCTGAGCGGCATCCTCGAGCCCGAGCGGTTGGTGGCCAGGGCGCTACGGCCGATCGTGTGGTGCGCGGTCGCGGTCGTCGTAGCCGGCCATGCCGCGGCGGGGCTGGGCGAGGACGCGGCGGCTGTCGTCATCTACGTCCTGCTCATGCTGCCGCTGGTGCCGCGCTACCGGGGCGAGTGGCGGCGCCTCAAGGGCGAGCGGTGACGGGCTCCGGCGGTCTCCACGTCGTCCTGTTAACCTCGAACCGGATGGGTATCGAGGTGGCAGCCGCGGTGGCGGCGCTGGAGGAGGTGCGCCTCCTGCACGTCGTCACCACCTCGCTGGCGAGGCCGGGGACGGTGCTGGAGCGGGCACGCAAGACGTACCGCTACTTCGGGCCTGCGGGGCTGCTCGCGGCGGTGCGGTCTCGCCTCCCGCGGCCGCTTGCCCCCGTGCCCGCGCCCCACATGGCCGAGGAGCTCGCCCGCCGACTGCCTTCGGCGGTGCACCTGCACTACCCGGACCTGCACGCGCCGGAGTGCCTGGCCCACCTGCGCTCTCTGCGGCCGGATCTCGGGATCGTATTCGCCTGCTACCGTCTCCAGCGGTCGCTGTTCTCGATCCCTGGCCTGGGCACGCTCAATCTCCACCTGGGGAAGGCGCCGGAGTTTCGCGGCTCGTCGCCCGGCTTCTACGAGCTGCTCGCGGGTGTGCCACAGGTCGGGGTCACGGTGCATCGGGTGGACGATGGTCTCGACAGCGGCCCGATTCTACTCCAGCGCACGTTCCCGCTGGATCCAGCCCCGGCCGGTGACCCGATCCAGTATCTGGCCACGCTCCAGCGCGAGGTGCTGGTCCCCGCAGGTGCCGCGCTGATGGCCGAGGCGGTGAGGCTGGAGGCTCGGGGTGCCGCGGTGGAGATGCCCCAGCCGCCGACCGGGTTCCGGCCCCGCCGCCGCGCCACCTGGGCCCAGCAGCGGGAGCTGCGGAAAGTCGTGTCGGATCGTCGCCGCTCGGCTCGCTGACACGAAGCCCGATTCAGGTTGACACCTTCCGGAAATCAGCCGTAACTTACTGGACTACCCCGACCCTGAGTCGTCCGATGCCGGAGTCCCTCGCGAGCGAGCTCGCTTGCATGAAGTGCTGTTGCTGCGCCTGCCCGAATTGCGGCCGGCGGGCAGCTGCGCTGCCCTAGGCGTCGGTACCCTCGACCCAGCCGGCCGCTCTCCCTTCCGGGACGCGGCCGGCTTTCGTTTTTCGGACAGCTACACGAACGCAGGACAGGAGGCAGACAACATGGCGGCAACCGCTCAGGTGGCACCCGTCACCCCCATCGAGAAGAGGGGGTACGCCCACCCCGAGGTGCTGGTCTCGACCGACTGGGTCGCGCAGCACCTGAAGGATCCCAAGGTCCGGCTGGTGGAGTCGAACGAGGATATCCTGCTCTACGACACCGGTCACATCCCGGGTGCGGTGAAGGTCGACTGGACCTCCGATCTCAACGACCCGCTCACCCGGGACTACATCGACCGCGAGCGGCTGCAGAAGCTGCTGCGCTCGAGGGGCATCAGCGACGACACCACCATCGTCTTCTACGGCGACAAGAACAACTGGTGGGCCACCTACGCGCTCTGGGTGCTCCAGCTCTTCGGCATCAAGAACGTGAAGGTCATGGACGGCGGACGGCTCCGCTGGGTGGACGAGGGCCGGCCGCTCTCGACCGATAAGCCCTCCTATTCCGAGGGCAGCATCACCGTCAAGGACCGTGACGACACCCGGATCCGCGCCTTCCGCGACGAGGTGCTCGAGCATCAAAAGAAGAAGGGCCAGCTGGTGGACGTACGCAGTCCCGAGGAGTACAGTGGGCAGAAGACTCACATGCCCGAATACCCGCAGGAGGGCTGCCTCCGCGGCGGCCACATCCCTGGGGCCAAGAGCATTCCGTGGGCCAAGGCGGTGGATGCCGAGACCCACGCCTTCAAGTCTGCCGAGGAGCTGCGGAAGCTCTACGAGGGGGACAACAGCCTGAAGAAGGACCAGGAGACCATCGCCTACTGCCGGATCGGCGAGCGGTCGTCGCACACCTGGTTCGCGCTCACCTACCTGCTCGGCTACGACAAGGTCCGGAACTACGACGGCTCCTGGACCGAGTGGGGCAACGCGGTGCGGCTCCCGATCGAACGCTAGCCGCCGGGCGGGTTACGCGCCCATCTCCGTTCGTCTCGCCTCCACCATCGTCCCCGGAACGTTGGTGACGATCCCCGAGACACCGCGGCGCCACAGCCGGCGCGCGGTGTCCGGGGAGTCCACCGTCCACACGTGCACCG
>Ga0247822_10001536_pt1 | contig 14186 bp, 12 predicted proteins | sample 13C_Cellulose_Da_FD_192423 | JGI IMG/M metagenome (GOLD analysis project Ga0247822, IMG submission 192423) | Soil microbial communities from agricultural site in Penn Yan, New York, United States - 13C_Cellulose_Day30 | ecosystem: Environmental > Terrestrial > Soil > Agricultural land | place...
CGCGAGGTGCCCACCGAGCCGAACGAGCGCGAGCCGCACGGCCTCGACCCGCGGTGACTGCGCGGGCGGAAACGCATCGGCGAGCTCGGCGAGTCGCTCGACGACCGCACTCAGCGCGTCGGCGTCGTCGGGATCCGCGGCCGCCCAGGTCGCCTGGAGCAAGCGCGCGGTGGTCTCGAACACGGCGCCGACCTCGGGGAGCATGGAGGCTTCCCGCACGATCGCGAAGTCTTCGTCGGGGAAGGCGGTCGCCCACGCGAAGAACAGATCGGTGAGCTCGACGTGATCGTCGCGCAGCAACGCATCGCCGGCGCGGGTGAGCGCGGCCCACACCGCGCGGCGCAGCTGCGACCGATCTTCCGCGGCGCGCGCCATCAGCAGCCGCACGCCCGCGAGCCGAGGTCCGAGGTCCGCTTCGTCCGTCGTGCGGACACCGTCGAGCAAGCGGACCAGCGCACGCAGCCGTGCGATGCGCAAGCCACCGTGCGCTACCGGCCCCGGCTCGGGCCGCGCCTCGCGCGAGAGCAACGCCGCTTCGAGCGCGGCGAGGGCGCGCGCGAGCTGCGTGCGCGCCGGATCGCTCTCGGGTGCGAGCGCGAGCACGGCCGCGAGCGTGTTATCCGAGAGCAGCTCGCGATCGAGCTCGCGCAACAGCCGCATCGCGTGCCGGCGCTCGAGCGCGTCCTCGTCGGTCGCGCGCTCGAGCCACTCCGCCGCCGTCGCGACCTCGTCGACGGTCCGGCGCACCTCGCGCAGGGCGCCGGCGACGTCGCCCGCGTCGAGGGCGGCGCGCGCGCGGTCGAGCTCGAGCATCGCCGTCGGCCGCGGACCATCACCGAGCTCCTGTTCGAGCACGGAGAGCAGCGCGACGCGTCCGTCATCCACCGCGATGACCGGGCCGCTGCCGCGCGCGAGGCCTCGATCATCGATCATCGCCACCACGCCGGTCGTGCGTCCCGCGCTCGCGTGCGTGCCCTCGCCGGCGGCGAGCTGCTCGCGCACCCACGCCAGCGCGCGCGCCGCCGCCTTCGGGAGCAAGCCGCTGGCCTCCTCGCGCCGCACCTCCGCGAGCGCCTCGGCAGCGTCGAGCGGCGCGCGCTCGATCAACGCCAGCGCGAGCGCGTCGGCCGCCTCCGGCGCGCAGAGGGCGAGCCCGGTGAGCCCGAGGATCGCACCGCGGGCACCGCCCGGATCCTTCGTGGCGCGCTCCACGATCATCGGCTGCCACCGCTGCGCCGCGCCACCGCGCTCGAGCGCCGCGGCGGCCGAGACGCACCCGCGCCGCAGGTCCGTGGCCGACGCACTGGGCCGGAGCTCGCGATCGATGTCGGCGGCGAGATCGGTATCCACGTGCGCGAGCAGCCCGCGCGCGATGCCGGCGAATCGCCACACCAGCGCCTCGCGATCCTGGACGAGCCGAAGCAGCGCCGACCGCAGCCCCGGCCTCGCGAGCACCGCCACCCCGCCGCGGTCGCCTGCATCGTGGCGGCGCAACGCCTCGCGTGCGCCGTGCGCGAGCGTGCGCGCCGCGAGCCGCCGCGCCGGCAGCGAGCCCATCGCCGGCCCTTCGACCCAGCTCGCCGCGAGCGCGGGATGCGCGAGCAGCGCGAGGGCGAGGTCCCCGGTCGGACCCGGCGCGCCGAGCGGTGCCGCGAGCACCAGCTCTGTCCTCGCGCGCAGCGCATCGCTCGCGAGCAGCTTCGGCGACGATCGCGCGAGTGCGATCACGAGCCGCACGAACGTCTCGCGATCCGCCGCGCGCAGCCGCGTCAGCACGCGCCGCCCGAGCTCGCGGCGCTCCGGTCCCGCGGGGAGCGCCTGCGCGAGCTCGAACAGCGCGATCGCGCCCGCGGCGGGCGACATCCACTCGAGCTCCGCCAGCATGCCGTCGTCGAGCGCGGCACGGACGGCGCGCAGCAGCGCCTCGGCGGCGAGGCCCTCGAGCGGCGCCGGCTCGTGCTCGGCGAGCTGTGCGATCGAAGCCAGCCCCTGGCGCGCGATGCGCCGGCGCTCCTCGGCGTCGGTGAGCTCCCCGAGCGTCGCGAACGCCGCGAGGTACGTCCGGCTCGACCCCATGCCCGGATGGTATCGCGGCTGCGGCGCGTTCCGGGGCCCGTTACCCCACCGACATCGCGCGCGACGTCAGCGCCCGCGCTGACCTACGCCTCGTGGTCGCTGGTCTCGGCGAGCGCGTACGGCCACGACTCCACGCTCGCGCGGATCACCGGCTCCGTCGCCGGGCCGCCGAGCGCCGGCGGGATCGTGCGCGCGCGCGTGCGCGCCGGAGACTTGGCCGACGCCGCATCGAGCCCGAGCCCGCAGCGCGCGAGCACGAACTCGACCGCACGCACGCGCTCCTGCATCGAGACGCTCTCGAGCGGCAGGTAGCTGATGTTGTGCTGCTCGAGCATGAGCTTGACCATGCCGTCGATCCGCAGCACCGAGTCCCACGACACGCCCGCGCGCACGCCGTCCTCCTTGAGCAGGGACTGATGCGGCCGCAGGAAGAACACGATGCCCTCGCGGACCCACTTCATGTAGTCGTGGAACCGCTGGTCGTTCATCATCGCCGCCGCGTTCGTCGTGTGCTCGGCGACGTAGGCGAGGTTGTCGAACGCGCGGTCCGACACGAACCGCCCCTCGTGCATCTTCTCGACCATCACCTGGCGCGCAAACACGCGCTCCTGGTACTCGGCGACCAGCTCCATGTCCGTGCGCAGCGCATCGAGCCCGGTCTCCATCTCTGCGAGGACCGCGCGCGCGACCTCGCTGATCATCGGCAGGCCGTACCGGCGGCTCACGTAGCGGCAGAGGGTGGTCTTCCCGGTCGCGTGACTGCCCACGAAGTAGATCCGCACGCGCCCGATCTACGGGATCGGTCTGACATCGACCGAGCCTTCGAACAGCGCCCCGCCGATGGTCAGGTACAGCGCGCCTCCGGTCACCGACAAGTCCCACGTATTGTTGCGATCCAAGGTCGCCGCGACCGCGTCCAGGAGCTCGGTGGGGAGTGCCTTCAGCTCGAGCTCGTCGCGGCGGTGGACCTCGCGCTCCGCGATCGCCGCGGCGAGCTGGTCGACGTTCTTCCATGCGTAGACCACGACGCGCGGCGCGAGCTTGGCCGCCTTGTGCAACCGCTCGGGCGAAGGCGAGCCGACCTCGATCCACGCGACCCAGTCCCCGCGCAGATCCTTGTGGATGATCGCGGGCTCCTCGTCATCGCTGACACCGCCCTTCGAGAAGTCCAGGCCCTCGGCGTCCTCGAGCGCGCGCGCGATCACGCGCGCGACGAGGTAGCGCTCGCTCTCCGACGGATGCTGCGCGACACGCCACTCGAGCGTCTCGTAGCGTTCGCGGTCGGCGTCGGCGAGGGTGATGGTGAAGCGGCGCAGGGTCGCGGGCAGGGCCACGGCTCACGATACACCGCGCGGCGCGATGTAGAGGCTGCGCGTGCCGTCGCACCGCGTGCAGCGAAACGCCAGCACGCGCAGCTCGCGGCCCTCGTAGGTCACGGACTCGTCGCCGGCGAGCGCCATCGTCGCGCGGCAGCGTGGGCACCGCTGCTTGGCCGCGAGCCGCGTGCGCTCCTCGGGCGCCAGCGGCAGTGCGGTCGCTGGCGCCTCGCCCGGGCCGTGCGCGGGCAGCTGCTTCGGTTTCGCGGCCTCGCGCAGGCCCTCCGGCGAGGGCAGCAGCTTCCACTTCCGATCGGCGAGCACGCCGAGGACGATCGTCGCGATCACGACCACGATCGTGCCGACGATCGTCCACATCTACGGCTCGACCAGATCGCGCGTCACGCGCGCGACGTCGGGGCAGCCGCACAGCGCGAGCGCCAGGTCGAGCTCCCTGCGCAGCATCGCCAGCGCACCCGCCACACCCGCGCGGCCGTCATGCGCGAGCCCCCACAACACCGGTCGCCCGACGAACACCGCCCGCGCACCGAGCGCGAGCGCCTTGACCACATCCGTCCCGCGCCGAACGCCGCCGTCGATGAACACTTCGCCGCGCCCGGCGACCGCGTCGACGATCCGCGGCAGCACCTCGATCGTGGCCGGCGCCGAGTCGAGCTGGCGGCCGCCGTGGTTCGAGACGACGACCGCCGCGGCACCATGCTCGATCGCGCGCACGGCATCGTCGCCGCGCACGAGCCCCTTCACCACGACGGGCAGCTTCGTGATCGAGCGCAGCCAACCGACCACCTCCCACGTCAGGCTCGGATCGAGCAGCTGCGCGATGTACGCCGCGAGCCCGGACTCCCCCGCCGCACTCGACACCTCCCCATAGCCCGCGGCCAACGCGTTCGCGACGTCGAGGCCGGCCGGCAGCGCGAACGCGTTGCGGACGTCGCGCTCGCGCCGCCCGAGCAGCGGCGCATCCACCGTCAGCACCAGCGCCCGGCAGCCCGCGGCCTCGACGCGCCGGACGAGCGCCTCGGTCGCCGCGCGATCCTTGTACACGTAGAGCTGGAACCACACCGGCCCGCTCGCCGCCGCGACCACGTCCTCGACCGCCGTGTTCGACAGCGTCGAGAGCACGAACACCGTGCCCGCATCGCCCGCACCGCGCACCGACGCGAGCTCGCCGTCGGCATGGGCGAGCTTGTGGAACGCCGTCGGGGCCACGCCGATCGGCATCGCGATCCGCTGCCCGAGCACCGTGGTCTCGAGGCTGCGCCGCGCGACATCGACGAGCACGCGGTAATGCAGCTGCAGCCGCGCGTACGCGTCGCAGTTGCGCCGCAGGCAGTGCTCGTCGTCGGCGCCGGACGCATAATAGTCCCACGCCATCTTGGGCACGCACGCCTCGGCCAGCGCCTCGAGCTCGCGCAGGTTCAGGGCTTCCATCGAGCGAATCCTCGCAGAAAAGCTGCACCGATCTGCGCGCTCGCGCGTCGTGTTCTCGCGCGACCAGATCGCGCCGCGTTAGGCTCCCTACTCGCGCCGCGTCGTCAACGCCGGCATCGCGGACACGTGCGGCTCGACCCGCACGTCGACCGACAGCGTCTCGCCACCACCACCGACGAAGATGGTCCCGCTCGTCGGCGTGGCATCGAGGTAGTTGCGACCGACCGCGATGCGCACGTGGTCCGTCTGGGTGAGGATACCGTTGGTCGGATCGAAGCCCTTCCAGCCGACCTGCGGCAGGTAGAGCTGCACCCACGCGTGCGACGCCTCCGACTGCACCTGGTTCGTGGTGCCCGCGAGGTTCTTCGGGCCCGTGTAGATGTAGCCGCACACGTAGCGCGCCGGCACGCCGAGCAGGCGGGCGAGACAGATCATCAGGTTCGTGAAGTCCTGGCAGACGCCGCGGCGGTTGACGTAGACATCGAACGCCGTCGTGAACACCGTCGTGACGCCCTGCGCGTAGGCGTACTCGCGGAAGATGGTGTGGTTGATGTCGAGCAGCGTGTCGAGCAGGTCGTAGTCGTTGCGCTTGACGAAGCTCATCGCGTACTCGGCGAGCTCGGCGAGCTGGGTCTCCGGCAGCTCGGGCGGCAACAGGAACGGATCGAGGACCTGGCGCTGCCACGGCATCCACACGAGCGGGATCGTCGACTTCACGCGCAGCGGCCCGAAGCCGAGCGGATCGGTGTCGAGCAGCTCGACGACGCTCTTGGCCTCGATGATCATCTCGTCGAACGCGGTCTCGATCGCCAGCCGCCGCACGCGGTTGCCGAACACGTCCTCGTAGTCGCGGCTCTGCGCGGGCACCGACACCGTCAGCTCGTGCGCGCGCACGTTCTGCAGCCGGTCGTGCACCGGCGTCAGCCGCAGCATGTGCGTCGAGCGCTCGATCGGCTTCGTGTAGCGATAGACCGTGCGGTGCGTGACGTCGAACGTGCGCGGCTCGGCGCGCTGCGGGCGGCGTTGCGTGCGTGAGGTCGGCGCCGGCGTATCGACCCCGCGCTCGACGATGATCGCGCCCTCGCGGATGATCATCAGCGTGCCCGGCGCGAGCTGTCGCCACACGAGCGACTTGTCCGCATCGCCCTCGCGCGCGACGAGCTGCTCCGAGCACACGATCGCTCCCTTGCGGCTCTTCGCGCCCCGTCGCGTGAGGTCGAGGTCGAGGTCGTCGTCGCCGAACGCGATCTTCTCGTACGGCGGCACGAGCAAGCCCACCCACAGCGGCACGCCGCGATGGTCCGCGTGCACGAGCAGGTCGCGCCCGTCGGTGAGACACAGGGTCAGCTCGCCGACCTTGTTGAGCTCCGTGAGCCAGCCATGGACCACGTCGACATCGATGTCCATCAGGCTGCGCCAGCCGCGCTCGACGAACCGGTTGAGCAGCATGCAGAACATCTGCTCGGTGTCCGTCGAACCGACCGGCTCGAACGGGCCCGTGGTCTCCGGCTTGTCGTCGAGGCTGCCCGCGTGACCGATCAGCCAGTCGCGGCGGCCCCACGTGCGGCAGAACGGCTGCGTGTTCGCGTCCGACAGCGCGCCCCACGTCGCGTGGCGGATGTGGAGGACGAACACGCTCGACAGCGACTGATCGAATGCGTGTGCGATCTGGCTGCGCATCGACGCCTGCGGGGGCGCGGGCTCCTTCAGGATCGCCGCCGACGGCTCGCCCGCCGGGTAGTAGCCGAGGCCCCAGCCGTCGGGCAGGGTGCGCCCCTCGGAGAGACAGTGCAGCGTGAACGACGGCGCGAGCTCACCCTCGAAGGACATCGCGAGGAGGTTCGGCACGCCGCGACCATATCAGGGTCGCCCGGAGTTCTGCGAGGCGGGCGGATCTCTCACGTCGCACGGCGTCATGGCTCGACGTCGTCGGGATGGACCTCCCATCCGTGATCCTCGGGAGCCTGCGGCTCGAGGTCGAACTCGCCGCGGGCGGCCTCCGGTGCCCCCGCAGGCGTCGCGCCCTTCGGGGCCTCGCGCTCCTCGGGCTTCTTCGCCTTCTGCTGGTGCCGATGCTTGCGTCCCATGACCCGGAGACGTTCACGCCGCGTACCAGCGTCACGCGGGTGCGGGGGCGCCGAACAGCTCGCGCCCGAGCGTGCCGCAGATCGCGTGGACTTCGTCGACGACGTGGGTCAGCAGCTCGTGCACGGCGTCGCCTGCGAGCGGCGCGTTCCGGCGGGCGGCGACCCACTCGTCGAGCGCGCGCAATCGTGCGACCGACTCACCGCCGGGAAGATCGGCAATGTCCGGCGGCCGGACGTCGCACAGCCGCTCGTAGGCGGAGTGCACGCAGTAGGCGATCGAGCGCGGGAACGCGGGCTCGGAGACGAGGAACCGCGCCACGCCCTCGGAGCTGATCTTGCCGGCCGAGCGCTTGAGGTACGCCTCGCCACCCGACAACGCGCGCAACAGCGAGAGCCACAGCGCCGTCTCGACGACGTCGTCGCCGGCGCCGCCGCGGGGGCGCTGCGTGAAGGCGTGGTGGTGGACGTCGAGGATGCGCGCGGTCTGGTTCACGCGCTCGAGCAGGACCCCGAGCCACACGAAGTCGAGCGGCTCGTCGTGCAGCATCGTCGAGCGCAACAGGCCGAGCGTCAGCTGCGTCGCGCGGCGCACGTGCTGGTAGTAGCCGTCGCGGTGGTGGAGGTACGTGGCGTTCGCGCCGTCGCTGCGCATCCACAGGTGCAGCTCGTTGACCGCCTCCCACGCCTCGAGCGACAGCACCTCGCGGATCGAGCGCGCGTTCCACCGCATGCCCGCGATCGAGCGCGCGAGCGAGACGCCGTTGTCCTCGTCCCACACCATGAACCGCTGCACGACCTCGCCGTCGCCCCACGCCGCGGCCTCGCCGTCGCCGCCCGCGATCCGCGCGCGGAACGCCTCCTGCTCGCCAGAGACCACGATCACCGGGCGCCACACGTGCGCGGAGGGCAGCTCGCCGTCGAGCGCGAGCGAGACCGAGGCGCCGAGCATGCGCGCGGTCGCCTCGGCGCGCTCCACGTAGCGCCCGAACCAGAAGCAGTGATCGGCGACGCGCGAGATCATTGCGTGCCTCGCAACACCCAGGTGTCCTTGCTGCCACCGCCCTGCGACGAGTTCACGACGTAGCTGCCGCGCTGGAGCGCGACCCGCGTCAGGCCGCCGGGCAGCACCCATGGCCCATCGCGCGAGGTCAGGATGTACGGCCGGAGGTCCACGCGCCGCGGCTCGATCGCCCCGCGCTCCGCGATCCACGTCGGGCACGACGACAGCTCGATGCGATGCTGCGCGATGTAGCGACGCGGCTCGGCGAGGATGCGGCGGCGAAACTCGTCGCGCTCCGCGGCCGTCGACTGCGGCCCCATCAGCATCCCGTAGCCGCCGGCCTCGTCGACGGCCTTGACGACCATCTCCTCGAGGTGCTCCAGCACGTACGTGCGGTCGGCCTCGAACAGGCACACGTAGGTCTGGACCTGCTCGAGCAGCGGCTGCTCGCCCAGGTAGAACTCGATCATCTTCGGCACGAACGGATAGACGGCCTTGTCATCGGCGATCCCGTTGCCCGGCGCGTTGACCAGCGCGACATTGCCGGCGGCGTACGCGCGCATCAGCCCCCGTACGCCGAGCACGCTGTCGGGGCGAAACACCTCGGGATCGAGGAACGCCTCGTCGGTACGGCGGTAGATCACGTCGACGCGCTTGGGCCCGCGCGTGGTGCGGCAGAACACCTGGTCGCCGTCGACGAACAGATCGGGTGCCTGCACGAGCTCGGTGCCCATCGTGCGCGCGAGGAAGCTGTGCTCGAAGTACGCCGAGTTGTAGGTCCCCGGCGTGAGCACGACGCAAGTCCCATCGGGCACTGGTGACACCGAGCGCATGGTCTCGGCGAGCCGCGTCGGATAGTGATCGACGCGATGCACGCGCGCGGCGTCGAAGATCTTCGGGAACAGCCGCTTGCTGATCAGCCGGTTCTCGACGACGTATGACACGCCGCTCGGCGTGCGCAGGTTGTCCTCGAGCACGCGCCACGTGCCGTCGTGATCGCGGATCAGATCTACGCCGGAGATGTGGATGCGCACACCACCCGGTGGCGTGATCCCCCGCAGCATCGGGCGGTAACCCGCCGCCCCGAGCACCATCTCGGCCGGGATGACGCCGGCGGCGAGGATCTTCTGCTCGCCGTAGATGTCGGCGAGGAACGCTTCGAGGGCGCGCAGCCGCTGGGCGAGGCCGCGCTCGAGGCGCTGGAAGTCCGCGGCCGCGATCATCCGCGGCAGCAGGCAGAACGGAAAGATCTTCTCGGTGCCCCGCGCGTCCCCGTACACGGAGAACGTCACGCCCTGCTGGAGCAGCGCGGCCTCGGCGATCTGCTGCGCGCGCGCCAGCTCGTCTGCCGACATCGTGGCGAGCAGCTCCGCGACGCGCTGAAACGACGCGCGCGCTCCACGGGCATCGAACATCTCGTCGTACGTGCCGGGCAGCGACGGGTATCCGTCGAACAGACCGGACGAGCTCGGCGACATACGAGCATCGTAACGCCGGGCCGCGCTCGTCGTCTTCTTAGGGATGCACGATCGTCTCGGCGCGCCGGTGCGGGGCGCCCTCGAGGGCATCGATCAACTCCTCCTCGTCCCAGCTGCCGTCGTGGCGCTCGCCGTCGATGAAGAAGCACGGCGTCCCGTTGACGCCGCTGCGGACACCGCCGACGAAGTCGTCCCTGATCTGCTGGCGATAGGTCCCCTCGTCGATGTCGGAGATGAATCGCTCGCGGTCGAGGTCGAGCTGGATCGCGAGCTCGAGGAACAGCCGCATGCTGAACCGGCGCTGGTTCTCGTACAGCAGGTCGTGCATCTCCCAGAACTGGCCCTGCGCGCCGGCGGCCTCCGCGGTCTCGGCCGCAGTGAGCGCGAGAGGATGCACCGCGGTGAGCGGGAAGTTGCGGAACACGAACCGCAGGCGCGGTCCCATGCGCCGCTGCACGCGCTTGACGATGGGATACGCCTGCCCGCAGTACGGACATTGATAGTCACCGTACTCGAGCAACGTGATCTCCGCGCTCGGTGCTCCCTGGATGTGATCGCGTTCGTCGATCGGTCCACGCAGCGTGCTCATCACGATCCTCCTCGGGGCGAGGCGAGCGCGTCGAGTGCATCGAGGATGCCGTCGGCGCCGGGGTTGACGCCGATCGGCGACACGTAGGCCCACTGGACCACGCCCTCCTTGTCGACGACGAACAGCGCGCGCTCGCAGCTGCCTTCGCCGAAGTCGAACACGCCGTAGCGCTTCGCGATGTCGCCCTTGGGCTCGAAGTCCGAGAGCAACGGAAAGTGCAGACCGCGGTTCTCGCTGAACGCCCGGTGACACCAGGGGCCGTCGACCGAGATGGCGAGGAGCTGCGCATGCCGGCGATGCCACTCCGGCAGCAGCTCGTTGTAGAGCGCCAGCTGGTCGCCACACACCGGGCTCCAGTCCGCCGGATAGAACACGAGCACGACCGAACGCCCGAGGAAGTCCGACAGCGACACGCTCTGGTCCGGCGTCGTGTTGAGCCTGAAGTCGGGGGCCTTCTGGCCGACCGGAATCGGTTGCGCCGTCGCCATGCCCACCTCGCGTGCAAGCGGTGCGCCTCGCCGGTGCGAGCTTTCAGTCGTCGAGCCGTGACCAGAACAGCTCGACGAGCTGCGCCCTCGACGTCGCGCCGGCCTTGGCCGCGAGCTCCGCGTACTCGGCCTCGCGCGCGTCGTGATCCGCGTGGCCCTCGACCACGAGCCGGAGCAGCTCGCACTCGCGCGGCGCAAGGCCCCACACCGTGCTCGCGCGCGCGATCCGCAACGCGATCGGATCTGGCGTGTGCTCGTCGAGCTGGACGTGGAGCGGCTTCCCCTCGCTCGTCGCTCCGACGAACGCGCGCACCGCGAGCCGGCCGACGGCGCTCGGGATCCGTCCCAGGCGTTGGGTGAACGACGGCACCTCGGGGAGCTGGAGGTCGTAGATGCCGTGCGTCGGGCCCACGTCGGCCGCGAGGATCTCGGCGGGCGGAAGGTCGAGGTGACGCGTGATCCCGCGCAACGCACCGCGATTTCCGGCGAAGAACAGCTCGCACGGGCGATAGCCCGGCAACAGGCGCGAATCGACGCGCCAGCCATCCCCGTCGAGCTCGGTCAGCCGAAACGTGATCATCGGATAGACGAAGGGATCGAGCACCTCGAACATGAACTTGCAGAGCCGCGTCGGCGTGACCGCCGCGCCGGCGAGGGTGCGGACCTCGGGCACCACGCGGTGGAACATGCTCTCGAGCAGCGCCTCGAGCTGCGGCGCGCCGCCGACGAGCGCGCCCATGCGGTCGATCAGCAGCACGAAGTGCTCCCACGGCACCCGCATCCGCGTGCGCAGGGTGCGCTCGTCGAACGGAAGGCCGGCGAACAGCGCGTTTACCGGCAGCCCCGCGGCGCGCACGATGTCGGCGGTCACCCACGCGGCGCGCGCCCACACCTGCTTCATGCGGGCATCCTACCCACGTGATCCGTCGCTCGCTCGCAGATCGACGGTGAACGGTCGGGGCTCTGGCCAGTGACCGAGCGCGTCGACCTCACCCGTCGTCGTGGTCACGATGACGCGCTCCTGCCGGCGCTCCATCGCCTCGGTCTCGTCGCGCGGCAGGCCGGGGTAGGGACCGCCTTCGGGACGCCACGCCCACAGCTCGATCTTCTGCGCGCGCCCCGCCCAGCCCCACTCGATGACGAGGGGATCGGTCGCGGGGAGCCCCGGGTGCAACCCCGGCGAAGGCTGATAGATCCGGCGCCGCACTCCGACCGCGCGGACGCCGTCGCCGATCGCGTGCAGGTGCGCCCACCGTCCCGCCACCGCGATGCGATCGGGACCGACGCCGTCGATCGCGAGCTCCCAGCGCTGGGTCGACGCGTCGACGATGCGCGAGCCGGCCCGCTCCTGCGAGGCGACGTCGCCGACGAGCGGCCAGAACTCGAGCGCGGGGCGGATCACGAGCGTCGCGTCGCCGAGCCGGCACGTGATGCCGGGAGGACGCCACGTCTCGAGCTCGCGACGCAGCGGTCCGGGCAGGCCGAGCCCATGCTCGTCCAGGTCACCGAGCACCAGGCGCAGATCGCGCGACAGCGCGGCGGGCAACGCGTACCGCTCGTGGAGCTCGTCGTGCCAGTCGATCAGCGGCGTGCGGTAGTGCGAGACGACGAGGCGCGCGACGATCGAACGCATCAGCGCGGCGTAGGCCGCGAGCATGCCGGGGCGCTCGGGCATGCGGACGGCGCGTAGCTCGATGAGGCCCATCTTGCCGTGGCGCGCTCCGTGCGGCGGGATGTGCGGGTTCCACAGCTTCTCGACGTTGACCTCGGCGCGGTGCGAGTTGCCGGAGCTATCGACGAGGAGCGGGCCGAGCGCGTGCCACAGCTGCTCGGGCGGCAGCTCGCCGCGATCGGCGAGGCGCTCGAGCCAGCCGAGCGTGATCGCGAGCTCGTCCCATCGCTCGCGCGTGCCCTCGTCGGGGCGCGGACCTTGCGAGGCCGAGCCGACGCAGTCGTTCGCGAACCAATACGACAGCGCCGGATGGTTGTTGATGTACCGGATCAGGGCCGGTAGCACGTGCGGGTAGCGAACGAACGGACTCGCGACGGGACGCGATCCACCGAGTGAGAGCTGACCGCCGCCGCCGGAGTCGACGACGTCGCCGTTGTAGCGGTAGCGCGTCGGCGAGAGCCCGGCGACCGCCGCCGCCGCCCAGATCCGGCGCGCCTCCGCGGCGAACGCGCGCGTGTCGGCGCACGGCGCCATGTTGACCTCGACGACGCCCGGGTCGGGCGTGACCGTCAGCCAGTGGTCGCCATCGATGTCGGTCGGCGGCCGCGTGGGCTCGGCGTCGAAGGCGACGCGCGCGCCATCCTCGGTCACGCGTTCGTTCCACCGCACGCCGAACGCGAACCTCGCGCGCTCCTCGTCCGGGAACTTGCGGCCGATGACGCGCGAGACCGCGGCGCCGGGGACCGTGTTGGCGAACGCGGTCGCCAGGGCGTGCGCACGCACGAGCTTGTCGCCGCCCTCGGCCGCCGTCATCCACGGTGGATCGATCGCGTCGGCGCGCGTGAACGTGGGCTCGGCGCCGACCCAGACCTCGACACCGCGGCGAGCGATCAGCTCGTCGTGGATCTCGAGCGAGGCGTCGAGCTCGTCGTTCACGCCCAGTCCTCCGCGCGCGGCATCGGCGCGCCCGCGTCGACGCGACGCAGATCGAGCGTGTACGGCTGATCGGGGTGCGCGGTCACGGTGCGCGCGTGCAGCGGCCACGGCGCCGCGCCCTCGACGGTGAACCGCTGTGCACGGCGTGCGGCCGCCTCGACGCGCGTGAGCGGTGCCGCATCGAACGCGCGGCCCTCGGGGTGCCACACGTGATAGGCCCCCGCGATCACGCCCCGCTTCGCCCAGGTGTCGACGACGTCGAGGCGGATCGGGTGATGGATGCCGAGGTGCGGCTGCAGCGCGTGCGGCGGACACCACGCGCGGAACCGCACGCCACCGACGCGCACGTCGCGCCCCGCGGCCGCGCGCAGCGGCGCGACGACGCCGTTCACGCACACGACGTAGCGCTCGGGATCGAGGCCGATCGTCCGCAGCTCGAGCCGCTCCATCGACGAGTCGACGTAGCGCGAGGTGCCGCCGGCGGTGACCTCTTCGCCGAGCACGTGCCACGGCTCGATCGCATTGCGCAGCTCCACCGCGCCGGCGCCGACTTCGAGCGTGCCGACGAGTGGACAGCGCAGCTCGACGAACGGGCGGTACGCGTCGGCGGGCAGGGCGACGCCGTGCGCGGCGAGGTAGACGAGCACGTCCTCGAGGTCGCGCCACAGCCAGTACGGCAGCAGGAACCGGTCGTGGAGCTCTCCGCCCCAGCGCACGAGCGCGTGCCGGTAGGGCGCCGCCGCGAACGCCGCGAGCAGGCCGCGCACGAGGATCGCCTGCGCCGCGAGCATGCGCGGGTGTGGCGGCATCTCGAACGCGCGCAGCTCGACGAGCCCCTGGCGGCCGAACGGCGTCTGTGGATCGACGAGCTTGTCGATCGAGATCTCGGCGCGATGGGTCGAGCCCGCGACGTCGACGAGCAGGTGGCGCAGCAGGCCATCGACCTGCCAGGCCGGTGGGTTCGCGTGCAGCCGGGGCAGCGCGAGCTCGAGCTCGTACAGCGCGTCGTGGCGCGCCTCGTCGACGCGCGGCGCCTGCGAGGTGGGCCCCACGAACAGGCCGGTCATCGCGTATGACAGTGCCGGGTGATGC
>Ga0247822_10001537_pt1 | contig 14183 bp, 12 predicted proteins | sample 13C_Cellulose_Da_FD_192423 | JGI IMG/M metagenome (GOLD analysis project Ga0247822, IMG submission 192423) | Soil microbial communities from agricultural site in Penn Yan, New York, United States - 13C_Cellulose_Day30 | ecosystem: Environmental > Terrestrial > Soil > Agricultural land | place...
GTCAAGAAGCCCGCTGCGGTCAAGAAGCCTGCTGCCAAGAAGCCCGCCGCCGAGAAGCCGGCCGTTGCCAAGAAGACCACGTGACAATGGCCGAGCAGACCAAACTCGAACCGCCCAAGCCTGAGACCGAGGCCCCCGATGAGCTTGCGGGCAGCGAAGCCCCACTGCTCGATCACCTGATCGAACTCAGGAAGCGGCTGATCCGCTCGCTCCTGGTGATCGTCGGCCTGCTGATCGCCTGTTTCTTCGTTGCAGGCCCGATCTTCGACATCCTCGTCCAGCCTTATCGCGAGGCGGTGGCTCCCCAGCCGGTGGAGCTGATCTACACCGCGCCGCAGGAATTCTTCTTCACGCAGCTGAGCCTCGCCTTCTTCGGCGCGATCTTCCTCGGCTTCCCGTACCTTGCGGTCGAGATCTACGGCTTTGTCGCTCCGGGGCTCTACAAGAAGGAACGCAAGGCCTTCATCCCGTACCTGATCGCGACGCCGATCTTCTTCCTGCTCGGCGCGGCCATGGTCTATTTTGCCGTGCTCCCGCTCGCCATGCGCTTCTTCCATTCGATGGAAACGGGCGAGATCAGCATGCTGGTCAAGGTCAGCGAGTACCTTGGCCTCGCCATGACGCTGATCATTGCATTCGGCCTCTGCTTCCAGCTGCCGGTGATCCTGACGCTCCTGGCGCAGATCGATCTCATCTCGAGTGGTACGCTCAAGAAGGGCCGTCGCTACGCCATCGTCGCCATCCTGGTGTTCGCCGCGTTCATCACGCCGCCCGACCCGATCTCGCAGATCGGATTGGCGCTGCCGATGTACCTGCTCTACGAGCTCTCGATCTGGTCGGTCATGTGGATCGAGAAGCGTCGCGCCAAGGCCCTCGCCGCCGCCGAGGGTGAAGGTGAAGGCGAAAGCACGGACACGACCAGCACCCCCACCTGAGCCAGTCTGCCACGATTGTGGCACGGCGCAGCCCTGAAGGCGCCGCGACTCGTTGCTAGCCGGAGTCCGTTCGAAACCGGGCACGACGGGGCGGTCATGCGGCGCATAGTCTCAACTCTTCTACTCGTTGTCGGCTTCACGGGCGGCGCGGCGGCGTACGACACGCCCAAGTCGCTGGTCGAAGCCATCTATCAGCCCTACACCAGTGGTCAGAACCACGATGGCGGGCTCCAGCACTTCTACTCCGAGCGGCTCAAGGGCCTGTACTCGGCGAGTGTCGAGCGCCATGCGAGCGAGGAGGCCGGGGCGGATGCCGCGTCGAACGCAGCGGACGTGCTCGCTTTTGACCCGTTCATCGAGGCGAACCACACTCTGCTGTTCGATCTGGTGATCAACGAGCCGGTGGTGAGCGGCGACCGCGCCGTGGCTACGGTCAGGTTCCACAACTTCGACCACCTGAGCCTGATCAGCGTGTCGATGGTCAAGGAAGCCGACGGCTGGAAGGTGGACGACGTCGCGTCGCTCGGGGGCAGCCAGAACTGGTTGCTGTCCTGGCTGCTTCAGTACGATCCGTTCGCGCTGATCTAGATCTCGCGCGTGGCGTCCTTGAGCCAGGCCTTCACCTCGCCCTTCACGAGCGGGCCGATCTCCTTGAACACCCGCTTGTGGTAGGCGTTGAGCCACTCGCGCTCCGGCTCGCTCAACTGCTTGACGTCGATGAGTCTCAGGTCGATCGGGGCCAACGTCAGCGTCTCGAACTCGAGGAACTTGCCCTCGCCAACCTCGCTCTCGATCACGTTGAGCAGGTTCTCGATACGGATGCCGTAGGCACCTTCCTTGTAGTAGCCCGGTTCGTTCGAGGTGATCATGCCGGGTTCGAACGGGGTCGGATAGCGCGGCGAGATGCCGATGGGGCCCTCGTGCACGGAGAGAAACGCGCCGACGCCGTGCCCGGTGCCGTGGTTGTAGTTGATGCCGTCGGCCCACAGGAAGTGGCGCGCCAGCACGTCGATCTGCGCGCCGGTCGTTCCCCTAGGGAAGCGGACCATCGACACCGCCATCATGCCGCGCAGCACACGAGTGAAGCGGTCCTTCTGCTCGGCGGTCGCCTTGCCGGTGAAGAGGGTGCGGGTGATGTCGGTGGTGCCGGAGAGGTACTGGGCGCCGGAGTCGACAAGCATCAGCTCGCCGGGCTTCAGCCCGCGGTTGGTGCGGGCGTCGACGCGGTAGTGGATCACGGCGCCGTTCGGACCGGCGCCGGAAATCGTGTCGAAGCTGATGTCGACAAGGCTCGAATCCTCGCGCCGGAAGCTTTCGAGCGCGGTGGCGATTGTGATCTCGTCGAGCTTGCCCTTGGGGGCCTCGACGTCGAACCAGTGGAGGAACTTCGCCATGGCGGCGCCGTCGAGACGGTGTGCCTCGCGCATGCCGCCGAGCTCGGCATCGTTCTTCCTGGCCTTGGGCAGCAGGACTGGATCGCGCTTCTCGATGAGCCTAGCTTCGCTGACGCCCTTGATGGCATTGGCCACGGCGACCGGAACCGTCCCGGGATCGACCATAACGCGCTTGTCGGCGGCGCCCAGCTTGCGCAGGGAGGCGACCATCGTCGCAACGTCCGCGACCTTGGCGAGGCCCTCGAGGCCCTGTCGGAGCTCGGGTGTGATCTTGTCCTTGTTGAAGAACAGGGTCGGCATGCCGGATTTCGGCACCAGCGCGAAGCAGAGCACGACAGGCACGTGCGGGACGTCGCGGCCGCGCAGGTTGAAGAGCCAGTTGATCGACTCCGGCACTGTCAGCACCAGCGCGTCGGCATCGTCCTCGGCCATGGTTGCCCGGATCTCGGCGAGCTTGTCCGGCGCGTTCTTGCCTGCGCGGTTGTGGCCAAGGAATTCGATCGGGGCAACGGGCGGGGCAGGGCGATTGGCCCAGGTCGTGTCGACAAGATTGGCGACCGGGACCAGCGTGGCCTTGCCGGCGAGCTTTTTCTCGAGGTCGGCGATTTCGCTGGGCGTGTGCAGCCAGGGGTCGAAGCCGACCTTGCCGCCCTTGGGTACGAACTCGGCGATCCGGGGCGGCATGCCACCCTGTGCCGCCTCGAGCACTTCGATGACCGTGGTGTCGGTCTCCGCAGGGGCCTGCAGCGTGTAGCGGCCATCGACGAACAGCGCGGCCTTGCGGCTGCCGATGATGGCGAGGCCGGCCGAACCGGTGAAGCTCGTCACATAGCCGAGCCTCGCCTCGCTGGCCGGAACCGATTCCCCGCGATGCGCGTCGGTGCGGGGAACGAGGAACGCGTCGACCCCGGCCTCCTTCATCGCCGTCCGCAGCGCCTTGACGCGCGGAGCCACCGTCTTGGGATCGGTGCGGATGTCGAACGTCTGGTAGACGGCGGGGGCGAAGGCGTTGTCGTTCATGATGAAATGCCGTGGGAAGGTAGGTGGCGCGGACCCTAACAAGGCCCGCTGGCCATTGCGAGCGTTCATTCCGCGTTCAGAGCGGCCGGTGCACTTGGCTCCCGGGGCTCCAGAGGAGCATCGCAATGACTGAACGGAAGAGACTGTTCCGCCGCGTATTCGAATCCATGATGGAGGGTCGCAGCCGCCAGGCGCAGCGCTACATCACCGAGTATCTGAAGGCGCGAACCGAGCTGGAGAGCCAGCGTCGGGACTGACGCGATTCACCGGCTGTTAAGTGGCCCTGCGCCAACGGCATGGCTGCCTTTCGCAACAACGACTTACCGGCGGGGCTCGCCCGCACTACATACGCATCGTCGGCAGAAGAGCCGCACGAGATTCCACACCGGGAGAATGAGATGCCCGAGAGCAAGAACGACTTCCGCAAGGCGCTAGCCGGCGTGATCGATGCGCGGGGCCGCGAGGCGACCCGCAGCGTTGCGCGCGCCCGCGAACACCTGCTGCTCGGCGCGCTTACCAAGCGCCCGAGCTAAGCCACAGCGCGTCACGCGCGGGCTTAGTCCCAGTATCAAGACCGAAGCGAATCCCCGGCATCGTCCGGGGATTTTGGTTTTTCTGGCTAGAGTTCCAGCATGCCGTCGAGGCGGCCGGCCAGCTCGTGGTGGGTGTGCTGGAGCATGAGCGGCGTCACGGTGATCGCGTTCTCATGCATCAGCAGGCCGAAGTCGTTCTCGGGGTCGAGCGGCGTCGGCGTCTCGGGGATAGCGATGAAGAACTTCCCGGCATTGTCGCTGGGGTAGTAGGCCATCGGCGAGCGCGAGAAGCGCTGGAAGGGGACGACACGGATGCCGCTGACGTCCTCTGGCGCGCAGAAGGGCAGGTTGACGTTGAAGTAGGCGTCACCACGTGACCGCACCTGAGCGAGGAGCTGGCGGACGACGCGGGCGCTGTAGGTCGCCGCGTTGGTCCAGTTCACCTCGTGGGTGCGCTCGTAGTCGACGCCCTGGCTGATGCCGATGCCGAGCGCGCCATGCAGGGCGCCCTCGCGCGCGCCGGCGACGGTTCCGGAGCAGTTGAGGATATCGCCCAGGTTCTGGCCGTTGTTGACGCCGGAGAGCACGAGGTCCGGCTTGATGTCCTTGCAGACGTGGGTCATGCCGGCGACGACGCAGTCGGCGGGCGAACCGCCGATGACCGAGAAGACTCGCTCGCTGCGCTGATCGAGACCCAGTTCACGCCCGAAGGTGAAGCGGTGGGCGGCGCCCGACTGGTTGCCGTCGGGGGCGACCACCCACACATCGTCGCTGAGTTCGGCCGCTATGGCACGCATCACCTCGATGCCGGGCGCGTCCACGCCGTCGTCATTGGTGATGAGGATTCTCATGAGCGGGCGCCGATCGACTTGAGACCCTTCATATAGGGCTGCAGCGCGTCGGGGACGAGGATGGAGCCGTCTTCCTGCTGGTAGTTTTCCATCACCGCGATCAGGGCGCGGCCCACGGCGACGCCCGAGCCGTTCAGCGTGTGAACGTGGCGGATCTTGCCGTCCTTGTCGCGGTAGCGGGCGTCCATCCGGCGGGCCTGGAAGTCGCCGCAGACGGAGACCGAGCTGATCTCGCGATAGGTGTCCTGGCCCGGCAGCCAGGCCTCGAGGTCGTAGGTCTTCTGCGCGCCGAAGCCCATATCGCCCGTCGAAAGCGTCATCACCCGATAGTGGAGGCCCAACTGCTTGAGCACGTCCTCGGCGTCCGACAGCATCTTCTCGTGCTCTTCGCCCGAAGCCTCGGGGGTGGTGATGGCCACCATCTCGACCTTGTTGAACTGGTGCTGGCGCAGCATGCCGCGCGTGTCGCGGCCGGCCGAACCGGCTTCCGAGCGGAAGCAGGGGGTGAGGGCGGTGAGACGGAGCGGCAGTTCGTCCTCGGAGAGGATGCTGTCGCGCACGAAGTTGGTCAGCGGAACCTCGGCGGTGGGGATCAGCGCCAGGCGACCCTCGCCGTGCGGCACGAAGAAGAGGTCTTCCTCGAACTTTGGCAGCTGGTTGGTGCCGTAGAGGGCGTCGTCCTTCACGAGGTAGGGCGGCTCAACCTCGGTATAGCCGTGCGCGTCCACGTGCAGGTCGAGCATGAACTGGCCGATGGCGCGCTCGAGGCGGGCGAGGTGGCTCTTCAGCACGACGAAGCGGCTGCCCGAAAGCTTGGCGGCGACCTCGAAATCCATCATGCGCAGCGCTTCGCCGGTTTCGAAATGCTCCTTTGGCTTGAAGGAGAAGGTCGGCCGAGCCGGGCGGTTCTTTGCCGCCGTCTCGGGCGAGCCGTTGCGGCCGAAATACTCGACGTTGTCGCTCTCGTCGGCGCCGCGGGGGACCTCATCGAGCGGGATGTTCGGGATGATGGCCAGTGCGCCGCGGAGCTTGTCCTCGGCGTCCTTGCGGGTGGCTTCGCCGGCCTGGATGTCGTCCTTGAGATGGGCGACTTCATCCATCAGCGCCTGGGCCCTGGCCTCGTCCTTCTGGGCCTTGGCCTGGCCGATCTGCTTGGACAGCGCGTTGCGCTTGGCCTGTGCCTCCTCGACGGCGGCAATGGCGGTGCGGCGGGACTCGTCCATCTCGATGAGCTGGGAGGCCGAGAACGGCACATTCTTGCGCTCCTTGAGCGCAGCATCGAATGCGGCGGGGTTGGCTTTGATCCAGTTGATGTCGAGCATGGAAAACCTGCGGGTCGCGGGGAGCGATCTCGTTTACCGGATTGGGGGGCGGGATCAAGGGGCGAGAGTGCCGGATCGTCGCTCTTCCGGTCACTTCGCGTGCCCGCGCATATACATCCGGGCCGCCACTGCCTATATTCGCCAATGAGAACGAAACAGGATTCGTCAATCCCGCATGCCAGCTGAACCGCAACGCCTCGACCGCCCCAAGGCAGGCTCGATCACCAGCCAGTTCGGCCGGGGATCGGGTACGCCCGACTATCTAAGGGGGCTCAACGAGGAGCAGCGCGAGGCCGTGATGACCACGGAGGGCCCGCTGCTGGTGCTCGCCGGCGCCGGTACGGGCAAGACGCGCGTACTGACGACGCGTATCGCGCATATCCTGACCTCGCGCCTCGCGTGGCCGTCCGAAATCCTGTCGGTGACCTTCACCAACAAGGCAGCGCGGGAGATGAAGGAGCGCATCGGCGCCATCGCCGGCGCGGCCGTCGAGGGCATGCCATGGCTCGGCACGTTCCACTCGATCGGGGCGCGCATCCTGCGCCGGCACGCCGAGCTGGTGAACCTGCGCTCAGATTTCACCATTCTCGATACTGACGACCAGATCCGGCTGATCAAGCAACTGCTCGAAGCCGAGAACATCGACGAGAAGCGCTGGCCGGCCCGGGTGTTCGCGGGGATGCTCGACAACTGGAAGAACCGCGGCTGGTTGCCGGACGACGTGCCGATGGCGGAGCTGTCGGGTTTCGCCAATGGGCGACTGCCGAACCTTTACCGGGACTATCAGGCGCGCCTCGCGACGCTCAATGCGACCGATTTCGGCGATCTGCTGCTGTTGAACATCAAGGTGTTCAAGGAGCATCCGGACGTGCTGGCGGAGTACCACCGCAAGTTCAAGTACATGCTGGTGGACGAGTACCAGGACAGCAACACGGCGCAGTACCTGTGGCTGCGGCTGCTTGCGCAGGGGAAGCCTGCGTCGGAGGCGAATCTCTGCGTCGTGGGCGACGACGACCAGTCGATCTATGGCTGGCGCGGCGCCGAGGTGGACAACATCCTGCGCTTCGAGAAGGACTTCCCGGGCGCCAAGGTGATCCGGCTGGAGCGCAACTACCGCTCGACCTCCAACATCCTGAAGGCCGCCTCGCACCTTATTGCCAACAACGAGAGCCGGCTGGGGAAGACGCTCCAGACGGATGTCGGTGAGCCGGGCGAGCTCGTCGCCGTGACCTCGGTCTGGGACAGCGACGAGGAAGCGCGGCAGGTTGGCGAGGAGATCGAGCAGCGCCAGCGGCAGGGCGACGCGTTGAACTCGATGGCGATCCTCGTGCGCGCTTCGCACCAGATGCGCGCCTTCGAAGAGCGTTTCATCACGCTGGGGCTCAACTATCGGGTCATCGGCGGCCCGCGCTTCTATGAGCGCAAGGAAATCCGCGACGCGCTGGCCTACCTGCGGCTGGTGTGGAACCCCAACGACGACCTCGCCTTCGAGCGCATCGTCAATGTGCCCAAGCGCGGGTTGGGGGATTCGACGCTCAAGCTTCTCTACGACGCGGCGCGGCACCAGGGCGCGTCGCTGACCGGTACGGTGCGGATGCTCATCCAGACCGAGGAACTGAAGCCCAAGCAGCGAACGACGCTTCGCCAGCTGATGGACCAGTTCGACGACTGGGGGCAGCGGGCGAGGGCCCTGCCGCTCGATGACAGCGATGCCGAGGAGGAGATTGCTCCCGGCATCGTCAGGCGGCACGCCTCGCATGCCGAGCTGGCCCGGCAGGTGCTGGACGAGTCGGGCTACACCGAGATGTGGCAGAACGACAAGTCGGCCGAGGCCGAAGGCCGGCTCGAGAACCTCAAGGAACTGGTGAACTCCATGGAGGAGTTCGACTCGCTCGGCGGTTTCCTCGAGCACGTCTCGCTCGTGATGGACCGGGACACCGGCGAGGCCGACGACGCGGTCTCGATCATGACGCTTCACTCGGCCAAGGGGTTGGAGTTCGACACGGTATTCCTTCCGGGATGGGAGGAGGGGCTGTTCCCCAGCCAGCGGACGCTCGATGAACTTGGCCGCGCCGGGCTCGAGGAAGAGCGGCGGCTCGCCTATGTGGGCCTCACGCGGGCGCGCAAGCGCCTCAGGGTCTCCGTGGCGCAGAACCGGCTCACGCACGGCCTGTGGCAGTCTGCCATTCCGTCGCGCTTCCTAGATGAGCTGCCAGCCTCGGCGGTCGAGGTGAAGGATACCGGCTCGTCCTATGGCGGCTATGGGTACGGTGGACGCACTGGCGGTGGCCGCTTCGATACGCGCGACCCGTTCGACTCGATCTACGAGACGCCGGGGTGGCAGCGGGCGCGGGCACAGGCTTCGACCCGCAAGTCGCACGGGCCGGTGACGATCGACGGCGACCTCGTCGCCCGCTCGGTGGATGATGGGCGCGGTTCGAAGTATGCGGTCGGCGAGCGGGTGTTCCACCTGAAGTTCGGCTACGGCACGATCAACAACATCGAGGGCAACAAGCTCTCGATCGAGTTCGAGAAAGCCGGCCCGAAGAAGGTGCTTGAAAGCTTCGTGCAGAAGGCGTGAAGCGCGCCGCAGAGCCTATTGCGGCGGGCTGACTTCGCTCGCCTTCTTCCGCTCCAGTCCCAACTGGTGCTCGCGGTAGATGATGAAGAGGCCGGAGCCGACGACGATGGTGCCGCCGATCAGCATCTGCACGCTCGGGACATCCTGGAAGACCACGTAGCCGATGGCGATGGAGAGGATCAGCGAGGCGTATTCGAACGGCGCGACCACCGACATGTCGGCGTGGCGGTAGGATTCGGTGAGCAGGATCTGGCCGATGCCGCCGAAGATGCCGGCACCGATGAGCAGGGCGAACTGCTCGGGCGTCGGCATGACCCAGCCGAAAGGGATCGTTGCGAGGCCAAGAGCCGCCGACGTCACCGAGAAGTAGAGAACGATGGTGGCCGAGCGCTCGGTTTCGACGAGCTTGCGCACGAGCACCATGGCGGTGGCGGCAAAGCCGGCCGCGACCAGCGCCGAGATGGCGCCGAGAGTCGCCCCGCTCATGTCCGCGATGCCGCCTGAGAAGACGGTGAGGCGGGGCCAGATGATGATGATGACGCCGACAAGGCCGACCAGCACGGCGCTCCAGCGATAGAGCCGGACCTGCTCGTGGTAGAAGACGGCGCTGAACACCACGATCAGCAGCGGCGTGGCGTAGCTGATGGTGATGGCTTCGGCGAGCGGCAGCTGGGTCAGCGCGAAGAAGCCGGTCATCATGCCGCCAGTACCGACGAGGCCGCGCATCAGGTGGCTCAGCGGGTGCCTGGTCTTGATGCCGACGCCGAGTTCGCCCTTCCAGATCAGATAGACGATGATCGGCAGGACGGCGAAGAACGAGCGGAAGAACACCAACTGGCCGGCCGGCACGCCTTCGGAGGCCTTGAGCAGGCTCGACATGCCCAGAAACACGCAGACCGAACTCAGCTTGAACGCAATCCCCGTCATGGCGTTCTGACGGAGCATTGGCGGTTGCGGCGACACGGGCAAATCTTCCAGAGGCGGGAAAGCAGGCGATAAGGGCTAGAGTGCTACTGTCGCGGCGTTTGCTGACCGGCGCAACTGTTCAGTGCCTTGGTGCAGGTACTAGCCAGCTTCCGTGCATCGGCTATTAGTCTTAGGCGAACCGCCGGAGGGACGATGACGGAAGTTGTCGATATGACCGACGTGGTCGAGGGTGTCGTCGAGAGCATCCCGATCATCGCGATGATCCTGGCCGGCTTCTATGCGCTGGCGATCATCTGTGCCGTTCGCGAGATCAGCGTGTCCCGCACATCCCAGGGCTCGATCGCCTGGCTGGTGTCGCTGGCCTTCCTGCCTTTCCCGACCACGATCTTCTACCTGATCTTCGGCTGGAAGCATTTTGACAGCTACGCCAAGACCCGCATGCAGGTGCGCCAGTCGCGCCTGATCCGCAGCGAGGACCTGCAGGTCATCGACCGCGACATGGGGGCGGCATGGCCCGTGCAGCGCCGCGCCGCCGGAATGCCGTTCCTCGCCGGGAACAAGGCCGAACTGCTGATCGACGGGGAGGCGACGTTCGATTCCATCCTCGAAGGCATCGCCGAGGCCAAGCGCTATGTCTTCGTGCAGTTCTACATCATCCGAGCCGACGAGCTGGGCCAGCGCCTCGCGGCCGCGCTGATGGAACGGTCGCGCGCCGGGGTCTCGGTCTACGTGCTCTATGACGACGTCGGCAGCGGGGGGCTGTCGAAGGAGTTCAAGGACCGGCTCTGGGCCGAGGGCATCCAGATCTACGGCTTCAACCATCGTCACCAGTTGCTCCGGGTGTTCGGGCCGATGCGGATCAACTACCGCAACCACCGCAAGAACGTGGTGGTGGATGGCGAGGTGGCGTGGACCGGTGGCGCCAATGTCGGCATCGAGTATCTCGGGCAGGACAAGCGGTTCGGCCACTGGCGTGATACGCAGCTGCGCATCGAGGGGCCGGCCGCATCGTCACTGTCGCTGATCTTCCAGGAAGACTGGCTGTGGGCCACAGGCGAGGTGCTGGACGTTCCGCTCGCCGGCACCGCGGGGGTGGGCGACGTATCGGCGCTGGTCATGGCGACCGGACCGGCCGACAAGCTCGAAGCCAATGCGATCGCGTTCACCGACATCATCGGGCAGGCCCGGGAGCGGCTATGGATCGTCAGCCCGTACTTCGTGCCGGACACCGATACGCGGACGGCGCTGTTCGCGGCGGTGCTGCGTGGCGTGGACGTGCGCGTGATGCTGCCGGCCAAGCCGGACCATATGCTGGTCTGGCTCGCCAGCAATGCACACGCGGATTCGATGGTGGAACACGATGTCGCCATCTACCGTTACGAAAAGGGCTTCCTGCATCAAAAGGTGCTGCTGATGGACGACAGGATTGCCAGCGTCGGCAGCGTGAATTTCGACAACCGCTCCTTTGCGATCAACTTCGAGATGACCGTCTGGATGCCGAACAAGGCGGTGGTCGACGCCGTGGAAGCGATGCTGGTGGCCGACTTCGCCAATTGCCGCAAGGTGACCAAGGAAGAGGTGCTGGGGCGCAACCCCATTTCCCGCTTCATCTCGCAGGCCGCACGCCTCTTCTCTCCTATCCTCTAGGGTCCGATGATCAAATTCGCCTCGTACAATATCCGCAAGAGCATCGGCACGGATCGAAAGCGCCAGCCCGAGCGGATCATGCAGATCCTTGCCGAGCTCGACGCCGACGTCGTGGCGCTGCAGGAGGTGGACCGTCGCTTCGGGCAGCGGGCGACGACGCTGTCGCCGGACCTTCTGGTGGATTTCACGCACTACATGCCGGTGCGCTTCGGCATTCGCGAGCAGAGCCTGGGCTGGCATGGCAATGTGCTGCTGGTGAAGAAGGGCATCCGGGTCGTGAATGAGCAACGGATCGAACTGCCGGCTTTCGAGCCGCGTGGTGCCGTTATGGCGGACGTGCTCATCGGGGATGCGGCGGTGCGCGTCGTGGGCATGCACCTGGGGCTGCTCGGTAACTCGCGGACCAAGCAGGCCGAGGCCATAGTCGCCCGTCTCGAGCAGCTCGAGGGCAAGATGCCTACGGTCATCATGGGCGACCTCAACCAGTGGGCCAAGAACGGCAAGAGCCTCGTCGCCTTTGCCAAGCACCACGACGTGATTACGCCCGGCCCGAGCTTCCACTCGCGCCGGCCCATGCTCGAGCTCGACCGGATCATCGTCAGCCGTGACTTCCGGGTTGAGGGGAATGGCGTGCATCACTCGGCGCTCGCACGGACCGGGTCGGACCACCTGCCAGTCTGGGCCACGCTTTCGCTACTGCGGTCGGAAGCCGCCGCTTAACGATCGCCGGCTGGCGGGCATTGACTTCGCCGGTCGCGGCCCCGAAACAGCGGGCGAACAGGATTTTCTGCCCATGACGCTTTCGCAACTCTCCGCCCCCCTCACCAAGGAGCAGGCTTACGCCCTGGTCGACGCCGTCATGGCGCGCGAGGACATCGCCATCACTGCTTCCGCACATGAGGATGCCGAAACGGGCGAGTGGGTGTTCGAGGCGACCTGCGACAGCGAGCCCGATATCGAGGCCTTCAACGCCGTCGCGCGCGAGACGCTGGGCGGCGATGTCAGCTTCGCGGTCGAGGCGATCGATCCCTCCGTCAACTGGGTGGCGAAGTCGCTCGAGGGGCTGCAGCCGGTGGTGGCGGGCGGCTTCTATATCTATGGCAGCCACGATGACGCGCCGCCGGCGGGTGTCATCGCCATCCGGATCGACGCCGCGCAGGCCTTCGGCACCGGGCATCACGAAACCACCACGGGCTGTCTCGAGGCGATCGACCGCGCCCTCAAGCGGCGGCGCTATGCCTCGATGCTCGATGTCGGCACGGGCACCGGCGTTCTCGCCATCGCGCTCGCCAAGCGGACGCACCTGCCGGTGCTGGCGACCGACATCGACCCGATCGCCGTGACCACGACCGCCGACAATGCGAAAGAGAACGGAGTAGGGCGCTTCGTCATCCCCCTTGAGGCCACCGGGCTCGACCACCGACAGATTTCCGCCGGCGCTCCGTACGACCTTGTCGCCGCCAACATCCTCGCCGGCCCCCTGGTGTCGCTGGCGCCGGGCATGCGCAGGATCACCCAGCGCGGCGCGACCATCATCCTGTCCGGCATCCTGCTGACGCAGGCTGCGCGGGTCGTCTCGGCCTATGCACTGCAGGGTATCGTGCTGCGCCATCGGATCGAGAAGAAGGAATGGGCGACGCTGGTGCTCGAGCGCACCTAGGCGGCCTTCGCGCGCTTAACCCTACCAAGCCCTGAATCTGCTCACGAATTTGCGATGCAAAATGCGTCGCACTTAAATCACTCTTTACCTTAACGCCCTAATCTCCAGTCCATTGAGTACCTGCGTAGAGTGGACTGATGAGTAATCGCGTGATCGGAAGGGCGTTCAAAACCGCCGCGATTGTGGGCCTTCTCGTAGGGGCCACAGCGCTTTCGGGGTGTAGCTCGCTGGGAGGTTTCGGCTTCGATCGGACGACGACCGGCTCGGTCAACGCCGCGGCGCCGATGGCCTCGTCCCAGTCGATGCCCAGCCGGCTCGCCGAGAGCCGCTTTGTTCCGCCAGCAGACATAGGTGGTGGCAACGGCGCCGTTGGTGCCACGGTCATTGGTTCCAATGCCATGGCCGCCAGCACGCAGCCGCTGGGCTCAGTATCGACTGAAGACTTGCCTGTGCTCACCTCGTCAGCCAACGGAAGCAATTCGATGATGCCCGCTGCCCAGCCCCTGAGCCCGGTTCCGGCCCCCACACTAGTTGCGTCCGCTCCGGCTCCATCCAGTACCCTCGTGTCCGTTCCGTCGGACGCCTATGTCCACGTGATCGAGAGCGGGGAGAGCCTCTATACGATCGCGCGCCGCTACAACGTCACCGCGCAGGGCATCATCCAGGCCAACGGCTTCTCGTCTCCGGACAAGATTTTCGTGGGCCAGAAGATCGTCATCCCGGGCAAGGCCTCGCAGCTCGCTGCGATGGGGCCGAAGTCCGGCGGCGCCAGCCAGCCCGGAGCGCTCGTTGCGCCCGCCGCCGAACCGGTGGCGAAGCCTGCGCAGGTCGCCTCGCTCGGCCAGACCGCGACCACTCCGGCCGCGACGGTCAAGCCGCTTGCACCGGCTTCCGACGCTCCGGCGCAGGCCGCTGTGGCCAAGCCGCTCGAGCAGCCCACGACCGAGCCTGTCCTGTCGGGCGCCGACAAGTTCCGCTGGCCGGTTTCGGGCCGCGTGATCACCGATTTCGCCAATTCCAAGGGCACGGGCATCAACATCGAGGCGCCCGAGGGCACCGCCGTGCGCGCCGCCGAGAATGGCCAGGTGATCTATGCCGGCTCCGGCGTCGAAGGTTATGGCAACCTGATCCTGATCCGTCACCCCAACGGCTACGTGTCGGCATACGCCCACCTCAAGGACATGAATGTCGCCAAGGGCACGGTGGTGAACCGCGGCGACAATGTCGGCACGGCCGGCAAGACGGGTGGCGTGGCGAAGTCCCAGCTCCACTTCGAGCTGCGCAAGGGCGCGACGCCGGTTGATCCGATCCCG
>Ga0247822_10001539_pt1 | contig 14182 bp, 7 predicted proteins | sample 13C_Cellulose_Da_FD_192423 | JGI IMG/M metagenome (GOLD analysis project Ga0247822, IMG submission 192423) | Soil microbial communities from agricultural site in Penn Yan, New York, United States - 13C_Cellulose_Day30 | ecosystem: Environmental > Terrestrial > Soil > Agricultural land | place...
CCTGGTGAAGGATGGCCTTCCCGATGACATCGTGAGCTATCTGACAACATGGTTCAAAGAACGCTATCTGGTCGTTGTGGGTCGAGAGGACACCAGGCTAACCCCAAACCTAACCCTCGACCCTTTGTTTCGACGAGCGTTCCTCTACGGTGTCATTGAAGTGTTTGTGGCATATGACATCCCTGTGGATGATTTTCGTTCCTTGTTTGATCTCGTCCTCCCATCGGGAATCCGCAGAATTGGAGACGAATCGCTCATGTTCTGGTATTTTTTCCAAAGGAGCTTGAAACACGGTTGCCGTGCTCAGGTGGACTCGCTCATGGAAATTCTCCGCAAGGCGACCTTGGACGAACTGCGCTTCACCATCGAACGCGCGACGGACGCGCGCATTGTAAAGAAACACGATCGCGACGGCGCGATGCAGACCCGCCTGGTCGAATTCATTGCTTCGACGACGGTGCCCGAAACTGTCGTGACGCTTCTTCGTCAAATGAAACGTTCATGCATCTCCGATCGTTTGTTGACCTTCCTCCGGCTGAGCTCTCTCCCGACGCGAGATGACGAGGAAAGATGGAACGTTGCAAACATCATCTACCGCGACATTGTCCGGGCCGATTCGGTGGACGTTCTCGTTGATCGCGTGAAGCGCACGATCGCAAACAACTCATCTCAACTCTTGATCGCCGTGCATCCGAACGTGCGGTCCAGTCTCAGTCGAAAGCTTGTGAAAAACGTGGAGAATCGTTCCTCGATAGACGGCTTGTTGTTGGCCGAGAGCGCGCACGATATATTGTCGAATGCCGCACTCTTGGCCTTGCTGCGGACATCTATCGTTTATGATCGACGTTTTCCGAGGACTCTTCACGTATTTTACAAGTCGTTGGCGAGTCCTCTTGTGTTTTTTCACCGCTTCCGCCGCGCATGCACTGAAGCGCTCGCTTCGATCCGCCGTGATATCTCCGATGACCCCTTTGTCATTGCAAATGTCACTGCAGAGCTGTGTCTTTCCGTTGATCTTGCACAGCCTGGAGATCTCAACCTCATGGAACGTCGGGCCATCGACATGCTTTCCCGAGATTGGGAACTCGTTCGCGTTGTTGACGCCTTGATCAAAAACGTTTACAACGACAAGACCTCACCCAACGACGACGACGTCAAGATGGAAGACAGTAAAAGCGATTAGTCATTGTTGTTCTCGCGCGTTTTCAATGCATCCTCGCGTGACCTATACTCCAGTGCGCTGTGACCGCTGTGATGCGATTACGAGCGTCTATTATAATGAAGTCCATTGCGTTCCCACTGTCTATTGTGCAACGTGCAAATGGCAAAAAGAGCGCGAAGACAAGTTGGCGGCAAAGCGTGCAAAACTGTATGCAAGAGGCTTGTTCGCAGTCAGATGTGAGCAGTGCGGAGAACACTCGCGCTATGTCCAAGTGAGCGAAGGCGACACCCCACTCCATATGACTGAGCCACAGTGTCGCAAGTGTCGAAACGACTGAACCCATAATATGTTTTTGAAATAGATGCCTTCTTGTGAAAGTTTCGTCTGTCCTTACCTTCTTCTCGTTCTCTATCATGTCCAGTCTCACGTCCCTCGTTTCCTCGAGCGCGTTCGCCTTCTCGGTGCCGCTCGATGCGCTCGCGCCGCTGCTGGGCATCTTCGTTATCCTCGTAGCACTCGTGCTCTCGGCGGGGCTCACGCGCGCCTGGTTCGCGCGCTACAAGGACGAGTTCGCCGAGGACGACACGCAGGTGATCGTCCAGCTCACGGGCTTTGCCTCCGTCTCCGTCGGCGCACTGCGCGACTACCCGAGCGCGTCGCTGAACACGGCCAGCTCCATCCTCTCATCGCTCTTTATGGACCAACCTGCCGCGCTCTTGACGCTCCTGCTGTTTGCGGTCGCCGGTGGTCTCTGGAACAAACACCACGCCGCCATGGCCTCCGCGTTTGTGCGCCTGCAGCAATGCGACGTGTTGCCGATCCTCAACGACACGGTGCTATCGATTGCCAACTTTGTGCGGCTCATCTTCGACGCGGTCTGGCCGCTCGTCAGTCTGGGCACCAACTACTACTCGTTCATCACCAGCGGCTGGTACAGGGTGCTCAGGGAATGCAGCATCGAGACCGTCGACGCGGACGCCATCTTTGACCAGCTCGCGGCGGCGGCCAAGTCATTCGCCGACGCGATCGTGACCTTCTTCGCGGGCGACATTTTCAACGACCGCTTCCTCATGACGGACTTGCTCACGCAAATTGGGCTCTTCGCCGACTTCCTCATGCCCGTCCTCAACTGCTACTGCGCATGGCTCGAGCCCGTGTGGGTGTTCGCCACGAGCCTCCCGCAGATGCAGGCTCTCCACAGTGCCATCGAAGCGTCGGTCAACGCGGGCCTGCGCGTGCTGCAGATCATCCTCAACGCGATCACCAACGTTGAGGCACCCTTCTGGAGCACGCTCGCGGAGGAGCTGATCCTCCTTGTCATCTCCGTGGGTGAGACTTTCGAACAGGCGTCCATCCTCGCGCTCAACTTGCTCACCGACCTCGTCGACCAGATCTTCCTCTCCGCCCAGAACGACCCCGCTGGTATGCGCGCGCTGTTCGGGCTCCCCGCGGCCTACGACGAGGAAAGCGGCGAGCTCCTCGCTCCGACGCTCTCGGAACTCTTCCACGCCACAGCGAACACGAAGCTCTCCACGTCGTCCTTCGCCGTCCCACAGGGCGAGCTCGGCGCTGCGTTGCGCGGACCCATCTGGAACTTGCCCAATAACTCGAACGCGAGCGACTACCTCGGCTTCCCTGTTGTCCTCGCGCTCCTCCAGACACCGTGGTCACATGCAGTGACGGAGCTCGGCGCCGCGGCCATCATCCTCGCGAACATGACCATCAACATTGTGAGCAACCCCGTCGTCATCTTCGCGACACCCGAAGCGCTCGCCTACCTGCAGTTTGGCCCCGTCTTCGACCGCCTCAAGGCCGCCTTCGATGCGGCCGCGCAGCTGCTCGTGATCATCGACCCGAGTTTCCCCGACGCAGTGAGCCTGCTCGGCCAGGCGGTCCTCACCTATGCCGAGGGCGCTGCCGAGCTTATCGTCGGTACCATTATCGCCATCGTGTGGCCCACGTGGTCCTTTGGCGAGCCGCCGCCGACGGACTGCACGACGCCTGGGTCGTGCGCGTACCCTGCACCGGACGGGTGGACCGTCTTTAACATCTACCCCGACTACTATGACTGGGAGAACAACGCTCTGCGTCGCGCGCTGCTCCTCCTCGAGCAAGATGCGGACGCGATCGCGATTCTCCTCGGCTGCAATGAGACGACGATCGCCACGGACGACTGTACCGACTTGCCCTTCCAGTGCGCCATCCGCACGGCCTACTTGCTCGCCGTGGAGGCTGTGAACCAGACGAACAGCTTCATTTTCTACCTTCCCGACCTCGTGCAGTTTGACAGCACGCTCAAGACCTTCCAAGATCTCGATCCAGCGCGCTTGCAGGAGCTCTTCTACCTCTTCATCGAGTGCCTGACGACATGGTACTTGCTCTCTCTTTTCACATTTTATTTTACAAGGCCGATTTTGTCTCACTCGTGGGACTTTTCCGCGCAGACGGTGCGCAAATAGGATGTATAAGCGGGGCTCAGCAAGGCATTCGCGCCCTTGTAAAACGGATCGTAAAACTCCACAAAGGCAGAGTCGGCGGCCGCGGCGTCTAGCAAGTCCTTGGGGATGCTCGTGCGCTCGGGGTGCTCCAACACTCCGTCCAAAAAGAAGAGATCCCACGCCATTGGGAATACCTGTGCCAGTTGCTGAGTATCGAGGCGGTAGACACCCTGAATGTAACTCACTCTGCAGTGGTACATGAGACCGTCCGTCGTTTGAACGAGCAGGCCTTTGCCCACTTCATCACCGCGCGCACAGCACGGCCGTAGGGATGGGTCGCGGATGCAGTAAGTGCCGTCTTCGTTGCTGTTAATCCAGAATTGGGGGAGCAGGTGCGTGCTTTCCAGAGGAGGAGGATTGGCGAACGCGTCAACGACGCTCTCGTCGTCGTCCGCTTCCACGTCCTGCATGAGCAAGGTCGGCACCTCGCCTTGTGCTGCGGCTGCCGCGAGCTTCGCCAGACGACGTTGTTCACGTTGTTCGCGAATCTTGCGCTGGCGCTGGAGCAGAGCCTCGTTGGCCTTATCGAGGCGCTCGTTGAGATCCGTGCTACTGCTGCTGTCGTCTTGCTGTGAGAGCCGAGGCGACACGCGCTTGGAAACACCACCAGAAATTGTTTTGGTCTATGGGGAAAAGTGAGGACTCGGAAGGGAGGGGGACAGGGACATGTTGGCGAAGGGGCGCACGCTCTTGCCAACGGCATTGGGGCGAACATGGGCCGTAGGTGACGAGCGCTTACGCTGAGAAGAGGATGGAGAACTGGAATTGGACATAAGGAAGGGCGGGAGAGGGGGAGGTGACGCTACCAAAGGGAGAGACAGAAAATGACAGAGGTCTGGCTCTTGCCGAAAAAGGCAAAGGCCAGATTTTCTTCCGGGAAGCGACCCAGCCCCGCCGACTTCACCAACACGCAACTTTTTCATGTGAAGATCTTTCTATTTTATTGGCAAACAAAAGGGACAAGTAACAATGAAGGGCGAGTACAACCTTGGACAATCCTGAAAATCTCCTTGATCACGTTCCAATCGGGTAACTGAGCAGGCGTTCAGGCGAATTAGCTCTCATCTTCCAAAGAGAGAGCCACGATTGCTGCATCCTTTTTGAAGCAATATGGACACGCTTTATTCGGAAGGATTTTCCAGGGATCGAGAAGATCGGGCCGTGAAAGCTGCTTGATCAATGCTGAGGCACGGGCTCTGACGTCCTCTGGGGCGAAGGAACAGGCTGCGTAATGGCTTAGACAGCCTTTCAATGCGTCACTGGAGAGCCATTTAATTCCAAGCTCGGCACACTCTGTCTTTGTCCCTTCCCACAATGTTGCTGAGATCCGCTGGCCAAACTTCTCGACGAGAAAGTCGGCATAGCGTTCGACCACGTCCCAGGGCGAAGAGGATCTCGTTCCCTTACCCTTTCGTGACATCGTCCCTGCCGTCGCATCTGCCATGCACACACAAAGCGAAAGCAAAGTGGAGCAAACGAGGCATTGCCGCTCTGGAAAGGGGAGCGCCATCTCGTCGGACGGCCCGTTCCATTCCATGGATCACTGCAATGTTCTCACTGTGTTCAATTGAAAAAGTATGAGATCACCATACACTTCCATAGACTCTTCACCAAAAGGAGAAAGCTCGTGCGCAGTGGCGGCGATCTGGAACAATCTTGCGTAAAATTCGCGTGATCGCCCACACAACGAACACATCCGCCACACATCACCCCCACACACGACACCGTTCCTCTTGTATGAGAGAATTGTGACGTTATTCTCTTGGTCCAGCATTGGCACAAATGTCGCACTGCTTGCAAAACTGCTGCTTGGGTAAGGACTATGCTTGCACAACGCATAACGCTCTGTGCTGCGCTTTGTCACCCCTGTGGTGCGGGTGCTGCTGTGTGAAATCGTGTTGCATGGAGACGATGGCACAGCAGCAGGCAAGGCGCGCTAAGGAGACACAAGTCGGTGTTCGGAACCTCCAGGCACAGTCGGCTGCTGGGATGGGCCAACTCGCATCGCCTGCGACACCGCCGCCTCAGGTCGTCTACGTCCAATCACCATCGCCACAGCCGCAAGTCGTGTATGTTCAGTCTCCACAACAAACGTCCCAACAGTAAACTCCTCCTCCTCCTCCTCGCGTGAGTCAAAAACGTGCACACTTCTCTCGCTTCTCGTGGAGAAAAAAATGACGGGGGCCAGGGCTCGGACGGGGTGGGCCAGCCTCGTCTTGGGCAACACCGCCGCCACATCTGCGTGTCGACGGGATTCAGCCCGCTACCGTACAGGGCCGGTGAGCCTCGGCGCAAGGTCTCTGCGCGCTTTCTGTCTCCTGGAATTTGGCAAGTGTGTCTCGCACGTGCGCGCATTCCCAAAAGGAAAGCGGCGCGCTTTTTCCGCGCGCACTTTCCAAATTCCAGGAACACAGAGCGGGCAGGCATCCGACCTCGTCACTTTTCATTGCGATCACGAACATGGCTTCAACGGGCTGGACTCAGCTGTCCAGCGTCAGCTCCACCCAAGTCGCCCCAATCGACTTCATCACCATTGTGCCACCACAGGGCTGGCAGCCTGAGCAGCACATAGGGAAGCCTGTGGACTGGCATGAGACTGCGACTCGCTTCCACCACACGCCCTCTGGCAATTCTGTCCCGACAGATTCTGCTAAAAGGTCCTAAGGCTGACCTCTCACCCAGCTGGAATGTCTTTATTGTCTTGGAATAAAGACGACATTTCTTGCCCTTCTTGAGGAAGCAATCGCGACATGATTTGTCGCATTCTCTTAACAAAAATTTAACACACTCGCGACCAGAGTCACAAGAGGCAGGAGCGAGTGCGCAGCATCCTTGTTGGCCCAGACAGGCGAGGCCGTGTGTGCCGTGTAGGCGGCCCAGGACGCAGCATCGAAGGGTGCTCCGTGAGCGATCACGTCGCCTATCATCGGCCCACAGACGTTGGGCTCGCTGGCGAGGACCATAGTATACCCAGGAATGCCGAGGGCATTGTAGTTGCACCCACCGAGAAAATACCGCTCGGACACCCACTGAGTGTAGTTGGTGACATCGCCTGTCGCATTGAGCTCGAACGTGTACGCGATGAGCATGATTTCGTTCGTTGTGTGGTTGCACAAGCAGTACGTCTGATAACCCAAGATCGTTTGGTTCTCGTTGCAGAGAACGACGTTCGACGAGGAAGCATTCACAGGCTGACATGGATGCGGGCTGCCAGTCCAGCGATAGCGTATATATGAAAAACCCTCCACTGGGAGAAAGGGGACCACGAGGAGTATTAGCAACACACAAGAGCGGAACATGACAAGAAAAGCAAGAAAAGAGAGACTGACAAGGCCGGTCGGTCTCCCGACTTGCCATTGCTTGTGGGCCAGGTCCAAAAAAAAATCACATGCCAGGGACACAGTGTGGTGGAGAACAAGCAAACGTGATGGCGCGTGCTTGCCCTCCTTCCGCGGCTTCCTCTCGTCCTTTGCTAATTTTTGTGTTTTTATTTCAGGATCGAACTTTTGGACGACGAAGAGGTCCCATGCATGACGACCGAAGAGCCAGAGACCTTCCCTGAGCCAGGCGATGGTTCCACGCTCCCTACCATGCCCCCGCTGCGAGCCGACTATGACTGTGCCCTGGACTCGCTCGCCTATTATGACGATGGCCGTCTCGTGCTCGTGCGCCCCGCGGGTGCCCTGCAAGACCAGGTGATCCAATGTGACCTCGGTGCCAACTCGTCGGGTTGTACCGTCCAGCTCACCACCACTGGCCAGACCTTCCAAGTGTTTGGCGATCCGACGCGCGACGACGTGATTATCACCTTGCGCCCATCGACGACGGAAACAAGCTGGTTCCCTGTCAGGATCAACACGAGCGTGGACTACAGCGTCTCCTTTCCTGTCAACCCTGCCAACTGGTCGAGCGACTACAACATCACTGACATCCAAACGAGCAATTGCACGAGCACCGACCCGCCACCCTTGCCTGATCCACTGCCCCTCGGCTGGGGTTGCTATTCGAGCACCAATGCTACGGAGCGCGTTGCCGTCTACCGTCCACTCGACTCGGTCAACCACTCCTTCCTTGGTCCCGTATACCTCTACACGCCCGACAATGACAGCCTCGTCGAAGAGGCCGATCTCGAGCCCTTGGCCTGTGAGGCGCTCGCACCGCCTGGTTACAGTTGCGCCTCGGGCGGGCCCAAGTACTTTGGCGAGCGCCTCGGTATCATGCTCGACGCGACGCACTTTTACGCCCTCTTCGGTGGCGTACACGGTGGCGACTTTGACGTGTGCACCGGCAGCGCCACCAGCCTGCCCAAGAACACGACCTGTCGCAATAACCGACTCTACCACCAGTTCAGCCTGAACCATGATCCCAAACCGATCGTCGCCGAGTTTGGAACGCCCGACACCGTGCCTTGTTTTGCTGTACGCCCCGATGACTACTCGTGCGACGTCAATGGCACAGGTCCCGCCTTGGCGAGCAATGGCACGCTGCCGACCAAAGAGCTCTACTATGACTTCAACAACTCGGCAGCGAACAACCGCACCGTCCCATGCATCCAAAACACGGGCACAGCGCCGCCGACATGTGTGCGCGTCGACGTCGAGTACGCGTCGGGCCTGAATGCAACCATCGAGATCTCTGGCGTCGACGTGCGCGTCTACATTGACGGCGTCCGTCAGCCGATGCGCTGCGCGTCGCCCTCGTTCAACTCCGTGGCAAACACGACGAACGCGACGACCATGATGGCTCAGGTCGAGCAGTACTATGGCGTGCACGTGGACTCTGACGCCAGCGGCGCTCTCACTTTTGCGCAGCGCATTCAGCTCGCCAAGGCACGCGCGCGAGAAGAGCTGCGCGCGCCCATGACGATGCTCGCGGGCTTCGTCAACGCCATGAACGTGACGCTCTACCCCAAGAACTCGCTCGTCTGCTGCGTCTCGCGCACGCTGCGCTCGGCGGGCCGCTTCGTGGTGGCGCTCGCGTTCGAGATCATCTACACGGCGCGCTCGCTCATGACACTGCCCGCGGCCATCCCCGGCTACGTGTTCGAGGTGCCCACGTTCCGCGATGCGCTCGAGGAAGTGCGCGATGCCGTGTGCGAGCTCGCGTGCACGCTCACGCGCATCATCCCGGCCGAGTACCGCTGCGACACATTCACCGTGAACGTGGGCTGCTCGTCGGGTCCGAGCTGCGCGCAGGGCCTCCTCTGCCACCTGGCGAGCGCCGTGCTGCTCATGGCCGAGATCCTGGTCGAGATCCTCGAGACTGTGCGCGACCTCACTGACAATGAGGGCAGCGTCCCCTCAGGCTCGCCCATTCTCGGTGAGGAATGCAGCATCAACAATGTCGGTGATTGTGTCGCCAGTGTCATTGTCTACGTTATTGTCAAGGTTCGAATCTTTCCCCCAATCATATTCCTCGCTGGATTTCCTCACCCTCACATTTTCCTCCCAGGTCATCTTCACGGTGACGCAGATTGCGCGCGACCTCGCCGCCAATGTCGACTGTCTCTTGTGTGCGATCACCAATGCGAACGGGACCGCCTTCTGTGTGCCGGGTCTGTTCATGGTCATCGACCCGCTCACGCGCCTCATCGAGGGCCTCGTCGACGGTGTGCTCGCGGTGATCATCAAGATCGCCATCTCGTTCATCTCGCTGCTCGTCTACCTTTTCTCGGGTGACATTGATCGCTTCGTCTCTGAGCTGACGAACATCTTCGACCTCATTGGCGAGGTGATTGGCAACTTCGCCGAAATGGTCTGGGAGTTCTTTAGCTCACTCCCGGGGGTGAAGGAGTTTTTCGATTTCATCGATACGATCATCGCGGGCGCGTGCGACTTCCTCGAGGACGCGATCAATGCCTTTGCAGGCGATGATCCCGTCGACCTCAGCTGTCCTTCATCCTCCAAGAAGCGCGCTGTCATGCGCGCGTCCAGCACTGGTTGGTTGCCACCTCTGCCCGCGGACGCCCTGGCCGCCATGTCTCGCGCGTGCCGCACTGCCGTGGCCGCGTTCAACGCCACGGACAGTGCGAGTATCACGGAAGAGGACCGCCGCGAGCTCGGCGTGTGCTACAGCAGCAAGTACTGGCTCGTTGACGTGCCCGCCGCTGCCGAGGTCGATGGCTACACGAACGACTGCGACTACCGCATGCCGGAGATCCTGCGGCAGAACGCGCGCTGGGACCGCCTCAGCGCCGAGCAGCGCAGCAAGGCGTTCGATTGCACGCGCTACCGCCACGGCACGCGTCTCCTTCAGCGCACGATGCCCTTCGTGCCGCGCGACCTGCCCGACAACTTCATTGCGCGCGTGCCCGACTTTGTGCAGCAAATGCTCTTCGCCTACACCACCTTCAACCAGTACCGCCAGGACCGCATCTACCCCGCCTCGACCGTCCTCAGCGCCGACTACGCGGCGAACTGGGCCGACAGCGGCTACAGCGCCGAGCACCTCGACACGCTGCGCGCATTTAGCACACAAGACGCGCAGGCGATGCTCGACGCCGGCGACGACGAGGCGCCCGCCTTTCTCACCCTGCACGCATACGCGCACCGCGCCGTCGACGCTGACCGCGAGGCGCCGCGCTGGTCCACTCTCCGCCGTGCGCGCGCGCGCAACCCTGAGCAGATCGCTGACGCAATGCGCTTCTTCAACACTTGGCTCGGACGACCCAGCAGCAGCAGCAGTGCGAAGCGCGCCACGGGCAACCGCGCTGCGCACGTCGCCGCGCAGTTCATTGAGTTTGCGCTGAACAAGACGGCGAAGCACCGCGTGCTGCCGGCGCCTTCAGTGAACCTCTCGGACGTGGTGAGCGGCACGAGTCGCACGCCGCACGGCTACATCCTCTTCACGGGCTTGCTCATTGACGTGCCCGCGCTCGCGTCGCGCGTCATCCTCGGCGCGCGCAACTACAGTCTCGTTGCGCGCACGTACACGGCGGGTGCGACCACCGCGCAACTCGCGTACGCGGGCGCCGTCGCCGCGTTTGGCGTGGTGCGCGACCTCTTTGGCGGACGCTACGCGGCACAGACGCGCCCACTCGCTGGTGTCGCTGGCGTGAACATGACGGCGGTCCTGCCCGAGCGCACGATCTGGCGCTCGACGCTCACTGGTGAGCGCACAACACTCACGGCGGCAATGAGCGAGCTCTTCGCATCCTTCACCAACAGTCTCGCCAGTGCCGTCACGATGGCGAGCGGGCACCCGACCGCTGTCTACAACCAGTTCACGCGCCTCGCGACCGCCTCGCCCGACGCGCAGCTGCGGCGCTCGCGCTTGCTCGCGCTCATGGCGGGCACGCGCGCATCGCTCTCGGCCGCGCTCTTGCGCAATACCCCCGCGCACGTGGAGGACGTCGAGTTGAACGCGATGCTGACTGCGCAGGATGTGCGCGCGGCGAACTTAACGTGCGACACCAACTACACGGCGCTCTGCGCCAACTGCTACTATCTGGACCAGCTCGTGGGTCGTCTCGAGACGGGCGTCGAGGTCACCTCCATCTACTACCAAGGCAATGCGACACAAGAGCCGTCGTACGCGTTCAGCAAAGCGCAGTTCGACAGCGTGCGCGCCTACCTGGCCGACCCTCTCGCACCCGCCATCGTAGGCGACTCGCCCGACAATCCTGTGCGCTGGCCGTGGCACAACCGCTCGCAGTGGCGCATCCTCGGTGATCCCACGCCCAACAAGCTGCGCTTCTCTGACCTCGGCACGCTCCTGCAGGACACGCTCGATGCACTGCTCGGCAACAGCACGGGCGACCTCACCGCGCTTCTGGGTGACAACACGGGCATTGGCGCACTCGGCGCCGGCGTCTTCGAGACCGTCGCTGCTTCGCTGCCCGAGGTGCGCGCACGCGAGACGGTCGCGCCGCAGGACGTGCTCTTGGGCTGGTTCAACTATCTATCGAGCTGGATCCGCACGTGCGCGCACCGCGACGAGTACAATGGCTCGGGCAAGCGCTTCTCCATTGGTGAGGTCGTCCTCATCACCGCAGGCCTCTCCCTCTTCCTCGGCTTGGTCGCGGGTCAGCTCATGCCCGCGCAGATGGTGACCTTCCTCGGCGGCGCGACCATGATCGCCGGTCTCGCCATGCTCTTTGGCACGCTCGTGATTGGCTACAGCTGGAGCTACCTGTGCTGGCCTGGCCTCCCGCAGCAGCTCGCCGATGATATTATGTATTTCCTCGTGCACACGCTCTTTGCGCGCGCGCCCTGGCTCGCGGGCGGCATCATCAAGAACAGCAGCTTCACCAACGACCAAGCGGGCATCTGCGCCAACTACGCGCCCGAAGAGGAGGGCGGCTACGCCTATGCGCACTGCGTGGATGAAGTGGGCTTCAAGGACCTCGGCTACGTGCTCGGCTTCATCCTGCGCACGGCCTCGCCGGCAACCGTCGAGGCGATCAACAACACGCAGATCATCGTCTTGCGCGACATTGTGCAGCTCGAGTGGGTGCAGGAGCGCCTCAACGCCTTCAAGGACACGTACAATGCGAGCGACCCCGTGAGCTATTCGATTCACAATAGCTGCGCCTACGTCTACGTCTTCTGGTCGCACTACGCCGTGGCGCAACTCTACCTGCGCGCCTTCATGGTGCTGCGCCCGCTCATTGGGCTCATTGCCTCGCTCATCGTCACGGCCTTCATGCTCGCCGCCATGGCCATGCTCCTCGCTCTGTCGCTCGTGCGCTACCTCCAGATTGTCCCCGCGCGCGTCGCTGCCGCGCGCCGCCGCGCACTGCGCTCGCAAGAAGAAGAAGAGGCGCGCGAGGCGACATTCCGCGCGCGCCGCCGCACCCTGCACCGGCGCGACGCCATGGCGGTGCCTGCTGCGAGTCGCTTCATGGCCATGGCGCACAGACAGATGAGGGCGCGTGTCGCGGGATATCGTCTTTTTTGAGGTAGACTCATCCGCAAAGGAAAGAGATGTATTGTCAGGTGAGTGTTGAGTTTCTCCTCCCTTGCTCTTATTCACCCGACCAGGCTGCTATTGGGTACACACTGAGAGAATCCTAATCACTGTCGTCGTCATAATTGTCAACACCAATTGGTGGCCTCGTATTTTCAATGAGAGGTCGACCAGTTAGCCGGGCGATTTCTCGAAGTGCTTCCAGGGGCGTTCTATCCGAAGAAAGGTTCGACCGAGTGCTTTTCTGTAGAACATCTTGAGATTCTGGCTGTTTGCTTTCAACTTGTGCTTTTGGAGTCTTCGGGGAAGCAGGCACTCGTTGGGCAGTAATAAGAAGGTGGAATCCAGTCACGTGAAAAACCACTTGATTGGAATCCTCATCCAAGGAGAGAGGAAATGGAAATGCAATGTTTGCGGGGATCGATTCCATTGCAGGACCGAAAAAAGCTGAAGCAGCCTGCTTTGCTTTCGGCGAGCCGCTCTGGGACAATGCGAACATCAATTTACTCGGCCAATTGTCAACGCTTTCGGCGATAATTGTGCGAGGTGTGTTCTTGCCTGTCTCAGCCTTTGCCTTTGCTTCAATCGTTGAATTCGTGACATATGTGGCGCAGCAAAAAGTTGCAGCCTTTTGTTGCGGACGTCCAACTGCAATGCAATCAATGAACCAGTCGTCACCGTTCGTCGGATGATCCAGACGTCGTTGACTAAAGAATCGACGCGTTTTGAACTGGGCAAGCACATTGGGACAGGCTTGAATCGGCGATGTCGGCGAGTCAGCATTTGGAAAGATTTCGCCAAGCTTTACACATATGGCTCCTGCGTCTTCAATTTCCTCATACTCGAGAGGGCTCTCGCTCTTGACCAACTTCAACGACCAGGACGGCGGTGTGATGGGCACAACTTTCCCTTCTTTGAGCACGAGTAGAACGCGGAGGCGAAGCCAAATATTATTTCGTGTGAGATGGAATTCGAAGGTATCCAAGAAAATTTCAAGAAAATCTTGGGAATCCGGCTGTTCTCTTGGGATGTGAGCCAAGATGTCCTGGGTCACAGGGGCACGCCGATGGACGATCCCCTTCCTCTTGGCGACGGTGAATAAACCCAGCTTTTCGAGAGCCAGACGGATCTCCTTTACAGCTGCGTCGGCTTTGGTGGCCATTGCAAACGGCTTCAAAGATGTCTAACAGAGCAATGACAATGAAGTCCACGCAAGAAAGCAAGACCTTCGATGCATACATAATATTCAAAGAAGGACCAAGAATCAAGGAAGAAGCAAGCGAGTCACGGCAGGCACGCGTACAACAAGCAAAGGCACAGCGTCTCGTCGCAACACACAAAAATACGAATTCCTGAAAAAGACACACGAGAGAAATATAAAGACGGTGGGTGACTGGGTGTGCAAGCGTTCTGAAGCGAATGAAGACAGTCCGCCTTTTATCTGGTGAGATCTTAGTCTTGCAACCGTGGCCACAGAGGATCGGACACTGCTGAACGTGAGCGTCGAGGGTAGCGCGCTCGATGGTTTTGAGGCAGCGCGGACAGTACACTTTGAGGGCATCGAGCTTGCTGAGAATCGTGCGCATAAGGACTGGTCTCAGAAGCCATGGTGCCT
>Ga0247822_10001540_pt1 | contig 14179 bp, 10 predicted proteins | sample 13C_Cellulose_Da_FD_192423 | JGI IMG/M metagenome (GOLD analysis project Ga0247822, IMG submission 192423) | Soil microbial communities from agricultural site in Penn Yan, New York, United States - 13C_Cellulose_Day30 | ecosystem: Environmental > Terrestrial > Soil > Agricultural land | place...
GTGTTCGTGCGCCGGTAGTCGAGCGGTCGTCCGGCCATGCGCACCGTCGACGATCCGTGCGACAATGGCCGGCGCATGAGGATGCGTTCGCTCGTTCCTGTCGCTTTCTTCGCACTCGTCGCCCCGCTGGGAACCGCCGGCGCCGATGACGACGATACCGACGATACCGAGCAGCCCGCGGACGCCCCCATCGCCGAGGAGGCGGGCGAGCCGGCGGCGGATGCGCCGGCCGAGCCGAAGAAGAAGAAGAAGAAGAAGAAAAAGAAGAAGAAGGCGAAGCAGGCGGACGAGTCCGCGCAGAGCGACGACGAGGCAGCGCCCGGCGTCAGCAGCGCGGTGTCGGTCGACGACAGCGATGATGGCCGGCCGCCGCGCGCGACGTTCACCGCGGAGCTCGTCGGAGCGTCGCCGATCGACGGCACGAACCGCGCGCAGTTCGGTGCCGGCGGTGGGGTCGGCATCGGTGTCGACGTGTTCCTGTCGACGCTGCTCGGCGTTCACGCCGCGGCGAACATCGTCTACCTGAGCACCGATCAGAGCATGGACTCGACGACGTGGATCTCGGGCCAGATCGGCCCGCGCCTGCACATCGGCGAGAAGCTGTTCGGCGCGCTCACGCACAACGACGCCTGGCTCGACGCGCACTTCAACTTCGGCACATCCGGCGGCATCAAGCGGCCCGGGTTCGACATCGGCGCGGCGGTGCTGTTCGAGGTCGCACCCAAGCTGCGCCTCGGCCCGGTGCTCCGCTACCAGTTCGGCTCGGATCCGTTCGACAAGAACGCGCAGCTGATCACGCTCGGGCTCGCCGCCTCGTACGGTGGCCGCACGCGCACCGCGATCCCGGTGGTCCTCACCGACGACGATGGCGACGGCGTGGCCAACGCCGACGATCAGTGTCCCGCGGTCCCCGCCGGCGAGCACCCGAGCGAGGACATGCCCGGCTGCCCCGACACCGACGAGGATGGGCTCGCGGATGCCAAGGACCAGTGCCCCGAAGAAGCCGCCGGTGACCTGCCGGACGCCGAGCGCCCCGGCTGCCCGCGCGAGGATCAAGACGGCGACAAGATCATCGACCGCGAGGACAAGTGCCCGACCGAGGCCGGCCCGCCGAACCCGTTCGAGCCGTCGAAGCACGGCTGCCCGGAGCTCGTGGCCGTCGTGAACAACAAGATCGAGATCCTGCAGCAGATCTTCTTCGAGAACGACAGCGCGACGCTCAAGGCCGAGAGCTTCCCGGTGCTGCGCGCCGTCGCGGGCGCGATCAAGGGCCTCGACAACCAGCGCGTGCGCATCGAGGGCCACACCGACGAGAAGGGCAGCGATTCGTACAACCTCGATCTCTCGAAGCGCCGCGCGCGTGCCGTCGCGCAGTGGCTGATCACCGAGGCCGGCGTGAGCCCGGCCGTGCTCGAGACCGAGGGCTACGGTAAGTCCCGCCCGCTCGTCGGCGGCGACGACACGTCGAAGAACCGACGCGTCGAGTTCCTGATCCTCGGCAGCGAGTAACGCGTGTGAGGCTGCGCGGCTGGCTCTTCGTGCTCTGCGCGGCCGCGTGCGATCGCGATGCCGCGCCGCCGAGCGCGCCGGTGACCAGCCGGCTGTTCACCGAGGAGCTCGCGCTGCCGTCGGAGCAAGCGCTGCTCGCGCAGATCGACGACGCGCTCGAGAAGAAGCGGCGCGCCGACGTCGACCGTGCGCTCGACGCCTTGGAGCCGGGCGAGCAGCTCGAGCACGCGCGGCTCACGCAGCTCGCGCTCGACCGCCAGATCTTCACGCTCGACGATCTGTTCCGCGTCGGTGACGACCTGTTCGCGTATCAGTTCCGCCCGGAGAACGGCCTCGGCAACGGGCTCGCCGGGCACCCGCTCGCCGGGCCATATCCCGCGCCGAACTTGCGCCGCGTCCAGTACGGCGCGTTCGGCGGCCCCGATGCGATGGCGTGCGCGGAGTGTCACTCGCTCGGAGGCGACGACGGCGCGGGCACGCGCACGCAGAACACGTTCTTCCGCGGCGACGGCGATCGCACGCTCGCCGCCGACGAGCGCAACCCGCCGGCCGTGCTCGGCACGGGGCCGGTCGAGCGCCTCGCCGCCGAGATGTCGGGCGAGCTCGCCGCGCAGCGCGCGTCGGCGATCGCGGCGGCGATGACGGCGGGCGCACCGGTCTCGATGCCGCTCGTCGCGAAGGGTTTGTCGTTCGGCACGCTCGTCGCGCGCGCGGACGGCAGCGTCGATGCGTCGGGCGTCACCGGCGTCGCGGCGGATCTGATCGTGCGGCCGTTCGGCTGGAAGGGGCACCAGGCCACGGTGCGCGGGATCGTGAAGGAAGGCTTCCGCGTCCACATGGGCCTCGTGCCGCTCGTCGAGCAGCACGCCGTGCGCGACGGTCTCGTGCCGGCGGGCACCTACGGCGACGGGCCCTGGTACGACGTCGACGAGGATGGCAAGACGATCGAGGTCGAGGACGGGATGATCTCGACGATGGTCGCGTACCTCGCGCAGCTCGAGGTGCCGGTCGTCGCGCCACCCTCGGATCCCGCGCTGCGCGACGCGTTCGCGCGCGGCCGCGACGTGTTCGCGCGCGTGCAGTGCGGCGGCTGCCACACGCCGACGCTGCAGCTCGCCGATCCGCTGCTCGTCACGCGCCCCGAGCAGAGCGAGAACGCGGCGAGCCCGTCGATCACCGTCGATGTCGCGCGCGACGGCCTGACGCCGAAGATCGAGCCCATCGGGCTCGCCGACGCCCCGTTCGGCGTGCAGCTGTTCTCGGATCTGCGCCGGCACGACCTCGGCCCCGCGCTCGCGTCGGCGGCGGCGCAGCCCTCCGAAGGCGGCGCGATCGCACCGACGCAGTGGCTGACGCGCCCGCTGTGGGGGCTCGCCGACACCGCGCCGTACCTGCACGACGGCCGCGCCTCGACGATCGACGAGGCGATCCTCCTGCACGGCGGCGAAGCGCAGGCCTCGCGCGATGCGTTCGCCGCGCTCCCCGACGAGGAGCGCGCGGCGCTGCGCGTATACCTCATGTCGTTGCGGCGCACGCCGAAGCTGGTGGCGCCGTGAACCGCGCACTCGCGCTCGTCGTGCTGTTGGCCGCGTGCGGCGACAACCTCGCACCGCCGCCGCGCGCGGACTGCAGCGCGTACGCACCACCGCCGACGGGCCTCGGCCTCGACGCCGCGCGCGAAGCGCACCGCCGCGCCGCGCTGCGCCAGCACCTCCGCTATCGCGAGGCACTCGAGCCCGGCTACGTCATGCGCGAGACCCGCCTCGTCGCCGATCAGGCGCGCATCGATCGCGGCGAGGTGTGCGCGCAGGAGCTCTACGAGGTCGGGCGGATCCTGTTCGAGCACGACTTCACGTTCGCCGACGGCCTCGCGACCTCCGACGCCGCGCCGTTCCACCGCGTGCAACGCGGGCGCGCCGGCGGCCCCGAGACCACGTCGTGTACGTCATGTCACTGGCGCAGCGGCCCCGGCGGCGCAGGCGCGTTTCCCGACAACGCGTACCTCCTCGGCGACGGCGATCGCATCTCGTCGGCCGACGCGCGCAACCCGCCGTCGCTGATCGGCGCCGGCGTCGTGCAGGCGCTCGCCGACGAGATGACCGCCGAGCTCGCCCAGCTGCGCGCCGACGCGATCGCACGCGGCCGCGCGACCGAGGTCGAGCTCGTCACCAAGGGCATCTCGTTCGGCACGCTGCACGTCGACGCGCGCGGCAACGTCAGCACCGACGACGTGCGCGGCATCGATCGCGATCTCGTCGTGCGCCCGTTCGGCTGGAAGGGCACCGCGCGCACGATCACCGAGCTGGTGACCGAGGCCGCCGCGGCGCATCTCGGAGTGCAGAGCGAGGACGCCGCGCTCGTCGAGGATCCGCTCGAGCTCGGCGGCGGCCCGCCCGAGGATCCGGACGGCGACGGCATCGCGGACGAGCTGACGAGTGGTCAGGCCACCGCCCTCGCCGTGTACGTCGCTTCCCTCGAGCTGCCGATCAACGCGCCGTTCGAGAGCCCCGACGACCTCGCCCACCCGGCCGGTCCGACCCAGCCCTATCTCGTCGACGAGTGGGCGCGTGGCCGGGTGATCCTCGAGCAGATCGGGTGCACCGGCTGCCACACGCCGAGCCTGCCCCTCGCCCGCACTGTCGTCGCGATTACCTCACCGCTAACCGCGGGTTCGGTGATGGTCGATCTCGCCAATGGCACCGAGGCCCCGCGCGTCGCACGCGACGCAGCGACGGGGACTTACAACGCCTTCGTCTACTCGGACTTCAAGCGCCACGACCTCGGCGGGGAGAATGCGAGCCAGCACGTCCACGGCGGCATCGCGACGCGGTTCTACCTGACGCGCCGCTTGTGGGGCGTCGGCGAGACCGCGCCGTACTTCCACGATGGCGCGTCGGTGACGCTCGATGACGCGATCGGCCGCCATCACGGTGAAGCCGAAGCGTCACGGCTCGCGTGGACCCAGCTGCCCCGCGAGGACCGTGACGCGTTGCGGGTGTTCTTGACCTCACTTCGCCGCGCGCCGCGCCTCGTCGTTCCGTGAGCGCTCGCCTCGATGATCTGCTGGCGACCGCGGCTCGTACTCGGGTATCGTGGCCCTGATGCTTCGGTTCCTCGCCTCGACTGGACTCGCGCTCTCCCTCTTCGCCGGCTGCGGCTCGGACTGCCCGGACGGTGGCGCGCAGGGCAGCGTGTTCTGCCACGCCGACAACTGCGCGCCGAACGAGAGCGTGTGCGGTGGCGTGTGCTCGAACCCGCTCACGGATCGCGATAACTGCGGCTCGTGCGGCAACGTGTGCGGCGACGGCTTCACGTGCGCCGGTGGCTCGTGCGTCGAGGCGTGTGACAACGGGCTCGCGAACTGCGGCGGCACGTGCACCAACATCGAGACGGATCCCGCGAACTGCGGCGGCTGCAGCGCGAGCGATCCGTCGTTTCAGTGCGCCCCCGGCGAGACCTGCAGCAACAGCGTCTGCTCGTGCGATGCGCCGAAGCTCACGTGCGGCGGCGCCTGCACGGATCCCCAGACGGATCCCATGCACTGCGGCGCGACCGGCGACTGCATCGGCGTGAACGCAGGCGACATGTGCACGACCGAGGAGTCGTGCATCAACGGCGTCTGCGCTGCCCTCAAGATCTATCGTGGCAGCCTCCCGCCGACGACGGGCCGCTGGGAGTTCAACAGCTCGCTCGGCCTCGTCGGCGCGAACGCCGCCTGCGAAGCAGCGTGGCCGGGGTCGGCCGTGTGCACGTTCGCGAAGCTCCAGGCGGCGTCGATGAAGGTGCCGGCGGAGACGCTCAACGCGACCGATATCAACGGCACGCCGGTGACCACGTGGTGGCTCGACGAGGACCTCGCGGGCGAGGGCCGCTGCAATGACATCGCCGCGGAGAACGTCCCCTGGTCGTACGCGACGGCCCACCTCAACCACTCCGGCCGCCACGTCGAGCTGACCGCCGCCACGGGCGCGATCACCGCGACGACGATGGACGTGACCTGCAACGTGATGCGCAACGTCCCTTGCTGCTCTCTCGTCACCGCTCCCTGATCCTCGTCTCGCTCGGCGCGCTCGCCGGTTGCGGCGACAACGCGTGCCCGGGGCCGAGCACCGACTCCACCTGCCGGCTGACGCGCATCGATGGTCCGACGCCCGCCGGTGAGCTCGGCTTTCGCTTCGGCGCGCCGCTCGATCTCGACGGTGACGGCTTGCTCGATCTCGCGGCGGGCGCTCGCTACGGTGGGCCGGGTGGCGGCGGCGAGGCCGGCGCGTGGACGCTCGACGGCGAACCGCTCGCGCACTGGGAGGGAACCTACGGCAGCTCGCTGTTCGGCCAGGTCACGGTTCCGGTGCCCGATCTCGACGGCGATGGCCGTGCCGACGTCGTGGTGGCAGCGCCGCTCGCTCAGGTCGAAGGCGGAGCGTTCGGGGCGATCGCCGCGTACTCCGTACGAGATGGTCACTTGATCTGGCGCGCGACGACCGAGGCCAAGGACGGCCTCGGCTGGCACGTCGAGCGCGCGGGCGATCACGACGGCGACGGCATCGAAGACCTGTGGGCCGGCGCGACGTCGAACCCGGATCGCGGGCGGGCGTATCTGCTATCGGGCCGCGACGGCAGCGTGCTGCGCACGATCACGAGCACGCGCAGCGCGGATCGCTTCGGCTTCTACGTCGTGCCGATGGGCGACCTCGACGGCGATGGCGAGCGCGACGTCGCGATCGGCGCGCCCGGTGCGAGCATCAACGGCCGCATCGTCGGCGCGGTGACCCTCGCGTCCGCCGCCACCGGCGCACCGCTGCGCGAGCTCGCGGGCGACCTGCCCGGCCACCTGTTCGGCGAGATGCTCGCGCCGCTCGACGACCTCGACGGTGACGGCCTCGATGACCTCGCGATCGCCGCGCCCGTGGACGCCGAGCAAGGCGCCGCGCCCGGGTCGAGCGAGGTGCACATCGTCTCGAGCGGCACCGGCGCGCGCCTCCGCCTGCTCGCCGCGCGCGAGCCCGGCGAGCTGTACGGCCGCATGCTCGCGACCGTCGACGATCTCGACGGCGACGGCCTCCGCGATCTCGCGATCGGCGCGCCGTGGTGGAACGAACGGCGCGGGCGGATCGAGGTCCGCTCCTCGCGCACCAACGCCGTGCTCGCCGAGCTGTACGGCGAGCAGCCCGGCGACTGGCTCGGCTGGCACATCACGCGCGCGGATGGCCCCGCGCTCGTCACCTCGCTGCTGCAGTTCGACGGCGAGCGCGGCGCGATCGAGCTGCACGCGTTTCGCTGAGCGGCCTCGCGCTTGCAACTCACTGCGGGCGGAGGTCCGAGATGCCGAGCGCGAGAACAATCCCGACGCGGATGCGAGTCGCAGCGATGGATCATTTCGGAGGGCCCGACGTGATCCACACCGAGACGATGCGTGTACCCAAGCCGGGCAGGCGCGAGGTGCTCGTCCGCGTCCACACCGCGGGCGTCGGGACCTGGGACCCCGCGCTGGTCGACGGCACGTTCCAGGACATGAAGCCGAAGTTCCCGCGCGTGATCGGCTCCGATGGCGCGGGCACGGTGATCGCCGTAGGGGACCGCGTCGAGCGATTCGCCGTCGGTGATCGCGTCTACGGCTGGGGCCTCGGCAACGTCAAGGGTGGGTTCTTCGCCGAGTACGCCGCGATCCACGAGAAGAACCTCGCGCCGATCCCGGAGTCACTGTCGTTCGACGAGGCCGGTGCGCTCGCGGTGTCGGGCATCACCGCGCTGCAAGGCCTGGATCACCTCGCGCTCGAGAGCGGCGCCCGCATCATCATCTTCGGCGCGAGCGGCGGCGTCGGTCACGTCGCGCTCCAGCTCGCGAAGCGCCTCGGCTTTGCCGTGTTCGCGGTCGCCTCCAAGTCCGACGGCGTCGAGCTCGTGGAACGGCTCGGTGCAGATGCGTGCGCCGACGGCCACGCGCGCTCGCTGCTGAAGCAGCTGCGCGAGTTCAGCCCCGAGGGCTACGAGGGCGCGCTCGTGTTCGCCGGCGCGAAGGGCTGGAAGCAAGAGCTCGCGCTCGTCCGCAGGAGCGGCCGCATCGTGTGGCCCAATGGGGTCGAGCCGCTGCCCGTGGTGCCCGAGGGCGTCGAGCGCATCGCGTACGACGGCGAGAGCTCGCCCGCGACGTTCGCGCGGATGAACGAGCTGATCGCCGAGAGCCCGTTCCACGTCGAGCTGACGAAGCGCTATCCGCTCGATGCGGCGGCGCAAGCGCTGCGCGACGTGCAGCGCCATCACATCGGCAAGCTCGCGCTCGAGCTCGAGTGACTTAGAATCGGCTGATCATCGCGAACGAGGCGTAGCGGCCGCCGAGGTCGAGGTGACCGATCGAGGCTTGCTGCGCGTCGAGCAGGATCATCGAGTCGTCCTCGCTCGCGCGCGGCGAGAGGGCAGGCGCGGTCATCGTCACGTAGCCGAGCTCGAAGCGCACGCCGAGCGAGAACGTCGGGTGGGCGATCATGTATGCCTCGGCGCCGAGCGCCGCGCCGAAGGTGGCGCCCCAGCCGGCATCGGAGACGCGGCCGGCGTTGCCGTCGAGCGCGAGCGCGGTGCGTGCGGTGCCGAGGTCGACGCGCGCGGTGGCGGCGAAGTGCGGGTGCAGCACGTAGCGAGCGCGCGCCCCGCCGGTGAACCCGAGCGTGTCGACCTCGGTCGCCATCGACTGGAACAGCGTGCCGCTCGCTCCGCCCCAGTTGAACCCGGCGGTGAGCCAGGTCTGGAGCCGCGGGACCAGAGAGAGGTCGAGGCGGCGGCCGTAGGCGAGCTCGCCATGCGAGAGAGTGTCGGAGGTGACCGCGTTCGCGCTGTTCGAGCGCAGCGCGCGTCCGCCGCCGCCGATCGAGAGCTCGTTGTGATCGCCGGCGTGTGCAGCGGTGGTCGCGGCGAGGAGCAAGGCGAGGCTGAGCGTGCGCATGGTCAGGGCTCCTGGTCGAGGAGGTTCACGGTGAGGAAGCCGGCGAGCGTGAGCGCCTCGTCGCGCGTGGCCTGCGGCGACGGGATGATCGTGGCGAGGCCGAGCGGATCGCCGTGGTCGACGAAGATCTTGCCGTTGTTCGTCGACAGGACGCGGTTCGGCGGATCGTCGAGGCGGAAGTTGGTGGGATGCAGGTTGTCGAGCGCGACGAAGCCGACGCGCGAGACGTTCGGGGTCGCGCCGATCAGGTGCGTACCGTCGGGCGAGAAGTCGTAGGTGTCGAGCTTGCCGACCCCGAGCAGCGGCGACGTCGACTCGGTGTTCATGTCGAGCAGGCCGAGCACGGTGCGCGCGTCGTCGTGCACGAGCATCGCGAGCTCGCGGCCGGGCACCGGGACCAGATCGCGGACCGCCTCGGGGAGCGCGATCTTGCGGAGGCCCGCCTGGGTCAGCGGATCGTTGATGTGCTCGAGGTCGAGGACGTGCACGCGCGGCAGCTTGGCGCCGATCGACGCGAACAGCGCCTTGCGCGGCGGCACGTCGCCCGGCGGGAACAGGAGGATGCGATCGATCGGATCGGCGAGCGGGACCGCGCGGAACTGCGCGGTGTCGGCGTCGATGACGACGACCTCGCCGGTGTTCGGCGTCGCGGCGAGGATGTAGCGACGGCCGGTCGCGTCGTCGTACACGGCGATGTCCGTCGGGCCGCCACCCGCGCCGAGCTCGGCGAGCACGGGCCGGTAGGTGTTCCCGCTCTCCGGTGACGGGGGCACACCCTCGAGGATGACCTGCAGGACGTCGCGCGCGTTGTCGCTGCGCACGTACGCGCTCGAGCTGTTCGGCGCGAACACGACCTCGCGCGGCAGCACCGGCAGGCCGCCGAGATCGAGGCGGATCGAGATCTCGCGCCGCTCGGGGTGCGTGGTGTCGAGGACGGTGAGGTTGTTCGCCGACAGCACGAACGCGAACGTCCGGGCGCCGGACTCTTCGGAGCCGGGCACCACCATCGGCGGCGACAGCGTGATGCCTTCGGGTACCGAGCCGAACGAGCGGATCGTCTTGAGCACGGGGTTGCCGTCGCCGGGCGGGCGGGTCAGGTCGATGATCGCGAGCTCGTTCGGGTTGCGGAAGAAGCCGGCCGCATCCGGTCCGGCGGCCGAGAAGTAGGCGATCGCGACCGTGTTGTCGGGCGAGATCGCGACGCGGTCGAACGGCGAGCCGATCTCGTACGCGACGGGCGGCACCGTCGGGTTCTCCGCGTCGAGCGACCAGAACAAGGGCGCCTGATCGATCTCGCCGTGGTGGATCGCTTCCTCGCCGCGCGTGATCACGAACAGCCGGTGACGATCGTGGCTCGGCATCGCGTGGATCGCGTTGCGCCCGATGCGCGCAGTGGTGATCGCCGGATCGTCGACACCGAGGTCGAGCATGGTCACGCGATCGAGCGCCGAGTCGATGTACGCGACGTGCGACTTGAGCTGGATCGGACCGAGCACGCTGCGCGGCCGTTCCCACATGATCGGAGGCTCGTCCTCCCACGCGCAGGCGGTGGTGACGACGAACAGAGCGGAGGCGAGCAAGGCGGTACGCATGGTGGGCCTCAGTTCACGATGTTGCTGTTGAGGTCGAAGCCGGTGATGGTGCGGACGGCGTCGGTCGCGAGATCGACGAACGTCACGCGCCCGAGCGGGTGGCGCTGCGCCGCGAACGCCTCGCCGGCACCGGGCAGGATGCCGACCGCCGATGGCGGCGAGCCGAGCGGCTTGCTGATCACGACGCCGGTCTGCGTGTTGACGACCTGCAGCGCGCGCACCGCGGTGACGTCATCGCCGCCATCGAGCGCGACGTACGCCTTACGGCCGTCGGCGGCGTAGGCGAACGGTCCCGGATCGACGGGCGTCACCTGCAGCTTCGCGAACCCGGTCGCGAGGTCGACGAGCGAGTACCCGTAGCTGCGATCGATGTACTCGTCGACGGTGGTCGCGCTGGCCAGATCGCCGGGCGCCTTGGCGTGGAGGACGATCGCGGTGGTCGCGGTAGGCGAGAGGCCGACCGTGCGCACGCTCTTCTTGAGCGGCCAGGTCTCGAACGGACATCCCGGCTCGTCGAGGTGGAGCAGGGTGAGCCGCTCGTCGTTGCTCGCGTTGGTGAACATCAGGCCGCGCCGCCCGTCGGCCGACAGCACGAGCGAGCCGACGCTCGCGTCGGTCAGATCGATCGACTCGACGCCCGTGGGATCCTCCGCGTCGGCGGGGATGTCGACGATCGAGAGCCGCGCGGCCTCGCGCTGCACGGCGTACACCTTCGCTCCGTCCGGCGCGAGATCGATGTCGGTCGCGGGCGAAGCGAGCGGGACGAGCCACGTCCGCCCGGGCTCGAAGCCGCCGACGTCGACGACGCGCAGGTTCGAGTCGCCGATCTGGCGCACGGCCGCGTAGATCCCCGTCGACACGATGTTGACCTCGACGGACTCGGGCGGGAACGCGGGATCCGAGACGGGAATCGGCGGCACGATGCTCGGGCCGTGCGTCGTCGCGTACGCGAGGTCGATGACCGACACACCATCCTGCGTGATGACGTAGGCGCGCGCGCCAGCCGCGTCGAACTGCACCGCACGCGGGCGGAACCCGACGGTGAGGTTGACCGCGCGCTCGACGCCCTCCTGTAGCGAGATGACCGTGACGTCCTGGAAGCTGCCGACGCCGCCGAGCCCGAGCTCCTGCAGGTGCTTCGCGAGGTCGAACCACACGACGGCGTAGCGGCCCGACGGGTCGAGGTCGAGACGGTTGAGGTTGGGCAGCGTCGCGAGCACGCGCGTCGTGTCGTGCTCGCCGCTGGGCCGGACGACCGTCGCGGTGCCGTTGATCGAATCGAGGACGATCGCGCCGTCGCTGCCCGGGATGGTCTGCACGACGCGAGGCGACTTGCCGACACTGGTCGAGGTGACGGCGAGCGTCTGGCCGTCGATGCGGCACAGCTCGTCCTGCTCGGTCATCGCGACATAGATGTAGCGATCGGAGCTGATCGGATCGCCGAGGTCGTACTCGATCTCCGGCGGCGGTTCCGTGCCGCCCCCGTCGGGCCCCTGCGGCGGCAGGATGCAGCTGCCGAACTCGCTGCACACGTAGCCGGCCGGGCACTCGTTGGAGGTGAGGCACCCGGTGGTGCCGGCGTCGGGGGCCGCCCAGTCGCCGCCGGCACCGGGGGAACCAGCAAGGCCATCGTCCGCGCCACAGGCCGCACTCAGCGCGGACATCGCGATCAACCAGCGCATTCGCATGGCGCAGCCAATCAGCAACGCCGGTGCCTTCGCGCGTGACGTGATCCCGGCGCGTTGCGAGCCGCGACTTGCCGGCGTTACGGAAAACCATGGCACCGATGTCGCGGCGGCCGGCGACCGCCTGTGGCACCCTCGTCGGGCCGCGGCGCCGTTGTGTGCACGGCTCGTACTGCACATGCCTCGCCGCCCGACGCCGCCGTGGATCTTCCTGCTGACCGCGATGCCGTACGGCGTCGCGGCCGCGTTCGCCGGCGCCGTGATGGGCTACATGGCTCGCGCCGCGGGCAGCGATCTCGACGCGATCGGCTGGTACGTGTCGCTGCTGCTGATCCCCACGTTCCTGCAGTTCCTCTACGCGCCGGTCGTCGACTTCGGCCCCCGCCGCAAGCACTGGCTCGTCGGCATCTCGGTGGTGAGCGCGGGATGCATGTACGCCGCCATGCAGCTGTCCCTGAAGGACCAGATGGTCCCTTTCCTCGTCCTGGCGTTCCTCGCGCAGGCGATCTCGGGACTCATCGGCGCGTGCAACGGCGGCTTGATGGCGACGCTGATCCCCGATGCCAAGAGCGGCCAGGCGAGCGCGTTCCACACCGTCGGCAACCTCGCCGGTGGTGGGCTGTCGGGTGCGCTCGTCGTGTACCTCCTCGGCCACGGATACACGGAGGAGTCGGTCGGGCTCGTGCTCGTGGCATGCATGATCGTTCCGGCGCTCGCGGCGCTCGCGATCGACGAGCCGGCGCGCGCGAACACGGGCTCGCTGCGCGAGGCGCTCGCCGCGGTGCTGCGCGACGTGAAAGAGGTGCTGACGAGCCGCGTCGGAGTCACCGGTCTCTTGTTGTGCGCATCTCCCGTCGGCACCGTGGCGCTCTCGAACTACTTCAGCTCGATCGCCGTGGACTACGTGCAGCCGGGAATGGCACACCAGCTTGCCGCGCTCGATCCAGAGGCGGCCAAGGTGCTGCTCGAGGAGCGGGTGTCGGACGTCGTGGCCTGGCTCAGCGGCTGGCGCGCGCAGACCCTCCTCGGCCTCGGTGCGTTCATCGGCGGCTACCTGTGCGATCGTGGCAACCGCCGCGCGCTGTACCTGTTCGCGGGCGCGCTGACCGCCGTGTGCGGGATCGTGATGGCGCTGTCGCCGCACACCGAGGCCACGATCAAGTACGGCGCGCTCGTCTACGCCCTGATCACCGGCTTCTCCTACGCGGCGTTCACCGCGACCGTGCTCGAGACGATCGGCACGAGCGAATCGTCGGCGGGCACGCGGTACTCGCTGTTCACCGCGGGTGGCAACGCCGCGATCACCTACGTCGGCTTCGTCGATACGCGCTTCCACGAGGCGCACGGCAGCTCGGGGGTGATCGCGAGCGACGCCCTCCTCAACCTCGGCGGCGTGGCGATCCTCGCGCTCGTGTTCTGGCGGCTCGGCATGTTCCGCAGGAAGTCATGATCGCGACGATCGGCCTCGGCCTCGCGGCGCTCGGACGCCCCGGCTACATCACGCTCGACCACGCGCGTGCGCTCGGCGGCGACACCTCCGTCGCGGCGATGGAGCGCCGCACGCATGACGTGCTCGACGCCGCGTACGCCGCCGGCGTTCGCTGGCTCGACACGGCGCGCTCGTACGGCCGCGGCGAGGCGTTCCTCGCGAGCTGGCTCGCGGCGCGCGGCCTCGCGCCGGGCGAGGTCACCGTGTCGTCGAAGTGGGGCTACACGTACGTCGCGAACTGGCAGACCACCGCGCCCGCGCACGAGATCAAGTCGCACGATCTCGCGACGCTCGATCGCCAGCTCGCCGAGAGCCGCGCGCTGCTGGGTCCACACCTCGCGCTCTACCAGATCCACTCGGCGACCCTCGACAGCGGCGTCCTCGACGATGCGGCCGTGCTCGCGCGCCTCGGCGAGCTGCGCGACGGTGGCCTCGCGATCGGCCTCTCGCTCTCCGGCCCGCGCCAGCGCGACACGCTCGAGCGCGCGCTCGCGATCGTGGTCGACGGGCGCCCGCTGTTCTCGGCGGTGCAGGCGACGTGGAACCTGCTCGAGCCGTCCGTGGCCCCTGCCCTCGTCGCCGCCAAGCGCGCGGGCCGCCCAGTAGGCGTCGGGCGATTCGGTCAGCGCGGACAGCTCGTCGGCGAGGTTCGCGCCATCGAGGTCGCACGCGCGCAGGTTCGACGCGAGCTGCGCGGTCGACACGGCGCCGGAGAGCACGACGTCGGCGAACGGCTGGGCGCACGCGGCGGCGAGCGCGATCGCATCGGGCGTGGTGCCCAGGCACGTGGCGACCGCGCGGAGCGCGTCGGGGGCGGAGGTGGCGGCGAGCCGGCCGTTGGCCATCGCTTCCTTGACGAGGACGCGGAGGCCCGCGCGCTTGGCGGCGACGAGGGCAGGGGCCACGGACGGCTCGAGCAGGTTCCACGTCGCCTGCACCGCCGAGAACAGCGGGCGCCCGTCGACCA
>Ga0247822_10001541_pt1 | contig 14178 bp, 13 predicted proteins | sample 13C_Cellulose_Da_FD_192423 | JGI IMG/M metagenome (GOLD analysis project Ga0247822, IMG submission 192423) | Soil microbial communities from agricultural site in Penn Yan, New York, United States - 13C_Cellulose_Day30 | ecosystem: Environmental > Terrestrial > Soil > Agricultural land | place...
GGCACAGGTTGATCGATCAGCAGTAATTGTCGCCCTGAATACTGAGTGCAACGCAGCTGCGGCTGCGTCCCTGATTCCTCGAATACACAACACTTTTTCGAACATACAGATTTTTCGAACACACAGAATTTTTTGGAGCTGCTATGTCTTTTGCCGATCGCGACGGCGTTATTTGGCTTGATGGTGAACTTATTCCCTGGCGCGATGCCAAGGTTCACGTGTTAACCCACACACTGCATTATGGGATGGGCGTTTTTGAAGGCGTCCGCGCCTATAAAAGCGATTCTCTGGGTACCAGTATTTTCCGCCTGCAAGAACACACTGATCGCCTGTTCCGCTCAGCGCACATCATGCGCATGAAAATGCCCTACACCAAAGAAGTGGTGAACGAAGCGCACAAGCAAGTTGTGCGTGAAAACGGATTGGCGGAAGCCTATCTGCGCCCTATGGCGTTTTACGGTTCAGAAGGCATGGGCTTGCGCGCCGACAATCTGAAAGTGCACGTGATGGTCGCTGCATGGCACTGGCCGTCGTACATGTCACCGGAAGCGCGCGATCTGGGTATCCGTATCCGCACCTCCAGCTACACTCGCCACCACGTGAATATTTCCATGTGTAAAGCGAAAGCCAACGGTCACTACATCAACTCATTGCTGGCGTTGCAAGAAGCGCTGGATAGTGGTTGTGAAGAAGCCTTGCTGCTGGATAACGAAGGCTATGTTGCTGAAGGTAGCGGTGAAAACTTCTTCCTGGTGCGCGATGGCATTATCTACACGCCAGAGCTGACGTCTTGTCTCGACGGCATCACCCGCAACACCATTTTCCAATTGGCTGCAGATTGCGGTTATACCATCAAAGAAAAACGCATCACGCGCGATGAAGTGTATATCGCCGATGAAGCATTCTTTACCGGTACCGCAGCAGAAGTATTGCCGATCCGCGAATTGGATGGCCGCATTATCGGCGAGGGCCGTCGCGGTCCAGTAACTACTCGTTTGCAAGAGTTGTATTTCAAATCCGTGCGCGGCGAATTGCCCGAGCACACTGGTTGGTTAGCACCGGTTGCGAAATAAAGTAGCCATAACGGAGCCGAATGGCTCCGTTATCGTTTTAGTCAGATGTTTGTACTCCAAATAGTTTCTGCGGTAATGGTTCGTGTTGTAATGAATGAACTCTCGTCGGTTGTTGAAGTGTGCCTATGACTGAGCTGTCGTCTATGAATGAGATGGATTTTCCTGTCGAGCTGAAAAAAATCCAAAAAATTTTGGTGGTCGGTCCCGCCTGGGTTGGCGATATGATGATGGCGCAAACCCTGTTTAAATTACTCAAGTTGCGCAATCCGCAGGTACATATCGATGTGCTTGCCTCAGGTTGGACGCGTCAGCTATTAGCCCGTATGCCAGAAGTGAGCGCCGTTATTGATATGCCGCTGGGGCACGGTACTTTTGGTTTGGGCGAGCGACGTGCGCTGGGAAAATCCCTTATTGAAAAAGCTTACGATCAGGCGATTGTATTGCCCAACTCGTTTAAGTCTGCATTGATTCCATTTTTTGCCCGCATTCCTCTGCGCACTGGTTGGCGCGGTGAGATGCGGTATGGGTTATTAAATGATGTGCGCATATTGAATAAACAGTGCTATCCGCTCATGGTGCAGCGCTATGCGGCATTGGCATTGCCCAAAGCCGCCGCACCGCTAACCGATTTCCCTTTCCCCGAATTGATAGTTGATAGTGCGCAGCGGCCACAATTATTAACAAAGTTTGCATTGCAGCTGAATCGCCCGCTGTTGATACTTTGCCCAGGCGCAGAGTACGGCCCGGCAAAACGCTGGCCTGAACACTATTTCGCGGAAGTGGCAGATGAAAAAATTCGCGCAGGTTGGCAAGTCTGGTTAATGGGGTCTGCCAAAGACCATCCCGTGGCCGATGCTATTCGAAAATTATTATTGGATGACGAGCGCGCGCATTGCTACAACCTTGCTGGCGGAACCAGCCTCGGCGAAGCGATTGAGTTGATGGCCTGCGCGGATGCGGTGTTAAGCAATGATTCCGGCTTGATGCATATCGCTGCCGCATTGCAAAAACCGCTGGCCGTTATTTTCGGATCAACCTCACCGGAGCACACGCCGCCGTTGACTAAACAGGTGAGTATTATCAGTAACCAAATTGAATGCGCACCTTGCTTTGAACGTGAATGCCCGAAGGTGCACCACAAGTGCTTGCGTGAATTGATGCCGCAGCAGGTGTTAACGGCGCTTAATGCCCTTATTGCGCAACCGGCAATTGTCACCATGGGAAATCCCTGATGCGATTGGCGTTTGTTATTTTTCGCTATTTTCCCTTCGGAGGATTACAGCGCGACATGCTGGCTATTGCGCAGGCTGCGCAAAAAAGCGGCCATCAAGTCAGTATTTTTTGCAGCGAATGGCACGGCGATAAATCTCCCGGCATCGATGTAATTGAAGTGCGCGGACGAGGCTTTTTTAATATCGCCGGCGTGAAAAATTTTGTCGATTGCTTCCAAAAACAATTTCGGTGCGATCAATTTGATTTATTGGTTGGGTTCAACAAAATGCCCGGGTTGGATGTGTATTTTGCGGGGGACAGCTGTTTCGCGCATAAAGCCTATAGTGACCGTAGTTGGTTGTATCGCTGTGCACCACGTTCGCGCTTGTATCTTGCGTATGAAGACGCTGTTTTTTCAGAAACAAGTGTCACACATATTCTCTCGTTGGTTGCCAGTGAGCAAAAACAATTTGCGCGCTATTACTCCACTCAACCTGAGCGGTTTCATGCATTGCCCCCGGGAATTTCAGCCGCGCATCTCGCCTGTGCTAATCCAGCTGCTGCACGCATGGCGTTGCGCCATGAATTGGGTTTATCCCCGGATACCAAAATTATTTTATGCCTAGGATCCGGTTATAAAACCAAAGGTGTAGATATCAGTGTTAGTGCCTTTGCGGATTTAATAAAAACGTCTGCAGATCCAATTGCCTTGGTAGTGGTGGGTAAGGATCATCCGCACGCTTACCGCCAACAGGCGGCTCAAGCCGGAATTGAACGACAGGTATTTTTTCTGGGACCGCGCAGCCCAGTTGGCGATTTGTTGCATGCAGTGGATTTACTGTTACACCCCGCGCGCAAAGAACTGGCTGGCAACGTGATTTTGGAAGCTATGTTATGTGGTTGCCCGGTGGTGGCGTCGGACCATTGTGGTTATGCGCATTATGTGACTGAACAAGACATGGGGGCGTTGATTCCCGCTAAGGCATCGCCCTCTGCGATTGCGGCGTTGGTTGAATCAACACTTGCTGTTGATGCCGCTGTATGGCGTTCCCGCGCTGCACATTTTGCGCTGACCAGTGATGTATTTTCCCGTCCAACCGTTGCGGTTGCGGCGCTGGGAAAAATAGCCAGTGAACAGAAAACGGTTGTCTCAGCTAGTATGCAAGTGCACACTGTTGCCAGTCAGGTCGTGATCCTGCGCGATGAACTAAGCGCAGAATGGAAAAATCAGGATGTATTTACCCTGATGGAAAATATGCAGGGCAATATTGCGCGTGAGATGAAAGATCGCCAAACCCTGCGTTTCGAAATCGATGGAAAAGGGTACTACCGCAAATGGCATCGCGGGGTGGGCTGGAAAGAGGTTCTGAAAAATTTGCTGCAGCTGCGTCTTCCGGTGTTGGGCGCAACGAATGAATGGCGAGCACTGAACAAGTTGCGCGCGTTGCAGATTCCCAGCCTGACTCCGCTTGCCTATGGAGTGCGCGGCAACAATCCTGCGCAGCAGCAATCATTTATCGTGACTCGGGAATTGACGGATGTGATCCAGATGGATCATTTCTTTGAACAGTATTCGGTAAGTGCCAAGGCCAAACGTCGCTTGTTAGCAAGTATTGCGCTCATCGCACGGGAACTCCATGGTGCTGGAATTAATCACCGCGATTTTTACCTTTGTCATTTTATGTTGAAGCAGGCATTTATGCGCGGTCAGCAACAAGAGCCCGAGATTTATCTGGTGGATTTGCATCGGGCACAAGTGCGCAATAAAGTGCCAGAGCGCTGGCTAGTGAAAGACTTGGGTGGATTGTTGTTTTCATCGCTGAATCTGGGGCTCAGTCAGCGCGAGACTTTGCGCTTTATAAAAGTTTATTTTAATGATTCGTTACGCCATGTTTTACGAGACCAAGCTCCGTTGTTAAGGAAAATACAACGTAGAGCATTAAAAACTTATTGGCGCGACTATGGGCATGCGCCGCGTTATTTTCATTGATACTGTTTTTTACAGGCTAGGTATTTGGATGTCGCTGGATTTTTTTAAAAATGGAGCATATCGAGAAAAAAAGATATCGTCCTGGGTGGCGGTTGGCTTCATCGTATTTACAACCGCATTTTTGTGGGCTCCCTCGCGTGATGGGCTGGAGGGTATATATGCACTGGCTATTTTTATCCCAATGCTCTGCCTATTGCCTTGGCGAAAACCATCCTTAGCAGAATACGGTGGTACATTCACTTTGCTCGGATTGCTATTTGCTGGCTACTCGGCGGTGACTGCGTTCTGGGCGCCAGATCCTGATCCTGGTTTTTTTATTCTGCAGTTTTTTATCCTGGCGAGTTGGTTGTGTGGTTTGGGGTGGATGGCGCAGCGCGAGCTAATAGACCTTCCTAACGCAATCAAAATATTGATCGAAGTAGGAACCGTTTTGTCAATTATCAACTTGATCGCATTTTATGTCTCCAGCCCCTTATTTGAACGACTGCAAGGATGGAGTGTCACTCGCAATCCCAATCATATCGGTTCGGTCTTCGGCATATTAACGCTCTTGGCTTATATTGAGTGGCTTCGTGCACAAGGATTTAAACAAAGCCTTTGGCTATTTTGTTGTATGGTTATTTTGCTTGCATCGGTGCTCGCCTCCCAAACTCGTGCTGCCTTTATCGGGTTGGCGTTATTGATGCCTTTCGCGGCTTTTGTGTATTGCCGCAATTTTGGCAAGTGGTTGCTGCAGTTGGTGGCTGTGCTCTTGGTAGCGATTCTTATTTATTCATATCGCGAGCTGGTACAGGAAATATTGTTTGCGCGCGGGCTCAGTATTCGCGATGTGATTTGGTCGGAAGTGTTTGCACGAAGCTTGCAGGATCACACCTTGCTAGGCATAGGGCTTGAAAAAGAAGGGCGCATTGTTTTGACTAATGGTGCTGTGTTTAACCATGCGCACAACGCGTGGCTGGATATGTTCTATCGCACCGGATTGGTTGGTATGTTGTTGAGTGTGATTTATTTAGGCTATCTTTTTCGCCATGCGTTATGCCATCGGGAGCTGTACCCGTTGCTGTTGTGGCTAGCATTTGGTTGTATTTACTCATTGGTGGATTCGCGCGGATTTTTTTGGCAGATAGACCCTAAATGGTTTTGTATCTGGTTACCTGCGGGTTTGATTGGTGCGTTGATCAGTGCCAAATGCAATGATCTCCGAGCGCTTCGCTCGGCCGCAACTCAACAGGAACAATCATAATGACTGGTAATAAATTAGTGGCGTCGCCCGAAGTTTCTGCTTGGAGCATCTATGGCCGCCTACTTCGCTACCTGAAGCCCTATCTATTCTGGTTTGCTCTGAGCGTATTTGGATTCATTCTCTATGCCTGCGCCAGTGTTGCTTACTCCGAAATAATGAAACAGTTAGTCGCGGCGATTGAGTCGGGCGATCCTGACAGTCGCTGGCTGATCCCTCTACAAATTATCGGCGCTACTTTATTGCGCGGAGTGGGCATGTTTATTGGCGGTTATTACATGGCCAAGGTGGCATTTAATGTGGTTAATGACCTGCGCGTTCAGGTGTTTAATCACATGACGCGTTTACCCGTCAGCACATTTGATGAAAACCCCAGCGGCCATTTGATTTCGCTTATCACCTATAACATCAATGGGGTCACCGTAGCAGCAACCGATGCGCTCAAAAAGGGAATTCGTGAAGGTGCAACGGTAATTGGTTTATTGATTTATTTGTTTTATTCGGATTGGAAGCTCACCCTGTTATTTTTATCGGTTGCACCATTGATGGGGCTAATGGTCACTAAAGTAGCCAAACGTTTGCGTCGCCTGAACAGTAAAGCGCAGGATTCAGTTGGCGATATTACCCAGGTTTCCAGCGAGATGATTAATGGTTACCAGGTGATGCGAACGTTTGGCGGAGAGGCGTATGAGCAGGATCGCTTTGCGCGTGCGAGTAAAAAGAATTATTCCCAAAACATGAAAATCGTGATTACAAGTGCAGCTAACGCGCCGGTTATGCATTTGTTGATTGCGGTGTCCTTAAGCTTTTTGATTTTCGCTGCCATGAGTTTTATGCAGCTGGAAAGTACCGCTGACTTTATTGGTTATATCACTGCGGTTGGCTCGATTGTCAATCCGATTCGACAGCTGGGTGATGTTGCGCCCATGATTTTGAAAGGTGTTGCTGCAGCCGATAGTGTGTTTCGTTTATTGGATAAGCCCGCCGAAAAAGATGCAGGCACCTATGAAGCTGGGCGAGTTAAAGGCGATATTGAATTCAAACAACTAAGCTTTACTTATCCGAGCCAGGATGAACCCGCATTGCGCAATATCAATCTCAGTGTTCGTTCAGGTGAGGTTGTGGCACTTGTGGGAAAATCCGGCAGTGGCAAATCTACTTTGGTGAATATGCTCACGCGTTTTTATGATGCTGATCAAGGCGACATTTTTATCGATGGTATTTCCATTCGCGATTATCGCCTGCAAAATCTGCGCAGCCATATGGCGCTGGTGAATCAACAGGTCACTTTGTTTAATGACACAGTTGCAGGCAATATTGCTTATGGCAGTTTGCAAGAGCGTGATATGGATGCAATCCGTCGTGCCGCAGATGCTGCATATGCAACAGATTTTATCGCGCAGCTGCCTGAAGGCTTTGAAACCATGATTGGTGAATCGGGCGCGCGCTTATCGGGCGGTCAGCGTCAGCGTTTGGCAATCGCGCGTGCGCTGTTAAAAGATGCGCCAATATTAATTCTGGATGAAGCAACTTCAGCACTTGATAACGAATCCGAACATTATATTCAGGCGGCACTTGATACAGTAATGCAGGGACGTACCACTTTTGTGGTGGCTCATAGGTTGTCTACAATTGAGCAGGCTGACCGGATTATTGTGATGGATCATGGTGAGATAGTGGAGCAGGGAACACATACACAATTGCTGGCGCAAAACGGTGCTTATGCAAGGCTTCACGCCAAACATTTTAATGATGATGAGACTTCAGCAGAGCAGTCGGAAAACTCATCGAATTAAACAATAGCTGTAATTGAATAAGGTGGAGGAATGGTTTTAATGGACTACATATATGGGAGTTTTTTATGCATCTGACAATGCCTTATTTTGAGCGTGCCCACATTCTGGTTGTGGGAGATTTGATGCTGGATCGTTATTGGCATGGAACCAGCTCGCGGATATCACCTGAAGCGCCTGTACCTGTAGTGAACGTGAGTGAAACCGAGGATCGCCCGGGCGGTGCTGGCAACGTTGCCTTAAACATGGCTGCGCTAGGCAGCAAGGTTTCATTAGTCTCTATTATTGGCGATGATGAAGCTGGCCAGATTCTCCACGACCGATTGAGAACAGCAAAGATTCATACCAATTTGCAAGTCTCCAGAACCAAACCAACCATTACCAAATTGCGTGTAGTGAGTCGCCATCAGCAATTGTTGCGTATGGATTTTGAAGAAAAGTTTGATGCAAGTGATAGTTCTGAATTTGCAACTAAAGTTAAAGGCCTGATTGGGCGCGCTAATGCTCTGGTGTTGTCTGATTATGCCAAAGGTAGTTTACCTGACTGCCAGGCACTGATTCATATCGCACGCGATGCCGGTATTCCGGTATTGGTGGATCCTAAGGGTAGCGATTTCACGCGCTATCGCGGAGCGACTATCTTGACCCCCAACTTCCATGAATTTGAAGAGGTGGTGGGGAAGTGTGCTAGCGAGCAAGAGGTTGTAGATAAGGGTGAAGCCCTGATGCTGGAGCTGGACCTGCAAGCGTTATTAATTACCCGCGGTGAGCAGGGAATGACGCTTTTGCGCCATCATCAGTCTGAACTCCATCTGCCTGCGCGCGCGCGCGAGGTGTTTGATGTTACTGGTGCCGGCGATACAGTTATCGCCACTTTGGCAGCTGCAATCGCCGCTGGCCAATCATTGCCGGAAGCTACTGCATTGGCCAATTTGGCTGCGGGTATAGTGGTCGGCAAAATGGGTACGGCGACCTTGAGCCCACCTGAATTGCGTCGCGCTGTTATCGCTGAACAAGGCGCCGAACGCGGCGTGGTCACTGAAGACCAATTGTTGATGGCTCTGGAAGAAGCGCGCGCCAGTGGCGAGAAAATCGTGTTTACCAATGGCTGCTTCGATATTATCCATGCCGGCCATGTGGGCTATCTTGAAGAGGCGCGCAAACAGGGCGATCGCTTGGTTCTCGCGGTCAATTCTGATGACTCGATTCGTCGTTTGAAAGGCTCTGGCCGTCCGATCAACCCGCTCGACCGGCGTATGGCAGTACTTGCCGGATTGGAATCTGTTGATTGGGTGGTATTTTTTGACGAGGACACCCCGGAGCGCCTATTGCGTCGGATCAAACCGGATGTACTGGTCAAAGGCGGCGATTACAACGAGGATCAGGTAGTTGGCAACCAGATCGTCAAAGCCTATAACGGTTCCGTCAAAGTCTTGAGCTTTTATGACAACTGCTCAACCACCTCGATAGTGAATAAAATTCTGCGACAATAATGCGCAGGGCGCTGCTTGATGGGCGCCCGTCTTCTGCTTTTTGGCTAGACTTCTTATGGATTGATGCCCAAAACATTAACAATGCATAAGGAGTCGCCATGTCTTACTCCCCTGGTGCTCATCCCGCCAATCGCACCAGCTTAACGAACTCAGCGAAAAGCCCCGCCGGATTACTCCACGCGGGGCTTTTTATTGGCGGTCCATTAATTGTTGGTTTAGTTGTTTATTAAGCTGCCAGCTCCAAAATTTCACGCGAGGCTTCAGGCGTGATAGCGCCGTGTTCACCCAGCGCCAGCAGGTTGTGTTTGACCAGCATATCCACCAGTTTGGGGATGGATTCGCGGCTAACGCCATAGCCGCTCAAGGTGGTTGGTGTACCCATCTCTTCAAAGAAATTTTTGGTTGCTGCTATGGCCGCATCAATCAGCGCGTCTTCATCGCTGTGGTTCAGGTTCCATACGCGGCGGCCGTATTGCAGCAGTTTGGCGCGCTTTTTATCGCGCTGGTGTTGCATCACTGCCGGCAGAACCACCGCCAAGGTCTGGGCGTGATCCAGGCCGTGCATCGCCGTGAGTTCGTGGCCGATCATATGGGTTGCCCAGTCTTGCGGCACGCCGACGCCGATCAAACCATTCAGTGCCATGGTCGCCGCCCACATCACATTGGCGCGCACGGTGTAATTGGTGGGCTCTTTGAGCGAGCGGGGGCCTTCTTCAATCAGCGTCATTAACAGGCCTTCGGCAAAACGATCCTGCACTTTGGCGTCGACCGGATAGGTCAGGTACTGTTCCATGATATGGACAAAAGCATCCACCGCCCCATTGGCCATCTGGCGTGGTGGCAGGCTGTAGGTGGTCGTGGGGTCGAGAATCGCAAACTGCGGATAGACCAGCGGGCTGCCGAACGCGAGCTTCTCGTGGGTAGCTGCTTTGGTGATGACCGAGTTGCCGTTGCTCTCGGTGCCGGTTGCGGGCAGGGTCAGTACGCAGCCGATCGGCAGGGCGCTAAAAAAGGGCTGGTTTTTGGCCATAATGTCCCAGGGCTCACCGTCAAAATTCACCGCGGCTGCAATTAGCTTGGTGCCGTCAATCACACTGCCGCCACCGACGGCCAGGAGAAAATCAAGTTTCTCTTGCTTGACCAGCGTTACTGCTTTCATCAGGGTTTCATAGTGGGGGTTAGGTTCGATCCCACTGAATTCAAACCAGATTTTGCCTTCCAGTGCGTTCACGACTTGCTCGTACACCCCGTTCTTTTTGATCGAGCCGCCGCCGTAGGTTAAGAGAATGCGCGCATTGGCGGGAATCAGGTGGGCGATCTCTTTAATTTGGCCTTCGCCAAAGACAATTTTGGTGGGGTTGGAAAAGGTGAAGTTTTGCATTAAGTGTTCTCCGTGAGGCTGCACGATGGCGGTTAGGCGAGGTGGATAAAAAGATCGCCCGCATCTATGTCGAAATTGATGGGAGTCAGCGCCCGCCCGCTGCAAGGGCCGGCGACACACTTGCCCGTTTTGATAACAAAGAGTGCGCCGTGGTTGGCGCACTGTATCATGCTGCCGCTGCTGTCGAGGAATTGGTCTGCAACCCATTCCAGCGGAATCCCCAAATGAGGGCAGCGATTTTGGTAGAGGTAAATTTTGCCCTGCTGTTTGACCGCGAATAGTTTGCGCCCGCTCAGCTCAAAGCCTTTGCTCCCGCCCTCGGGAATTTCATCAACTGCGCAAAGGCGGGCTTTATCCGGTAAGTTGGTCATCATTAAGTAGGTGTCGCTTACTTCGGTGCTGCCAAACGGATGGTGCGGGTCAGTAACTTGCCATCGCGCGCAACACTGACCGTCACTTTGTCGCCCGGCTTGTAGTGCTCCAGTGCACTGAGTAATTGGTCATCATTGGCGACGGGATAATCTGCAATTGCGACGATGACATCGCCCAAGGTGATTTGCCCGCGGTTGTTGCGTTTTGCACCTTCCAGCCCGGCTTCTGCTGCTGGCGAGTTGGGCTCGACCCGCAAAATAGGTACACCTTCAATGCCTATTTGCTGCGCCCATTGATCTGGCGCCACTGCAATCCCCAATACCGGACGCACCAAGCGGCCGTGTTGGATCAGTTCCGGTACCACTTCTTTTACGGTGTTGACCGGAATCGCAAAACCAATGCCGGCGCTGGCGCCGCTTGGGCTGTAGATCATAGTGTTAACGCCGATCAACTTACCTTCGGAATTGAGCAGCGGGCCGCCGGAGTTACCCGGATTGATCGCGGCATCGGTTTGGATCACATTGGTAATTTTGCGCTGGTTGGGGGAGATGATTTCGCGCCCCAGCGCACTGACGACGCCAGTGGTAAGCGTGGCATCCAAGCCAAAGGGGTTGCCGATCGCCAAGACTTTGCGGCCCACGCGCAAATCGCTTGAGTCACCCAATGGTAGGGCGTTGAGTTTGGCTTTTTGGCCGTCGATTTTAAGTACCGCCAGATCGCGCTCCGGCGCCAGTCCCACGACTTCTGCCGGCCAATTGGATTGATCCTGCAGGGTAATGGTGATCTGCCGTGCACCTTCGACTACATGGTAGTTGGTGACTATGTATCCCTTGTCGTCCCAGACGAAACCGGTGCCTGAACCGCGCGGTACAGTGACCAGATCAAACGAGTAGGGATCGCGTGCAAGTTGTTGGTTGGTGACGAACACAACACTGGGGCGGGCTGAGTCAAACACCTCCACACTATTGCGTTCGTCATCCGTTGAAAATGCCTGGACACTTGCGCCCACGGCGCTGGTGCCAGTCACCAACATGAGCATTAACCAGCGCCAGAGCCTCATTTATCGATCTCCGCGCAAATTAAGCGTTGTCACGCAGGGCTTGGATACGCGCCTCCAGCGGAGGATGGCTGGCAAACAGTTTGCCTAGACCGCCACCGCTAATACCAAAGGCACGCATACTGCTCGGCAACGGGCTTTCTACACCGGCATTGGCTTCGGCTTGTAGGCGCTGCAGGGCACGGATCATGGCGCCGCGGTCGGCCAGGGTGGCACCAGCGTGGTCGGCACGGTATTCGCGATAGCGCGAGAAAGCCGCGACTATCATCGATGCCAAGAAGCCCAGCACCAGCTCGGCCACCATGGTGGCGATCATAAAACCAAAGCCGCGGCCACTTTCATTCTTGAGCAGCACACGGTCGACGAAATCGCCGATGATGCGCGCAAAGAACATCACAAAGGTGTTGACCACGCCCTGGATCAAACTCAGGGTGATCATATCGCCATTGGCGACGTGGCCGATTTCATGCGCCAGTACTGCTTTCACTTCATCGCGTTCAAAACGCTGCAACAAGCCGAGGCTCACTGCCACCAGCGCATCGTTGCGGTTCCAGCCCGTAGCGAAAGCGTTGGACTCCTGCGCGGCGAACACACCAATTTCCGGGGTTTTAATCCCGGCTTTCTGGGAGAGCTCAGTGACGGTATCGACCAGCCATTGCTCATCGGCATTGCGCGGTTGTTCAATCAACTGCACACCCATGCTGCGCTTGGCCATCCACTTGGACATAAACAGGGAGATAAACGAGCCGACAAAGCCGAATACAGCGCAGAACACCAGCATGCTTGATAAATCCAGCCCGCCTGCCGTGCGGTAGTTGCCTACGCCGAGCAGACTCAGCACAACACCCGCCACCACCATGACTGCGAGGTTAGTTAACAAAAACAAGCCTATGCGTAACACGATAATTTCTCCCATAAATTGATTATTTGTTGCATGTACGCAACGTCACGGGAGTATATGTGTACAACGCGAAAGAATTTCAATCGCGAATACGTTAAGAAAGGAAAAAGAACAGAGAGATGGTGACAAAAACAACGTGCTGGCGAGAGAAAAGTGGCCGCCACAAGGGCGGCCCAAGCAACCGTGTTAGCCGAGAGACTTTCGGAGAGGAAAGACCCTAGGGGGGTGAGCAGACCCAGTAATCGACTTGCAGGGCGACTATTGAATCTACTCGGCTGCTGCGGGAGAAGCTTCGCAGCAGTGAGTTAACAATAATCGTTCTCATCTTTATGGTCAAGCTTTTTTGAGAAATATTCTTATTTAGTTTGAGGGTGCTTTAAGTTGCAGTAATTGATTGTTGAGCTGGTTGATTTTGGCTGCCATTTCTTCGATTAGCCCCATACAAATTTGCGGCTGGTGTTCAATCAGGCTGATGAACTCTTCTTTGCGTACGGCCAGTACGGTGCAATCGCTGCTGGCAACCACCGAGGCCATGCGCGGTTGGCGGGTAAACACCGCCAATGCGCCAAAGATTTCATTCGCGTTTATCTCGCCCACTTTTACCTCGTCGCAAACTGCATCGGCGTTACCTTCGAGCAGGGTGTATACGCGGTCAGCAACATCACCTTGGTTAATGATGGTTTCGCCTGCGCGATAATGCAGGAAGCCTGCAGTGGGATGGAATTCGGTGCGCAGCTCCTGGGTGAGTGCCTGTTCGTAGTAACTGATGCTGCACAGCAGCATATAGGCCCAGTTGCGCTGCGATTTAAGGTCGCTATTGGCATGCTCGACAAGTGCGTCGCGCTCATAGGCCAGTAAAGTCACTTGGCGGTCACAGCTGAATTGCCCTTGCGGGAGATTAAGTGTGCCTGGCAGCCCGAGCAGATCGCCGGCTTCAAAATGCATGACCAGCTTATTATGCAGATAGTAATCGACCTGACCTTCGACAATTCGCAGTGCGCGTGTAGGGGATATGTCTGCAAAAATATCGCTACTTGCTTCTATTACGACAGGATCATCAGCGGGTGTTACGGGTGCGCATAAAAGTTCAGTAAGGCTGCGCAATTTGGCTGCGAGCTCAGACATAAGATCAGACTGTTTGGTTGGAAGATGCATAAACCCCTCGAATACAAAAAAGCGCTGGTAAGGCGCTTTTAGTGTAGCCTGTGTCGGGGAAAAAACAGCGCTTAAAGCTTCAGTCTGTTAACCGAATCTGATTTCAGTAAGCAGTTACGCCGTCGCTTGGGAAAAATTTCCCTCATCAGGCATTTCAGCTTCGCTGACCAGTTGGGCTTTTAGATCGGGAGGGATATCGTTCCAGTGGATATCCATGAGTGCACCTTGTAGTGCGTACAGCATGACTTTGGATACGTTGATGTCGCGGGCTCGTATGCGGCGATAAGCCTCAACAGCACCTGTGCGTTTAAGATCGGCGTAGGTGTTAATCCCTATAGCGCGGAGGATGTTTACCGATGCCATTCCAAGGTTCTTTAATTGCAATAACTCACTATGACAGGTTGTCATTCAGTGCAATCTCCATTTCTTATTATCGGGTGTTGTGTTTTAAAATTTCCGTTTACTGCGCTGCCTTATCTTACATACTTGAATTCCTTGTGCAATTGTTTTC
>Ga0247822_10001542_pt1 | contig 14173 bp, 8 predicted proteins | sample 13C_Cellulose_Da_FD_192423 | JGI IMG/M metagenome (GOLD analysis project Ga0247822, IMG submission 192423) | Soil microbial communities from agricultural site in Penn Yan, New York, United States - 13C_Cellulose_Day30 | ecosystem: Environmental > Terrestrial > Soil > Agricultural land | place...
CTGTTGACGCGCCCCAACAGGGGGCTTACGCCCCCCGCTCGCCCGCCCTCGGCGAACTGCTCCTCTTCCGCGCCGAGATGTTCGCCCACCGCGGTATCTTCGATGAGGCCGATGCCGACCTCGACGCCGCGAAGCCGCACGCCCCGCCGGCCGGCTGGCTGCGGTCCGCCGCCCGCGTCGCCCGCACCCGGCCCGACTACGCCGCCACCCTCGCCCACCTGCGCGGTCTGCTCGACCTCGACCCGCTCTCCCCGGACGGCCACCGGCTCACCGCCGTGCTGCTGGCCGACACCGAGGGCCGCGCCACCGCCCGCCGCCACCTCGACGCCCTGGTCGAGCGCCACCCGGACGTGTACCCGCTGGCCCGGCTCCGCGCCGAGTTCGCCTACCCCGACGGCGACGACGAGGCACTTCGCGTGACCCAGCGGCTGCTGGAGCTGTGCCCGCGCGACGCCTGGGCGCTGCGGCAACTGGCGCTGGTCCACGCTGACCGCAAGCAGCCCGACGAGGCGCTGGAGGCGATCACCGCGGCCGCCCGGATCGAGCCGGATCACCCGTCGCAGTTCGCCGTGCTGGCCCACGTCCACCGCAATGCCGACCGCACCGACGACGCCGCTGCCGCGTTCCGGGCCGGGTTCGAGAAATACCCCGACCACGAGGTCGCCGTCTTCGAACTGGTCCAGCTCGCCCGTGGGCTCAAGGAGAAGAAGGCCGCCCTGCGATTCATCGCCGAGCAACTGCGGAAGAAGCCGCACGGCGGGGACGGGCTGGTCGCCTACTTCGACCGGTCGATGGACGTCTTCCGCCAGTACGCGGAGACGATCGAGCCGGAGGAGCTGGACAAGTTCGTCGCCTCGCTGGACAGGTTCCTGGAGGCCCGGCCGGACCTGTGGCAGGCGTGGTCGGTCAACTCCCAGGGGCTGATCCTCGCCCACCGGGCGGAAGAAGCCGTGGCGCTGGCGCAGGACGCGACCGAGCGGTTCCCCCTGGTGGCGCGGGTCTGGGTGGACCTGGCCGAGGCGCACGGACACGCCGGCCGACCCGACGACCGGCTCGACGCGCTGCGGCAGGCGGCGGCGGTCGCGCCGGGCTGGGCGCCGGTGGCGCGGGAGCTGGCCGACTCGCTGGCCGACGCCGGCCACGACGCCGACGCGGTCGCCGCCCTGGAGCGGGCCGTCCGGCGCTCGCCACTGGACCCGGTCGCCCACTGGGCGCTGGCCGAGCGGCTCTGGCAGGCCGGCCGCAGCCGCGAGGCACTCGACCGCGCCGCCCGGGCGGTCCGCCTCGACACCGGCGCCGACCCGCGGGCCGACACCGCCTGGGCCGCCGTCATGGCCTGGTCGGACCGGCTGGACGTGCCCGAGGAGGCCGCCGAACTGGCCCGCGGACTGACCCACGATCGGGCCGGCGACCCCCGCGCCTGGCTGCGGCTGGCGCGGGTACTGACGGAGCCGGCGCAGACCGACGAAGCCCTGCGGGCGCTGGACCGCGCGGTCGAACTGGACCCGCGCAACGTCGAGGCCCACGACCTGCGGGCGGAGCGGCTGGCCGCGCTGGGCCGCTACGACGACGCGCTGGCCGCCGCCAAGCCAGCCGAGCTGGCCGAGGACCTGCCGCTGGTCCTCCAGGGCCGGGCGGCATGGGTCGAGGCGCGCCGCGGCAACTACGCCGCCGCCATCCCGCCCATGCAGGCCCTGGTCGCCGTGGACCCCGACTACATCTGGGGCTGGCAGCAACTCGCCGAGTGGTACAACGAGACGAACCGCCCGCAGAACTACCTCGAAGCCGCCTCCGAACTCGCGAGGCTCCGGCCCGACCACCCCACGTCGCTGACGATGCGCGGCGAGGCCCGGCTCCAGACCGGCGACCGGGACGGCGGCAAGGCCGACCTCCGTGAGGCGCTGCGTGTCCACCCCGGCTACTCGCCCGCGGCGGTGATCCTCTTCGACGCTTGCCTGGCCGACGGCGAGCCGCGCGACGCGCGGTCGGCGCTGGCCGTGTTGCAGGAGCACCTGACCGGCCCGGAGGTACTCGTCAAGCAACTCCAGTATGCCGCCCGCACCCAGGACGCCGACGGCGCCGCGAGGGCGTTCGCCGAGCTGTGTCAGACGCCCGGCGAGGGGCCGCCGCTGTTCGTGCAGATGGCCCTCTCCGAGATGCACAACGCCGGCTGGACCGACACCGCCGCCGCCGTCATGTTGGCGGCCTGGAAGTCCGACGACGGGTTCAACCCGTGGGCCGCGATCTACTGGCTGGACACCCCCGACGGCGACGCCGCCGAGCCGGACCTGAAGCTGGCCGCCTGCGACGCGGTAGTGGCGGCGTACCCGCAGTTCGTCCCCGGCCACGATCGCCGCGCCGAGCAGCTTGCACTCATGGGCCGCTACGACGACGCGGCCGCCGCCTGCCGCCCGCCGGGCGTGACCCCGGTGCCGGTGGCGCTGCGCGGCCGGGCGGCGTGGGTCGAGGCCCAGCGCGGCGACCGCACCAAGGCCGTCGCGCTGATGAAGCAACTCGTCGCTGAGGAGCCGGACTACGGCTGGGGCTGGCGGCAACTGGCCCAGTGGTACGACGCCGCTGGCCGCGCCCGCGACTGGCTGGAGGCGGCCAACCACCTGGTCCGGCTGAGCCCCGACGACCCGGTGGCCCACGCCATCCGCGGCGAGGCGAAGCGGGCACTGCACGACCACCGCGGCGCGGCCGACGACTACCGCAAGGCGTTCGACATCGACCCGACCTTCGAGGCGGCCGGGTTGCAGCTCATCGCCTCGCAGCTCGCCGCCGACGACGTGCCCGGCGCGGCCCGCGCCCTGTACCAGTTGCAGGAGCACGCCGACGGCCCGCTGGTGAAGCTCCGCGCCGTCCAGGTCGCCGCCCGGCAGGGGAACCTGGCCCAGGCCCGGACCAGCTTCGCCGCCCTGACCACCGACCCGGCCGCGACCCGCGGCGTGCTCCGCGAGGCGGCCAGCGCGCTGGCCAGCGCCGGCTGGGAGGCGGAGGCCGACGACGAGCTGGAGGACGCGGTCGAGGAACCGGACGTGACGCCGGCCGCGGCGGGCCTGTGGGTGGAGCGGACCGCCAGCGCCGGCGAGGCGTGGAAGGCCGGCGACCGACTGCCGGAGTTGATCGAGCGCAACCGCGAGACCGGCCGCGAGGCGGTGCTGACCTACGCCTGGGTGCAGGGCGCCTCCAGTCAGGGCGACGCCGTGGCGGCGACGGTGCAGCGCTACGCGGAGCTGTTGCGCGAGGACGACGAGAGCTGGTCGCGGGCCGGCGAGACGCTGGCCGAGGCGCGGAACTTCGCGCTGTGCGCGGCGTGGCTGGCGGACTGGAAGGACCGCCCCGGCTGCCGCCCGGGGATGCTGCGCCCGCTGGCCGACTCCCTGCGGGCACTCGACCGCGACGCCGAGGCGGACGCGGTGGCGACCGCCGCAGTGGCGATGGCCGAGCCGGACGACCCGCCGCCGGACTTCCGCGCCTGGCTGGCGCTATCCGCCGCGGCCGCCGGCCGGACCGAGGAGGCATCCGAGCATTTGCGGGCGGTGGACCAGTTGGGCCAGTCGGACGGGGTAAAGCTGGTGTTGGCGATGGCCGAGGCGCTGGTGATGGTCCAGCAGGCGGGTCCGGCGGGCAAGCGGCAGGCGTTCGCCGAGGCGAAGGAGCACCTGCACACGGCCGCCGGCGCCTGTGCCGCGAAGGACGTGCCGCCCGGCGCCGCGCGCTGGTTCCGCAAAGTAGCCGACCGCCTGGCCGCCGACGCGGGGCTATTCCCGGCGAAGCTCTGGGCCTGGTGGCAGCGCGTCCAGCCGTGGGTGCGGGAGGGGTGACGCCCGGTTAGCCGCGAGGCGCAGCCGAGCGCGGGGGAACACATCATGGTGATCGCGTTCGTCGGCGGGCGAGAGGTTGATGTCCCCGACGGGGACGTGCAACAGGTCCTGACCGCACTCGCCGGGTACACCGAGCGGGTCGGATTGTGGTCCGACCGCGGGAAGTTCCTCGGGTGGCTGGTCCCGCCGTCGGTGGACTCAGGACCGCTCTGCCCGTGGGAGCCGGACTTGACACGCGAGGAGATGGAACGGCGGATCGCGGAGCCCGGCGGAATGACCCTGGACGACTTCTGGCGGAAGATGGGCGTGAAGCCGTAGGGTGGGTCAAGCGTCGCTTTGGACGCGCCGACCCACCGGAGCGGCAACCGGCCCCGCGGTGGGTCGGCGCCCGCAGAGCCGGGCTTGACCCACCCTACGCAAGAGCCGCCATGACCGAAGCCGAGTGGCTGGCCTGCACCGACCCGACGCCGATGCTGAACCACCTGGCTGGAAAGGTGGGGGAGCGGAAGGCTCGCTTGCTTCGAGTTGCCGCGGCTCGATTGGTTTGGTCAGAGGTCACCGATCCCCAGCTGCGGGCCGCCGTTGAGGTCGCGGAACGGCACGCAGACGGACTGGACACCGACGAAGAACTCAGGAACCAAAGCCTCGGGCTGTACATGAGGTATTCCGATCGTGTCCCTCGCTTCCGGGCGGCTCAGTTCGACCCGACCTCCCTTGCCCTCTCGTGTGTGAATAACTCACGGATAATCCTGAGCAGTATCGGCGGGGCAAGCTGGGGGCTGTCCGTTCGATACCTCCGCGATCGGTTGCCCCCTGCCGTGCGGGACATCTTCGGCAACCCGTTCCGCCCGGTCGTCGCGGACCCCGCGTGGCTCTCCTCCACCGCCGTCGGCCTCGCCTCCGCGATCTACGCCGAGCGCGCCTTCGACCGGCTCCCCATTCTCGCCGACGTCCTCGAAGACGCCGGCTGCGCCAACCCGGATGTCCTGGCTCATTGCCGCAGTCACCCGGACCACGCCCGCGGCTGCTGGGTCGTGGACCTGATCCTTGGCAAGGCGTAGGGTCCGCTGTGCGGACCATGCCGAGTGAAGACGGTCCGCACGGCAGACCCTACGGAACTGATCCTCGGCAAATCTTGGCCCGTCCGGGTCAAGGTAAACTGTCCGCCTGATCGACGCCCGGATTCGTCGAATGTTGCTCCGCCGTCGCGTTTCCGTCGGACGCGGAAAACCACGAAAGTGGGTAAGACCGGCCCCGGCAGAGTGTATGGGAGTTCAGGCGCCTCGACACGTCAACGTCCAGAAGAGGTCCGCCGCAAACGTCCCCGTCACGCACTCCCGGCTATCCGGGGCGGTGTGGGGTCTCGTCGCCCGGGGCCAGGTTGCTCACCGCCAATCGTCTTCGAGAGCACTTGTCATGAGCCGCCGTGGTTGGATTGGGTCGTCATTGGTGATCGTGACGGTTCTCGGGGCCGGAGCGGGTCTCGCCGTCTGGAAGTACAGGGCCATCCAGAAGGCCGAAGCGGCCTCTGCGAACCAACCCGAACCGATGGAGTCGGTGACGGTCGCCGTCGCGACGGAGCGCGAGCACCGCCGGACGACGACATCGATCGGGACGGTCCTGGCCCTGCGCTCGATCACCCTGCGCAACGAGCTGCCCGGCACGGTCCGACAGGTCATGCTCACCCCCGGTCAGGTCGTCGAGGCGGGGACGGTGCTGGTCGCGTTCGACGTCTCCGTCGAGGAGGCCGAGTTGAGGGCGCAACAGGCCCAGGCCGTACTGGCGGAGGCCCAACTCGCCCGCACGCAGCGCGCGGGCAACGCCCTATCCGGGCTGGAACTGGACCGGGCGCGCGCGGAGCGTGACGTCGCACTGGCCCAGATCGTGCGCTCCAGGGCGGTCATCGACAAGAAGACGATCCGCGCGCCGTTCCGCGCCCGCGTGGGCCTCTCGGACGTACACCCCGGCCAGTACCTGAACGAAGGCGCCCAGTTGACGACCCTGCAGGGCGTCGATGGCGGGGTACATGTGGATTTCACGGTCGCGCAGCAGGTCGCCGCGGGTCTGCGCGAGGGCGACACCGTGGACATCTTCGCCGCCGGCGACGCGCCCCCGATCGCCGCCCGGATCGTGGCCGTCGATGCGCGCATCGACCCCGCCACCCGCAATGCCATGGTGCGCGCGCGGGTCGAGGGCACGGCCGGCGCGCCTTCGCCGGGCTCGTCGGTGCGCGTCCGGGTCCCGGTCGGCCCGCCGCTGAAGGCCGTCGCCATCCCCGCCAGCGCGCTGCGCAAGGGGCCCGGCGGCGACCACGTGTTCGTTGTCGCGCCGGACAAGGACGGCACACACCGCGCTCGCGTGCGGCCGGTGGAGAGCGCCGCGCCGCTGGGCGACGAGGTGCTGGTCCGCGCCGGGCTCGCCGCCGGTGAGCGGGTGGCCGCCTCGGGATCGTTCAAGCTGCGCGAGGGCGTGGCCGTGGCGACCCGCACGGCGTCGAGTGAACCGAAGTAGCTCAGGCGGACCGAGACGAGGACACCGGCATGCGGTCGTTCACCGACGTGTTCATCAGGCACCCCGTACTCGCGGTGGTCGTCAACCTCGTGATCCTGCTCGTGGGGTGGCGGGCGCTGACGAGCCTGCCAGTGCAGCAGTACCCCCAGGTCGAGAGCGCGTCGGTCGTGATCACCACGGTGTACTACGGCGCCAGCGCCGAGACCGTGCGCGGGTTCCTGACCACGCCCATCGAGCGCGCCGTGGTGCAAATCAGCGGCGTCGATTACGTCGAATCGACCAGCCGCGCCGGCCTGAGCACCGTCACGATCCGCCTGAAACTGAACCACAGCAGCACGGCGGCGCTGGCGGAGGTCACCGCGCGGCTGCAGCAGGTCCGATCCGAGCTGCCGCAGGAGGCCGAGCCGCCGGTGGTCGAGGTGCAGCGCGCCGACCGCCCCTACGCGACCTTTTACCTGAGTTTTACGTCCACGGAGCGGGACGTGCCGGCGGTCACCGACTGGCTGCTGCGGACGCTCCAGCCGCAGCTCTCGACGCTCGCCGGCGTGCAGCGCGTGACCATCGAGGGCGGCCGCCAGCTCGCCATGCGGGTCTGGATCGACCCCGACCGGCTGGCCGCGCTCAACCTCTCGCCCGGTGACGTACACGCCGCGCTGCGGCGCAACAACTACCTGGCGGCGGTCGGCCGGACTAAGGGCAACCTCGTGCAGGTCAACCTGCTCGCGAACACCGACCTGCGGTCCGCCGACGAGTTCAAGGCCCTGATCGTCGCCGAGCGCGACGGCGCAATCGTGCGCCTGAGCGACGTGGCGCGCGTCGAGCTGGGGGCCGAGGAGGCGAACCTGGTCGCGAAGTACAGCGACCGGGAGGCCGTGTACCTCGGGGTCTGGCCGCTGCCGGGGTCGAACGAGATCGAGGTCGCCCACCGGCTGCGCGAGGAGATGGAACGCATCCGGCCGACGCTGCCCGCGGACATCGACATGCAGGTCGCGTACGACGGGACGGTGTTCATGGAGGACGCGCTGCGGGAGATCACCAAGACGCTCGGCGAGACGGTCGCGATCGTCGGGCTGGTGGTGTTCCTCTTCATGGGGTCGGTGCGCACGGCGCTGGTGCCGCTGCTGGCGATGCCGGTCTCGCTGGTCGGCGCCGGGCTCGTCATGTTCGCGCTGGGGTTCAGCCTGAACCTGCTCTCGATGCTCGCGATCGTGCTGTCGGTGGGCCTGGTCGTGGACGACGCGATCGTGGTGGTCGAGAACGTCGCGCGGCACGTGCGGGAGGGCAAGACGCGCGTCGAGGCGGCGCTGGTCGGGGCGCGCGAGCTGCTCGGCCCGATCGTCGCCATGACGATCACCCTGGCCGTGGTCTACGCGCCCATCGGCTTCCAGGGGGGCCTGACCGGCTCGCTGTTCCTGGAGTTCGCCATCACGCTCGCCGCCGCGGTCGTCGTGTCGGGCGTCGTCGCGGTCACCCTCTCGCCGGTGATGAGTTCGCGGTTCGTCCACCCGCACGGCCGGGAGGGCCGGCTGACGGTGCTGGTCAACCGCGGCTTCGACCTGGTGCGGCGCGGGTACGCGTGGCTACTGGACTCGGCGCTCCAGATGCGCTGGACCATTGTCGCGGCTGCCCTACTGGTCATGGTCGCGGCCTGGCCGCTGTACCTGTTTTCGCGGTCCGAACTCGCGCCCGTGGAGGACGAGGGGCACATCTTCCTGTTCCTCGAAGCGTCCCCCGACTCCACACTGGCCGCGTCGAACCGCGAGTCGCAGGCCGTCGTCGGCAAGATCTCCTCCTTCCCCGAGACCCGGTTCATGTGGTCGCTGACCGCGGACTGGGGCGGGTTCGGCGGCCTGATCGCGAAGGACTGGCGGGAGCGGGAGCGATCGACCGAGGAGATGTACGGTGACGTCTTCGCCGAGGTCTCGCGGGTGGACGGCCTGCGGGTATTCCCGCGCCTCAACCCGCCGCTGCCGAACCCCGGCCAGTACGACGTCGAACTCGTGCTGCAGAGCGACGCCCCGCCCGAGCAGATGCTCGAGACGGCGGCGGCGGTCGTCGCCGCCGGCTGGCAGAGCGGCAAGTTCCTCTATGTGGACACCGACCTGAAAGTGGACCTGCCGCAGGCCCGCGTCATGCTCGACCGCGAGCGGCTCGCCGACCTCGGGCTGGACCTGGCGGGCGTCGGCCAGGAACTCGGCACGCTGCTCGGCGGCGGGTACGTGAACCGGTTCAACTACTTCGACCGCAGCTACAAGGTCATCCCGCAGATCGGGGACGAGGACCGCGCGACGGTCGGCCCGCTGCTCGACCTCAAGATCAAGACGCCGGGCGGCGCGCTCGTGCCGGTCTCGACGTTCACGCACATCGAGTCGAGCACGGCGCCGCGCACGCTCAACCGCTTCCAGCAGCGCAACGCGGTGCGGGTCTTCGGCGGCGTGCGGCCGGGCGTTACCAAGGAGGAAGGGCTGCGCGTCCTCGAGACCGCGGCGACGGCGGCGGGCGGCCCGGACGTCCGGCTCGACTACGCGGGCGAGTCGCGGCAGATCCGCCGCGAGGGCTCGGCGCTGACCGTCACACTCGGCTTCGCGATCGTACTCATCTACCTGGTACTCGCGGCGCAGTTCGCCAGCTTCCGCGACCCGCTGATCGTGCTGTTGGGCTCGGTGCCGCTAGCCATCTCCGGGGCGCTGGTGTTCAGCTTCCTGGACCTCACCACGATAAACATCTACTCGCAAGTCGGTCTGATTACGCTCGTGGGGCTGATCGCGAAGAACGGCATCCTCATCGTGGAGTTCGCGAACACCCTCCAGGAGCGCGGCCTCCCGAAGGCGGCCGCCCTGCGTGAGGCGTCGTTGACCCGACTGCGGCCGGTGCTGATGACCTCGGCGGCCACCGTCTTCGGGCACCTCCCGCTGGTGCTGGTGTCTGGGCCGGGGGCCGAGGCCCGCAACAGCATCGGGACGATCCTGGTCGCGGGCATGATCGTCGGCACGCTGTTCACCCTGTTCGTCGTGCCGGTGTTCTACTCGCTCATCGCGGCGCAGCACCAACCGGATGCGACGGGCGAGGAGGCCGCACAGGAGGCGCGACCACCGGCGCAAGCCGGTCAAGTGGTGGGCGCCGCGTGAACGATCGCGACCGCGCGCCGCGTGGTAGGTCGCACGCTCGAAGACGAAGAAGTCGTTCACCAGTTTGACCGGGGTCTGCCCGGGGCGCAGTGACTTGCCGTCGAAGATCGCCACGCGCGGCCCGTCGCCTTCCACAAGTACGCCATGATGGAACTGCTGGGCGTCAGGTCCAGCGCCGAACTGGTTCAGTTCGCCATCAAGATGCACATCGTCACCGCCTGACCGACCAATGCCTGCCCGGCAGAGGCCGCGAAAAAGGGGTCAGGTTGATTTTCCATAGCGATACACCAAAACAATCCAACCTGACCCCTTTTGTCAGCCACCAAACTGTGACAGTACCCGGGCACGCTTTCCGTTTGACCCGCGGTCGGCGGGCGGTGACAATCCCGGGTCGTCTCAACCGGAGCCACCGTGATGCTACGCCTTGCCATGTGCGTTCTCGTGTTCGGCTGCGCCGCCCCGCTCACCGCGGCGCCGCCGAACGTCGTAATGATCTACGCCGACGACCTGGGCTACGGCGACCTCGGCTGCTACGGCGCCACCGGGTGGGCCACGCCCCACCTCGACCGGCTGGCCAAGGAGGGCGTGCGGTTCACCGACTTCCACACCGCGCAGCCAGTCTGCTCCGCGTCGCGCGCGGCCCTGCTCACCGGCTGCTACCCCAACCGCGTCGGCATCCACGGGGCGCTGGGGCCGATGGCCCGCCACGGCATCGCCGATGGCGAGGTGACATTAGCCGAGTTGTGCAAGCAGAAGGGCTACGCCACCGGCATGGTCGGCAAGTGGCACCTCGGCCACCACCCGCGGTTCCTGCCCACCCGCCACGGGTTCGACAGCTACCTCGGGCTGCCGTACTCCAACGACATGTGGCCGCACCACCCCGAGCGGCCCAAGGGCTACCCCAACCTGCCGCTGATCGACGGCGGCGCGGTCCTCGACCCGGACGTCACCGCGGAGGACCAGGCGACCCTCACCCGCCGGTACACCGAGCGGGCGGTGAAGTTCATCGGCGAGAACAAGGCGAAGCCGTTCTTCCTGTACTTCGCGCACAGCTTCCCGCACGTCCCGCTGTTCGCCGGCGAGAAGTTCCAGGGCTCCTCGAAGCAGGGGCTCTACGGCGACGTGATTCAGGAGATCGACTGGTCCGTCGGCGAGGTACTCGCGGCGCTGAAGCAGCACGGGCTGGAGCGCGACACGCTGGTGATGTTCAGCAGCGACAACGGCCCGTGGCTGAGCTACGGCAATCACGGCGGCAGCGCCGGCCCGTTGCGCGAGGGCAAGGGCACCGTCTGGGAGGGCGGCGTCCGCGAGCCGTTCGTGGCCCGCTGGCCGGGCGTGATCCCCGCCGGGTCCGTGCAGAATGAGCCGGCCATGACCATCGACGTGCTGCCGACCGTCGCGAAACTCATCGGCGCCGAGCTGCCGAATCACACCATCGACGGCAAGGACATCTCGGCGCTCTTGCGCTGCGAGCCGGGGGCGAAGTGCCCGCACGAGGCGTACCGGCACTACTACGCGCAGAACGAGTTGCAGGCGATCCGCAGCGGCCAGTGGAAACTGATCCTGCCGCACACCTACCGCTCGATGAAGGGCCAGCCGCCGGGCAAGGACGGCGTTCCGGGCAAGTACCGGCCGGTGAAGATCGAGACGCCGGAACTCTACGACCTGACCGCCGATGTCGGCGAGTCGAAGGATGTGGCCGCGGAGAACCCGGACGTGGTGAAGCGGCTGCTCGGCTACGCGGAGGCGGCCCGCGCCGACCTCGGCGACGCGCTGACGAAGCGCACTGGCGTCGGCGTCCGCGAGCCGGGCCAGCTGCCGGCCGCGAAGAAGAAGGAGCCGGCGTTCTCGTCCGAACTCGTCTTCCCGCTGCACCCGAAGCACAACCACGCCCCCGGCATCGCCGAGTGCCCCAACGGCGACCTGATCGTCTCCTGGTATCGCGGCTCCGGCGAGCGGTCCGCCGACGACGTGGCCGTCTTCGGCGCACGCATGCGGAAGGGCGACACGACGTGGTCCGACGCCTTCCCGCTGGCGGACACGCCCGGCTTCCCGGACTGCAACACTGCCCTGTTCGTGGACCCGAAGGGCAAGCTGTGGCTGTTCTGGCCGGTCATCCTCGCCAACTCCTGGGAGTCATGCGTCACCCACTATCGCACGTCGTCCGACTACCAGAAGGACGGCCCGCCGAAGTGGGACTGGCAAGGCGCGCTGTCGCTGAAGCCCGTGGACTTCGAGCCGGTCATGCTCCGCGAGTACGCCATCTGGAAGAAGCTCGTCGCCGATCTGCCGCTGCCGAAGGGCCTGACCGACGACCTCGTCAAGAAGCGGATCGCCGACAAGCTCCTGTCCCGGCTCGGCTGGCAGCCGCGCTGCAAGCCGACCGTGCTGGCGTCCGGCCGGTGGCTGTTGCCGCTGTACTCCGACACTTACTCCGCGGGGCTGATGGCGATCTCCGATGACGGCGGCTCGACCTGGACCGCGTCGCAGCCGGTCGCGGCGTTCGGCGGCATCCAGCCGGCGGTGCTGGAGCGGAAGGATGGCACCGTGGTCGCGTACATGCGCGAGAACGGCCCGCTGCGTAAGGTGCGGGTCGCCGAGTCGAAGGACGGCGGCATGACCTGGGGCACAGTCGGCGTCGCGGTGTTGCCCAACCCCGGCTCCGGCCTTGACGCGGTCCGGCTCACGAACGGCCACTGGGCGCTGATCTACAACGACACGACGAAGGGCCGCAGCAGCCTCGCGGTATCGATCTCCGACGACGAGGGGAAGAGCTGGAAGTGGACCCGGCACCTGGAGAAGCACGACACGGGTTCGTACCACTACCCGGCGCTGATCCAGGCGAAGGACGGCAGCCTACACGCGGTCTACAGCTACTTCGTCGCGGGCGGCAAGAGCATGAAGCATGCCCGCTTCACCGAGGACTGGGTGCAGGCGGGGGCTGAGAAAAGGGGGTCAGGTTCCGTTTCAGGCCGCTGAAACGGAACCTGACCCCCTTTTCACGCCGCGCGGCGGGCCGCGGCCGGTGTCAACTCCGCGGCGTCCGGCCCTTCGCTGAGCCGGACCGCCCGCACCCGCTGGCCGGTCGAGTCGTAGAATAGCACCCGCCCGTCGTCCGCCGACCACACCGCCGACGTCCGCAGCAGCCGCGGCCCCTCGACGTGGAAGACCGCCCCGCATGCCCGGCCGGCCTTCGCCAGCGGCACGCGGACCAGCGGCGCCTGCTCCGGGTCCAGCGCGTCCTGCTGGCAGAGCGTCTGGTGGACGAACGCCGACAATTCCTCAAGCGTCGGCAGGGCGACGACGGCTTCCCCCATGCGGCCTCCGGGTGCGAGTCGGTTGCCCTACACGGATCGGCCGCCCCCCTCGCCCGACCTGCCTCCCGTCTGCCGGCCGCACGCGTTTCCCAGATAAACCGTGCCGGTTCTACCAGCCATGCACCTGGCGCAGCGCCTCGTATGCCACGACCCCGACCGCGGTGGCCAGGTTGAGGCTGCGGACCTTGCCGGTCGGCATGGGGATGCCGAGTAGTCGGTCGTCGAACCGCTCCCGCACACCCGGCGGCAGCCCTTTGGTTTCACTCCCGAACAGCAGGCAGTCGCCGTCGCGGAACTCGGCCCGGGTGTACGGCCGATCCGCCGGGTTGTCGATGCACCAGATTCGCTCAAGTCCGACGGCAGCCTCGAACTCCTCCAGCGTAACGTGCCGAACGAGGTCCACCGCCGGCCAGTAGTCCAGCCCGGCGCGCTTCAACGACCTGTCGTCCAGCCGGAACCCGAGCCGGCCGATGAGATGCAGCCGGGCGCCGACCGCGGCGCACAGTCGGGCCACGTTGCCGGTGTTCGGCGGCACCTCCGGCTCCCATAGCGCGACGTGCAGCATACTCTCATTGGTATGGACCCGTTCCGCCTCGTGATCCCGCCGGCGATTCTCGACGCGATGCTGGCGCACGCGCGGGCCGAGTTGCCCAGCGAGTGCGTCGGCTTCCTGGCCGGCACGATCGCCGACGGCGTCGGCACGGTGACGCAGTGCCTGCCGCTGGTCAACGAACTGGCCAGCCCGACCGAGTTCCGCACCGAGCCGCGGAGCGTCTTCGCCGCGTACAAGGCGATGCGCGCCGCCGGCACGGACGTGCTGGTGGTCTACCACTCGCACCCGACCTCAGCCCCGGTTCCGAGCCGGAAGGACGTCGCTCAGAACACCTACGGCCCCGACGTGGCGTGGGTGATCGTCGGCCTGGCCGGCGACGAGCCGGAGGTCCGCGCGTGGTGGCTGAGCGAAACCGGGTATCGGGAGGCGACGATCGTGTGAGGGCCGTCAGAGCCCGAAGCGTCAGCGAGGGTCGGAACCGGCACCGGGCAGCACCATTCCAACCCCCTGGCGAACGTCTGCCCCATACACCGGGACTAGCGCCCGATTTCTCGGCATGTCGGCATAAACGACGGGCAGAACGACAGTTCCTCTCCTAAGTGTCCAGATGAATACTTGCCGCGCACGCCAGGATTGACTCCTCTCGAATCTCGTCGCAAATACCTATCTTGCAGCTACTTATGGATTCAGATTCCGGTTGAATCAGCCGGTCAGACGTGGCGCGCGGGCTTTTTTGCGGATCGGCACCAAAAATGTGTTGCACTGTTTCACAGGGAGGGGTATTACCTCCTCCCGTTTCCTTCCGGATCGCCGAGGCCGGGCCGGCCTCTGCCGCCG
>Ga0247822_10001545_pt1 | contig 14167 bp, 4 predicted proteins | sample 13C_Cellulose_Da_FD_192423 | JGI IMG/M metagenome (GOLD analysis project Ga0247822, IMG submission 192423) | Soil microbial communities from agricultural site in Penn Yan, New York, United States - 13C_Cellulose_Day30 | ecosystem: Environmental > Terrestrial > Soil > Agricultural land | place...
GCCAGACGCGACGCAGCAACGCCGCACGCACGACGGCCGCCTCGTCGTCTTCGTCCGTGCCGATGGAGCGGCGACAGTGCGGCTTCGTGCCTCCGACCTCACGGAGGTCAGGATCGCGTGCGGCTCGATATCCGCGCCCTCCCTGATTCCAGCAAACTAGTCTTCCAGTCACTAGGTGCTCTGAAATGCAGATCGATCTCAGGAACAAGGTTGCCATCGTCACCGGCGCGGGCCGCGGCATCGGCAACGAAATCGCCAGGACACTCGCGGGCGAGGGCGCCATCGTCGTCATCACCGACATCCGCCAGGAGTTGCTCGACGAAGCCGGCGCCGAATGGCAGCGCAACGGCTGGAACGGCCTGCAGCTCCTTTGCGACGTGCGCGAGTCCAGCGACAACAAGGCGGTCGTCGAGGCGGTCGAGAAGGCCTTCGGCCGCATCGATATCCTCATCAACAACGCGGGCGTCGCCAGCGGCGCGCGGGTCGAGGAACTGGCCGAGGAAACCTGGGACCTCAACATGGACGTCAACCTCAAGGGGACGTTCCTGATGTGCCAGGCGGTGATCCCGGTGATGAAGCGCCAGCGTTCGGGACGCATCCTCAATGCCGCGTCGTTCGCCGCCATTGTTCCCTCGATCGGCGGGGCGGCCTATGCGGCTTCCAAGTACGGGGTCGAGGCGTTTACGCGCGTCCTGGCCGGCGAGCTGGGCGCCCACGAGATCACCGTCAACTGCTACGCCCCGGGCATGATCCCGACCGGCATGAACCGCTTCGCCGACCGGACGGACGCGGAGAAAGCCCGGCTACTCGATACCCTGACGCTGCGCCGCTGGGGCAGCCCGAGGGACGTCGCCAATCTCATCTGCTTCCTCGCGTCGGACCTCGCGTCCTACATCACGGGCACGATGATCGATTGTTCGGGCGGCAAGTTCGCCACCCAGATGCCCTGGCTCGCGCACCGCGAGCCCTGACCGCGAACGCAAGAGCGGCGTCTCAGGCAGCCTGCTTCAGGGCGACTGCCGCGGCAGGTGCCACCGCCGGGCGGGGGAAGAGCTGGCCGTTCCATGCGCCGATGACCGTGCGGGTCATCACCACGGCCCAGATCACCGCCAGCGCGGTGATCAGGCCGATCCCGAGCCCCCTGAGCAGTCCGAGCGGGAACAGGTCGGCGAGGTGGATCGTCGCGACCGAGAAGACGCCGAGCGGAAAGGTGTAGCCCCACCAGCCGAGGTTGAACGGTACGTGGCTGCGAAAGTAGCGGGCTGTGATCAGGCTCGCCATCGCCAGCCACCAGAACCCGTAGCCCCACAGCAGCACGCCCGCCATGATGCTCGCGCCGCCAATGGCGTCGGCAAAGGGCTGGAGTGGGGTCGAGGCGAGGACGACCGGGGCGTTCTCGCCACACAGCAGCATGGCCAGCGCGCCGGTTCCGAGCGGTCCGAGGGCCAGCCAGCTCGAGGCCGCCGCACTGGCATCGGGCAGCTTGTGCACGGCGAGGCGCAGCATGAGGATGGCGATGAGGCTGACGGCGAGCGGCACCGAGCACGCCCACAGCACGTAGCAGAGCAGCAGCATTTCGAGCTGGGCGGCGCCCTCGGCCAGGTAGGGCAGCAACAGTCCGCCGCTCACGGCTGCAACCTCGCAGGCAACGACCGGCAGCAGCCAGACCGCCGTCATCTGCTCGATCGCATGCTTCTGCCGCGTGAACATCAGGAACGGCACCGCCAGTCCGCAGGCCATCGCCAGAGCGGCATCAATCCACCACAGCACGGCCGCGATCGTGATGGCGATGTCGCCGATGAGAGGGATGCCGAACAGCAGCAGGCCATTGACGATGGTCGCAAGGCCCATCGGGATGCAGCCCAGCGACATCGACATCGTGGGATGCTCGAGCATCTCCCGCGCGACGTCGAAGTGCCGGAGCCACGTCATGGCATAGATACCACTGAACAGCGCGAACAGCCCGATGTTCAGCATCCAGAGCAGGCAGCCGGCGACATGGAGCACGGCAATGTCGGGGAACTGACCGAGCCCGATCGCGAGGATTCCGGTGCCCATCGTTGCCGCGAACCAGTTCGGCGTGAACGACCGGACGATCCTGCTCGGGGTGAGTGCGTGGTTCTTGTCAGCAGTCGCGGGGTGCATCGAGGTCTCCTCGCGATGAGGACTAGGCGTACGGCCTGACGCGGTCCAATTGATCGTTTCGCACGTTCCAATCGATATTATCGATTGATCGGCCCCAACGGGCGGACACCGGGAGCGCTGCCCGCCCCGGCCCGGTCAACCATCTCGATGAAGGCCCCGGCCGCCTTGGTGCGATATCTCTCCCGATGCTGCAGCAGGTAGAAACTGCGGCTGAACACCGGACCTTCAACGATCTGCAGCGTACCCGCCGCCAGTCGCGCGCGGGCGACGGCACGCGACATCAGGGTGGCGCCGAGCCCGCTCTCGACCGCGCCGAGGACCGCCTCGTTTCCCGGCAGCGTGAGGATGACCTGCACCCCCTGCCCGGCCATCATGGTATCGAACGCCTCGCGCGTTCCGGACCCCTCTTCCCGCGCGATCCACGGCAGGGCGGCGAGCTGATTTGCCAGTTCCGAGCCGTCGCCTGGGTAGTCGCCGGCGACGACAACGACCATCTCGTCATCGGCGAGAACCTGCGACGTGATGACGGCGCGATCGACGATGCCTTCCACGAGGCCCAGTTCGGCCTGCCCCGTCTCGACCGCATCGGCGACCCGATCGGTATTGGCGAACCGCACGTCGATCTCGATTTGCGGATAGGCGAGGCGATAGGCGGCCAGATGCTCGGGCAGCCAGTAGCTGGCGATCGTCTGGCTCGCCATGATCGAGAGCTTGCCGCGTCGCAGGGCCGAGAGGTCGTCCAGCGCCGCTTCCGCTGCCCTTGCCCGGTCGAGCACCCCGCGCGCCTCGGGCAGGAAGGCCCGTCCGGTGTCGTTGAGAAAGATCGAGCGACCGACGCGATCGAACAGCGCCACGGCATGGCGCGCCTCGAGCATCGCGATGGCGGAACTGACCGCCGACTGCGTGAGGTTCAGGGCCTCGGCCGCCCGGGTGATGTGCTCACGCTCCGCCACGGCAACGAAGATGCGGAGCTGCTCCAGTGTCACGTGATCTCACTCCACGACGAGGCCGAACGCCCCGCCGCAGGCAGTTGAGCCCTTAGCTCCGCCGCGTGCAACCCTGCGCATGGCTGACGCCAGTTGTCGCCAGCCATGCGGCCCCGTCTAGAAGCGCGCCGAGAGGTTCAGGAAGACGCCGTGGTCGTCGAGCCCGACCTTGCGCAGGTCATCCGAGAACTGGCCGAAATTGTAGCCCAGCCCCAGCCGGACCGTGTCGTCGATGTCGTAGCCGACCATGGCGAGCGCGCCCAGGTCGAGCACGTCGGTCTCGGCATGGAGCAGACCGCGCCCCTCGACCAGGAGCCGCCAGTCCTCGAACACCTCGAGATCGGCGCGCAGCACACCCAGATGCACGGTCGAGGCCTCGAAATCCGCGGCAGCCCGGGTCGAGGAGACCTCGCCGATCCTGAGGCCGTACTTGGCCCCCACGGTCAGATATTCGGTGATGTCGTAATTGGCGTCGGCGCTGAAGATATGGCTGCGCTGGGCGGGTCCCATCGTGGTACCGCCGACCGATACCTGGCTCGGCCCGGGCAGGTCATAGAGATAGGTGTAGCGGATCAGGGCGTTGAACCGGTCGTTGTCCACGGGCCGATAGGCCGCGCCGATACCCGCCTCGACATAGTCGCCGTCGAGGATCGAACTCTGGTCGGACGAACTGATCAGCAGGCTCGCGCCGCCGAGCAGCCGCCAGTTGTCGTCCACCTGGACGGAAAGGCCCGACTGCCCCAGCACCGTGGTGCGGTCGCGCGTATCGTCGAGGGAATCCTCGAGCCGCACTTCGCCCCGCGCCGACCACTCGATCCCGTCCTGCGCGTAGGCCACGGCAGCGGACACCGCGTGCCGCGAGAACTCCGACGCATCCGGATCGGCGATCGTGCCGGTCTCATAGGTCGCGGACGCCGTCCAGCTCTTGTCCGGTGTCAGGGTGACACCGTAGAGCCCGGTCACCGAGTTCCGTTCGCCCAGAACGTCATAGATGTTCTCGGCATGGACGGTCGCCACCTCGTTGAGGCGCCGCTCCGAGCCGGCGACGATGCCGTTGGCCGGGCCATTGCGGAGCAGGAAGCTGTCCATGATGTCGGGCGCCATGCGCAGCCCGAGATAGGAGCGGTTGCCGTTCGTGTCGTCGTGCGAGAGCATGGCATCGGCCTGCGGACCGGTCGAGCCGCCCGAGCCCTCGACACCGAGGCTCCAGCCATTGCCGATGTCCCACTCGGCGCCGGCGCCGAGCCGGTCGTTGCGGGCATAGCCCGCCGAATGCATCAGCGAAGCCTGGCCGAAGCCGTAGATGCGCACGTCCTCCAGCGCGGTGTAGTCGATGCGTGCACCGACGTCGGTGCGGCTGCCATTGGTCTCCGCCGTACCGCCGGGGCGGTACGTGTCGCGGTGCAGCACGCCGACGCTGATGGTCCAATCCGGATCGAGCACATAGCCCAGCTCTGCCGAAGCCTCCGTGCGCCGCGCCCCGGTGGCATTCTCGGTGTGGTCGACCTCGACGCCGAAGCGCGCCACCTCGCTGAGGCCCATCGACAGATACGCACTGGCCGAGGTCATGTCGTGCAGGGCCTGGGTCTCGAGGGTCGAGAACCCGGCCTGCCGGTGTTCCACCGTGACGCCCGCCGTGAGGTCGAAGCTCCCCCTGAGGAGGGCGCCGAGATCGGCCTGGGCCGTGACGCGATAGGCATTGGCGCTGCTGGCTCCGCCGGCCACAGGTTGCTGCACATAGGTGAAGCCGCCGTCGGTGGAGAGCCACCCGACCCGCCCCTGCCCTTCGCTATGAAGTATCTCGGCCTCGATGAACGTCTCGGGATTGGCTTCGGCGCGAACATTGGCGCCGATCACCTGGACATCCTCGCCATTGGCGTTGGTCTCGGCGAGGCCCACGACACCGACACGCAGATGATCGCCCAGCCAGCTCGACGCGCTGCCGCCATAGGCGTACTCGCCCGCATCGTCCCCCAGCGGCCGGTACTCGTATTGCACGACGAGGTTGACCACGTCGGGCTCGCTCGAGCTCACCGCGCCACCGGAGCGGTTCGTGCCCGAGAGCGGCTGGGCCAGGACGACGAGGCCCTGCATGTAGTTGATCGTGTAGTCGACGCCGGCGCGCAGGTTGCGCGTCGAGGCGACCATGCCGGTAATGCCGTTGCGCGTTTCGACGCTGATGTTCTCCGAGCCAGGCACGATGTCCTGCCGTCGCAGCACATAGGCCGAGCCGCCGGTGCCACGCAGGCTGTCATGCGCCGGCAGCGTCTGCGGCTGCGCCGCATACAGCGTCGCTTCCGCATGCGGAGCGCCGCTGGCATTGGCGGTTTCGGTCTCCATGTGCGCCGAGGCACCGTAGAGCGTGCGCTGGGTGCGCAGCATGGTGCCGTCGCCGATCTCGGTGCGGAAGTTGCCCCACATGACGTGGTTGTTGCCGCGCTGCAGCCGGACATAGAGCTTGCCGTTGGTGGGGGCATCGTCGACGAGGACCGAGTCGTCGCCGTAGACGGGATAGTGCTGGTTGGGGTCGATGCGGCGCAGCAGCGCCTGCGGGTCCTTCGAGAGGATGCCGGTGAACATCTCGTTCAGCGGGCCTTCGCCGGTATCGGCGGCGGCGGTCAGCAGCACGTCGCCGCGGATCTTGCCGCGCAGGTAGAAGGCCGTACGGCCCTTGGCGTAGACGCTGTCGAATTCCTCGGGGCTGGCGTCGACCAGTTTTCCCTCGCCCCAGCGGGTCCCCACGGTGAGGTCGGCCATGCCGACATAGAAGAACTCGCTGTCGGGAATATCGATCTCGCGGCTGAAGGCGATGGTCTTGCCATCCAGACCTTCGACCGTCACGTCGACGACATGATCGCCGGCGGGCAGCATACGCTGGATGACGAAGGCGCCACTGCCGTCGACCGGAACCGGTTCGCCCAGCACACGGGCGATACTGCCCGGCCGCATGGAGGTGCCGTGCACCGTGACCGATCCGCCATGGACGGGGATCGAGCGGTGCGCAGTCTGGTCCTCGCCCCACAGGGCATTGGGCCCGAGGCTCCTGCCCGTCTCTGCTCCGGCGAACAGCTCCTGCGGCACGGTTTCGTCGAACCGCCCATTCCGGTCGTAGACGCGCGCCACGTAGTGATAGGTCGCATCGCCAACCGCCGGCATCTGCCAGTCGGCGCGGTTGCCGTTTACAGGCACCACGTTGAGGAGCGCGCCCGAAGCGTCATCGAGAATGCGGATCTCGGCCCGCTCGATCCAGCGCCAGTAGTTGGCCTCGATGCGGAACGGAACACGGGCGCCCGGTTCGACCCGCCGCAGCCCATGCTCGGGACCGACCGCCAGGCGTGGCGCGCTCTCGAGGCCGTCATAGGTCACCTGGATATCGGCCCGGGCCAGCTCGACGTCGGTCCTGCGCCTGGTGTCGGTGGGCACCGGGTCGCCGGCCACGTGTTCGCCATCGACCGAGATCGAGAACCCGACCTGGGCGAAGGCCGGCTGCGTCGCTGCAAACCCGGACAGGGTGCCCAGCGCCGTCCCCAGCAGCAGCGAGAGTGCGCCCCGGCGCAGGGACACTTGAGAGAGGATGGTCATGGCCTCAGCGCTCTTCGATCGTGGTGTCAATGACGAGGCTGTAAGGCGCCCCCGCCCCCCGCCAGCGCTCGCGGATCGCGTCGGCAAGGATGCCGGCACGGGTCCGGGCCTCAGCGCCCGAGCCCTGGTAGACGATGTGCAGGTGCGCCTTCTGCTCGGCGAGAACCGAGATCAGTTGCTCAAGACCCGCCTCGAGTTCGGCGTTGGGCGCATTGGTGCCGCCGGCGAACGCGTCGGCATTCACCGAGATGCGGATCTTGCGGCCGATCTGCGCGCCGAAGTTGATCTCCACCATCTTGCCCGGCGTCACCCGCACCATGGCCGGATTGTCCGTGGTCACGGCAAAGCCGGTGGGCAGCGTGGCGGCGTCGAGCTTCAGCACGAAGTTCGAGCCGATGGTCGCATCGGGAATGGCCGCGCACGGGATGGAGAACCGCCCGAACGCATCGCTGGTGACCAGCAGCCCTCGCACGGTGCTGAGGCGCACACCCGGAATGCCCGGCTCGCCCTCGTCCTGATAGCGGTTGCCGTTGCGGTCATCGAACACGGTGCCGATCACGTCGCTGCAATCGAAGACTGCATCGGGGACGATCTCGACAAAGGCCTGCGCATCGGGGCCGAGCGGCCCGCCCAGTTCATCGAGGCCGATGGCGAGGTTGCGATAGCGTCCCGGAGGTGTTCCCGGCAGGGCGCGGAGGACGAGACCGATCTCGATGCGCTGCAAAGCTCCGAGCGGTAGGTCGGCGAACGTGATGTCATTGCCGTCGATCGTCGGCACGAAAGCCGCGCCATTCACCGAGGCAGAGCCTTCTACGAAGACGAAGCCCGAGGGAATGCGGTCGACGATGGTGACCCGCCCCGCGTTCGCCAGCGAGTTGTTCTGCACTTCGATGACGAAGGGCACGGTCTCGCCGCGGTGGATGGTCGGACGGTTCGTCGACTTGGTGATCGTCACATCGCTTGGCGGCTGCGGGTTCAGCGTCAGGGTCGCTGTGTCGGTGGGGGACTCCACGTCGATCGTGCCATTGGCCACGCCGATGGCGCGTGCGGTGTTCTGCACGCCATCCGGGATACCGGCCCCGGCATTGAGGTCGTTCTGCGTCAGCACATAGCTGGCGGTGAAGATCTCGCTCTCGCCTGGCAACAGCGTCACCGAAGCCGGGACGAAGTCGGTCACCGGCGTGTCGGACGGCGTGCCGCCAAACAGGAAGGACACTTCCTCGGGCTGCACATCGGCGATCGGCACGTTGCCCCGGTTGGTGATCTCGAAGCTGAAATCGATCCGGTCGCCGACCAGGGCATAGCTGCCGCCGCTGCCCACGAACTCGGCCTGCTTGACGATCTCGAGGACCGGAGCAATCGGCAGCATGGGCACGACCAGTTCCTCATCGGTGGGAACGGTCGGACCCGACAGATCGGAAATTGGCTCGGGACCGTCGCCGATGTCATAGGTGCCACTGGCCGTCGCCTGGTTGATGACGAAGCGGCGGTCGAGGTCGTCCTGGACGATGGAGTAGGTGCTCGGGCCGACACGGAGGGTAGCGCCGGGCTGCATGGTGCCGAGCGTGTAGGACGGCGGTGTCAGGCCCGCGAGCGGGTCGGTGACGGTGACGTTGTCGATGACGACGTTGCCGGTGTTGGTGACCTCGAAATAGTATTCGATCTGCTCGCCGACCGTCGTCGGGTCATTGAGTGAGGCGACCGCCTCCTTGACCACGGCGAGGCCCGGCTCCTGATCGAGCGGAACGATCACCTCATTGGATGGCGACGAGATCGGCGTATCCACCAGCGTCACCGGATCCACATAGGTGCCGGCAGCGTTGGCCGTGTTGGTCACATGGCCAGCCTGAATGTCATCCTGCACCACCGAATAGGTCACCGGCCCGAAGGTGAAGGCATTGGCCGCGCCCGGCTGGAGCTCCGGAATGGTGTGGAGCACCGTGGACGAAAGCAGCGGATCGCTGATCTCCACGTCATAGAGCGTCAGGTTGCCGGTGTTGGTGACCACAAAGGAATAGTCGATGGTGTCGCCTTCGAGCGGCGGCGTCCTGAGCGTCTCCTCGGCCGATTTGACGATCTGCAATCCGGTCGCCGAAACGAGGGTCACCCGCGTCGGCTGGTCGTCGTCCACCGTCGCGCCGGAGGTGTCCGTGACCGTCGCCGGCACGCCGCCGGCATCGAGGCCCGAGCCGCTCACTTGCGCCGAGTTCTCGACATAGCCGCGATTGATGTCGGCCTGCGTGAGCTCATAGGTGGCGGTGAAGACGTCGTCGACGATATCGCCCGGTGCGAGCGGCCCATCCCAGTTGGTGGGGTTGAGGATATCCGAGCCGATCAGCAGCTCAGTGAGCGAGATGCTGCTCAGGACCACGTTGCCGGTGTTGTGGACGGCAAAGCCATAGGTCACCACGTCTCCCGCCTGGGCGGCGCCGGTGGGCGCGTCGGTGACGCTCTTGATGAGGCGGATCTGCGGATCGCGGGTGAGCGAGGTCGTCACTTCGTCGGTATCGGTCACGGGCGTGTCGGGCCCATGGGTGGGCACGCCCTCGGCCGTGGCTTCGTTGACCACCTCGCCGGCGTCGATATCGGCCTGGTCGACGGCGAACACGCCTTCGACCACGACCTGCCTGTCCGCCAGCGGCACGGTTCCGGCAGCGTTCTGCGGCTGCAGCACGGCTGCGGCGAGGGAAGCGGCCGCGCCGGTATCGAGAACGAAGCCCGGCAGGTCGTCGTCGAGCGAGATATCGCCGAGCGGCAGGTTGCCGATGTTGAGGATGGTGAAGCGGTAGCGCAGCGTACTGCCGGGAACCAGCGGATCGGTGATGGCGGTCACCATCTGCTTGGTCAGCTGGATGGCGGGAAGCTGGGCCAGGGGAACGGTTTCATCGTCCTTCACGGGCGTGCCGCCACCGGTGGGCGTATTGAAGTTGAGGGTTGCCTCGTTCTCCACCTCACCTGCGTTGATCGAGGACTGCGCCAACGGCGCGGTGACTGTGAAGGCGACGCTTCTGCCCGGTGCGACCGAAGCATGCGAGGCCGGAGTGACGACGGCCCCCGGCATGGGGTCGGTCAGCCTGAGGTTGGTCAGCGTGACGTTGCCGCTGTTGGTTGCCGTCACAGTCCAGGTCAGGACATTCCCTGCCCGCGGCGACGTGGGGACGGACGCCGGGTTGATCGCCTTGTTCAGCGTAACGGCCGGGTTCTGGTGAACCGGCTGGCTTGCGCTGTCGTTGGGACTGTCGACGGTCTTGGGCGTGGCCGGCGGGCCATAGCTGCCCGTCGCCTTGGCGGTGTTGTTGACTGCGCCGGCGTCGAGATCGTCCTGATCGATCGAGTACGTTGCGTAGACCGTGGTGGACGCACCGCGGGCCAGCGCGCCGATGACGAGCGCCGGATCGGCTCCGAGCAGCGGATCGACCACGCGGACATCACGCAGGTTGGTGTTGCCCGTATTGGTCACGGTGAAGGCATAGGTGATCGTCTGTCCCAGCACGCTGGGATTGGCGACCGTGGTCGAGGATATCGCCTTGTCGATAGTGAGAGCCGGGTCGGCCAGGTCCGGGACGGTGGCATCGTCGGTGTCGGTCACCGTCACCGGCGTACCTCCCCCGGTGACGCCCCACTGCCCCGTTGCCGTCGCGGTGTTGTTCACGGCGTCGTAGTCGAGATCGGCCTGGGTCAGCGCGTAGGTTGCGGTGAAGGTGGCGGTTGCGCTCGGCTCCAGCCGCAGCGGCTGTGCCGGGCCGCTCAGCGCCGAGAGGCCCGGCAGCGGATCGGAGACGGTCACGCCGACAAGCGGCGTCTTGCCATTGTTGGTGACGACGAACGTGTACTGGATCGTGTCGGCGACCTCGGGCGTACCCGAAGGCGTGAACACTGCTGTCTTGTCGATGGTGATCGACGGGGAGAAGTTCGGCGTCACCACCGTCGGCACGTTGTCCGCGGCCTCGTTGCCGATGCCATCGTTGTCGGTGTCGGGATTGGTACCGCTGTTGGAGGGATCCGACAGCTGCGGATTGGTCGCCGAGGTCTGCCCCGAGTACTGGCCGGATCCCGTGACCACGGCCTGGTTGGTGTGGTTCAGCCCCTGCAGGCGCGGCACGGCCGGATTGACGCGGATCGTGTAGCGGACCGTACCCGTCGCCCCGGACGTGAGGACGCCGCTGCCAAGCAGTTGGTCAGCGCCTGCCTGGCCGGTGAAGCTGCTGTTAGGCGTGCCGAAGGCGCCGTCGGTGACGGCAGTGATCTTGTAGGATCCTTCGGGCGGGTTGCCGGCCCCAGCATGGTGGGAACCGAAGTTGCGGTTCGCTGCCGACAGCAGGTCGGTGATGACGATGTTCTCGACCGGCTCGATGCTGAAGTTTTTCGCCGTCAGCGTATAGGTGATCGAATAGCTGCCGTCGGTGTTGAATGATGGTGCGCTGGCCGACTTGCTGAGCCCGATGCGCGCCGTCGGTATGAGCGTGAAATCGTAGTCGGTGCCGGACGTGGTGGTCGTAGTGACCACATTGCCGATCGAGCGATGGTCGACGATCGTGCCGGCCGTCGGTCCCGTGGAATCGGTACCGAGGATCGAGCGGCCATTGGCCAGATGCGTCTCGGTAATCGATGCCGTCGTGTAGGCGACGCTGTAGGTGCCGGGCGGCAGGTCGGTGACGCTGTAGTTGCCGCTGCTGTCGGTCCGGGCGGAGGCGCTGATCGCCACGCCGTCATGCAGCGACGTGCCGGAGACCAGCACTTCGACATTGCTGATGCCGCTGTCGCGCCCGGCCGTTTCCAGGCCGTCATTGTTGAAATCGCGATAGATCGTGCCGCTGATGCTCGAGGCGCGCACGGTGGTCACGGAGCCCTCGTCGGAATCGTTGTCCGGGTTGCGGTCGAACGAAAGCGTCGATGCCCTGGCTGTGTTGACGACCTCGTCGCCCGCATTGGCAACCGAGACGATCTTGACCCAGACGCGAACGGTGACGTTCTGGCCGGGCGCGATCTCGTCGAGCTGGCAGGTGATGGAGGTGCTTCCGGCAGCGCCGGTGCAGGAGCGCGTTGCGGCCGGCTGCAGGATCTGCGGCGCTCGCGTCAGGACCATGCCGGGCGGGAAATCGTCCGTCAGGACCACGGCCTCGGCGACATCGAGCCCGCCGCCCGAAAGCGCGGCAACATCGAGATCCCAGTAGAACTCCTGGCGCAGGTCGACGACCGCGACGCTCGGGGTCTTGGTTACCTGAAGATCGGCGCGAACACGGACCGTCGTGTCTTCGCGCGACGTGTTGTTGTCCGGCACGATGTCGTAGCCGGCCAGGGTCTCGGCCGAAGTCACCGAAACGTTGTTGGCATGGCGCTGACGTGCCACCGCAGTCATCGTGAGGTCGAGATCGACCGATGTCCGCGCCGGCAGCAGTGCGGCCGTACAGGTTACCGTGCCGCCCGGCACCGTCGTGCTCGTGCCGGCGAGACTGCAGGACCAGCCATCCGGCAAGGGCCCAACCAGGCGCGGATTGGCGAGGCCCGAAATCGGCAGCGTGTCGACCATCTGGACATTGGTGGCGTCGGACGGACCGGAGTTGGTGACGGTGATGCGATACGTCGTGTCGGTCGCGATCTCGACCGGATCGATCAGGTCCCGCTTCTGGATTTCGAGGTCGAGCACCGGCGGATGGATGCGGACGGTGACGTCGTCGTCGTTGTTGTCGGGGTCGATTTCCGGCGTCGTCGTCGACACGATCACCGAGTTGACGATGTCGGTGTTGACGACGCTCATCGTCGGGACGACCGTGACACTGACCGTCTGCTGGCTGCGATTGCCGATCGTGCCCAGGTTGCAGCGGATCAGGTTGTTGCCACCTGCGGCGGAGACGATTGCACCCGCTGCCGGGGTCACCGAGCATGTGCCGGCGCTGGGCGTAGCGCGGAGGAACCGGACGCCATCCGGCAGGGTATCGACGATGCTGACGCTTTCCGCGGCGCTCAGGCCCAGGTCGGGCACCTGGGCGGTGATCACGTAGGTCAGTTCCTGGCCAACGGCAGCGCCCACGGCTTCGGCGGTCGTGGCCTTGGTCACCGTGACGTCGGTGCGCGGCGTCACGGTGTAGTCGACGCTCGAGATGTTGTTCTCGGTGTCGTTATCGGGGGTCGAGTACGAATAGGCCGAAGCCGTGTTCTGCCTGGCGCCCTGGCCGCCCGGGCGGACCGTCACCTCGACGGTCGGGCAATCGACGCCGGCGGTGCACTGCGCCAGCTGCGCCACGGTGCACTGCAGGGAGCGCGAGTAGCCCGTGGTCTCGTTCGAGACGGTGCAGACGAGGCCGTTCGTGGTCACAGGCACGATCGGCCCCGGCGTGCCACCGTTCTGGGCGACGATGTCGGCCAGCTCGTCGACAAGGCGCACGTCCTCGGCAACGGCCGGCCCGGAATTGACGATCTCGATGCGGAAGGTGATCTCGTCGCCCGAAATGAGCGAGCCCGAGACCGGCGCCACGATGGTCTTGTCGACGCTGAGATCGGCCCATTTGGTGCCGGCCGCGCTGGTGAGCTCCCCGGTCAGGACTGTGTTGTCGCCCGGCTCGCCGTCGCGATTGCCGTAGTCGTCGAACGAGACGCGCATCCCGTTGCGGAATGTGCCCTCCTGCGTGACTTCGGCAGTCACGGTGATGACGGGCGTCGACTCACCGACGCCGAGCGGCGTCTCCACATAGTCGTCGGTGTAGCATTCGAGCGTACCCGGACCGACGACCGGCAGCGGCGAGCAGGTCCAGCCGCCTGGCGCGGCGACGGCGTTGATCGTGAGACCGTCCGGCAGCAGGTCGGTGATGGTCAGCCGCTCGCCTAGCGACGTGTTGCCCTGGTTGTCCGCCCACAGCTCGAAGTCATACGCGTTGCCGACAGTCACCAGTCCGCGCGGCGGGCCGGATTTATGTGCAACCATGTCGATCGTGGGCTTGGCGATATGGCCGACGTCGTCGGTGTCGGTGTTGTCGGCGTCCGCACTGTCATTCTCATCGGGCGTGGAAATGCTGGCGGTGTTCGTGACCCCGCCTGCCCCGGTGACCATGACCGCCTCGGCGTGGATCACGATCGGGTTGTGGTAGTCCGATCCCGGCGCTTCGACGTAGTCGCAGGTGATTGCCTGCCCGCTGATGCCGCAGGTCCAGCCTGCTCCGGCATCGACGCGGTCGATGGCGTAGTTGACCGGCACCGTGTCGGTGATGCGGGCGGCGCTCGGATCACGGCCGGCCACCTGGGGCTGCACCGTGAAGGCGATGCTGTCGCCGAGCAGCATCAGGCCCAGGGGAGCACGCGTCTTGCGCACGGTGACGTCCGTGCCCTCCAGGATGACGATGTCTGCGAGACCGCTGTCGTTGGCGTTGCTGGGATCGCGCGGAGCGCCGCCCATCACGGTGGCCGAGGCCGTCGCCGTCGAGGCGTTGGCGGCGGTTACCTGGGTGGTGAAGTCGAGA
>Ga0247822_10001548_pt1 | contig 14163 bp, 9 predicted proteins | sample 13C_Cellulose_Da_FD_192423 | JGI IMG/M metagenome (GOLD analysis project Ga0247822, IMG submission 192423) | Soil microbial communities from agricultural site in Penn Yan, New York, United States - 13C_Cellulose_Day30 | ecosystem: Environmental > Terrestrial > Soil > Agricultural land | place...
GGAATACCCGGCCCCTCGTCCTCCACCGTCACCGTGCCGTCCGCCCGGACCGCGACCGACACCATGCCCCCTTCGCGGTTATAGCGGATCGCATTGTCCACCAGATTGCCGATCAGCTCGCCGGCCAGATCGGGCTGCGTGCTCACCGGGACGGCGGCGTCGGGTGAATCGAACTGGAGGTCGATCCCCGCCTTCACCGCCTGCGGGGCTTGCTCAAGGCTCGCCGCCCGCGCGATCTCGACAAGGTCCGCGGGCTCGCGGCGCGCAATCGCCGCGTTGCGGGTGCCCTCGGCGCGGGCCAGCGCGAGCAGCTGGGTCAACAGGCGCTGGAGGCGGATGGTCGCCGTCTCGATATCGGCCACCGACTGGCGCGCCGCGCCATCCGGCAGCTCGGCAGAGCCCAGCACATCGACATGCGCGCGCAGGATCGACAGCGGCGTGCGCATCTGGTGCGAGGCATCGGCGGTGAAGCGCCGGATCCCGCGCACCGCGGCGTCGAGACGGCCGAGCAGGTCGTTGAACGCACCGATCAGCCCGCGCAGCTCGGCGGGGACATAGTCGGTCGGCAGCGGCGTGAAGTCGGCCTCGCGCCGCGTCTCCATCGCGCGCAGCACGCGCTTGAGCGGCCGCAGCCCCCAGCGCACCGCGAGCGGCAGCAACCCCAGCGAAAGCGCGATGAGCAAGGCTTCCAGCGCGGCCAGCGCGAGCAGCATCCGGTTGCGCAGATCGTGGCGCGCGTCGAGCGTCTCGGCGACCTCGACGATCACCGGCTGCTCGACCCGTGGCACCTTGCGCGCCAGCGCGGCGATGCGAATGCGATAGTCGCGATACTGCGCATATTCGAACACGATCTCGCCATCGGCGTCGGGCAGCTCGCGGACGCGCGGCAGGTCGGCATAGCCGGTGATCAGATCGCCGCCAGCGCGCACGCTGTAATAGACATTGTCGCGCGCATCATTCTCCAGCATGCCGAGCGCGGAAGCCGGCAGGTCGAGCGTCACCTCCTCATTTTCCAGCGCCAGCGTTTCGGCGATCGCGCGCGCCGATGCGCCGAGCAGGCGGTCGTTGACGCCCTCCACCACCTGGTTGATCGTGATCGCGCCGCCGATGCCGAGCAGCAGCGCCAATGTGGCCATCGGCAGCCCGACCCCAAGCAGCAAGCGCCGCGTGATCGAGCTCGTCCGGCGTGACGCCATATCAGTCTTCTTCCATCAGATAACCCAGGCCGCGCAAGGTGCGGATCGTCGGCCCGTCGGGCTCCAGCTTCTTGCGCAGCCGGGCGATATAGACCTCGATCGCATTGGGCGCGACCGCCTCGTCATAACCGAAGACCTCGGACGCGAGCCGGTCCTTCGACACCACCTGCCCGACGCGTGAGATCAGCCGCTCGAGCACCACCCATTCGCGCCGCCGCAGGTCAAGGTCGCGCTCGCCGATCCGGGCGGTGTGGTGCGACCGGTCGAACTCCAGCTTGCCGACGCGGATCACCGGCGCCGGATCGACCTGGGGCCGGCGCAGCAATGCGCGCAGGCGGGCGGCAAGTTCCTTCGGCTCGAACGGCTTGAGCAGATAGTCGTCCGCACCAAGGTCGAGCCCCAGCACGCGGTCGTCGATCGCGTCGCGCGCGGTCAGGATCAGCACCGGGGCGCGGCATCCCTTGGCGCGCAGCGCCTTGAGCACGTCGAACCCCGACATGTCGGGTAGGCCGATGTCGAGCGTGATGATCGCATAGGGCTCGTCCGCGGCCATCATCAGCCCCGACGCGCCGTCAGGCGCCGGGTCGACCGAATAGCCTTCCGACGTGAGCGCCGCGACCAGCCCGCGCGCCAGCGCGGGGTCGTCTTCGATCAGGAGTACGCGTGCCATTTGATGGGTCCGTGACAGCTGGTTGAAAGCTTGACCATGTTTCCTTCGCCAACCAACAAGATAAAATCAGCTGGGGAGATGGAAGCGTGGCGCATTTGCGCAGGCCGGGGAAGCTTGCATCTGCGACATTGCTCGCCCTTGCGATCCCGCTCCTCGCCTCCGCGGTCCCGCCGGTCGGCGATCCGCCCAAGGGCTATCCGCGTTCCTATCGCCAGATCATGGAAGCCGCGCTCGGCGAGCGGACGCTCGTCATCTACTCGACCACCGACAAGCGCCAGGCTGAGGGGCTGATCGCGGCTTTTGCGAAGCGCTATCCGTTCGTGCGGGTGGACTATCGCGAACTTTCGACGGAGGTGCTCCACCGCACCGTGATCGCGGACGACCGGCTCAAGCGCCCCGGCGCCGACCTGTTGTGGAGCGCCGCGATGGACCTCCAGACCAAGCTGGTCAACGACGGCTACGCCCAGGCTTATGCCTCGCCTGAAAAGCCCAATCTGCCTTCCTGGGCGTCGTGGAAGAACGAAGCCTGGGGCACCACCGCAGAGCCGATCGTCTTCGCCTATAACCGCAAGCTGGTTCCGGCCGCGGACGTGCCGCAGACGCATGCCGTGCTGACCCGCTTGCTGCGGGCGAAGCCGCGCTTCTACCGCAGCCGCATCGCGACCTATGATCCGCGCCGCTCGAGCGCGGGCTATCTGTTCCTCAGCCAGGATCTGCAGGTCAGCCGCGACACCGTTCCGCTGATGGCCGCGCTCGGCGGCGCCAGCGTCGGGGTCTATGCCACCAGCCAGGAAATGCTCACGCGGCTCAGCGATGGCCGGCTGATCTTCGTCTACAACATGATCGGCTCCTACGCGCTCGAGCGCCAGTCGCACGATCCCGCGATCGGCGTGGTGATGCCGAGCGACTACACGCTGATCATGTCGCGGATCGCGATCATCCCCGATCAGGCGCGGCATCCCAACACCGCGAAGCTGTTCCTCGATTTCATGCTCTCGCGTGAGGGGCAGATCGAGCTCGCGCGGCGCTACATGACGCCGGTGCGCGACGATGTTCCGGCGCGTGCCGGCGCCCGCGCGCCCGCGAACACCGCGCGCGCGCTGCGCATCGGCCCGGCGCTCATCGCCAATCTTGATCAGATCAAGCGCCGCCGCATCATCAACCAGTGGCAGACCGCGCTGGCCGAGCCGGGCAAGTAGCGGCGGCGCCACCGTCACCCCGCTCGCAGCGGGAACAGGCCGAGCACCAGGCACGTCACCAGGAACACCAGGCACGCGCCCACCGCCCAGCGGAAGATGAACTTCTGGTGGTCGCCCAGCTCGATGCCCGACATGCCGACCAGCAGATAGGTCGAGGCGACCAGCGGGCTCAGCAGGTGGATCTGCTGCCCGACCAGCGATGCGCGCGCGATCTCCATCGGGGTCACGCCATATTCCGCCGCGGTCCTGGCAAGGATCGGCAGCATCCCGAAATAGAAGGCGTCGTTGGAGATCAGCACCGTGAACGGCATGCTCAGCAGCGCGGTGATCGGCGCCATATAGGGGCCGAGTTCGGGCGGGATCACTGCGATCACCGACGCCGCCATCGCATCGACCATCTTGGTGCCCGACAGGATGCCGGTGAAGATGCCCGCCGCGAACACCAGGCTCACCGTCGCCAGCGCGTTGCCGGCATGCGCCTGCACCCGCGCCTTCTGGTGCTGGAGGTTGGGATAGTTGACCGTCGCCGCGATCGCGAAGGCACCCATGAACAGGATGACCAGCGGGAAGGACCCGGCGATCAGCATCACCAGTAGCGCGGCGGTCAGCGCGAGGTTGAACCAGAATAATTTGGGCCGGCGGGTATCCTCGCCGTCCATCTGCTCGCGGATCACCTCTTCGCCCGTCGCATCCTCGTCGACCGCATCGGCCGGCAGCGCCGCAAGCCGCTTGCGCTCGCGCAGCCCGAACATCCAGGCGACCACCAGCACCCAGACCGCCGTGGTCACCATCGCCGGGATCAGCGACACGAACAGGTCGCGCGGATCGACGCCCAGCGCCAGCGCGGCGCGCGTCGTCGGCCCGCCCCAGGGGACAAGGTTGGTCACCGCGACCGACATCATGATCAGACACGCCATGATGCGCACGTCCATCTTCATGTGCCGGTAGAGCGGCAACAGCGCGGAAACGGTGATCATGTAGGTGGTGGTGCCATCGCCATCGAGCGCGACGATCAGCGTCATCACCGCGGTGCCGATGCAGATCCGCATCGGATCCCCATGCACCAGCCTGACGATCGTCTTGACCAGCGGGTCGAACAGACCGACGTCGATCATCAGCCCGAAATAGAGGATCGCGAACAGCAGCATCACGCCGGTCGGCGCAAGGTCGCGCACGCCCTGCAGCATCATGTCGCCCAGTCCCGTGCCGAACCCGGCGACAAGGGCGAAGGCGGTCGGCACGACGATCAGCGCGATCAGCGCGGACAGCCGCTTGGTCATGATCAGGACCATGAACGTCGCGACCATGGCGAAAGCGAGAAGTGTCAGCATCATCCCCATCTCTGCGGCTGCGCCTGTTCATCGCGCATCGTCCGCCTGCCCCTTGCTATGGGGTCAGTCCTGTCATGCTCCTGTCACGGGCGGGATCGTCCGGCTGACAGCGCGATGACAGCCGCCGCGCCTAGGCCGTCCGCTCCATAATCATTCAGATAGGAGAGAGAGATGCGGAAACGCTTGTGGAAATTGCTGGCGCTGGGCGGCGCGGCGGTTGTGTCGGTCGCTGCGGCCGACCCGCTCTACACGCTCGAGAATGCGACCGTGCTGGCGAGCGGGGATACCGACTGGGACTATATCAAATACGATCCCGAAGGCGGCCGCCTGTTCATCGCGCGGCGCAAGGACGGGCTCAGCGTGTTCGACGTCCGCACGCGCAAGCTGGTCGGCCAGGTCGCCGATTCCGTCGGCGCCAACGGGCCGCTGCTGCTCCCGCAATTCGACCGCGGCTATGTCGCGATGACCGACGGCACGCTGCTCAGCTTCGAGCTCAAGTCGCTCAAGGTGATCGAACGCCGGCGGCTTGCCGACGATGGCGGGCTGAACGGCGTGGTCTATGATCCGACGACGAAGCGCATCTATGCCGTGGTGGGCGCGCGGACCGCGCAGTCGGCCTGGTTCATACTCGACGCCGCCACCGGCAAGCTCATCGAGCGGCGCGTCTTCCCGTTCCGGAAGATGGACGACCCTGCCCCCGACGGGATGGGCCATCTCTTCGCACCCGCGCGCTACGATAATCTGTTGCTGCGTCTCGACTCGGCCACGCTCGCCGAACAGGCCCGGTGGAAGATCGGATGCGATCAGGTCGTTGCCGTTGAATATCATGCGGCGAGCGACCGTATCCTGGTCGGCTGCCGCGGCGATGTACCGGTCTTCCTCGCGATCGATCCGGCGACGGGCGCCGAAGTGGCGCGACTGCCGATCGGCAGGGGTATCGACGGCATGGCGGTGGACGAGGCACGGCACCGCATCATCACCAGCAACGGCGCCGATTCGTCGCTGACGGTGATCGAGCAGCGCGGGCCGGACGATTATCGCCTGCTGGGCAATGTCCAGACCCGGCCGCAGGCACGTGTGATGGCCATCGATCCGGCCAGCGGACGGCTCTTCACCGTGACCGCCGACGCGACCTTCCCGGCGGCGGCAGCGGGCGCACTCGCAACCCCGCCGGCCTTCCACCCCGACAGCTTCACGGTGCTGACCTACAAGCCGGCACGCTGAGTGCCGCGCTCCGGAGGGCCGGCGGTCCTCCGGAGCGGACAGTTCAGGGAAGCACGGTCGGCTTGGTCGACGGCTCCCACACGTCCGAGCTGGTCGCGACCAGTTCCTTCATGTCGCGCCACGGCCGCGCGCCCGGGATGCTCGCCTTGCCCTGGATCACCCCGGTGGCGAACGCGACCAGCCGGGCCTGCACGCGCTGCTGCTCGGCCTCAGGCCAGACCTCGTACGGATGCGGCGCGCGCACCACGACCAGCTCCCTCGGACCGCGCACGCGGCGATAGCTCTCCATCGTCCCCTGGAGCGAGGCGGCATAGTCCCACAGCCCGCGCGCGAAGAACGCCGCCGGCCATTTGTGGACGCCGCCCAGGATCGCCGAGCTCGGAAAGAACACCAGATTGTTCTCCACCGCGTTACCGCCGATGAAATAGGGACGGTCGCGGCCAAGCCCGCGCTCCTCGTCTTCCTCGCTCGGGTGCTTCATCACGAAGCCCGGGCCGCTGGTGAACTCGGCCATCAGCATCGCGCCCTTGATGCTGCGGTCGCCGACCGGCTTGGCGCAGCGGATCTTGGGCATGTCGTAGCTGCAGTCGCGATCGAAGTTCATCGTCATCGCCCAGCCGCTCGCCATCGTCCCGCGCGAATTGCCGAACAGCATCACCGGCAGCCCGCCTTTGGCATCGCCGCCGCGCAGCATCGCCGCGGCATCCGCCCCGCGCCGCTCCTCGCCCGCCGGGGTGCGCAGGCGCAGCCCCTCCCCCGACCGCAGGCTCGCGATCATCGCCAGGATATCGCGACCCTGCTGCAGCGTGTTGGTGTCCGCATAGCCCGTGGACAGGCCAACGCCGCGCCGGTCGTAGAGCAGCACGTCGAAGCCCGCGGCGTTGAACATGCGCGCCAGGTCGCGCCACATCTGCTGCCCGGTTCCGCCGCTGCGCTCGCTCGGGAAATCGTTGATCTTGGTCTCGCCGTCGTCCTTGATCCGGTAGAGCCGGTCGTCGGGGTGCGTGATCGCGGCAATGCGGCCGCCACCGCCCGGCGTCATCACGATCAGCGCGCGCTTCTTCCCGCCTGCGCCGTCGTCCACACCCTCCCCGCGCACATACCAGCCGCGCAGCCGGACATCGCCGGTCATCTTGTGGTGCAGCCGCTCATGCGGATCGCGCGGCGCGGTGAACTCGACGGTGAAGGTCCGCGGATCCAGCGCCGCGAACGCCTCGCTCCACGGCGCCGCCGCGAAGAAGGCGGGCCGGCGCACGCGGGCAAGATCGATGTCGCCACTCTCGTCCGACGGCAGCTTGCCGAGCAGGTGCAGGTGCCGCGGATCGCGCGTGCGATATTCCTTGTTCGGCGGCCGGCGCGCATGGATCTGCTTGCCGACACGCTTGCGGCACTCCTTGTCCTTCTTGCACGCCGCCCATTTCGCGCGCAGCTCCCGGTCGCTGAACGCATCGACATAGAAGTCGCCGCGATAGCCCTCGGGCGGACGCGCCGCGACGGTCGAGAAGGGAATGCACGTCCGCGGTCCCGCGCGGGTGGGCAGGATATAGCCCGGCATCTTGCGGTCGCGATCATAGCCGACGCGCGCCTCGCATTCGGCCGCCGGCTCGGGAATCGCCGGTCCCTGCTGGCCGGCTTCGGCCAGACCAGCCGAGGTCGCCGCCATCGCCCCCGCAGCCAGATATCGCAGCAGCATCCCCATCTCTTCCCCCTGTTTGATCGAATCAGGCGATGCGCGCCGTCAGCGTCGGCAGCGACGTCTCGGCCGAGTTCACATTGACCCGCCGGTCCACGCGCACACCCCCATCCGCAAAGCTGCACACCAAGACGTCGCGGAACGCGGTCTCGACGAACTGCCAGCTCATCTCGAGCCGGTCGGGCGACAGCCACCGCGCACCCGCGACCACGCGCTGGCGCGCCGGCCGGTACTCGTGATGCAGACGGTTGCCGGTCATGCTCGTGTCCTGCTCGAGATAGTCGGCGAACCCGGCGGTGACCTGATGCTCGCCATGCGCATCGCGCATCCGGTAGGTGCAGGCATCGCCGGCGAAATCGAACGAAAGCCATTCGACGCCCTGATCGTTGGGCGCGACCGCCAGCTTCTTGCCGTTCAGCGCAGCCGCGGCCGCGGCAGGTGCAGCGCCACCCGCGAGCGGCGGGAGCAGGCGGAGCCCGGCGGTCTTGCGCCGCAGCTCGACCGCCGCCGGACCCGGCTGCGACACATCGCCGAACGCCGCCGGGAAATGCTTCCAGATGAGCGGCTTGATCTTCTTGCTGCCATTGATCGCGGAGAACAGCGCGAGCACCGCATTCTGCTCGGGAAAGACGATCGCGAACTGGCTGAACAGCCCGAGCGCGAAATAGGCGCGGCCCGGCCCCATCCACCATTGATAGCCATAGGCGCCGTCATTGTCGCCCGGCGTCTGCTCGGTCGTCGCCGCACGCACCCAGGCTTCGGACAGGATGCGCTTGCCGTTCCACATGCCCCCGCTGGCATGCACCGCCCCCAGTTTGAGCGAGGCCGCGGTGTTCCAGGTGAGGCCGTTCCCGCCGGGACTCACCCCGCCGGGGCTGCTGTCCCAATGCCACCGGTCGATCCCCAGCGGCTCCATGAACCGCGGCCGCAGATAATCGGCCATCGACTGGCCGGTGGTCTTGCTGATGATCGCCGAGAGCATGAAGCTCGCCGCGCTGGTATATTGGAAATGCGTGCCCGGCTGGTGGACGACCGGGATCTTGAAGAACTCCGCGGCCCAGGGGGTGTCAATCGGCCGCCACGCGGAACCGGAGGTTTCGCGGTCGTGCCCGCACTGCATGGTCAGCAGGTTGCGCACCGTCATCGCGCGCAAATTCGCGCTGGCGTCTGCAGGCACATATTCGGGGAAGAAGGAAACGACCTTGTCGTCGAAGCCGAACCGCCCCTCGTCGATCGCCAGCCCCGCCGCGGCCGCGGTCACGCTCTTGGTCAGCGAATGGGTGATATGGATCCGGCCGGACGAATAGGGCCACCACCAGCCTTCGGCGACGACATGGTTGTTGCGCATCAGCATGACGCTGTGCAGCTCCAGCCCCGCCGCCTCGACATCGGCGAGGAAGGCCAGGATCCGTTCGGACGAAACCCCCTGCGCCTCGGGCGTGCTGCGCAGCAGGCCGTCGCGATAGGCGTCGGGCCGAACCGGTCCCACGCTCGGCGGCAGCCCGCTGCCCTGCGCCAGCGGCCGTGCGCAGCCGCCTGCGAGGAAATAGGCGCCCGCGCCCATCGTCAGCTGCCCGATGCGCCGCCGTGTATAACGAAACTCGCTCAAGCCCTCGCTCCCCTCGCCTCTTTGACGGCAGTGTGAGAGGCTCGCCTGTCACCACGCTGTCACAGTCGCCGCCGTCGCGAAGCGGCTGCGGACGCACGGCCAGATGCTGAAGATGGCTGCGATCCGGACTTACGCGTAGGCCGCGAACAGCGCGTCCAGGAAGCGGTCATATCTGGCGCCGGCATCCGCATCTGGACCCTGCCCGGCAGAACGCCAATAGCCCATGGCAATGCTCGAATAGACCGCCGCCAGCGCCACGCTTTGCGCTTCGGTGCACTTCACCCGCTCGCGCACCGTATGCACGCTCGTCGTTCCGCGAAGATAGCGGAGCAGGCCGATCAGCTCCTCGCCGACCCGCCCGCGCGCGACTGCCAGCACCAGCTCATCAATGGCCAGCATGCGCGACAGGTCCGGCTGCGCACCCTTGTCCGGCACTTGCGGATTCGCGCCCGGACGGTCAGGCAGGCCGCCCGTCAGCTGCACATAGATTTCCGAATAGGCGAGCTTGAGCAGGTCGCCGGTGCGCTTGCAATTGTGCGAGACCACGCCAAGCGTCAGCCCTGCCTCGGCCGCGACCGCACGGTGGGTCACGGCCCCTGCCCCCTTCTGTGTGAGCAGGCGCGCGGCTGCCATTGCGATCAGCTGCAGATTGCCCTCGGGGATCGCCATTGTCCGATCCGCCGCGCGGGCACATGCGCGGGCGTGGACGCGCCACGGCGCCGGTTCCGGAAGCCGGCCGCCCAGCCATCCCGCCCAGGTGCGTGCGGACTCCTCGAGCACGGCGCGGTCGATCGGCCGGCGCCAGCGCATCATGTGGAGCAGGCCTTCGCCATCGAAGAACAGCGTTGCCGCCTCGGCCGAAGCGGCGGCGCCGAAGCGTGCGCAGATATCGGACCAGAACCCGCGCCAGAGCGCGTTCCATGCATCGCGAAGCGGCGCAAAGCGCGGGTTGCGCGCGGCGAGAAGCTGGCATTCGCGCCAGGCGAAGGCGAGCGCGCGCGCCCCCTCGCACCAGTCGTCGATCAGCAGTGCGGTCAAGGATCCGAATGCCTGCAACGGCATGTCATCGACACCGTCGAGTTTCGCCTGCCAACCGTCCGCCCATTGCGCGGCAAGCGTCAGTGCCTCGGCTTGGGCGGCCTCATACAAATGTTCCAGATCACTGAAATGATAATAGATAGCGGAGGCGTTGACGCCCGCGGCCGAGGCCAGGGTGCGCGCCGAAAGCTCGCCACTCCCCTGTTCCGGCCAAAGGGCGAGTACGGCGGCGATCAGCTCGCGCCGCTTCGACGACTCTCCTTGCACGGATACGCTCTGCATCGTCGCTATCTCGTTGCTCTTGCCACCGAAATCTACCGGCGCGGCGCTACCAGATCGCCAGCCAAGTTCAAAATCCCGCCCGCGTCAAACTGTAACAGCTGAGTCGCCGGGCTGACATACGATCGTTCTAATCGCGCCCTGAAATCAGTCATACAAGGGGCCATGCAATGCGATTCCGTTCGTCCAACCCTGTCCGGCGTCGCGCCGCGATTCTCGCCACCGCCGCCACGCTTGGCCTTACCGCGCAGGCGCATGCGCAGGCGATCAACGCGGCTGCGGAGAGCGTCAGCGAGGATACCGAAATCGTCGTCACCGGCTCGATCTCGCAGGCCCAGGCCGCCTCGGTGCGTGAGAAGCGCGAGGCCGACAATCTCGTGGATATCGCCGCCGCCGATGCCGTCGGCCGCTTCCCCGACCAGAACAGCGCCGCGGCGCTTTCACGCCTGCCCGCGGTCGCGGTGCAGCGCGACCAGGGACAGGAACGCTATATCCAGGTGCGCGGCGCGCCCAATCGCTGGACCTCGGTCAGCATCGATGGCGTACCGATGATCGGCGTCGACGAGGGCGGGACGACCCGCGCCTATCGTTTCGACGCGGTCCCCGCGGTGCTGCTCAACTCGATGGTGGTCAACAAGTCGCTGACCTCGGATCTTCAGGCCGAGGCGATCGTCGCCAATATCGATCTGCGCACCTATTCGCCGCTCGCGGTCAAGGGGTTCAGCCTTCAGGGCGATCTTGGCTATGGCTGGATGGAGCTGGGCGGCGGCGAGCAGCGTCAGGGCTCGATCCGCGCAAGCTGGTCGAACGACGTGCTCGGCATCGTCCTCGGTGCCTCGCACTATCGCCGCAAGCAGACCACCGACAATCGCGAGGTCGGCGCCTATGACGCGCTCGGCCCGACCGAGTTCGACATCCGCAACTATCTGCTCGAGCGCGAGAATAACGGCCTGTTCGCCGCGGTGGAATGGGCGCCGGCCGAAGGACAGCGGATGTGGGCGCGTGCCATCTACACCGAGTTCAGGGACGACGAGCAGCGCAACCAATATGAGTTTGATCTCGACAGCAGCGGGGCCACCGGCACGCGCAGCATGGCGCGCGGCGACCTGGTCGGCGTGCCGGTCGTCTCGACCTTCAACTACGGCCAGTACCGGACCCGCAACTACATCAACACGATCGGCGGCAGCTACGAGAGCGACGACGGCCTCAAGGCCACCGTCAACCTCAACTATACCCGCACGGAGAACACGACCTATCTTCCGCTGACCCAGCTGCGCACCTCGGGGCTCGCCTCGCCCTCGATCAGCTATGACAACAGCGATCCGCGCTTTCCGGTCGTCAGCGTCTTCTCGACGGTGATGAGCGGCGCCACGCGCGTCCGCGGCGCGCCGCTTTCCGGGATCGACCAGACCGCGGTCACCTCCAGCGGCATCGTCATCCCCGGCCGCCAGGACACCTTCTCGGACAGCTATACCGCGAAGTTCGACCTCTCGAAGGAGATGGGCGACCTCACCGTGTCAGCGGGCATGCTCTACGCAGATCGCGACATCGACGGCTTCACCTTCGCGACTTCGAACGTCGTTCCCCTCGCGCTCGGCGCGACGGTGGGCAAGCCGTTCGGCATCGCCAACTATCTGACCAGCCAGAGCTGGGACACGAACTTCCCCCTCGGCTTCCGCATCAACTATGTCGACAACGTCAAGATGCGCGCGGACATCGACGCGCTGCTCACCGCGCTCCAGGCCAGCGGCGCGTATAATCCGAACAACAACGTCCCGGCGGAGAATTACTACACGCTCAACGAGCGCACGCTCGCCGGCTATGTGATGGGCAAGTTCAAGTTCGAGAACGGCCAGGTCGTTGCGGGCGTCCGTGTCGAGCGCTTCCTGCTGGAGAACAAGGGCACCGCGCGCACCTCCACGGGGCTGCGCCCGCTCTCCGCGCCACAGGAGCACACCGACTTCTTCCCCAGCATCAACGCACGCTTCGACCTGTCGGACGATCTCGTCTTCCGCATCGCCGGCCAGCGCGGGGTCGCACGCCCGTCGTTCGGCGAGATCCGCGTCGGCAGCGCGATCAACGACACGACCACGCCCGGCACGATCGGCGGCGGCAACCCGATGCTCAAGCCCGAATATACCTGGGGCGTCGACGCCAGCCTCGAATATTACCTGCCGGGCGGCGGTATCCTCGCGCTGTCGGGCTTCCATCGCTGGGTCGACAACGTCCTCTACCAGAACCAGCAGCGCGTCGGCAGCACCGTGTTCAACAGCAACGGCGTCGATCGCTCGAACTATCTGCTGACCTCGACCTTCAATGGCGAGAACGGCCGCCTCTATGGGATCGAGCTCAACTATCAGCAGCGCTTCACCTTCCTGCCGGGCGCGCTCGACGGGTTCGGCTTCCAGGGCAACCTTGCGCTGCTTGGCGGGGAGTTCGACACGCCGACGCTCAAGGGCATCGCGTTCCAGGGCCTGTCCGACACCGTCGTCAACGCCTCGCTCTACTACGAGAAATACGGCCTGTCCGCGCGCGTCAGCTACCAGTGGCGCAGCGACTGGCTCGACACGCTCGGCGGCTTCGGCAGCGGCGAATATCGCAAGGGCTATGACAATCTCGATGTGTCGTTGCGCTACGCCGTGACCGACCAGTTCACCCTGTTCGCCGACGCCTCGAACCTCACCGACGCCGTCTACCTCGCCTACGAAGGCGACAAGAGCCGTCCGACCGAGGTCGAACAGATCGGTCGCCGCTTCCTGTTCGGCACCCGCTTCGCTTTCTGAGAGAGGAACCTTCCATGCGTAACCTGTTGATGCTTTCCGCCGCCGCCGCGCTCGCGCTCGCTGCCGGCGCTCCGCTGACGCCGATCGCGGCGCGCCAGGCCGCCGCTCCGGCCACTAAGGCCGCCAAGGTCGAGCATAGCCGGCTACTGCCCCTTCAGGGCGGCCAGAATTTCCGCGACCTTGGCGGCTATCCCGCCGCCGACGGCCGGGTCGTCAAATGGGGCACCATCTACCGCTCGGGCGCGATGCACCGGCTGACCGCGGACGATTTCCGTTTCCTCGCCAGCGCCGGGCTCAAGACGGTGGTCGACCTCCGCTCGACCAGCGAGCGCACCCGGGAATCGGTGGCGTGGCCCGAAGCGACGAAGCCGCAGGTCCACACCAAGGACTATGAGCTCGACAATCGCACCTTCTTCGCGTCGCTCGCCAAGCCCGGCCTGACCGCCGCCGAGGTCAAGGCGACGATGGCCCGCTTCTATCGCGAGGTTCCGATCAGCTTTGCCGATCAGTACAGCGTGATCTTTGCCGAAATTCTGGCCGGCGACACGCCGCTCGCCTTCAATTGCTCGGCCGGCAAGGACCGCACCGGCGTCGCCTCCGCGCTCCTCCTCATCGCACTCGGCGTCCAGCGCGAAATCGTGATCCAAGACTACCTCCTCTCCAACACCTATTTCAAACCCGATGTTGCGGCGGTCGATCTCAAGGATCCCCAGACGGCCTTCTTCGCCGGCTTGCCCGCCGAAGCCAGGCAGGCGCTGATGGGCGTCGATCGCGACTATCTGGAGGCTGCGCTTGCGACGGTCGATGCCTATCCCGGCGGCCCGGAAGCCTACTATCGCGAGAAGCTCGGCATGGATGCCGCGAACATCGCAAAGCTTCGCGACAAGCTGCTCGTGCGCCAGCCTGACGCGTAACCGATCCAATTGCCGCGTTGGATGCCGGACGTGAGGCCATCGGCCCCGGCAGCCAGCGCGGCCTGGAAACAAGCAACACGCCGCGTTGCTTGGCTGAGTCCGGCGCGACAGGCCCTAGAAACGCAAAAAGCCGCCCTGGTGGGCGGCTGTTTGTGTGTGTTGGATGGTTGCGGGGGTTGGATTTGAACCAACGACCTTCAGGTTATGAGCCTGACGAGCTACCGGGC
>Ga0247822_10001551_pt1 | contig 14159 bp, 11 predicted proteins | sample 13C_Cellulose_Da_FD_192423 | JGI IMG/M metagenome (GOLD analysis project Ga0247822, IMG submission 192423) | Soil microbial communities from agricultural site in Penn Yan, New York, United States - 13C_Cellulose_Day30 | ecosystem: Environmental > Terrestrial > Soil > Agricultural land | place...
TCCATTCCTGGAAGCGGTTCTTAAATTTGTTGAGGACTACAAATAATAGGCTGTTTGTTAGGGGCAATAGTGCTTTTGGCAAGCGCTCATCCTTTTCTGCCTTTGTCGTCATTGTATCGAAAAACTGAGTACGAAATTGGTTGCTCCTCCCACTCAAAATGTCTGTGGCCGGGAGTTATTCGGTGCTCGGAAGTGTTCACCCGAACGGCGTTGTGCTGTCCACAACCGTAGTTTAACTGAGATGTGGATTCAATTCCCTTTTGGATTGCGCCGAATATGTGCGATGTTGAAACATATTTCCGACGCCTACTACTCAAAACAATAACCTCACACATGAACCCTTCAAAAATATCCGCATTCCTGATTGTTGTCGCTCTGGGAATTTCTGGATTTGAGTCCTCTGAATCCCTCTCCAAATCTGGCTTCAAAGGCTGGAAGCCAATTTTTAATGGCAAGAACCTGGACGGCTGGAAAATCAAGATCGCCGGATATCCCCTGGGTGAAAACTTCGGTCAAACCTTTCGGGTCGCTGACGGAATCCTCAGCATCCGGTATGATCAGTATGGCGATAACTTCAATAGCAGGTTTGGAGCATTGTACTATGGCCGGAAACTTAAAAATTACCGGTTAAAAGTCGAGTATCGGTTTGTAGGTGAAACCGCGCCCGGGGCACCAACCTGGGGATTCCGTGATAGCGGCATCCAATATCTCGGGCAGTCGCCGGAGTCCGTTGAATTGAAACAACAGTTCCCGGTGTGTGTGGAATACAATCTTCACGGAGGTAACGGAACGGAAGACCGACCAACGGGAGAGCTGTGCGTTCCGGGTACGTATGTCGAATTTGCCGGCAGTAAGAATAAGCAGTTTTGTACGCCCCCTGATGTCAAAAAAACTTTTCACGGTGACCAGTGGGTCACTGCGGAAATTGAGATCAGGGATGGTAAGATTATTCACTTTGTTAACGGAGAGCAGATACTTAGTGCAGCCAATGCTCATTACAATCCGGAGCACGAGTTCGGAAAAGTTTTTGCCACTAAGAACTCGGGCGTTATCCTCGATGGATTTGTCTCTTTGCAGTCGAACAGCCATCCAATTGACTTTCGTCAGATCGAGTTGATGGAATATTGAGAAAACTTTTCGCCCTCAATTGGTGTGTACAAATCGTACATGCCTCTGTATAAAGGCGAACAGATTCTCCTGTGCCCACGGGATCCCGATTACATGAGTGGGCGCCTGCAGAGCGAAAAATTATTCATAATTTGACCCGACCTAAACCCGACCGCTTGATCGCCATAAACCAATTTCTCGAAGATGCTGCCAGCATTACATGGTGGCCAGTCTTGTTCCTCATTATTGGCGGTGGTGTTTACTTTCTTTTCTACTCGGGGTTCATTCAATACAAATATTTCTTCCACGCCATAAATGTTCTCCGCGGCAAATACGACGATCCTAATGCGCCCGGTCAGATAACGGCCTATAAAGCACTCTCTACTGCTCTTGCCTCAACGGTAGGGATGGGTAACCTTGCAGGGGTCGCAGCAGCCATTGCAATGGGGGGACCTGGTGCCCTGTTTTGGATGTGGGTGACTTCGTTCATTGGTATGTCAACAAACTTTTTCACCAGTGCACTCGCGGGCATGTATCGGGGAAGAGACAGTGCGGGTGAACTTCAGGGCGGCCCAATGTATGTGATTCGTGAGGCGATGGGAAAAAGATGGCAGCCCCTCGCTACACTCTTTTGCATCTGTTGCATGGTGGGTGCACTCCCAATATTTCAAACTAATCAACTTACACAAGCCATCGTTGACATTGGTCTTCGGGGCGCAGGCATCGAGCAGTCATTTGTTCAGATCGGCGATATTCAACTCAGCATAACCAAGGCCATCATCGGAATTTGTGTGACCCTTCTGTGCGCGACGGTCATCGTTGGAGGAATACGGAGGATTGGAGACTGGGCAGGAAGACTTGTACCTGCAATGATCGTCCTTCACTTTATTTCTGTCGTTTTCATCCTGGTCGCCTTTGCTGATCGGATCCCACATTATTTAAAACTTATTGTCACCGATGCTTTCACCGCTACGAACTATCATGGCCAACCGTTCCTTGGTGGCATCGTTGGAGGACTAATCATGCTTGGCGTACGCCGCGCTACGTTTTCAAACGAAGCAGGTATTGGTACGGCGCCAATGGCGATGGGAGCATCGAAAAGCACGGAACCTATTCGGGAGGGACTGATATCCATGCTGTCGCCAGTAATCGACACCATCATTTCCTGCTCTCTCACCGCCCTTTCCATTCTGGTTACCGACGTATGGATGACGAAAGGCGCCAACGGAATTACGCTCACATCACTTGCATACAGGGCAGCGATGCCGGTTGGAGGCGACTACATCCTCTTGCTTTGCACGGTGGTGTTTGCAATCAGTGCATTATTTGCTTACAGTTATTATGGCCGTAAGGCCCTGTCCTATCTGGTGGGTGAACGCCGAAGTGTATGGTATGATTACTTCTACCTTTCAACAATTGTCCTCGGTGCTGTTGTACCGATGGATTTTGTCATTAATCTTATCGACATCGCCTTTGCCCTGATGGCAATCCCAACAATGCTTTCTGCATTCGTGCTGGCCCCGCGTGTGATGGTAGAAGCCAGAAAGTATTTTGCAAAAATTTGATTTCATTTCCTATGAGCATAAAGTTGCGTCTGATCATCATGAACTTCCTTGAGTTCTTCGTCTGGGGATCCTGGTTGATTTCCCTGGGTGGTTACATGATCATCACGCTGAAGTTTACAGGTTCCCAGGTTGGAAGCATCTATGCAACCATGGGTGTTGCATCAGTGTTTACACCCTCCATCATGGGAATTATTGCAGATCGATGGATAAATGCCGAGCGCGTCCTCGGTGCATGTCACATTATCGGCGCGCTGCTCTTGCTTTGGGCAGCACAACAAACCGAATACAAACCGATGTATGTAATCATGCTACTTAATTCACTGTTCTATATGCCAACACTCGCATTGAATAACGCCGTCTCATACGCCGTTCTTCAGCGGCGTGCGATCGACATCGTGCAGCATTTTCCACCCATCAGGGTATGGGGAACCGTAGGATTTGTAGCCGCGATGTGGGTAATTGATTTTGGTAAATGGACATTGGTGCCCACACAGCTCTACGTGTCTGCAACTGCCGGACTGGTGCTCGGCCTTTATGCCTTCACTTTGCCTGCCTGCCCCCCTGGCCATGGACGTACATCGGGTTCATTCATTTCATCATTGGGGTTAGATGCAATCGTCCTTTTCAAACGCGCACGGATGGCGGTCTTCTTTGTCTTTGCTATGATGTTAGGCGCTGCGCTACAAATCACGAATACATTTGGTGAAGCCTTCATTCATGACTTTACAGACGGCTATCCGGACTCTTTTGCCGTCCAGCACCCAAGTCTCCTCATGTCTGTTTCACAGATCTCCGAGACCCTGTTCATTCTGACAATCCCGTTTTTCCTCAAGCGATTCGGTATTAAAACAGTCATGATGATGAGCATCTTTGCCTGGGTATTGAGATTCGGCTTGTTTGCATTTGGTGATCCCGGTGGCGGATTGGTCCTGCTCATCATGTCCATGATCGTCTATGGAATCGCCTTCGACTTTTTCAATATTTCAGGATCGCTATTCGTCAAGAGCGAAACAGATAATTCTATTCTGTCAAGTGCTCAAGGCCTCTTCATGCTTATGACAAATGGAATCGGCGCCTTCGTTGGTGGAACGCTTAGCGGGTGGGTTGTAGATCACTTCACAACAAATGGAATCCGTGACTGGCAAAGCATCTGGCTGTCTTTTGCCGGTTATTCGTTGCTCCTGGGAATTATTTTCCCGTTGTCGTTCAAACAGAAGAACAAACCGGTCGTAATTAACTCCTAACGTGTCGACAACGAGTCGGCTTGCGTTTGTTTCAGATCCTGTTCGAACTTCTTCTTGTTCTTTTTGATATTGTCCTTAACCGACCTGGGCATATATTTTTTCGCACCGGGACGAGGGCAATCCCACTCTTCAACCGACACATTCTTGATATAATGCTGACTGTCGGGTCGTGAATTTTGCGTCGCTGGTTCTTCGGCTGGTTTATCAGCGCGAGCCGATAATAAAGACGTCGACGGCGGCCGATACGTCTTCTGTAACTTAGCCGTCTTAACCCTCGGACACGGGATCAACCCGCTATGACAGGCCGAGCACACCACAAGCAATCCTATTAACACGCGAGTAATCATAGGAAGAAACGTCGGATACTAAATGAATAATGAGGAAGAGACGGCTTTATTGCTGTACCTAATTTAAATCTTTTTGGCAGAAGAAACCAACCCCCCATGTAATTGCCAGACTATGAAGGTGGCCACTCTGTGGCCTGCCTAAGTAAGAAATAGATAATCAGCATTTTACAGGAAATTTTTTCACCTTTTGCATGGCGTTTGCGTCCATTCCGTAGCGCTCCAAAGACAATGCGCCGCAACGCACTGGCTGTTTGTAACGCCAAACAATCGGACTTCGCTGCAGAATCAGGAGCATCCTTTCGATCGAACGCTTTATCTTGTAAAGCGCTGCGGCTATACGCGAAAGCAATTATGTCACAACAAAAAACTACTCCTATTCTCCCCGGCATTTTAAAACGAATCGGGAGGCCTGATCTCGCCGAAGCTCTGATACACGAGTTATCAGGTACCGAACTCAACACACTGTTGCTCGAAGTCATTGCACAGCGTACGGCGAAGATGTCTGCAGGCGACTTGTTAAAGAGCTATGAAAACAACCGGTTTGTAAAGCCTGTTGATTTACCGGTGTTACCGTTGCGTGAGATGGAACTTGAGTATTTGCGACTATTCAACAGCTGCGGTTTTGAGCCCATCGAACTATCACCCGTCAGTACACTAGGCTCATGTTCTGTAGTAAGTCCAACGAGTCAGGACAAGATTCTCAGTGCCATGCGCAACACGGAGGTATTGGCCGATGCAACAAATGCGCTTGCTCTTCATGTTTCCTATTTAAAGAAGCGGGGCATCTGGAAGCCAAAGCCAACGGATCGGCGTAACTTTGTCGTGGTACAACGGCACCTCCGTACGCCTTCGGTTGCAAATGCCGGATTCACACCTCATTTCAAAATTGCTGCGCTCATTACCGCTGGGTACGACACGGGAAATTATACTTTCGAACGCGAGACGTTAGTTGACCACGTCACCACAGTGACAAGGTTGTATAAAGAGTTCCATCGCGTAGCTGATATCCGATTCAAGTTAATTTGCCGGGATGGGTATCCTGATGGCCTTACCCTCTCTTCAAAAGCACAAAACCATCTTGTCGACAGAATCAACGGAATCAAAGTTGAAGTTGTCGAACATCCTCAGAATAAGAATGTTTACTATCAGGGCATTCAATACAAAGTAAATATCGATCATCGTGATAAAACCTGGGAGATTGGAGACGGGGGGTTTGTAAACTGGACGCAGGCTCTCTTACAGAACAGAAAAGAACGAATGTTCACCACCGGACTGGGCTTCGAATTTATGTACCGCATCGAGAATAATCTGCTTTGATCTATCCGCACACAATGATAAAACCCGAAAACGAAACGAAGAACGCAATGCAGACGAAGTCCATCTCACTGGTACTTTCCACATCTTCATCCAAATTGGATCAAACCATGACACCATGAGAATTGGCGTAGACCTTGGAGGAACAAACGTAAGGGCAAGCCTCGTTGATGATAAGGGGAACATCTCCCGCTATCGTAAAGAACGCTTTCATAATGATGCGTCGCTGGAAGAAACATTAAATCAACTGATCCGTTTCATCGAACCGTTAATTACGCCGGCAGTTCGTGGCATTGGTATTGGCGTGCCGTCTGTTGTCGATCCGGTTAAGGGGATTGTTTATAATGTAACGAACATACCATCATGGACCGTTGTTCCGTTGAGCCAAAGACTGTTTCAAGAATTTCAAATGCCGGTCGCGGTTAACAACGATGTGAATTGTTTTGCACTGGGCGAATACCGATATGGCGTGCTTGCCGGATACAATCACGTGGTCGGTATGTCATGCGGGACCGGACTAGGATCCGGCGTTATCACAAATGGCAAGCTATTAACGGGCGCGCGCTGCGGGGCCGGTGAGATAGGGCTAATGCATTACCTTGACAAAAACATTGAATACTACGCCAGTGGCAACTTTTTCCGGGTAACATATGGCGTGACCGCTGAAGAGGCCAACAGGCGGGCGTCTGCAGGCGACACTCAAATGATCGAAGCATGGGCGGCCTTTGGCCGGCACCTGGCTGAGTCCATCAAAACCGTGATGTACGCATACGATCCGGAAGCAATTTCCATTGGAGGTTCATTATCGAAGGCATATGATCTGTTCGAGATGCCGATGCGCGATGCCCTGGTTAATGGATTTGAATTTCCGGAGTCCATCAGGCAGGTCCGCATCCTGAAGTCTTCCAATGAAAATATTTCAGTGATCGGCGCTGCGTCTCTTATTCCATAATCAAAGCACATCAAGCCACACCTCTGCATCGGCATGTGCTTTGAAGGTCCTCTTGGGTAATTGCGTCGTCTTGGCAACCGCGTCAAGCTGCATCTCGGCCACATCATCTTTAATCACTTCAGCCACCTTGCTGACACCGGCCTTCAACAGAAGACCCTGGGCTTCTTCGTGCAACGGTCTCACTGAAGCCGGGTGAGTCTTCATTTCAGATGCGTCTGTGAGGAGTGTAAAACCTTTCTTGAGCTGTGATATTGCCTTCGTCCAATCTTTGATATAGTCCGGAACGATTTCAGGTCCTCTCCAAAATCCAATGATCTTCAGGTAGGCACGGTTCTTTGTTGGCGACACAGCAATAGTATACTGCTTCGTTTTGTTAACGTCAATGAGGGTCATAACAGTGAGGCTGTCTTTCTTACTTATAAATCTAGGAAAATAGTGTCACGGGTACGATGCAAAATTTCGACACCATCTACCGCTTAACGACTTTACATCCAGCATTCCGCGCAGCACCCGAGAGTCGGAGATAATAATAACCTGGCGACAGCTTTTCAACATCGAGTACGATGCGTGAATCCTGTACATCACCGACGGGACGACTTAATATCGCCTGACCGGCAATATTAAACACCTGCACCGTTCCTCCAACAAGTGTCGGATCGTTAACAGCAACCGTCAATTCCCGCTCAAACGTATTTGGGTAACACGACAATGGCTCTTCCCGCTCCGGAGTCTCCGGAATGTCTGTAACAACCTCATCACCAATCTCACGTTCGCCAATCGCATAATAAACAGGCCACTTGGTCGAGCCATACAATCCCTGCACCTGGCCCGTGCCAGAAATCTTGTCACTATTAAGCGTTACATAGCCCGTACTGTAGTCCTCAGAATCATCACTCCAGCCCGTGAAGGCAAGCCGATCATCTGTTTTATTATACGAGGGCCATCCAAGAGAATTGTTCTCAATAATTACATCAACATTATTGGTCTCGATATTGCACCCCACTATGGCATACTCATTCGTATTTTCATCGACATAATCGAATGCGAGAATCATAGGTGAATTCTTAGAGAAGGAAGGATTTCCAATGCTTACGCCATCAGGTAAGCTTGAAAACAATTTTTCTATCGTCCCGGCAGCGAAGTCCTTGGCGTCGTTATCCCAAACGTGAATAAAATTTACGTCCCAGTATTCTATGTCGTCACCGGTTACATTGTCTATGCGGTTGAAACAATCATAAACCAGGAATTCACCGCTGTAGTCGAACTCCAATGCGTCCGCATAAACCGGTCCCGCCGTTACAACCCCGTCGCTATACGTTGGATTGTACAATTGGAATTGAGCCCATTCCTCTTTTCCGAAATCGTAAACGTAAATAGTCGCGTCCTGATCTGTACTCACAGCAGCAAGTTTCGACCCACCCTTTGACACTACGACATTAGACCACATCGGCGTGTCTTCAATTATCGTCTCGACGGCGACCGATCCGGGCGTAGTTTTAATAGCATGAATTGTGTTATCCGAAGCAACAAAGACGGCAACATCTCCCTGGTCAGTCACGCTGGGGCGGCTGAGGAAATCCGTTGTCGTCAGATCTTCAACGGTGCCTGTACTTGTTACGGGAGTTCTGTAGAGGGTATTCTGGTCTGTCTCTTCAGTGTTGTAGACCAACAGAAACTCAGTACCCGGATTTACAGGAAGCGACTCCTCATAATTTCCTCCCTCTCCATTGGTAATGCCTACTTCGTCGAACGCGATTCCGGCCTGCACCACTTCCGCCGAACCAGCGCCATAAAGATCTGTAGCCGCCTTTACTACGGCGAGGCGAAGATCAATAAACTGCGAAGACTTTGTGAGATAATCAGCCAGGGCCTTATAAAAAACAGCCGCCGCCTTAGTGCGCGTTATTGCAGTAGCGTATTTATAAAATGCGAAGTTGGGAATACCACTATTGCTATGTACGCCGCCGTTGTCTCCCTTTCCTGTATACTGTTCATCCACATGCTTAGGCTGAAAGCCTGGCATTCCAAACTGAGTTGCTCCGTTATGCGGATCACTGAGTGAACGCATTGCTCCACTGGGATAAGCGCTAATACGCACGACATCCTCCCCGATCAACCAATCACCATCAGGATCGATCATGGCACCAAAGATATCGGCCATCGATTCATTGATGGCGCCCGACTCTCCCTGATATTCGAGGTTCGCCGTGGTTTGCACTACACCGTGTGTCATCTCGTGACCAGCGACATCAATACCAGCAGATGTGGGTTTTAATGCGACATCGCCGTTTCCATAGAACATGGCCTTACCATTCCAGAAGGCGTTGTCGAGGCCACCGCCATCATCATCCGGCACATTTACGATGGATATAATGGTTCCACCTACTCCATCGATAGACTGCCGGCCATGCTTAGCCAGAAAATACTCATAGGCAAGTCCGGCATTGTAGTGCGCTGACAAGGCCCTGACTGCTGAAGGTGATGTCCATTGGTTATTGGCAGACACAACTCTTCGAATGGTTTGATCGTCACCAAACGTATTGTTCATATCCACTGTAATAATACCACCTACAGGATCATCAGGCAGCGTCGATTGTGCCGGCTTGTACATCGCTCTGGAGATGTCGAGCATAATATAGTTCGACCCAAGCTGATAGGTTTGCACCGTGCGAGTCACCCCATTGAGATCAGCTCCGGTTGCTGTGCGCGGTCCGTCAGCGGAACAAATATTTTCGTAGTGATGCAGTACCGCACCCGTTGCAGCATCGATAAAATATTCCCAACGCTGGCTAACCGTTGGACAAACCGTTACGTGATAAGCAAGAACATCGCTGGTAACAATTCCCTTATCCTGATAAATACAAAGTTCTGCCTGAGGCTTGTCGTACATGACTAATTGCTTTTCAAAAGCGCTCAACTCCCTCAGATTCCTTCCTTTGTTCAGATGAGCCGTGGCGCGTTGTATGGCCGATGATTGTGAGAATGCCGGAGTGACTTCCAGATCTTCGCGAATGATCCTGTACTGACCATTAAAAGAATCTTCCTCACGTCCGAGATGAACCATCACTTCTGCCCCATAAACGGGAACACCACGGTAAAGCTGTTCCATGCGCACATGGGTACGGTTGTTATTGTCGACGTGTAGTGAACGAATGGAAAAATCACGCTGTGGATCTTTAACCTTCAACACTTCCTTCAATTCTTCGAGGTATGAATAAGTGGCAACTCTTGCATCACTCGGCTGTCCCGCACGCCCTGTTGACGCATTGCGTACCGATTGAATAAATGATGGCAGTCCGGTCGATGGAGCATATTGCACCTTGACCCTTGCCTGTTGAAGTCTCGGCGAAGACCACGTCGGCTGCTGCGTCAGATATTGATGGGAGAATTGTGATCGCCCGGCCAACGACTTTGATGGAGGAGTGATTTTCTTCGCCCTGAGGGGCGCCGGATTGACATGAGTCTGCTGATGTTTTTTTGAATCAAAAGTCTGCTGGGCAAATAACGACTGATTTAAAGCAAGGGCCATGCAGGCCACTACAGTCGTTTTGACGTAACCGTTCATAGAGGGATTTTATAAGACCTACTTACGAAGTTCTTTGCTAAAGGTTAACCTATTTAAAGAACCATGTATTTTTTGATACAGCTTTACTGCCTCTTTCGGCGGCTGATGAGCAGCATCCCCCCACACGATTTTCATCTCCTTGCCGCCCTCTTCCAGAGCAATCGACGTATGCACGTTGCCCGGATTATTAAACGAGTGTTCCCTTAGTAACGCGCGCGTCTTCCGAAAGTATTTTTTCGTCTTCCACTTGCGAAGGCGGGAAAACTCAGAAAATGACTGTTCCGCTATACCTTGCCCTTTGGCCACTTCGCCAAAACTGGAGATTCGAAATACGGTTGTGTTGCCCGTAACACCTCCACCTTTTCTCAACAGAATGTAGTCTTGCGCCGCAACTGCAGTAGACGTAATCAAGCCAGCAAATGTGAGCATCAGAACCTGCAGATGCCTTGCGGCTTTATACGGAACGTTGGGCATGATTTGATTATATAGGTCGTTTTAACGGACATCCAACCTAAACGGATTGGAATATCGTGTTATTTTTTTCCGCACGGCGCGTAGGGCCAACGTTAACCAATGATTAACCGATTGTATTTAAAGACCTTACATCGCGAATCAACCCGCTTTATAAACCTTTCGCCAGGAGCTTTAATCCATCAAGATTCCGCTTCAAAACAATTTCAACATCCTCCGTCTCTATGTGACCAAGAATGCCAATAGGTCCGGTATATCCGCCATTGACAAGGACCTTAAGCATACTTTTTTCCTCATCCCCACTTCCAACGGGAAGTATCTGCGGACCGGAACGCCGCATTCCATCAATGTTCACTCCCAGCAGATAAGGTTTCATGGCCTCGAACAAAGATGGAAATTCATCTATCTGTCCGTGACCATGGTGGAAGTTATAAACAATCCCAACAGATCGATCCGCTAATGGTTTGATGATTTTCAACTGGTTATTCGGATGCCCGAACCAGTCTCCATGATTATATAAACCTATCTTGCTGACAAACGAAGCTGTTCGCTCCCGCAGATATTTTACCATCTGAACTCCGGCCGAGATTTGCCCCGCTTCATCAAGGCCTTCGAAGTAATTATAATTGAAGCCAACCCACAGGTGAGTTTTAAGCCCTGAAGCCCTTAGTATCTCCAGCATCCTTTCATTGTCCTCGCTCAGCTTTCCCGGCTTGTCGGTGTTCTTGTCGATCCACAGCCAAACTGCCGACATTTCAATACCATTCTTCCTGGCAATATCAATTTCAGAAGCAAACGAGTCGAGGTGCTGGTGGCGCCAGTCATAGGCATATTGGGTAAAGTCCAGACGTTTCAGCATTTGAATCCTTTCCTCTGGCGAGCGATTCTTGCTGTCAAAAGGAACGATACACCAGGCCACGAGATTGCGCTCGTCGAACAACCGACGGGCAGCTTTCGACTGAGCCAATGCAGTACTGATCAATAAGGGGCTGGCGATTATCAATACCAGCAGGCAACTCGTAAACCGTTTCATAAATAGTACGTAGATTTTCAACGGAATGTAGCAATATTTAACCCCATCAATTGAACCATTCATATCAAATTATACCGCAATGTCTCACCAACCTACAAACGACAATTTCAAGGGGCGCCGCAGGTTCCTGACAACAATTACCTCATCGCTCAGTATGCTTGCGTTGCCGTCCATATCGTTTGCTTATGAACCGGGCAGTGGCCCAAACGTTGTGGCAGGGATGACCGTCCAGCAGGTTATCGATCTCATCCTTAAAGAAATTCCAGGGGCACCATTTCAACAGACGGTGGATACATTAAAGTCCGGAAATGGTCAACAGGTCGTTACCGGGATTGTTACCACTATGTTTTCCACTATTGATGTTATCCGAAAGGCCGCATCAATAGGTGCTAATTTCATCATAGCCCACGAACCAACCTTTTATAGTCACACGGATGAAACTCCATGGCTCGAGACGGATTCCGTGTATAAATTCAAGCGCGACCTCCTGGATAAACATAAGATTGCAGTTTGGCGCTTTCATGACTATTGGCACACGTACAGACCGGATGGCGTACTGATGGGCGTGCTTACAAAACTAGGATGGGACAAATTGTATAACAGCGCAAACCCTCCCATCATCAATCACAGCGGAATCGCGCTTGGCGAACTGGTAATCTATTGCAAGGAAAAACTTGGAATACGACAAGTGCGTTTAATAGGCAACACATCTGATGTATGCAAACGCATTGCCCTCATCCCCGGTGCAGCAGGGGGCCGCGCTCAAATACAATTGCTGATGAAAGAAAGGCCTGACGTATTGATTGTAGGCGAAGTACACGAATGGGAGACTGCCGAATACATTCGTGACGCCCAGGCGAGCGGACTGAAAATGTCCCTGATCGTATTGGGACACGCCGAAAGTGAGGAGCCCGGAATGTTATGGCTTCAAACCTGGTTAAGCCCCAGGCTCAAGGATGTAAAGGTGACCCATGTCGCATCTGGCAATCCATTCCATGAGGGATGAGTGTACTGTTAAATTTTTGTATCGCCGATTGATTTTAAATCTAACTTCCTAACTTCGGGATTCACCAAACACCTTTCATTATGGGATTATGGGATAAGATCAAACATGAGTTGATCGACATTATCGAATGGACTGATGATAACAGTAACGATACGATGGTATGGCGTTTCCCGAGATTTCAGAACGAAATCAAGAATGGAGCGCAACTCACCGTACGGGAGAGTCAGGTTGCCGTTTTTGTAAGTGAGGGTAAGATTGCTGATGTGTACCAGCCTGGCAGGCATGAGTTAACAACCGCTAACATGCCCGTGCTTACAACGATCCGTGGATGGAAGTATGGCTTTAATAGTCCTTTTAAGGTTGAAGTGTACTTCGTCAATACGAAGAACTTTACGGATCAAAAATGGGGAACAAAAAATCCCATCATGCTGCGAGATGCCGAGTTTGGTCCAATCAGGCTGCGTGCATTTGGAACGTTTGCTCTTCGCGTATCTGACGCAGCATTATTTATCAAAGAGATAGCCGGAACACAGGCGCACTTTACGACCGAAGAAGTTACAGAACAGCTGCGTAATATGATTGTAACACGTTTCAGTGATGCAGTCGCCGAAAGTAAGATTCCTATCCTTGATCTTGCTGCCAACTACGATGAGCTGTCGAAATTTATAACGGCAAAGATCGATCCCGAATTCGGCGAATACGGATTGAAGATCACTAAATTTCTGGTTGAAAATATTTCACTGCCTCAGGAAGTTGAACAGGCGCTTGACAAACGTAGCAGCATGGGCATCCTGGGCAATCTAAACCAGTACGCACAATTCCAGGCAGCCAATGCGATGGAGGCTGCGGCAAAAAATCCCGGCGGTGGTGCAAGCGAGGGTATCGGTATGGGTATGGGCTTCGCAATGGCACAGCAAATGGGACAAATGTTTAATCAGCAAGGGAACGCACAGGGTTCAGGTGGGCCGCCTCCTCTACCGGGCGCAGGCGTCCAATTCTTCGTGGCGGTCAATGGACAACAGCAGGGACCTTATGCGCTAAATATTTTACAACAAATGGTGCAGCAGGGTTCGCTAACACGTGATTCACTTGTTTGGCGACAAGGGCTTGCTGCCTGGATCAAAGCAAGTGAGGCTAGCGAGTTAAGCGCATTGTTCGGTGCTGCTCCCCCACCACTGCCATCTTAAGGACAATTGCCAGTAGCCTATGAGTGATTTTGCGGAACCCACGCGTTCCATAAGTAGCGAATTAGCCTGTAGCGGATGTGGTGCATTGCTGAAGTTCAAACCGGGAACTCATCACCTTGTTTGTGAATACTGTGGCGCCAGCAATGAAATAGCCAGGCCGGAATCAACCGGCACCCTGCAGGAAATTAGTCTTGACGAGTTTCTTGAACAGACATTCAATAAAGAGGACACAGTCGAAGTTGCTGTTGTAAAATGTGAGAACTGCGGTGCCACGACAACGCTCAATGCCCGCGTGAGCTCAGACAAGTGTCCGTTCTGCGCGTCTAGCCTGGTCGTGAAAAGCGGCACGACAGCATCCCTTCATAAAC
>Ga0247822_10001552_pt1 | contig 14156 bp, 14 predicted proteins | sample 13C_Cellulose_Da_FD_192423 | JGI IMG/M metagenome (GOLD analysis project Ga0247822, IMG submission 192423) | Soil microbial communities from agricultural site in Penn Yan, New York, United States - 13C_Cellulose_Day30 | ecosystem: Environmental > Terrestrial > Soil > Agricultural land | place...
CGACACCGCCTTGCGAGCGCAGCGTCGCAGGTCTGGCCTTCACCCTCCGCCGGAAGCAACCCCGGCCGTCCGCGCTGCCGATGCACGCGGCTGCCCTGTCCCGCACAATGCCAGCCGCCTGTCGGAAGGCCGGGGACTGACGCACGCCATGCACGACCACGCTGACTCTGCTTTCCCTCACGCACGCGGGGCGCCGCGCCGACGGCGCATACGCTTCGCCGTCCTGGTCGCGGTCATTACCGGATGGTGGGCGCTGTACGGACTGATGCTGGCGCGACAGCTGGTCGACATGCGGTCCGCCGACGGCGAGGTGTACGGCTGGACAGGCGCGCTGACGTACGCCGTCGGCAGCACCTGGGCCTGGGTGCCGATGACCGTGGTGGCCTACCTGGTGGTGTCGCGCTTTCCGCTGGGCGGCCAGCACCTCGGGAGGAACGTCGCCATCAATGCAGGCCTGGTGGCCGGCTTCATCGTGGCAAAGGCGATATACGCCTGGCTGTCCAATCCTCTTTTCGCCTGGTATCCGACGCTGCCGCCCATGCTCGACCTGCTGGCCACCAGCGTCAGCAACAACCTGATCCTCGGCATCATGGTGGTCGCCATGGTCCACGGCATCGTCTATTTCGAGCACACCGAAGACCGCGAGCACCGGGTGACGGCGCTGGAGAAAAGCCTGGCGCTGGCAAGGCTGGAGGCGGTGCGGGCGCAGCTGAATCCGCACTTCCTGTTCAACGCGCTCAACTCGGTGGCCGAGCTGATGCAGACCGACGTGGAACAGGCCGACCGCATGCTGGTCGCCATCTGCGACATGCTGCGCGACGGGCTGCGTGCCGACCAGTTGCAGGAGCGGCCACTGCGCGACGAGCTGAAGCACGTCACCAACTACCTGATGATCGAAGAGATCCGGTTGGGCCAACGCGTCAACGCCACCGTGCGGGTGGACGACGCGTGCCTGGATATCCCGGTTCCCACACTGTCCCTGCAGCCGTTGGTGGAGAACGCCATCGTCCATGCGATCGCGCGATCGCGCGCCCCGGGCTGGGTGACCGTAGCCGCCTGGCAGCAGGGACAGACGCTGCACCTGTCGGTGGAGAACTCGCGCGCCGTCGAAGGCGCCCGCAAGGACGGCAACGGCATGGGGCAACGCGCGGTGGAAGAACGGCTACGCCTGCTCTACGGCGAGCGCGGCCAGCTGCACCGGGGCGAGAACGACCCGGACGTCTACCGCGTGGATCTGCAGGTGCCGCTGCCCGATCCCCGTCCACTGACCGCCGCGCCAGCCGCGAGGGAAGCAACGTGCTGACCGCGGTCATCGTCGACGACGAACCGCTGGCACGGCAGCGGTTGCGACGCCTGCTGGGCAAGGTCGCCGGTACGGTCATCCAGGTGGTGGCGGAGTGCACCGATGTGGATGAACTCATGCGCCTGGCGCGGCGCACGCAGGTGGACGTGCTCTTCCTCGACATCGAGCTGCCGGGGGGCAACGGCTTCACCGCGCTGCGACGGTGGAACGGCCCGCCGCCCAAGGTCGTATTCGTCAGCGCCTACGACCAGCATGGCGTGCGCGCGTTCGAGGACAGGGCGATCGATTACCTGCTCAAGCCGGTCTCTGCGGAGCGGCTGCGGGACACCGTGTCGCGCCTGGTGGCGCTGCCCGACACGCCGCCGCGCACGCCGCCGATCAGCGGGCGCCAGCTGTCGCTGCAGCTGGGCCGCCGCACCATGCGCGTGGACCAGGCGGATATCCAGGTCGTGCGTGCGCAGGGCAACTACCTGGACATCGAAACGAAGCTGGGTACGTTCACGTACCGGCGTCCGCTGGGTGAGTTCATCAAGGAACTCGATGCCACTGCATTCCTGCGCGCACACCGGTCCTCGGTGGTCCGCATCGCCGCCGTCACGGAAATCCTGACCCTGGGCTCCGGCCGCTACCGCCTGACGCTGGATTGCGGACGGGTGATCGTGACCGGGCGCCGCTATCGGGACGACGTGCAGTCGCTCCTGGCGACCCCGCCGTCCGCATCCGCATCGGCCTGAGGTCGTCAGACGTGTCCGTCAGTTCTCCGGGGTATTGAGGAGGGATCGGCACATGCCGCCCGCCGGTCCTTCGGAACGGATGCGGATGTCCGCCACTCGCCACGCCTGGGTCTTGTCGGGGACGGTCACGAAGCTGACATCGCACGAGGTATAGGCGCCGGATTGCGACAGCACACGACCCGATGCCGCGCTCACGACCGCCGACCGGGTGTCCGCCTCGTCGCTGTAGCTGATGAACCGCATCCCGGATGCCTCCGTCACCTGCGGATTCGCGCCGAGCCGGGCCAGCGCCAGCGCCTCGGGTTTGCCCAGCCACACCATCAGCATCGACCCCTCCAGTTCGGTGACCTTCCTGCCTGCCTGGACCTTCCTCGCAATCGCGAGGAACTCCTGCTCGGCCCGGTCCGCTTCGATGATCGGTTGCGCGAACGCCTGCGCCTCCGCATCCAGCGTCTCCATCTTCGCGCCCACCGCCGCCAGTTCGCTCCGGTTCTTCGCGATCTCCGCCTCGGTCAATCGCCTGTCCCTCGCCCCGCCCGGCTTCTGCGCCTTCCAGATATCCCGCCAGACGAAGCTCCCCACGGTGACGATGCTCGTTGCCTGGGCGACCGAGATGACCTCGCCGATCCCGAGCGGCGCCAGGCCCGCGTTGAGCCTGGCGGGATCCATCGCGTCCCATCCTCCTGCCGCCTGGAGTGCGGACCGCGTCAGGAGCTCATTGCAGGCCAGCATGCCGGCCTTCCTGTAGGCGGGATTCGAAAGGGATTGCCACGGGGTGGCCGGCAGCGGCACGTTGTCCGCGTCGCGGGTGAACTGATAGCTGCGCTCGCCCATGCGCCAACGCTGCGGCGCCGCAACCGCGGGGCCCGTCGCGCGCCTGGGCGTCGCCGATGGCGCGGAATCGGCCGGACATTCGAACTGCAACTTCAGCACGGTCCAGTCCGGCTTGCCCGCATTCTCGTAAAGACCGAAGACCTCGATCTCGCGGATCGACGTGGGCCCCAGCATCGCGTCCATCGGCGTGCGGTCGGCCATCATGAGCTGGGTGAAGTAGAGCTCCCGGTCGCCGGGATCGCCTTGCGCGTGCAGCATCAGCATGTTCGCCCATCCCATGCCCGGCAAGGCCACAAATGCCATCGCGACCAGCGCGCACGCCGCGCGACGCCTTCCTGTTCTCATCCTGACTGTCTCCACACCCTTCCTCCGTCCAGCGTCGATCACGAATAAGCCGTTGTCGGCAGCGACAACCGATGACACCCGGTCCGCCTCCGTCGGTCGTCCCCGGCCCCGGTTGTGGGGCTGGACGTGCCTGCACGGCAAGCCCGAGGCGCGTCTCCGGCATGACCAAGCCTTGCACAGCGCGGGATGAGGTGCCGGTCATCCGCACCCTCACGGATGTCGTTGATCACAGGCGCCACGATGCGAAGCGCATGGCACGTCAGCCGGCGCAGGTGTTGCCGGTGCCGTAGGGTGGGCCCTGGCCCACCGTTGGATGGAGGCGGATACCGTGCGAAGGTGGGCCTGAGCCCACCCGACAGGCCGCCTTGGGAGACCGACATGAGACACGCATTCGCGAACATCGCCTTCACCCCCGCGGTACGCGACGTGCAGGCACGCGACGGCAGCCGCGCGCAGTACGCGCGGGCCTTCGAATCCGGCGACGAGGTGCGCAATGCCGAGCTCGGGGCCGACGAAGCCGCCTTCATCCACGCGCAGCGCAGCTTCTACATGGCGACCGTCTCGGAAACCGGCTGGCCGTACGTGCAGCATCGCGGCGGCGCGCCGGGTTTCCTGCGCGTGGTCGATGCGAAGACGCTGTCGTTCACCGACCTGCCCGGCAACCGGCAGTTCATCAGCGTGGGCAACGTGGCACAGGACGATCGCGTGGCGTTGATCCTGATGGATTACACGCATCGCCAGCGCCTGAAGCTGCTGGGCCGGTTGAGCGTGGAAGAGTCACCGGGCGCGGGACGTACCGAGCGCACGATGACGATCCATGTGGAAGCCTTCGACTGGAATTGTCCGAAGTACATCCCGGTGCGGTTCGAGGCGGAAGACGTGCAGCGCGCACTTGCCGAGCGCGACGCGCGCATCGCTGAGTTGGAGGCGCAGGTGGCCGAACTGCGCCGGACGCCGTAGGGCGGGCCCCGGCCCGCCGTTCGACGTGTGTGGATCGCGTGCGATGGCGGGCTTGAGCCCGCCCTACGACTGCGTGGATCAGGTGCCCAGCAGTTCGACGTCGAACTTCAGGGTGGCATTGGGTGGGATGACGCCGCCGGCACCGCGCGCGCCGTAGCCCAGGTTGGCGGGGATGATGAGGGTGCGCTGGCCGCCCACCTTCATGCCCTGCACGCCTTCGTCCCAGCCCTGGATGACCATGCCGCCGCCGAGGGGAAAGATGAAGGGTTCGCCGCGGTCCTTGCTGGAATCGAACTTGGCGCCCTGCGCGCCGTTGTCGTACAGCCAGCCGGTGTAGTGCACGGTGACGTTGCTGCCGGGCTTGGCCTCGACGCCGCTGCCGACGACGGTGTCTTCGAATTGCAGGCCGGAGATTGTGGTGGTGAATGCCATGGAGTGTTCCTTGTAGGGATCGGGATGTTCGTGGTGCGTAGTTTATCGCCCGTGCGGTCCAGAGGAGGAAAGGGGTAGAGAGTCGTAGGGGGCCTCGCCCTCATGCACATACGCGCACGGCCTACGTGGACGGGCTCAAGCCCGCCTTCAGCACTATGCCGACGGTCGCCTGCCCCGCATGAATTCCAGCATCGCTTCGAACACCGGCTGCAGGCGCACGGCCTGGTCGGTGAGTTCGTACTCCACGCGCGGGGGGACTTCCGCGTAGAGGGTGCGGCGTACCAGTCCGTCGCTTTCCAGCTCGCGCAGTTGCGCGGTCAGCATGTGCTGGGTCACGCCGGGAATGGCGCGCCGCAGCTCATTGAACCGGTGCATGCGCTGGTGCAGCAGCCAGAGGATTTCCAGTTTCCATTTGCCACCGAAGATGGCGACGGCCTTCCTGATGTCGCCATGTATTTCATCGATGTTGTGTGCGATGTCGGTGCATACCTGCTCAGTATGGTTTTGCATACCTGGTACTCAAATCAATCCTTCTTGTTGACACGACTATACGCCACTAGATTTTCGCGACGCGGTGGCAGCGGCGTCACGGAGACGATCGACATGCGGCCGCACTCCTTCCCCACAAGGCACCTGCCCCATGAAGATCCTGCATATCGATTCCAGCATCACCGGCGGCGATTCGGTCAGCCGCACGTTGACCGCGGCGGTGGTCGCACGCCTGGTAGCGCTCAGCCCGGACGCCGACGTCACCTATCGCGACCTTGCTGCGCAGCCGCTACCGCAGGCGTCGGCGCCGCTGCTGGCGGTGGCGGCGGGCGCTGACGTGCCGCCGCAGGACAGCGCGCTGCAGGCGGACCTGTCGGTGGTGGGCCGTGTGCTGGACGAAGTGCTGGCGGCGGATGTGATCGTCATCGGTGCACCGATGTACAACTTCAGTGTGCCCAGCCAACTGAAAGCGTGGCTGGATGCGATCGCGGTGCCGGGCAGGACGTTCCGCTACGACGCGCAGGGCGTGCACGGGTTGCTGGGCGAGAAGCGCGTGATCATCGCGTCCGCACGCGGCAACGTCTACGCGGCGGGCTCCCCGGTCGCGGGGTACGAGCACCACGAGTCCTACCTGCGCAGCTTCCTGGACTTCCTGGGCGTGACCCGCATCGAGGTGGTGCGTGCCGAGGGCGTGCGGTTGGGCCCCGAGCATGCGCAGGCCGCGATGGCCGGTGCGCTGGCGCAGGCGGGCCAGCTGGAAGCGGCGTGATGCACGTGCAAGGTGATCGTTCGCTCTGCTGTCGGGGTGCATGGCGGCTAATGCCACGTGGGCCGACGCCTTGGTCGCACGCTTGAAAAAAAGGCGGGCCGAAGCCCGCCTTTCTTTTGCATGACGCTGCACTCACACCGCCGGCTCAGACTCCTGCCGGCGCTTGCGGTTGAAGCGGGCGCCCAGGGCTTCCTTCAACGTGTCCAGGCCGTCGCCTTGCCCGGCCACCTTGAGGTGGGCGTAGCCTTCCAGCGAGGCGACCATCAGGTCGCTGCCGAGGGCCATTTCGCTGTCGACCATGCGGTCGTACACGCGTTGCAGGCGGGTGAGCAGTGGACGCAGGGTGTCGAGGGCGGCCAGGTCGGCGCGGTATTCGTCCACGTCGAAGTTGCGCGGCAGTACGTCGGCGTGTTTGCCCAGGGTGATGACAGCCTGGCGGCAGAAGGCTTCGGACTTGTCGCCCATCTTGGTGAGTTCGCGGCGCTCGTCGGGGGTCAGGCCGATCAGGCCGGTGAGGCGCTGCTCCAGGGTGGTGATGGCGTCTTCGGCGGCGACTATGTCTTCGCCGGTGAGGCGCAGGGAGATGCGGTTCTGGGTCATGTTCACTCCATTGATCACATTGAAAGGACACGTCGGCGTTCATCGCCGACGACCGCAGCCTAGCGCGCATGCGTTCGCAAAACCTCTCACAAATGCAGGGCGCTCACGGAATGAGATGGAGCTCGGAATGCCAACGATGGAGCGCGGAAAGCGATCGATGGCATTCGGAATGTGAGGTCTGGAGCTCGAAGCCTTGCAGATGGCTTTCGGAAAGCCAGGGTATGGCTCTCGAAGTGCCATCGATGGGTCTTTGAAAGCGATCGATGGCTTTCAATGTGAGAGCGACGGGGCTCGGAATGCCATCGATGGGTTTGGGAGAGCGATCGATGGCTTTCGGAAAGCCATCGATGGCATGGGGGAGCCCGGCGCTTGGGATTCCGAGCTCGATCGATGGGGCTCAGCGCTCCATCGATGGGGCTCAATGTGAGAGCGATGGGGCCCAGAATGCCATCTCATGCGTAGGGTGGGCCCTGGCCCACCGCCTGGATCGCACGGCGACTGATGGGAAGGTGGGCTGAAGCCCACCCTACGTGCTGAGCGCTGTAGGGTGGGCCTTGGCCCACTCTGAAAATCAGCCGTGGCGCAGTGCGAACCAGCGACGGACCGAGGGCAGGAAGAGCATCGGCGCCACGGCGATGCGCAGCAGCATTGAGAGCGCTGACAGCCCTTCGGCGGCCCACGCGCCGCGGCGCGCGAGCATCAGCAGGGAGACGACGGACACCACCGTCGTCATCACGACCCACATCCTTGCCCACTGCCACCGACGCCACAGGGCGATGCACATGGCGAGGCAATAGGTGCCGTTGACCAGGGTGACGGGGAGAAACAGTTCGGCATTTCCCAATGCACTTCGCCACATCGACGCCACTTGCAGGGCGTAGTGCGCCAGATAGCAAGCGAGGGTCGCGAGCAGCGCGGGCGGTATCGCCGTGGTTTCGAGTACGGGAGGCGCGGCGGTAGGCGCTTCGTAGGGATTGGACGATTCGCTCATGGCGCGACCGACGCCGGGGCGGCTTTGGTAGCCAGCGCCTCTTCCAACAGAAATGCGTAGAGATGCAGGCGGATGCGCATCAGCGTGGCCGTAGTCACCAACACCCACAACAGAATCAGGAAGCCAGCGCCCACTAGCTCCCACAGAGGCATGTCGAGAATGTCGCCGACATTGCGCAGGAACAAGTAGGCCGCGGCGAGGACCGGCAGAATGCCCAGGCGGTCGAGACCGCCTGCGAGCAAACCCAGCTTCGCCACCAGCTGTCGCTGCGTCAGGGCGACCATCCTCTGGCATTCGCGCAACGCCTGTTCCGGCTGCTGACCCAACCACACCAGGATCGAAGCGAATTCAGGACGGTCGTGGTCGAGCTGTTCCACCTGTTCCTGCCGCCAGTGCCAGGTGCTCGTGATCAGCACCCCTACCTGTCGTACGACAACGGGAAGCCATGCCACTAGCATGACGGCGAAGCCGATCTGCAACAGCGTGACCATCCACGGTGCCGCAGGAATGACGCGCACCATGACGAGCGGGACAAGCGCGAGGAGGAATCCGACGCTACCGACCAGGTTTGCGATGCGAAAGAGCGGCGGCGTATTGAGGATGCCCGACGGGCCGTCCGGCACGGCACGCAGGCGGCGGTCGAGTTCGGTGAAGCTGAGCGTGTCCATGGCGCCCCCACGTCCGATGTGCCAGGACTATGCCACGCCTGTCATGACCCGTCAGGCCGTCACGGCAGCGACGATGTGGTCGGCGGTGTCGGCGAGGTGGGCGAAGCAGTGGGCCAGGCCGGCGCGGGTGAGGATGAGGTCGTCGGCGCTCTGGTATTCGGGGGTGCTGAGCTGGGCCAGCAGGTGCAGGTGGTCGCGCAGGGCCTGCAGTTCGGCGTGGGCCTCAGTGGGCAGGTGGTAGCCGGGGTCGGCGAGCGTTCCGTGCTTCATGGCGATGTCCCTCCGCGTGCGGGGTGCAAGGCGTGCCTGCGGGCGCTGCATGCACCCGCATGGTGTCGGGAGGGTCGAAGCTGTATTCAGCCAGCCGGGCGTATTTCCCCGAAGGGTGTTCTATTCCGCCACCCTCCCGACATAGAACGGACTGCGTCGGAAGCGCCCGATGCATTGGGCATAAGAAACCCACCTGTGTTGCCGGGGTGAGTGCCGCTGAATATCGGAGATTCGACGCTCCTTGGAGGCAAGTTTGCGTCGGGGATGGCGGGTGTCTATTTATATTTGCGACCTGAATTCATGCCTCCCGACGATGAAATAACCCGATCTCGCCGCTGACCCTCAGCCCTTAGAAGTCGCCGTAAGAACCGCCAAGTAACTTCTTCGCAGTCTCGACAAACTTCTGAATGTCTCTGCGATCATCATCAGGCACATGATGGCTGGGTGAGCCATCGATAGTTTCGACTACAAGCCCAATATCGATGAAAGCGTCGTTTGGAAGCCTAGACAGCTCCCTCCGCACCCCTCGCTTGTCCGAAGACACCACATGACTCATGAGCGACAAAGCGATCTTCCTAGCACCGGCTGGCGAACTTGCAGCCAACTCAAATAGCGAACGAGCGTGCTCAGTACCAACAAGTTCGCCAACAACCAAGAAGAGTCTCAAAGGATTCTTTAGAGTCGAAACATCCACACCCAGGGGAATCACCCTGTCCCGATACCACTCTTTCGCCTCGACTGAAAGAACCTCTGGCGCCTGGCGAAACTGCTCATCTGCAACCCACATGGTGGCTCTGAGCAGTCTGGATGCGGTATCGATCGTTGCATGCGAACCCATTAAGCACTCGCGGAGAACCTCGCTCTTACCACTCTCTTCAAGGCTTGAGAAGAGCTTCGCGATGCAGTTATCCAGACGATACGCTGGTGAGAAGTACCATTCCTCATCGCGAGGAACATCAACAATCGCTTCGGAGGCACGAAGGAGAGACAACAGCAGAACTCCATTCGCTGAGGGATCTCTAATCTTACCGCCTAGGATTGCATCCAGGAGGCCGCTGGTGGCTCTCCTGCCCCTGATGTCGACCCTTTCCGCCAATGCCTCAACAACTTCGTATACATCGCCATTGTGATCTAACCTTTGCTGCACTTCACGCAGGTCGCTAGCTGTGGCAGTCCACTCTGGTGGATTGAGCCTGAAGTAAGTGTCGAACCCAATGTCCTCGCTAATTCGACGCGCAATCAGCGGCGACGTGCTGGCCTCTCGCCCAACCCTCCCCGACCGCCTCCCAAACTCAGGGAAAAGAAATCGAATCAGGCCGATAACGGCCACGCGCCTGTCAGCAGCAATTGAATCGGACACCCGCGTCATCACCGCATCCAGGCCGGCCGACTTGTCAGCGGAGTCCAGCATGGCGTCCTTGCAGTCTCGAACTACTAGGTACGTATTCCGATCAAAGAGTCTTATGGCCTCTATACCGAGAACATCTGGAATGTAGGCTTCGCTCCTGATTGAAGGCCATACCATCCTCACTGCGTTTACCAACTGAACTGCCGCACGGGGCGTCTTGATGTAGGCATCGATAACCAACTGGATGGAGGCCTGCCAGTGCTCCAAGACAAATTCTGTGTCCTGAGTGAGGTCGCCGAGGCCTCGAATGAGCATAGCTTCAATGGCTTCCCTGCTTGCGGAGGGCATTTCAAGCGACGCTTGCACGACCTTCTCAAGAAATGAGCTCGTATCAGATGTGTCGCCGAGTTTCCGCCTTACAACGTCGATATCCATGGGAAGCAGGTAAGTGGCGTTAGGCAGATCAGCCACGGACTTAAGCATTGATAGAACCTGCTTCACTTCTTCCGGCTCAAGCCTATCTATATCATCGATCACCACGAGTATTCGGACACCCTGCTTTCGCAGCAGATCCTGCAACTGACTCTTCTGCTCTGGGAGTCCATGCCTATACCAAGACTCTGGAACAAACTTAGCTAATGGCTTGAGCAGCGTGGTGGCGAGCGTGACGAGGCCACTGCCACCCGCAGCATCGACCGTTACCGCCGTAAGTGATGCCACAGGATCAGCATTCTTCGCCAAAGTCCTCGCAACTCTCCTAGCTGCGCGTCCGGCCCGAAACCCTATCTCACGAGTAAGCTTGCGCTCAAGAGTTGCGAAGAACTCAGCCACGAGGGCGCGATGAGTACCCAACAACCAGGGTTCGAATTTAAGCAAGAGGATCTTGTCCTCTTTCGCCGCCCTGCCGTTCAACCAGAGCGATTCGAGTACCAAGTTGACAACACTCGTCTTGCCGGAACCCCATTTGCCATTCAGGGCAATGACCAGTCCATCACCCTTAGGCTGATTCTGTATCGCACGCGCGAGTGCATCGATGAAGGACTTGTATCCGAGCCGTTCGTGGCCGGACTGATCGATAGGACGATCTGCTTCGAACATTCGATTCCCCAATCGAAGTGTGATTGGTCACCGCAACCTATGACGGACATCAATCGACTTTTATCCCCAAACACATGCGCTTTGTGCGGCAGGGTGCCCGCGACTCTTCACACGATTACGGGAGCCAGGGTGTGCCTTGCCGTCTGATGGGTATTGCTTCGCTCAACCCATTCTACTCGCTGATATCAGGCTACTCAGAGTGAGTTTACGTAATCGCGAACTTCGCCAGACCTGCAACCAATCGACGCATTTCGTCAGGAATTTCGTCTACCCGCATGGAAGCAACGATAGAGTTCGTAGTAATTGAGATCCCATGCTCCTGTTGAAGCACATCATTTATTCTTGCAAGGAGCGCCTTACCAGGAACCAACATCAAACGAGACTCTAGCGCCCCCCATTTTTCTTCGACCTCTTTATGAACTATAGAAGAAGCCGTGGCATGGTCCATGCCTTTGTTTATCTCGCAAAGCGACCTAACCCCTGCTGCGTTGTACTGCCCGAACACATCGCTCTTCATCTCGGCCGTGACCGAATCCAATAGATCATGAATGTCCGCCTTGAAGTCTTTCGGCTTTCCACCTCTGTCCTTCTTTACTTGGATTCTAGAGCGAACCGCACGATCTAGGGCTTGCGGAACCAACAGGAAATTCTCCAGCTCTTTTCGCTCATGAATCCAAACAAAGTTGGCATTCTTAGACAGCTCTTCGGTTAGCGATCTAACGGCACCAATGGATCGATAGTCCCGATCAAAGACGACGCCACGACTTATTTTGACGGACAAGGTAGCTTCCATGCCGTCCGAGAAATCTGAGACGCGCGACGGATTGAATCCTTTTGCGGGAATTACAGCAAATCCCGTTCGGTTCGCCAGTGCGCTATGCCCCAACTTCCTGGCGAAGGCTGCCAATAGAGAGAAATCGTCACCCTCCACGAAGAGTGCCCGCTTCGTCTTCGCTAGCTGTGTTAGCGTGGGATTCAAGTTGGAACCAAGCGCTCCAAACAATGACTGAAGCTGAGTCGGGTTTTTTACTCTATGAGCAGCGTGTCCTTTCTTGTTGAGGACCACAATCTCGCCAGACTCAGCCTCAGCAAGAATTTCGGTAGAGTGCGTGGCGATGATCACGTCCCCAGCCCGATCACGAAGCAGACCAACAAGTTGACGCTGCAGATCGGAATGAAGATAGATATCTGGCTCATCTATGATTAGTAGTGAGTCAGTGGGTGCCTTGGAGATGAAGGTCAGCATTTGGCACCAGACTTGGAAGCCAAAGCCTGCCCAGTACAGTTCTCGCGGAACTCTTTCTTCAGGACAGAACATGTCCAGCTTTGCAGCTTCAGCATCCCTCCGCACCTCGGGGGGCTGGATGTCCATCCCAGGCCATGTTTCTTGCACTAGCCTTCGAAAAGCCTCAAAGCCATCCGGGATGTGATACCAGATGTTACGAAAGTTTCTCGATGCACGATGAGTCAGCAACGCTCGCCGAGCAGTCTCATCGGTATTCAGCTGCTCTTCGTGTTCGACTGGCCCCAAGATGGGAACGAAGCTAACCGTCACATCGAACGCGCGCTTAAATTCCGCAGGCGTTTTGACAGACTTTCCTGCGGTGTCGCATACGAGATAGCAAACTTCTCTTTCCGGAAATATGAGTCTTAACGCATTTCCGTTCGAAAGCTTAAACTCAACGATTGCCGGCTCGCTTTCGTCGTAGTTTGTAAAGACGTTTTCGGTCGAGACAGGAAGGCCCGCAAGGTTTACCGAGTAACAGTATCCTCGAATTAGCGCGGAATCGTTGTACTCGGCATTGCGAGACCGAGCTCGCTTTAACCCTTCCGCAAGAATACGAAATGCACCAATGACGGTGGATTTTCCAGCATTGTTCGCACCTACAAGAATATTGAACTCAGCCAAATTTACTGAGTAGCTCTTGAACGCCTTGTAGTTACGAAACTTTATCGCCGTGAAGTGATTCGGCATATCTCAACCATTTCACCCGCACTTCGAATACCCACAGTTCAAGCACGTCGCACACCCGTCCATGATGACGAGGGCCTTGGTGCTGCACTTGTGGCAGAGCGTGGCGGAGGGCGGGAAGCTGGCGCCATCGCCGGTGACGGCGATGTCTTCCGAGGAGCCGGGCATGACGGCAGAAGCGCCCTCATCCGCCCGTCGGGCACCTTCTCCCGCCGGGGCGGGAGAAGGAACAACGCTTACGTCAGAGTTTTTTTTTGCGCGGTCTTCGTACTGCTTGCGCTTCTCGGCCAGGATGGCGCGCTGGTGCGCGCTCATTTCCGGGTCGTGGATCAGGCCGATCGACTTCATGTGCTCTTCCACGATGGCGCCCAGCTCGGCCACCAGCGACGGCATGTACACGCCACCGGCCTTGAAGTAACCACCGCGCGGGTCGAACACGGCCTTCATCTCGTCCACCAGGAACGTCACGTCACCGCCCTTGCGGAACACCGCGCTCATGATGCGCGTCAGCGCCACGATCCACTGGAAGTGCTCCATGGACTTGCTGTTGACGAAGATCTCGAACGGACGGCGCAGCTCATGCTCCGTGCCCGCGTTCAACACGATGTCGTTGATGGTCACGTACATGGCGTGCTCCACCAGCGGCGACTTGATCTTGTAGGTGCTGCCGATGAGGACTTCCGGGCGCTCGATGCGCTCGTGCATCTGGATGATGTTGTCCTGCGGCACTTCCTTTTCCACCGTCTCGCGCGGCACCGACGCCGTGGGAATCAGCGCAGCGGCTTCGCGCGCCTTGTCTTCCGGGGTGAGCACGCTGTAGCCCTTGATTTTCTTGTCGATCTTGACGGCCATGACGGTGGAATCCTGTTCGTGTTCTGAAAGTTGTCATCGATGGGCGGGGCCTGGCCTTCCGGGCCGGCGACCGCCCCAACCCTCCCCCGGACCCGGGGGAGGAGGGGTGCATCAGGTCTTACTTACGGGCCGCTTTTTTTGCTGCTTTCTTTGCGGCTTTCTTCGGGGCTGCCTTGCGCACGGCCTTCTTGGCCGCTTTCTTCGGGGCGGCTTTCTTCGCCGCCTTCTTCACGGGCGCCTTGCGGGCGACCTTCTTTGCTGCTTTCTTCACCGACTTCTTGGCGACGGCCTTCTTGGCGGTGGCCTTCCTGGCGACCTTCTTCACGGCCTTCTTGGCAGCCGTCTTCCTGGTGGCTTTCTTCGCTGCCTTCTTCGCCGTCTTCTTGGCGGCCTTCTTGCCGGTCACCTTCTTCTGCAGGCTGGCGGCTTCGGCCTTGGCGGCGGAACTGGCGGCGGCCAGCTTCTTCTTCGCCTTGGCGACGGTCTTCTTC
>Ga0247822_10001553_pt1 | contig 14148 bp, 11 predicted proteins | sample 13C_Cellulose_Da_FD_192423 | JGI IMG/M metagenome (GOLD analysis project Ga0247822, IMG submission 192423) | Soil microbial communities from agricultural site in Penn Yan, New York, United States - 13C_Cellulose_Day30 | ecosystem: Environmental > Terrestrial > Soil > Agricultural land | place...
GCAGAACATCGCGTCGCGAGGTGGCGACCCGTCGCGCATCGTCCTGATGGGACACTCCGCCGGAGCGCACCTGGCGGCGCTTCTCGGGGTCGACCGGCGCTACCTCGATCGCGTTGGATTCGACCGCACGGCGCTTCGTGGTGTCGTGCCGGTCAGCGGTGTGTACGACCTCGAGGCGCATCTCGACACGACGGTCTTCACGAGCGCCGAGCACGTCTCCGAGGCGTTCGGCGATACCGAGGAGGGACTCCGCGAATCCTCGCCGCTGCGCTACGTGCGTGCCGGGCTTCCGCCATTTCTCGTTATTGTCGCGGAGGAGGACCCCGAGGGGCTCCGTCAGCAGGCGCGTGAGTTTTCCGACGCGCTGCGTGACGCCGGGGTCGATGTGTTCCATATCAGCGTCAAGGGGCGCGATCACTTCTCGATCGTTCGCCGCTTCGGTCCCTCGAGCGACACCACTGCCCGAGCGATCGCCGAGTTCGTCCATCACGTCAGCGGCACGACTGGTGAGGGAGCGAACCCGATGGATTGACACGGTACCATTACACCAAGGTGGTGGCCATGAAGGTCTTTCGGAAGATTGGGATCGCCGTTGCCGTGTCCCCCGGCATCGACGCCCTGCTCGCCGAAGCGCATCGCTACGCGAGCGCCCCCGGAGGCGACGTCGAGCTCATTCACGTCGGCGCCCGCACACCGGAGAAGGAACAGGCGATCCGCGACTCATGGGCGCGGACGGGGTCCGCGGTGGAGCCGACGATCGTCTGGCGCACGGGCTCGCCGGCCGACGAGATCCTCGGCGTCATCCGCAGCGACGAGCTCGACCTGATCATCGCCGGCGCCAACGAGCGCGAATCGTTGCTGCGCGGATTCTTCGGATCGGTGGCGCGCGCGCTCGCACGCGATGCCGATGCCTCCGTCCTCCTGATCACCGCCCCACAGAAGCCACCTCGAGCCATTCGACGCATCGCCGTCAATCTCGACTTCGACGACGACGCGCTCGTGCTGCTGCGCCGGAGCCTTCGGCTGGCCGCGCGGCTGGCGTCCTCGGAGATCGACATCGTCCACGTCTCGACGAAGTTTGCCGAGGACATCGCCTATGCCGACGGCGTCGACGCGCGCCAGCTCGAGACGATCGAGGAGAGCGACGTCGAGGGAACGCTGGCGCTGATGCGTGACTACGTCGATGCCGCGGGCATCTCGCTGGTGCCCGTGCGGCCCCAGATGATCACCGGCAATCGCGGCCAGGCGCTCGTCGACTTCGCCCGTCGACAGAACGTCGATCTCATGATCGTCCCGGCGATGCAGCGCGGGCTGATGCTCGAGCGGATCTTTCTGAGCGACCTCGAACGACTCCTCCAGAACATTCCCTGCCATCTGCTTCTGGCGCGACCGCCGGAGGACATGCTCGAGGAGGCCTCGTCGTGAGTCGATTGACGCCACAGGACATCACCCAGCTCCTGCTTGCCCTCGCGCTGATGCTCGGCATGGCGCGTCTGTTCTCGGAGGTCTTCACGCGGCTGCGCCAGCCGGCGATCGTCGGCGAGATCCTCGCGGGCATCGTGCTCGGCCCCAGCCTGCTCGGCGCCATCGCGCCCGAGCTCATGGGCTCGCTGTTTCCGACGACCGGCGCCTCGGCCGTCGCGCTCGATACGATCAACACGCTCGCGGTCGTGCTGCTGCTTCTGGTCGCGGGCATGGAGGTGGACCTGTCGGTGCTGTGGCGACAGGGGCGCGCTGCGCTGATGGTCAGCGTTCTCGGGATGATCATCCCGTTCGGCATCGGCGCGGGCCTCGCGTGGCTCGTGCCGGAGTTCCTCGGCGCGGGCGCCGGGGTCGAGTCGCTCACGTTCGCGCTGTTCTTCGGAATCGCGCTGAGCATCTCGGCGCTGCCGGTGATCGCGAAGATCCTTTTCGACCTGGGGCTCTTCAAGAGCGACATCGGCATGCTGATCATGGCCGCCGCGATGTTCGACGACCTCGTCGGCTGGATGGGCTTCTCGGTCGTGCTCGGCAAGATGAGCGCGGAGTCCGGCTCGGGGCACGAGGGATCGTTCGGCGTCGGCGCGACGATCGTCCTGACGATCCTCATCGCGGCGACGACGCTGACGATCGGTCGCTATCTCGTGCATCGCGTGCTACCGTGGATCCAGGCGCGACTGAGCTGGCCCGGAGGCGTCATCGGCTTCGTGCTGGTGCTCGCGCTCAGCGCGGCGGCGGCGACCGAGGCGATCGGCATCCACGCGATCTTCGGAGGGTTTCTCGCCGGCGTCGCCATCGGCGATTCGGCCCACCTTCGCGAGCAGACGCGCGTGATCCTCCACCAGTTCGTCGCCAATGTCTTCGCGCCGATCTTCTTCGTCTCGATCGGGCTGCGCGTGAACTTCCTCGCGAACTTCGATCTCGTCCTCGTCCTCGTCGTCCTCGCGATCGCCTTCATCGCGAAGCTCGCCGGCTGCTACTCCGGCGCGCGCCTCGGCGGTCTCACGCGCTCCGAGGGCTGGGCGATCGGTTTCGGAATGAACGCGCGCGGGGCGATGGAGATCATCCTCGGTCTGCTCGCGCTGCAGTTCGGCATCATCTCCGACGAACTGTTCGTCGCGCTCGTCGTGCTGGCACTCGTCAGCTCGATCGTCAGCGGACCGATGATGAACCGGTTCGTGCGCCGGCCGAAGTCGTGGGCGCTCGAGGACCTGCTGTCGCTCGAGCGGATCGTCGACCTCGACGGCGCGACCGATGCGGAGTCCGCCGTCGCGCTGCTGGCGCAGGACGTCGCACAGCGCACGGGCATTCCGCTCGCCGTCATCGAGCGCGCCGCGATCGCGCGCGAGCGTCAGATCGGCTCGGGCATCGGCAACGAGATTGCGATCCCCTACGCGAGACTCGAGGCGATCGAGGCTCCGGTGCTTGCGCTCGGGCATTCGAGCGTCGGAATCGACTTCGACTCGCCCGACGGAGCGCTCTCGCATCTGGTCGCGCTCGTGCTCACCGGTGAGCCCGACGACGGGGCGCACGTCCGAATCATGGCACAGATCGGCCGCGGCTTCCGAACGGAGGAGGCGCGGACGATGGTCTACCAGCGACAGCCCGCGAACGTCATTCGCGCGTTCATCAAGATCCAGGCGGCCGCGCACGCGCACGCGTAGGCCAACGCGGGAGTGCGCTCTGGCATACCATTGGCACGAGCGCGAGCCCTGCACCTGCAGTTACTCCGGACCATAACGGGAGCACACACATGGATGGATTGAAGAAAGGCGAGCTCAAGACGCTCGTCGAGCCACGGACGGGTCCGTGCGTCACGCTGTACATGCCCACCCACGACGCCGGCGCGGATATCCAGCAGGATCCCATCCGCTTCAAGAACCTGCTTCGCGAGGCAGAGGAGAGGCTCCGGGCCAAGGGCATGAAGCAGCCCGAGGTCGACGCGTTTCTAGCCGAGGCGCGTCACCTGCTCGACCTCGACCGGGTGTTCTGGCGGAGTCCGAAGGCGAGCTTCGCGATGTTCGTGGCGCCCGGGTTCTTCAAGTACTATCACCTCCCGCTGAAGCTCCAGGAGCACGTGCACGTCGAGGGGCGATTCCACACGAAGCCGTTGATGCGGCTGCTCAGCAGCAACGGCCGGTTCTTCGTGCTCGCGCTCAGCCAGGATCAGATCCGGCTGCTCGAGGGCACGCAGTACACGGTGCGCCAGTGCGAGCTCAAGAGCACGCCCGCGTCGATCACGGAGGCGCTGCAGTACAACGAGCTCGAGCAGCCGCCGCAGATGCGCGTCGCCAACATCAGTCCGGGCAACCAGGGGACGTTCTACGGACAGGGTGGGGGCATCGACCCGAGTGACCTCAAGAAGGACGATCTGCGCGAGTACTTCCGCCTGGTCGACCGTGGTCTGCACGGCATCCTGGCCGAGGACACCGCGCCGATGATCCTCGCCGGCGTCAACTACCTGCTGCCGATGTACCGCGAGGTCAACACCTACCAGCACATGCTCACCGAGGGCATCGTCGGCTCGCCCGAGTTGATCGGCAACGAGGATCTGCACGCTCTCGCCTGGCCGATCGCGCGCGAGTACCTGCTGACCGGCGAGCGCGAGGCGGTCGCCAAGTTCCAGAACCTCACCGGCAGTCCGAAGTCGTCGATCGATCTCGGGGAGATTCTCGCGGCCGCGCATCAGGGACGGATCGAGACGATCTTCGTCGCCAACGGCCGTGAGACCTGGGGACGCTACGACGCCGCGACCGACCAGATCACGCTCGAGTCCGCGCAGTCGGTCGACAACACCGACCTGCTCGATCTCGCCGCGACGCAGACCTTCGTCACGGGCGGACGCGTCTACGTCGTCGATCCCGATGCTGTGCCGGGCGGCGAGCCGGTCGCGGCTGTGTTCCGGTTCTGATGCCCGTCAACGTTCGAGCGATCATGAGGCCTCTGCATGCGCAGAGGCCTCGCTCGTATCAGGGTGCCGGCGCTATCTTCGCCGCGCTCGTTCGATGAGCTCTCTCGTACGGAGTGCGCTCTCGCGACGCGAACCCAACGATCAACCAACGCGACGAATCTCATGAGACGGATCCTTCTCCCGCTGCTCACCGGTCTGACACTGCTTGCTGCCTGTGGCGGTGACACGCCTTCGGACGAGGCTGGCGCGGCTGCTGCGCCGCGCGACTCGGCCCCGGCCGCACCCGACGCGAAGCCGACGGCGACCGACTTCGAGCCGATCGATCCGAAGATGGGAGGACTGTCGCTTGCCGCGGAGGGTCCGCATCCGGGCGAGTGGACGTTCAAGGACGTCAACGGATCGGTGCAGGAGATCGCCGGAGGTGGCACGACCCAGACGATGCTTCAGCTCGAGGCGCACAGCGAGCCCGTGCACTTCAAAATGCGCCTGACCACCGCCGACGGCGCGTTACGCCCGGGCCGTTACGGCATCGGCGACGCCGAGCGCAGGCTCGACGCGACCTACGAGAACGCGGGCGTCTACTACACCGCCTCGGGAGCCAAGGCGAAGGGCACCGTCGAGCTGACGTCGATCTCCGACGATCGCGCTGCCGGCCGCTTCGATCTCACGCTGGAGACGCTCAGCGAAACGCCCGCGAGCTCGAAGGTCGGCGGCACGTTCGACATGATCGTGCAACGGTAGTCGAGAGGCGGTGGCGGTGTCGGTCAGAATCCGATGCCGACGGTCACGGGTCCCGGCCACAGCCGCAGTGACGGGGCCGGAAGATGGTAGTGCCGGATCGCGTGGCGCAGCAGGTTCCATCCCCACCAGTCGCCCGGAAGCTCGTCGAGGTTCCAGTCGAGGGCGAGATACAGCTCGTGCGTGCCGCCACCGGCCCCGTCGAGGTCGCGCACGCGGTGGCCGAGCGCGAGGTCGACGAACGAGGGATAGCCCTGTCGCCACGACGCTGGCAACACCTGCGTGACGTGCAGTGTGAGCCAGTGGTACGTGCTCTCGTAGTCGTCGATGATCGCGCGGTTGCCGCCGGAGCGGAATTCCTCCGTGGGGAAGAAGCTCATCTTGAGCTCGACGACGCGGAGCTCCGGCAGATACCGCTGCGCGACCGGAAGTCCCGCCCCCAGAGCGTCGGCGGCGAAGTCACCCCAGCTGAATCCCCACTGCTTCGAGAAGCCGTCGCGGACTTCGACGTAGGTCTGATAGCCGAGCGCGAGCGATGCCGCGGTCCAGATCGCCGTGCTCGAATCGAGACCGGACCAGCGCAGCAGGTGATCGTAGGAGTGGGCGGCGATGTAGGGGAACCAGGCGTGGCCGAGCTTGTCGGCGCCGAGCGAATAGCGCCAGTCGCGATCCCACTCGAAGTGAAACGCCGAGCGCTCACCCTTCCACCACAGGTCGTTCTGAATCGCGTGTCCGTAGACGAAGGCTCCGACGGTGACGCCACCTACGAGCGAGAGTCGCGCGGCGTCGACGCCGCGCGTGCTGTCGCGCGTCTCCTGCGCCGCGAGCGACGTCGCGACGAGCAGCAGCAGGGCGAGCGTCGAACGGTGTATGCGCACGGACGTCGTGGTCGGTCAGTGTGCCGGCGCGCGATCGCGATGACTCAGGGCCAGGACGATCGAGAACGCGTCGTCGAGCCGTCGGTAGGAATCCTCCGAGCCGTCGGCGAAGTCGTCGTCCCAACGGAGCTCGATCACCCCGCGATCGTACAGCAGCTCGTCGGGATCGAGCGCGAGCAGCCGCTCGCGGAGGGAGGCGGAGAGAATGGTATCGACGATCGCGGGCTGGTCGCACCACGTCTTGAAGTGCGCGTCGAAGACGGGATCGCCGAGCTGCACGCGGTTGCGCGCGATCTGCTCGTCGAGCGCGAACCACGAGCGTCCGACCTGCACGACGATCGGCTGGGGATGCCGCGCGATCGTGCTCATCATGAGCGCTGGCGGCAGCGACCATTCGATCTGGTCGTAGGTCGCGCTGACGAGGATGTCGAGATCGTCGACGACGCCCTCGATGCGCAGCAGCTCGCCGTCGAAGCGCAGCCGGCGCGAGGCGGCCCATTGCGACAGGACGTCGTGGCAGCGATCGGTCCGCAGCCGTCCGTGACTGCCGTAGCGCCGCACGTACAGCGAGGCCGCGTAGCCGATGATCGCAACGATCATCACCGCACCGACGATCGCGAGCGATTCGCCGAGCGCGATCAACAGCAGGCCTGTCGGTGCGAGTGAGAGCATGCGGGCGTTCAAGGGTTATGCGGATCGTGCGCCGTCGCACGGCCGCTCTACAAATACGTCCGGTGCGCCGAATCCTCCAAGCGGAATAAACGCGAGCGCGCCCGCTCCGGATGGCCGGGGCGGGCGCGCCGTGTTCGTCTGTTTGAGCAGGAATGAGCCGGACTCAGTTGCGCTCGAACGGATCGGACTCCTCTGCCGAGGCGACCGAGCCGAACTGGTAGCGCCGGGCGCCGATCAGGTGCGAGGCGTAGTAATCGGAATCGAGCGAGGAGACGGTCACGCCGTTGCGGCTCGACGCGTGCACGAACATGCCGTTGCCAAGGTACATCCCGACGTGCGACACGTAGACGGCCGGCCGGGTGTTGAAGAAGACGAGGTCGCCGAACTGCAGGTGCTCGCGCTCGACCGGCGAGCCGACCTGGTACTGCATCGCCGCGGTGCGGGGCAGCTTGAAGTCGAGCGCGCGGTAGACCGTTCCGGTGAACGCCGAGCAGTCGATGCCCGAGCGCGTCATGCCGCCGAAGAGGTAGCGCGTGCCGAGCCAGCTCATCACCGACTCCATCACGACCTGCTTGTCGATGCCATTGGCGGTGACGTTCGGCTCGTTGTTCAGCGCAGCCATGTAGCTGGTGAACTCCTTGTAGAACGTGTTGATCTCGTCGGGGAAGTCGCGGAGCTCCTCCTCGTCGTCGGCGGTCAGGCGATCGGGATCCTCGGTCTCGTCGAGCTCGGAGTCGTGATAGGAACCAGGCGCGGAGGAGGCGCTGGTGCCGGTCACCACGTCGAGCGAGAGCGCGGGAGTGTCATCGGTGACCATGGGGGCGACGCCCACGAGGGCGGCGAGATCGGGAAGCTTCGCCGAGAGCAGCTCGATCGAGACGCGGCGCGTCACGTCGGGGTTGCCACGGACGGTGTAGCGACGCGACGAGGCGCGGCGCGAGGAACGGCGGGCCGAAGCGGACGCCTTCGACTTCGACTTCGAAGCACGCGAGACGGCTGCCTTGGACGAGGAGCCGCGACGGGACTTTGCGGAGACCGACGCCATCTCGCCGGCGGGCACCAGCAGAGAGAGCACGAAGACGAGGATGGACCAGCGGAGTAGAACGGATCGGATCGAACGGTTCACGAAACCTCCAGGCACAAAAGGGGGGTTAGAGGGACACCTTCCGGACGCGCGTCAGATCGAGGCGGTCGAGCGGGTCGACCGCGTAGCCTGAGATCCAGGGCTGAGTCAGGCGCTGTATGACGCTGTAGTACAGGATCACCCACGGGGACTGATCGAGGATGATCCGCTCGGCCTCGTTGTAGAGCGCCGAGCGCTGCTCGATCGTCATCGACGGACCGAGCGCCGCGCGGTAGAGTGAATCGAACCGCGCGTTGCGAAAGCCCGTCGTGTTGTTGCCGGCGGGCGGGGCATACTCACTGTAAAAGAGCGAGAGAAAGTTCTCCGCGTCGGGATAGTCGGCCATCCAGTTGGCGCGGAAGAACGGAAGCTTTCCGGCGAGGTACATCTCGCGGTGCTGCGGCGAGTTCACCTGGCGCAGCTCGAGCGTGATGCCGACGGTCGCGAGCTGGTCCTGCAGCGCCTCGGCAACCGAGGCCGAGCGCTCGCTGTGACCCATCTGCAGCACGAGGGGCGGCAGACCCTTGCCTCCGGGATAGCCCGCGGAATCGAGCAGGCGACGGGCGAGCTCGCGATCGAAGCGGAAGCCGGCGACGTTGCTGAAGCCCGGCGTACCCGGCGGGATCGGTCCGTTGACGCCGACCGCGGCACGGCCCTTCAGGACGTAGCGGACGATCGCGTCGCGATCGATCGCGTAGTTGATCGCCCTGCGCAGGTGCCGGTTGCCGGCCAGCGGCGAGCCCTTGGCGCCCGGACGCGTCGAGTCGAGAAGGAAGCCGTAGTACTCGACCGACATCGCCGGCGTCGCGTGTAGGTGATGTCCCTCGAGCGTCGGCGCAAGCGACTTCGCGTCGGCGGCGAACACCTCGTCGGTGAACGCGGGGTCGATCGTTCCGACGGCGTCGAGACGACCCTCCTTGTACTCGAGGTACTCGGTCTTGACGTCCTTGACGAACGACACGACGACCGAGTCGAGGTAGGGAAGCCGCGCGCCGCCGGCGTCGCGCTCGTAGTACCGCTCGTTGCGCACCAGGACGATGCGCTGGTCGGGCGACCATTCGGCCAGACGAAACGCGCCCGCACCGACCGGATTGCGAAAGAACTCATCGCCGTACTTCTCGACCGCCTCGCGCGGAACGATGTAGCAGTACGGCATCGACAGGATCGAAAGGAACGGAGGGAACGGCTTCTCCAGCTCGATCACGAACGTCGTGTCGTCGACGACCTGGAAACCCGGCACGTGTCCGGCGCCGGCAACCGAGTCCGTTCGGCGCGCCTCGAAGTGCTCGGCAGCGCCCCTGACCTTTCCGCTGAAGACCCAGACGCCGCTCGAGCTCGTCGCCGGATCGAGGATCCGCTCGAAGCTGTAGCGCACGTCCTCGGCCGTGACCGCGCGCCCCTTGCCGCCGGAGAAGCTGGCATCGTCGGCGAAGAAGACATCACCGCGCAGGTTGAACGTCCATCGCAGTCCGTCGGGACTCACCGTCCAGCTCTTCGCGATCTGCGGGATCGGTCGCAGGGCCGAATCCAGGCCGACGAGTCCGATGAAGATCTGGCCGCCGATCTGCCACGGAGACCGGGCGCCGATGCGTGCCGGGTCGAGCGTGTTGAGTCCGTCCGGGTCGTTGTAGTAGAACGTGCTCGACGACGAGGCGACCTCGCCGGCGCCGCCGCCACCGCATGCGGCGAGCGACGACACGAGAGCGATGCCAATGAGCAGAAGGTGCCGGTTCAGGTTCACGCGTCGAGTCCCTTAGCGGCTTGCCGTCGCGGTCGCGCCGGCGTTGTCGAAGTCGAGCCACACGGCGCGGAAGTCACGGCGGTCCATCGCGTTGGAGCTGTAGCCCTTGACGTGCGGCTGCACGAGGCGATAGTCCATGTCGTGGAACAGCAGCAGCAGCGGCGCGTCGTCGGTCGCGACCTGCTCGGCCTGCGCGTACAGCGCGTTGCGCTCGGCGTCATCGACGACGCGCAGGGCGCGGGCGAAGAGCGTGTCGAACGCGGGGTTGCGGTAGCGCGTCGAATTGATCGGCGAGGCGCCGCTCGGCGGCACGTTGGCGCCGTACATCAGGTTGAGAAAGCTCTCGGCGTCGGGATAGTCGGCGATCCATCCGAGGCGGTAGAAGGCGGCCTGGCCGTTGTCGATGCGGTCGAGGTGGATGCCCCACTCGAGCGACTGCAGTCCGACGTTGATGCCGAGGTTCTTCGAGAGCATGTTCTGCACCGCCTCGGCGACGAGCTGGTTGCGGCCGCCGCCGGCGTTGAGCTGAAGGTCGACCTTCGGGAATCCCTTGCCGTTCGGGAAGCCAGCCTCGGCCAGCAGCGCCCGCGCCTTCGCGAGGTCGAACGTGTAGCCGCGGACCTGCGTGTGCGGATAGCCCGGCATCGACGGCGGCACCAGTCCGTGCGTCGCCGCGCCGTTGGCCTGTCCCTGCAGCACGTAGCGGATGAGTTGCTCGCGGTCGACCGCGTAGTTGAAGGCCTGACGCACGCGCTTGTCCTGGAACACCGGGTGCGTCGTGAGCATGCCGTAGAACTGCGTCGAGAGCGCGGGGATCCTGTGCAGCGAGAACTGCGCGAACTCCGGCGTCAGCCCGCCCTGCTCGGTGACGACACTGCGATACGACGCGCTCGGAATCCGATAGGCCTCCTCGAGCCGTCCCTCGCGGAACTCGTTGAGCTGGCTCTCCTCCTGCTTGATGAACGACAGCACGAAGCGATCGAGGAACGGCAGTTGGTTGCCGTGCTCGTCGCGGCCCCAGTAGTTCGGATTGCGCTCGAGCACGAGCTCCACGTTCTGCTCCCAGCTCTTGAGCTGGAACGGACCGGTGCCGACGGGATGGCGGAAGAAATCGGCGCCGTACTTCTCGACGGCCTCGCGCGGGTAGACGTAGCAGTAGCCGAGCGCCGGATAGAACTTGAAGGCGCCGAAGGGCACGTTCAGGTCGATGGCGAACGTGTACGGATCGACGACACGGAAGCCGCTGACGCCACCGGCGGGAACCTGAACCTTGCCGGTCGAGTCGGAGGTGGCCGCGTAGAACTCCTCGGCGCCCTTGACCTTGCCGACGAAGTAGGTGTTGCCGAGCGTCCCGGTGCGGGCGTCGAGGATGCGGTCGAAGCAGTACTTGACATCCTGCGCGGTCATCTCGCGACCCTTGCCGCCGGGGAAGACCTCGGAGTCATGGAAACGGACGCCGCGGCGAAGGTGGTAGGTGTACGTCAGTCCGTCCGGGCTGACCTCCCAGCGCTCGGCAAGCTCCGGCTGCAGCGTGAGGCTGGAGTCGAAGTCGACGAGCATGTCGTAGATCTGATGGACGACGTGGTGCGACGGCGCGTCGTTGAGCCGGACCGGATCGAGGGTGCGCAGATCCTGCACCTCGTTCATGCGGTAGGTGCCACCGTAGAAGCGCCCGCCCTTTGCGGGTCGCAGATCGACGGCGGTGTCGGACGTACAGGAGGGGAGGCCTGCGAGGATCAGTGTCAGAAACAGACCGATCGCCGGCAGGGTGTATGCCTTCACAGGGAGCACGTATTCGAAGCTTGTGTGAGCGTGCGGCTATTGTCGATGCGCTGACCGGACGCTGAGGAGGCGTGCGGTGTCGTCAGCTGCGGAGCCGCTTCGGGAGAACTGTGGGCCTCTCGAGGCGGTGCAAAGATGACCCTGGGGGGTCGGGCAGACAACTAAATTTTCTGTTAACGAAACCCGTTCGAGCCCAGATCCGGTGCGCTCTGCAGGCCGTCGGAGAAACCCCGGCGCGTTATCTTCGCACCGTGAGTATTCCAGTGAAGCGACCGCAGAGCGAATTCCTTCCGAGAGCCGGGGCCGGTTGCCTGGTAATGCTCGGCCTGTTCATGATCGGCAGCGCGATGCTCGCGGTCTCGACGACGCCGGCCGACGCGCTCGTCGGTCTGGTCGTGATGATGGTGATTGGCGCCGGATTCGCAGCCGCCGGCGGTTTCTGGTGGCGATTCGTCGCCGGCGCCGACGCCCGGCGGCGACTCGAGTATCAGGACAAGACTGTTCTCGGCGTCGCCGCCCGGCACAACGGAGTCGTGACGATCGCCCGGGTCGCGGTCGAGACCGACATGTCGCCGGAGGAGGCTCGCGAGGCGATCGAGCGTCTCTGCATCAGGGGCCTGGCGCAGCCCGAGGTCCTCGACGACGGTGCAATCGAGTATCGCTTCGGCGGTCTGCTCGGCCGCTGACCGTTTTTCCAGCACAATCAGTGATCAGTTCAAGCATCGCATGAGCTCAATCGACGCCTCGTCAGCGCGTTCGGCGCGGCCACAGCGCCCGATCTTCCAGCGTTTCGTCGCCTGGTCGCTCGCCTCGGTGGGTGCGCTCTTCGCGCTGCTGAGCCTGACCGTGCCCTCCGACCCGACGGCGGAGAACCAGGGTGGGGAGACGGTGATCCTGGTCTTCGGCCTGATGATGCTTGCCGGCGGGGTGCTGTGGCTCTCGAGTCTGCGGCGTCGGGAACAGGCGCGGCGGGCGGAATACGACGAGCGTGCGGTACTGGCGGTCGCGGCCCGTCACGGTGGACGCGCGACGGTCGCGCAGATCACGCTGGAGACCGATCTGTCGAGCGAGCGGGCGGAGCAGGTGATCGACCGTCTGTGCGGCCGGAACATCGCCCAGCCCGACATTCTCGACGACGGCACGGTGGTCTACCAGTTCGGGCTACTCGCAGGGTGAGCGCGCGCCCGACGACCCGCCGCGCGCTTCTCCTCGTAAGTGCCGTTATTGCATTCCAGTTCCTTTCGCAAAGCGTCACCGCCCAGCTTTCTCGATTCCCCACCGGCGCCGGCCGCTCCGATGTGGGCTGGAGCGAACTCGGCACCGAGCACTTCGTCGTGATCTACCACGACGGCCTCGACAGCGTCGCGCGAGAAGCCGCGGCCGTCGCCGAGGCGATCTATCCGATCGTCACGTCGAACCTCGGCACCGACATCGAGGGTCGCACACCGCTCTTCCTCTCCAACCTCGACGATGTCCCCAACGCGTTCGCGTTCGGCGATCGCTACATGTTCGTGTGGATGCGCGGCATCGTCGACGATGCGGCGCCTGCCGGCATCCGCGCCTCCGGCCGCGCCAAGTGGTTGCGCGGCGTCATCACCCACGAGTTCACGCACGTCGTCATCGCGCGAGCGACCGCGACCTGGAGCGATGCGCTCGTCCCCTCGGCGGACGTGCCGCGCTGGTTCAACGAGGGCGTGGCCCGCGCGATGGAGCCCGATCCGTGGACGAGCGATCTGGACATGGCGCTGCGGCTCGCCGCGGTCAACGGACGGCTCGGATTCGATCTGCTGGAGCCCGGGATTCTCGACGGCACGCTGCTGTATGAGACCGGGCACTCGCTCGTGCGCTACATGCTCTGGCGCTTCGGCGATTCGGTGATCGCGCGCATCCTCGATCGGGGAAAGGGATTCTTCGGCTACGATTTCGACGCCGCAGTGGCCTCGGCCACCGGCGTCGCGCTCGGTGAGATTCGTGCCGACTGGCAGCGCGCGATCACCGCGATGTACGCCGCGGAGTACGCGGGCCGCGAGGAGGCGGAGGACGTCGCGACGGCGGCGACCACGAGCTTCGAGGTCGTCCTCGGCGCGCGCTTCTCGCCCGATCGTCGCCGGCTCGCCGTGCTGGGCTCGCTCGGACGGGGACGTCCGACGCGCCTGCACCTGCTCGACGTCGGCGACTCGATGCGCACGAAGGGCGCGCCCGAGCTGCTGCTCGACGAGCCCGCGGTCGACGCGGAATTCTCGTGGAGCCCGGACGGCCGCCGGATCGTCATCGGCAAGTACCGCTACGGCTCGCATCGCGCGCTCGTGCACGACCTGTTCGTCGTCGAGGTCCCATCCGGCACGCTGCGACGGCTGACCTCCGACGCCTCCGTGCGCGATCCCGCGTGGTCGCCCGACGGCGCCACGATCGTCGCGATCGAGAAGCGCATCGGCGTCGACAACCTCGTGCTCGTCGATCCAGCGTCCGGTGCGCGCCGGGACCTCACGCGCCTGCGCGGCGACGTGCAATTGTCGACGCCCGCATGGTCGGCCGACGGGCGGACGATCGCGGTCGGACTCTTCGACGTGAGCGGAGCGCGCTCGATCGCGCTGGTCAACGGCGCGACCGGCGATCTCCGCGTGCTCACGCGCGACTCCGCCATCAGTCGATACCCCGTCTTCAGTCCGGACGGTCGACGGGTCGCCTTCACGTCGCACGCCGACGGCATCCCGAACCTCCACGTCGTCGATATCGACGGCACGAATCGCCGCGTCGTGACGGCCGTCGGCGGCGGGCTCTGGAGCGTGCAGTGGGTTCCCGGGAGCGACTCTATTCTCGCGCT
>Ga0247822_10001554_pt1 | contig 14142 bp, 9 predicted proteins | sample 13C_Cellulose_Da_FD_192423 | JGI IMG/M metagenome (GOLD analysis project Ga0247822, IMG submission 192423) | Soil microbial communities from agricultural site in Penn Yan, New York, United States - 13C_Cellulose_Day30 | ecosystem: Environmental > Terrestrial > Soil > Agricultural land | place...
ATCGTCGGCGCGGTCGGCGCGCACGATGTAGCGCGGCAACGGGATGCGCCCGTGCGCATCGAGGAAGGCGAGCGTGTCCGCCGGCGCGGCGACCGCGAGCGAGCCATCCGCGGCGCGCTCGGTGAGAACCTCGATCGCGGGGCCGCCGTCGACCCGGATCGCCTGCCCCGGGCGCAGCGGACGCCGCGCCTTGGCGAGGCAGCGCCACGCCCGCTTCCCCTCGGGCGCCGGCGTCGCCGGCTCGGGCTCGAGGAACAACAGCTCGACCGCGCCGCCGGAGTCCTTGTGGCCCAGGATGCGCGCGGGGATCACGCGCGTGTCGTTCGCGATCACGACCGCATCCGCCGGCAACAGGTCGGCGATCTCGGCGAATCGATGATCGGACGCCCCGCCGGCATGGACGCGCAGCAGGCGCGAGCCATCGCGCGTCGCCGCGGGCTCCTGTGCGATCAGCTCTTGCGGCAGCTCGAACACGTAGTCGGAAGGCGCGAACACCGGGCCGCACGCTAGCACGCGCAAAACTGCGTTCCAGTGCCGGTGCGTGCGCGCTCCGGGAGGTCGCGTTATCTGATGGCGGCGTGCAGCGCTTGTTGCTCCCCACGGCGATCCCGCTCGGCGCGCTGATCGCGTCGCTGGTGCGCTGGTGGGTGCAGGGCTCGCGCAACGTCTACACCGCGCTCGACAAGCGGTTCTACGTGCCGGATCCCGACCTCGGCTGGAGGATCGCCCCCGAGCACCCGATCTGGCTGGGGCTCGAGGTGTGCGCCATCATCGCGGCGATCGCGATCGGCCTCGCGATCGGTGCGTTCGTGATCCGCTGGCTCGAACGGCGGTTCGCACGCCCGATGACCGCGCTTCGGATCGCCTCGTGGATCGTCGCCGCCGCGACGCCGGTCGTGCCGATCGCCGCGTTCGCGAGTGGCGGCGCGCCGGCGGGCGCACGCGACATGCTGCCGCCCGCCGCGGCCGTCGCCCTCGAGGACGGCATCTCCGGCAGCCTCGATCTGCCGGCCGGCCGCTACGACGTGGTGACCCACGCGGGCACGTCGGTGTCGGCGCAGATCTCCGCCGGCGGCGAGGCATTCGATGCTCGCTTCGGCGACGTGCGCGGCACGCTACGCGTCGATCCGCGCAGCCTCGCCGGCGCCCTCGCGGCCGAGGTGAGCGTCGCCACCGCGTCCGTCGATACCGGCATCGGCGAGCGCTCGAAGCACGCACGCGAGAGCTACCTCCTCGCCGACAAGCATCCGCGCATCACGTTCACGCTCGCGCAGCTCGTCGCCGCGCGCCAGGAGACCTCCGATCGCCTGGTGTTCCGCGCGCGCGGCACGGTCGACCTGATCGGCAAGCGCCACGACGTCGAGGTCACCGGCACGCTCGGCAAGCCCGACGAGGCCGCGCGCGCCCGCCTCGGCCTCGAGGGCGACGTGATGATCGTCGTCGCGTCGTTCGCACTCTCGATCCGCGACACCGCACTGGCGCCCGATGCCGGTGACTTCGACGGTGATCGTCTTCCACTCTCCGTCTCGCTGGTGGTGCGCCACACCGGCGATGACCTCGTCCCGGCGCTTGGAGTTGACCGATGAAGTTGTTCACGTCCGTTGTCCTCGCCTCGTTCCTCGCCCTCGCGCCCGCCTGCAAGAAGGCGGCGGAGCAAGCGCCCGCGCAGGGCTCGTCCGCGGCGGCTGGCTCTGCTGCGCCGGCTGGCTCTGCTGCGCCGGCTGGTTCCGCGGCCGCCACCGAGCCCGCGAAGCCGGCCCCCTCCGACGGTGCGGACTTCCTTGCCCTCTACACGCCGCACACGCCGGCCAAGCCCGCCGATCCGGTCGAGGTGCGGTTCGAGAAGATCACCGTCACCAAGGCGGCGTTCGATCCGAAGAACCTCGAGGGCGGCACGGCGACGATCGAGATCGATCTGACGAGCATGGCGACCGACTCGCCGAAGCGCCTCGCGCACATCAAGAGCCCGGCGTACTTCGACGTCGCGAAGTTCGCGACCGCGACGATCGACGTGTCGAACGTCAAGAAGAACACCGACAGCACGTACACCGCCGACGCGAAGGTGAGCCTGCACGGCGTCGAGAAGACCTACCCGGTGACGTTCGAGGTCCTCGAGACCAAGGACGACTCGATCAAGGTCCGCGGCGAACAGGTCGTCGAGCGCCTCGACTTCAAGGTCGGCAAGGAGCCGGGCGCCGAGGAGCAGGTCGGCACGTCCACGACCGTGCGCCTGCAGCTCACGCTCAAGCCGACGTCCTGATCGCGTCGTAGCCGCGGCCGACGAACTGCAGCAAGCAGAACCCGTTGCCGAACGGATCCGCGAGCAGCGCGAGCCGCCCGTACGCGTGGTCCGCCACGGGGGCCTCCACCGTCGCGCCGGCGGCGACCGCCCGCGCCAGCGCCGCCTCGATGTCGTCGACGACGAAGTCGAGGTGGACCGGGGTCCAGTGGCGTGCATACGTGCGCTGCGTGGACGCACCGGGTGCGGGCGACGAGCCCTCGGCCTTGACCAGCAAGTAGATCGGGGCGGCGGCGCCGAGCAACTCGGCAAAATCAGCGCCCATCCGGCGGCCAACGCTGAGCCCCAGCGCGCGCGTATAGAACGCGAGGCCGCGCGCGAGGTCGGGGACGTCGATGTTGACGAGGATCGACATGGCGCACGGTAGCACCACGTCGCAATCCGCACCGGCAGCGTGTGTCTCGAGGCGATGCGACGCGCTACCTTCCCTGCGATGCGCACCCTGGCGGGCGTCGGATTGATCCTGATCGCGAGCACGGCGACGGCGGCGCCGATCGCCACCGCGTCTCTCGACGTCGACCTCGACGGCACCGCCGACGCGATCGAGGTGTCCGCGGCGGGCACGGTCAGGATCGGCGGCGCATGGCGTGGCACGGCCGACCTCAAGTTGACGCCCGTGAAGGCGCGCGTGCTCGTCGGCGGCAAGCCCGAGCGCCGGCTGCTCGTCGTCGACGCGACCACCGCGAAGTCGCGCGAGGCGGTGATCCTCGGGCGCGAGGGCGGGACGTGGCGCGAGCTCGCGCGCACGCCGCTCGGCGGCGTCGGCCTCGACCAGGACTACGCGACCGAGATCGACGCGACGGCCGACGGCGTCTACCGGTATCAAGTGCGAGCGCGGGCCCGGCGCTGCGACGGTAAGCCGACATATCTCTTCGCGGAGGGCTTCGATGCCGCGAGCAAGAAGTTCCGGCGCCTGACGAAGCTGCCATCGCTCGTCGACGACAAGCTCCCGCTGGCGACGGTCAAGCTCGACACCGCCGCCGCGCCACCGGTGATCTTCGCCGCCCGGCTCGCATCGCATCAACCCGGTGCCGGCGATGCGGGGGGGCTCGCGATCCCGAGCGAGCTCGACGATGGCAAGCCGCAGACCGGCTGGCGTGAGGACTTCGCGGCGAGCGCGGGCGAGGGCCAGTTCTTCACGTTCGAGGCGCGCATGCCCGGCGCGGGCGCGAAGCAGCTGCGCATCGTGCCCGGCAACCCGACGACCGCGGCCGCACTCAAGGCGTCGAATCGGCCGCACACGCTCGCGATCGTGGGCGAACGCGGGGCATATCGCGTCGAGCTCCCCGACGTCACGAAGGATCCTCTCGGCAGCGCGTACCTCGTCGAGCTGCCGCAGCCCCTCGGGGACTGCGTGACCGTGGTGCTCGAGGACACCTACGGGCCGGCCAAGGGCGCAACCGCGATCGCGGAGCTCTCGGTGTACGCCGACGGCGAGCGCGCGGGCGGTGGCGAGGCGATGCTCGCGCGCATCGTCGCCGAGGGGAAGGACGGCGTGGTCAATGCGAGCGCCGCGCTCGCGCGCAGTGGGCGCGCCGGGGCGAACGCGCTCGAGGCGGAGCTCACGCGCACGACCGACGCCTCCACGCGCAGGCGTCTGATCGCCGCGCTCGTGAAGATCGACGACACCACCGTGGCACCCTCGCTCGTGCGCGCGGCGACCGAACGCTGGGTCGATGGGGCGGCGCTCGTCGACGTGATCGAGGGGCTCGCGCGGCTCGGACTCGCCGAGGAGCTCGCCGAGCTCGCCGCGGACCGCAAGCTCGAGATCGCGGCGCGGCTCGCCGCCGTGCGCGGCTTGCCACTCGACGACAAGGGGCTGCCGCGCTTGCTCACCCTCGCGGGCGCCGGGCCTGCGGACGTGCGGCGCGCCGTGATCGAGCGGCTCACGCTGGCGCCGAACGTGGAGACGCTGATCGACGCCGCACGGGGTGCGAACGACGCGGGAGCCGCCGGCGACGTGTGGCGCGCGGTCACGCGGCGCGCGCGCACGCAGGCCGCGGATCGCCCGGCCGCGCTCGCCGCGATGACCGCGGCGCTCGCCGGCGAGCGCGACTATGACCGGCGCTATCGCCTCGTCGACGGGATGGCCACGCTCGGTGATGCCGCAGCGCTGCGCCAGCTCGAGACCACGCTGCGCGGGCTGCCCGCAGGCGCGACCCGGTCGGCGCTGCTGCAGGTCGCCGTCGCGGGGGTCGCGAGCGCGCCGCGCCCCGCCGCCCTCCCCTTCATGCTCGCGCTCGCCGCGGATCCGGATCCCGGGGTTCGCCTCGCGGTGCTCGGCGCGCTCGCGGACAGCGAGTCCGACGGCGACTCGCCGTGGCACACCGACGACGGTCCGGATGGCATCGACCGCGTCTTGATCTCGGCGCTGTCGACGGACCGCTGGCCCGAGGTCCGCCGCCGTGCCGCGAACGCGCTCGGCACGCGCTGTCGCCGGCTCGGCCCTGCAGGCGCGCTGACCGACAGCGTGCGTAAAGATCGAGATCTCGACGTACGCGGCGACGCGTTGATCGCCCTCGTGCAGTGCCGCGCACCCGGTGTCGCCGAGCTGCTCCCCGCGATCTGGGACGACAGCAAGGCCCCGACGCCGCTGCGCGCGCAGGCCGTCGGGCTCGCGGTCGCGCTCGGCGATCCCAAGCTCGGGCCGGTGATCCTTCGCAAGTTCCGCTCGTGGCGCGGCGGCGCGATCGAGAGCGAAGCCGCGCTCGCGCTCGCGCAGGCCGCGCCCACTGCGATCGCCGGCCTCGCCCCCCCCGGCGCTGCCGATGCCTTGATCGACGCGCTCGATGACTCCGCGTTCCCCGAGATCGTGCGCGCTGCGGCGTTCGCGCTCGGGACGATGGGGCCCGCGTGCCCGGCCGCCGCGAAGCGCAAGCTCACCCAGCTCGCGCGCAGTGACGATCAGACTGCGCAAGCCGCGAGATCCGCGGCCGCGAGCTGTCGCGGGCGCTAGCGCGCACCACGGCGGCATACGCGTTGCTCGCCTACGCGAGCATGCCGATCCTACGTTACCTCGTGTTGCTGCTCGCACTGTGCGCCGCCACCGCGTGCTCCTCCGATGACACGATCCTGGTCGAGCCCGGGGCGTCGCTGCTGGTGGTGAACGACTCCGACTTCACGATCATCGACGTCCGGCTCACGCCCGTCGACAACCCGTCGTTCGGCGCGAACCTCCTGCGCGGTGATGTGCTGTTCCCGGGCGAGGAGCTGTTGCTCGGCGTCCCGTGTGACTTCTACGACGCGCTCGTCGTCGACGAGGACGGCATCGAGTGCCGGCTGTTCGACCTCGACCTGTGCTTCAACGACGCGACCTGGGTGATCCGCAACAACACCTGCTCGGTGTTCGGCGCCGCCGCGCCTTAGGACTTGCGGCCGTAGACCTTGGCGACGAACTGCTCCGAGCGCGCGAGCATCACGTCCTCGAGCTTGTCGCCCTGGACCTTGACGTCGATCACCGCGGGGCGGCGCTTGGCCACCGCTTGATCGACGGCGGCCGCGAGCTCCGCGAGCGTGCGCACGGTGTAGCCGTCGCAGCCAAAGCTCTGGCCGATCTTGGCGGCGTCGATCTCCTGGATCGCGCAGCCGTAGCTCGAGCCGATGAACTTCTCCATGTACGCGCCGACCTGCCAGTAGCCGGCGTTGTTGAGCACGATGACGATGACCGGGATGTTGTACTCGGCCATGATCTGCAGCTCGCCCGCGTACACGAGGAAGCCGCCGTCACCGATCACGGAGACCACGACCTCGTTCGGCCGCGCGATCTGGACGCCCATCGACACCGGCAGTCCCGAGCCCATCGCCGCGAAGCCGTAGAAGCAGTAGAAGCCGTCCGGTGCGTAGACCGGGAAGAACCGCTTCAAGAAGTGCAGGTTCATGCCGCTATCGCCGACGACGAGCGTCTCCCGCGGCAGCCGCTCGCGCAGCGCGCTCAGCACCGATGCCGACCCCATCTCGTGCGGCGGCTCGATGGCGAGGGGCTCGCGATACGTGCGGTGCTTGCGCCGATTCTCGGCGACCCAGTCCGTCGCCGGGCGATCGATCTGGTGCGTGCGCAAGGCGGCGCGGAGGGCGCGCACCGTCGCCGGGATGTCGCCGATGACGCCGAGCCGCAGCGGGAAGTTGCGCCCGACCTCGGCCGCGTTGTCGTCGATCTGGATGAGGTTGGAGAACAGGCCCGCGGTGTGGTTGACCGTGGTCTTCGAGTCGAGCCGCGCGCCGAGGGTGACGACGAGGTCCGCGCTCTCGAGGTACGCGTGCGTCCCCTCGTGCCCCGAGTGACCGAGGACGCCGAGGCACAGGGGGTGGTCCTCGGGGATCACGCCCTTCGCGAAGTCGGTGACCGCGAACGGCAGGCCGGCCTCCTCGCACATCGCGCGCAGCTCGTCGGACAGGCCGCGGTGCGACGCGCGGTTGCCGATGATGATCGCGGGGCGCGCGGCGCCGGCGATCAGCTTCGCGGCCTCCTCCACGCCCTCGACGTCGACGCGGCGCGGCTCGTTGCGATAGCGCGCGGGCGGCAGGAACTCGAACGAGCCCTCCTCGCCGAGGATGTTCGCGGGGAACTCGATCGCGACCGGGCCTCGCTCGCCGTGTGCGATCGCGAGCGCGCGTCGCAGCGTGCGCACCGCACTCACGGTGCTCGGGCAGCGGAACGTCTCGCGCACCATCGGCGCGAACGCCGCAAGTTGATCGAAGCCGAAGTTGGAGCCGGTGGCTTCCTGGTGCACGTCGGCCGCGTAGCCGCCCTGCGGTGCCTGCGCGGCGATCGCGAGCATCGGGGTCGAGTCACAGTACGCCGAGGCGATGCCGGTGAGCAGATTGATCGCACCGGGGCCCTGACCGAACACGACGCCGATGCGTCCGCTCGCTTGCGCGTAGGCGGCTGCCATGAACGCGGCGGCGCCTTCGTGCCGGCTGGGGATCGTGCGCACCCCGCCCTCGTCGAACGCGCGGAGGAGCCAGAACAAGTAGCCTCCGCAGATCCCGAACACGATCTCCGTCTCTTCTTCCTTGAGCGTACGCACGATGGCGTCGGCGGTTCGCATGTAATCCCAGTCTACCGCCTCGTCGAGGCAACCTGCTATTCTGTTTGCCACTCCTATGAGCACACCCTCGTCGAGCCCACACGGAAATGCAGACGTGGTGACGCTGGTCGTCACGATGTCGTTCAAGCCCGAGCACGAGAATGACTTCCTCGCGCTCGCACGCGAGTTCGCCGCGACCGTCCATTCCAGTGAGCCCGACACGCTGCTCTACACGCTCCACAAGCACCCCTCGGAGCCGCACACGTACGTATGGGTCGAGCGCTATCGCGACGCCGCCGCGTTGCAGACCCACAGCACGTCGCCCGCGATGCAGGCGGTGTTCCCCAAGCTCAAGAACTATCTCGCGGGTCCGCCGAGCATGCTCAAGCTCGATCAGGTTCTCCCCGCCTGACATGCTGAACCGGCGCGACCTCCTGCTCGCCTCCGCGTTGCTTCCGCTGTCGCGGATCGCGTCGGCGCAGGTCGCGCAGGGCCCGACGGTCACGACGGCGAATGGGAGGGTCCGCGGCTTCGTCGATCGCGGCGTCCACGTGTTTCGCGGCCTGCCCTACGGCGCACCGACGGGCGGCGCGAATCGCTTCCTCCCGCCCAAGCCGGCGCCGCGCTGGCGTGGCGTGCGCGACGCGCTGACGTTCGGGCCGAGCGCGCCGCAGAGCCTCCCCGACGGGCCCCCGATGCCCTGGGTGCTGCGCTCGGCCACGCCCGTCGATCCGCCCGGGGTCCCCGAGAGCGAGGCCTGCCTCGTCGTCAACGTCTGGACGCCGGCGGTCACGGGCAAGCGACCGGTGATGGTCTGGATCCACGGTGGAGGCATGGCCGCGGGATCGGCCTCGCCCCTGATCTACGACGGCGCCGCCCTGGCGAAGCGCGGTGATGTCGTCGTCGTCGGCCTCAACCATCGGCTCAACGTCTTCGGCTTCACGCACGTGGCCGCGCTCGGCGGCAAGTTCGCGAGCTCCGGCGTGGCCGGCATGCTCGACATCGTCGCCGCGCTACGGTGGGTGAAGACCAACATCGCCGCGTTCGGGGGCGATCCGGGGAACGTGACGGTGTTCGGCGTGTCGTCCGGCGGCACGAAGATCGCGATGCTGATGGCGATGCCGTCCGCCCGCGGCCTGTTCCACAAGGCGATCATCGAGAGCGCCGCGCCCTATGTCGCGACCGACGCAGCCGTCGCGGCCAAGGCGGCCGAGCTGCTCGCTGCGGAAGCTGGGGTCCCGCTCGGCAAGCTGCCACAGGTGCCGGCGCAACGCCTCTTGCGGGCGTACTTCGACGTGCCGGCGAGGTTGAAGGCCGCCGGGATCAGGCGCCCGTTCGGGCCCGTGCTCGACGGTGTCGCCCTCCCCTCCCAGCCGATGGAGACCGACGCCATCGCGCGCTCGCGCGACGTGCCGCTCCTGATCGGCTCCACGCGCCACGAGGCGACGCTGTTCATGATGCCGACCGCGCAGGACGCCGCGCTCGACCGCGCGGGGCTGCTCGAGCACGTGAAGGAGATGTTCCCGAAGGCGAATGCCGCGGCGCTGATCGAGGCCTATCGCAAGGGCAATCCGGGCGCGTCGCCGTTTCAGCTGTACGTGCGGATCGCGACCGATCGCGACTACGGGTTGACGCCGTTCACGTTCGCGGATCGTAGGACCGGTGGTGCGCCGGTCTACGTCTATCGCTGGGACTGGGAGGCGAAGGGCATGGGCGGCTACGTCGGCGCGACGCACGGCACGGAGGTGCCGTTCGTGTTCGACAACACGGCGTTCGCGGGCGCGTTCCTCGGCGTCGCGCCGGGGATCGAGGAGCTCGCCGCGACCATGAGCTCCGCGTGGGCCACGTTCGCGCGCACGGGCGTGCCCGCGTCGGCGGGCTTGCCGGCGTGGCCGGCGTACTCCACCGCGAGCCGCAAGGTCATGCTGCTCGATGCGAACAGCCGCGTCGCCGACAACCCGGGGGACGTGGAGCGCGCGGCGCTCGCCAAGGCGATGCAGTGAGCGACGCAGCGCCTCGCCAGCTGATCTTCAGCCCGCGCGTCCTCCGCCGTGCCGAGGAGATGATGGCGCGGCATCCCGAGCTGCGCTCCACGATGGCGTCCGCCGAGGATCTCGCGTTCGTGCGCGCGCGCGCCGAGTCGAGCGCCGCGTGCTTCGCGGCGGCGTGCGAGCGCTACGCGAACCGCGTGTGCTTCTCGTCGGCACACGGCGAGCTCACGTACGGTGTGCTGTGGCAGCGCGTCACCGGCATCGTCGCCGGCTGGGCGAGCGCGGGGCTGGTGACGCCCGGCACGCGCGTCGGGCTGTGCGGCTCGGCGGGCGCCGACTGGGTGATCGCCGACCTCGCGTGCCTGGTCGCGGGCGCGGTCTCGGTGCCCCTCGCGGTCAACCTGCCGCCCGACGAGCTACGCGCGCTCGTCGAGCACGCGCACCTGACCGCGATCGTCGCGGGCTCGGCGCAGCTACCGCTGATCGCGCGCGCCCTCGCGGCCAGCGCGGTGCGTCCCAAGCTCGTCCTGCTCGACGGTGACGCGGGCGAGCCGGTCGAGGGTGTCGACGTGGTGTCGACGCTGCACGAGCTCGCCGCCGCCGGCGCGGGCGCCTCCGTGCAGCTGCCGCGTGCGGAGCACGATCGCCTGGTCACCGTCATGTACACGTCGGGCAGCACGTCGCGCCCCAAGGGCGTGATGCTGTCGGAGCAACGCTGGCGGTCGCAGCTGCACACCGCGCTGACGTGGCCGTCGTTCCCGTTCCTCATGATCGGCTACATGCCGCCGTCGTCGCTCGCGGGGCGTCGCCTCGTGCTCGAGGCGATGATGCACGGCGGACGCACGCACTTCGCCACGGGCGCCCTACCGTTCGACGACCTGCCGATCGCACGGCCGACGCTGGTCCCGTTCATCCCGCGGCTCTCCGGGATGATCCACCAGATGTTCCTCAGCAAGGTCGCGGCGCGGTTCGGCGGCGCCGTCGCCCCCGACACGGCCCTCGATGATCCGCGTGGGCGTGAGGTCGCCGACGAGCTCGGCGCGACGCTCCTCGGTGACCGGCTGTGTCTGATCCGCATCGGCTCTGCGGGGACCGCGCCGAACATCGTGGAGTTCCTCGATCGCTGCTTTGGCGTCGCCGTGTCCAACGGGTACGGCTCGACCGAGTGCGGGTCGGTGACGCTCGACGGTCACGCGCTACCGCACATCGACTACAAGCTGGTCGAGGTCCCCGAGCTCGAGTATTCGCCGAACGATCGCCCCTACCCGCGAGGCGAATTGCTCGTGCGCTCGCCGGAGAACACGCTCGGCTATCTCGACGATCCGGAGACGACGGCGGCGCTGTTCGACGCCGACGGCTTCGTGCACACCGGCGACATCGTCGAGGAGCGAGGCCCTCGTCAGATCGCGGTGATCGATCGGCGCACGAGCGTGACCAAGCTCGCGCAGGGCCAGTTCGTCGCCACGTCGCGGCTCGAGGAGCTGTACGCGGCGGGCAGCGCACTGATCGAGCAGATCTACCTGTACGCGAACTCGCGCCACGCGTACCTCCTCGCCGTCATCGTCCCGAGCGCCGAGCTCCGCGAGCTCGGCGACGACGAGCTGCGCCGCAAGCTGCGCGAGGAGATCGATCGCATCGCGCGCGCGGCGGGCCGGCGCACGCACGAGGTGCCCCGCGACTTCCTCATCGAGCGCGAGCCGTTCACGCAGCGCAACGAGCTGCTGACGGAGTCGGGCAAGCAGGCGACGCGCCGCTTGCGCGAGCGGTTCGGCGTCCGCCTGGACGCCCTGCACGACGCGATCGAAGCGCGCCAGCTCGCCGGCCGCGAGGCGCTCACCGGCACCGTCGAGGACAAGCTGCGCGCTGCGCTCGGCATCGCCCTCGGGCTCACCGCCGCGGACATCGCGGCCGCGCCGGCGGGCGTCAGCTTCACGGGGTTCGGCGGCGACTCGATCAGCGCGCTGCGCTTCTGCACCCTCGTCCAGGAAGCGCTCGGCGCCGAGGTCTCGGCGGGCAGCGTGCTCGATCCGAGCGCCAGCCTCACCGCGATCGTCGCGCGGATCGCGGCGCGGCTCGGGCACTCCGCGGGCGTGTCGTATGTCGAGGTCCACGGCGAGGGCACCGAGGTCCGCGCGAGCGACCTCGATCGCCTCGTGCCCACCGAGCCGCCCGCGGGCGGGGCCGCCGCAAGCCCCCCGCGCAGCGTGCTGCTCACGGGCGCGACCGGCTTCCTCGGCCGGTTCCTGCTCGACGAGCTCGCCGCACGCGGCGCGAGGGTCGTGTGCCTCGTCCGTGGCGAGCGTGACGCTGCGGCGCGCGACCGCCTGCGCGCCCAGCTCACCGAGGGCGGCGGCGAGCTCGGCGCCCGCCTCGCGGGCAGCGTCGACGACGGGCGCATCGAGGTCCTCGCAGGTGACATGAGCGCGCCCGGGCTCGGCCTCGCGCGCGACGCGTATACCGCGCTCGGCGACCGCATCGACGCGATCGTCCACAACGGCGCGCTCGTCAACCACGCGATGTCGTACCGCCACCTGTTCGAGCCCAACCTCCTCGGTACCGTCGAGGTCGCGCGGCTCGCGGCCCGGCGGCCCGGGATCGCGATCCACTTCGTGTCGTCGATCGCCGTCGCCACCCGGCCCGCGGCCCCGGTCGGCGAGACCGAGACCGCGCGCGCGCTGTGGACGACGCGGCCGATCGGAGGCGGCGACGAGGACCACGCCGTCGGCTACGCGACGAGCAAGTGGGCCGGCGAGGTCGTCCTCGAGGCGGTGCACCAGCGCCACGGCGTCCCCGTGAAGATCTTCCGCTGCAGCAACCTCGCGCCGCACGCCGACCACATCGGGCACCTCAACTGGGCGGACAACACGAACCGGCTCCTGTTCACCCTGCTCGCCACCGGCGTCGCCCCCGACACGTTCTACCGTGGCACCGGCGGGCGCTACGACCTCTTACCCGTCGGAGTGGTCGCGGCCGCGATCGCCGCGAGCGCCCTCGCCGGCACCACGGGATTCGCGATCCGCCACGTCAGCAACGACGAGCTCGCACCGGTCTCGCTCGACACGCTCGCCGGCTGGCTCGCCTCGAGCGGAGTCGCGCTGCGGCGCGTGCCCTACGCGACGTGGGCCGCCGAGCTCCCTGCGCTGCTCGAGCGCCTGCCCACGGTCGATCGCGCGCACTCGGTCGCCGCGACGCTAGGTCGCTGGCAGCGTCCGCTCGATCCCGAACGTCGCGGCGCGATCGGGACCGCCGCCTACCGGCGCGACGTCCGCGAGCTCGTCGGCCGCGAGCTCGCCCCCGTCGACGAAGCGCTCGTGCACCGCTGGGCGCGCGCCCTCACGGCAACGCTTGCAACGCGTCCCTGAGCTTCTGGTTCTGCGGCTCCAGCTCGAGCCCGCGCTGGAACATGCTCTTCGCCTTCGGCGGGTGTCCGAGCTGCAGGTGGATCTTGCCGAGCGCCCAGTACACCTCGCCCTTCGTCAGGCCGGCGTCCGCGTCGATGTTCTGCAGCACGAGCGATTGGTAGATCTTGCGCGCCTTCTCCCAGTCCTGCGACTCCAGATACAGGCGCCCGAGGCTCGTCATCGTGGTCACGTCGGTCGGGTTGACGCGTAGCGCTTCCTCGTACGCGGTCAGCGCACCGCTGCGATCGCCGCGCGCCTCGAGGATGCCGCCCTGCCGCTGACGGAACCGCGCGACGTCCTTCATCCGGCGCGCGGCCTTCGCTTCCTCGGCGAGGCGGTCGTAGATCGGCGCCGCTTCGTCGAGCCGGTTGGCCGCGAAGTACATGTCCGCGAGCGGTGCGAGCACACGGACGTCGTCGGGGGCGTCGCCGGACGCTCTCACCAGCGCCGCGAGCGCCGCATCGATCCGGCCCGCCTTGCGCTCGAGCTCCGCGAGCTCGACGAGCAGCGTGACGCGCTCGCCGGGTGCGATCACGGCCTGGACGCGCCGCTGCAGCATGTCCGCGAGCAGCGCTCCATCGCGGCGCTCGCGCGCCAGCTTCTCGAGCGCGCCGATCGCGTTCGCGTGCGCCGGGTCGTGCTTGAGCGCCTGCCGGTAATGGAGGATCGCCGTCTCGACATCGGCGTCGCCGCTACGCGCGACCTCGCCGAGACGGAAGAACAGATCCGCCGCGTCGCGCCCGGTGGGCGACAGCTTGAGCGCCCGCTCCAGGGTGGCCTTGCACTTGTCCCAGTCGCCGGACCGCTCGTAGATCTTCGACAGCCGGGTCAGGGCGGCGACCGACCCAGGATCGCGCACGAGGATCTTCTCGAGGATCTCGCCTGCGGCATCCGGGTTGTCGAGCTGGCCCTCCCAGACGTCGGCCGCGCGCGCGAGCGCCGCGAGCTCGCCACGCAGGTCGTCCTGCGCCGCCAGCAGCTGCGCGCGCTTCTCCAGCAGATCGACGAGGTCGTGCGCGCGATTGCCCGCGGTGAGCAGACGATCGAGCTCGGCGTAGGCCGGCGCGTAGGTGGCGTCGAGGTCGAGCGCGGCGTACCAGCTCGCGAGCGCGTCATCGACCGAGCCGCGCTTGTGCTCGGCGGTCGATGCCATCTCGGCGTAGATCGCGAGCTTGTCGGGCGTCGAGCTCGCGAGCGCCAGCCGGCGCATCTGCAGATCTGCCACCGCCGACCAGTCGCCCGTGCGGCCGAACGCGGCCTCGAGCGCACCGAGCGCGCTGACGTCGTCACCGTCGAGATCGACGACGGCCTGCCACGCCGTGACCGCGCGTGGCGTGTCGTTCTCGAGCCGCGCGATCTCGAGGCGCAGGGCCTTCTCGTCGGCAGGCGTCGATGCGAGCCGCGCGGCTCGAGAACGACACGCC
>Ga0247822_10001557_pt1 | contig 14137 bp, 14 predicted proteins | sample 13C_Cellulose_Da_FD_192423 | JGI IMG/M metagenome (GOLD analysis project Ga0247822, IMG submission 192423) | Soil microbial communities from agricultural site in Penn Yan, New York, United States - 13C_Cellulose_Day30 | ecosystem: Environmental > Terrestrial > Soil > Agricultural land | place...
GCCCGGTGCCGCTCGTCTCGATCAGCCACGACGCGTCGATCGGCCGGGTGGCGTTGTCCGGCTCGGGCGGCGGCGTCGCGGCCGGGACGATCAGATCGTCGCGGCGGCGCGCGTCCATCCCGGCACCGCGGACGTCGCCGGTCGCGCCCTTGCGCCGCACCGCGGTCGGCGGCGGCAACAGGCTGGTCCGCAGCGCGCGCCGCTCGTCGTCGGCGGTCGCGGTCGACGCCGCCGGCGCGGCGCCGGGCACGGGCGCGACGCCGGTCATGGTGGTCACCACGCCGGTCGGCTGGCCCTTCTGCTTGCGCGTCGGCAGCGGCGGCAGACGGCGCCCGCACGCCGCGCAGCTGGCGGCCTCGCTGGCGTTCTCCGCGCTACACCACGGACAGAAGCGCATGGACCGCTACCGCTCCGCCCCGCGCTCGAAGACGATCTCGCCGCCGACGATCGTGAGCGCCGCGCGGGTGTCGAGCAGGCCGCGGTCCGGGGTCAGCGGGCGGTCGAACACGGTCACGTCGGCGACGAAGCCGGGCACCAGGCGGCCGCGGTGATCCTCGACGAACGCGGCGATCGCCGGCGCCGCGGTGAACGCGAAGATCGCCTCGTCGAGGGTCATCCGCTGCCCAGGATACCAGCCCTCGGGCGGGCTACCCTGCGGATCGCGCCGGGTCACAGCGGCGTACAGGCCATACATGGGTGAGGCCTCCTCGACCGGGAAGTCGCTGCCGGCGACGATCAGCGCGCCGGCGTCGAGGAGATCGCGCCAGGCGTAGGCGCCCGTGATGCGCTCCGGCCCGAGCCGGGCCTCGGCCCACGGCATGTCGCTGGTCGCGTGGGTCGGCTGCATCGACGCGATCACCCCCAGCTTCGCCAGCCGCGCCACGTCGGCCGGCATCATCACCTGGGCGTGCTCGACGCGCAGGCGCAGGTCCTCGCCCGGGTGGGCGCGCGCGGCCGCCTCGTAGGCGTCGAGGGTGGCGTGGGTAGCGGCGTCGCCGATGGCGTGGGTGGCGACCTGCCAGCCGGCCGCCGTCGCCTGGCCGACCGCGGCGGTCAAGGCCGGCGGCTCGGTCACCCACAGGCCGCGGTTGCCGGCCTCGTCGCTGTAGTCGGCGGCCAGCGCGGCGCCGCGCGAGCCGAGCGCGCCGTCGGCGAACAGCTTCATGCCGACCACCGCGAAGTAGGCGTCGCCGTCGTCGGGCTCGAGCTCGCGCGCGGCCAGGCTCGCCGCCATCGCCGGCGAGCCCTCGAGATACGCGGTCACCCGCATCGGCAGCTCGCCGGCGCGGGCGAGGTCGCGGTAGACCGCCGCGGTCGCGTCGTCGATGCCCATCTCGTGGACGCCGGTCAGCCCGAGCGCCAGGGCGGCGTCGACCGCGGCGCGGATCCGCCGCTCGCGCACCTCGCGCGGCGCCGGCGGCACCTTCGCCTCGACCAGCTCCATGGCGAGATCGACCAGCACGCCGGTCGGCTCGCCGGCGGCGTCGCGGACGATCTTGCCGCCCGCCGGATCCGGTGTCGCCCGGGTGATGCCGGCCAGCGTCAGCGCGGCGGTGTTGACCCACACGGCGTGGCCGTCGACGCGGCGCAGCGCCGCCGGGCGATCGCCGAGCACGGCGTCGAGGCTGGCGCGGGTCGGGAACGCGCCGCCCCACGGGTTCTGGTCCCAGCCGCGACCGGTGATCCACTCGCCGGGCGGACGGCCCCTGGCGGCCTCGGCCACCGCGGCGGCGGCGGCCTGCTCGGAGGCCAGGCCCCTCAGCGACACCTGCTCCGCGGCGGTGCCGAGCCCGTACAGGTGGCAGTGACCGTCGACCAGCCCGGGCGTGACCGTGCGCCCGGCCAGCTCGATCACGCGGGTCTCGGCGCCGACCAGCGCGCGGATCTGGGCGTCGTCGCCGACCGCGAGCACGCGGTTGCCGCGCAGCGCCAGCGCGGTCGCCCGCGGCCGCGCCGGATCGTGGCTGACGACGTCGCCGCCGACCAGCACGATCGTGGCCGGCTCGGGGGACGTCTTGACCGTCGGTCCACCGCCGCACGCCCCGAGGCTAATCAGTAAGACCGATGGCCAGATAGATCTCGTAGTCACCCCGCTCGAGACCGTACCCGAAATCGAGGCCCAGCAGGGGCAGCACGATCTGGCGAAGATAGAGTCGCGTGCCGACGCCGACCGAGGTCTTGAGCGGCGCCAGCCCCATCACGTCGCTGCCGGGCAGGTAGTCGCGGGTCGGCGTGTCGGTGCCGTCTCGGAAGGTCACGTAGGAGGCGTCGGCGAAGCCCAGCCCGCGCACGGCCAGGCCCTTCACCGTGAACAGCGGCACCGTGTACTCGACGTTGGCGGTGGCGCGAACGTCGCCGCGGAACTGGTCGTTCTTCCAGCCGCGCTGGGCGGTGCCGCCGGCCCGGTACTCCTGCTGGAACGGCAGGTCCTCGCCGTAGCCGAACGCGCCCTTGAGGATCAGGTTGTGGCGGGCCATCAGCCGGATCGCCCGCTGCACCGACAGCTGGGCGTACCAGTACGCGAAGTCGGAGCCGAGCCCGGGCAGCGCGCGCTCGTAGGTCGCAACCACCCGCGACCCCGACGAGATGCCGTACCAGTTGGCGCGGGTGTCGACGCTGAAGATCAGCTCGGTCGACACGTCGCGGCCCTCGATGCCCGGCGACGGCACCGTGGTCGAGGTCGGGTCGCCGGTGACGTCCTCGATCGCCGCCCCCTCGGCGAGCTGGACGTCGGAGTAGCCGACGGTGGCGCCGCGCAGGCGGGCGTCGAGGCTGACGCCCTTCCACAGGTCGACGCCGATGCGGCCGCCGAGGTTGGCGTACCACAGCCGCGACTGGCGCACGGCCTTGGGGTCGTCGCGCCACGCGGTCGGCGCCGCGTACTCGAACACGCGGCCGCTCTTGAGGTAGACGTCGATCTGCCCGTGCAGGCGGGTCTGGGCGATCGACGGATCGACGTAGGCGCCGATGAAGAACGAGTCGCCGGTGGCGACCTGGCCGTAGAGCAAGAGCTTCTTGTTCTCGCCGAACAAGTTGTTCTCGCCGAACCCGACGCCGCCGCCCTTGTTGGTCGGCTGGTTGTAGAACGCCGGCGCGATCACCCACGAGTGCTTGTCGCGGGCGACGATCACCAGGCGGACGCCGTCGCCGCCGCCGGTCGCCTCCCAGTAGACCTCGACGTCGCGGAACAGCCCGCTCGACACCAGGTCGCGGCGGACCCGGGCGGCGACGTCGGGCGACAGCTCGTCGCCCGGCTCGATGTCGGCGATCAGCTTGACCGTCTCGTCGGTAGTCTTGGTGTTGCCGTCGACCCGGATCTCGACGATGCGCTCGGCGCGCGCGGTCGGAGGATCGAGCAACAGCGCGAGCCCGAGCGCCCCCAGCGCAGTGATGGACGCGAACGACGCGCGGCGCACCGAGCCGAGTATCGCGCCGGCAGCCGGGGCGCGACAAGCCGGCCGGCGCCCGTGTTAGAACGCCCCCATGAACCCCGCCGAAGTGGCCACCTCGCTCGTGATCGAACGCACGCTGATGTCGAGCCCGGCCTACCGCAAGGTCGACGACTCGCTCTACGTGATCAAGCAAGGCTCGGCCTACGTGATGATCACCGTGGTGCCGTGGGGCAAGGACAAGGCGTGCGTGCGGTGCACCGCCCAGCTGGTCAAAGGCGCCGACTTCGACGGCAAGCTGGCCCTGCAGCTGCTCGAGCTCAACGCCTACCTGCGCTTCGGGGCGTTCGCCTACGACAAGGAGCAGGAGACCATCCTGTTCGTCCACTCGATCCTGGGCGGCACCACCCTCGATCCCGACGAGCTGATGGCGACCCTGCGCGACGTCGCGCTGATCGCCGACGAGTACGACGACAAGCTGCGCCAGAAGTACGGCGGCCAGCGCATGGTCGACCTGCTCGAGGAGGCGGCGCTCGAGGGGCTGATGGAGAAGCACCCCGGCAAGTTCGACCTGGACTCGTGAGGCGACCCATGGCCAGCCACGACGACCCCACCCTCGGCTTCGGCACCCGCGCCATCCACGCCGGCCAGGCGCCCGACCCGACCACCGGCGCGGTGATGACGCCGGTCTACTTCACCTCGACCTACGCCCAGGAGGCGCCCGGGGTCCACAAGGGCTTCGAGTACTCGCGCACCCACAACCTGACCCGGTTCGCGCTCGAGGCCAACCTGGCCTCGCTCGAGGGCGGCAAGCACGGCCTGTGCTTCGCATCGGGGCTGGCGGCGACCGCCACCCTGCTCCACCTGTTCGACAGCGGCGCCCACATCGTCGCCTGCGACGACCTCTACGGCGGCACCTTCCGCCTGTTCGACAAGGTGTTCCGCCGCAAGGGCTTCGAGTTCACCTACGTCGATCCGCTGGCCGGCGCGGCCGCGGTCGAGGCGGCGATCCGGCCCGAGACCAAGCTGGTGTGGGTCGAGACCCCGACCAACCCGATGCTCAAGCTGGCCGACATCGCCGCGATCGCGGCGGTGACCAAGCGCAAGGGCGTTTTGCTCGCGGTCGACAACACCTTCATGACCCCGTTCCTGCAGCGGCCGCTCGAGCTCGGCGCCGACATCGTCGTCCACTCGACGACCAAGTACCTCAACGGCCACTCCGACGTGGTCGGCGGGGCGCTGATCGTCGCCGACGACGAGCTGCGGGCCAAGCTGGCGTTCCTGCAGAACGCGGTCGGCGCGGTGCCGTCGCCGATGGACAGCTTCATGGTCCTGCGCGGCACCAAGACCCTCCACGTGCGCATGCAGCGCCACGAGGAGAACGCCCGTGCCATCGCCGAGTGGCTGGCCGGCCACCCCCAGGTGACCAAGGTCATCTACCCCGGCCTCGACAGCCACCCGCAGCACGCGCTGGCCAGGAAGCAGCAGCGTGGCTTCGGCGGCATGATCTCGTTCGTCCTCGAGGGCGGCCTCGACGAGTCGCGCCGGTTCCTGTCGGCGTGCCGGATCTTCACCCTCGCCGAGTCGCTCGGCGGCGTCGAGTCGCTGATCGAGCACCCGGCGATCATGACCCACGCCAGCATCCCGGCCGACCGCCGCGCCGCCCTCGGCATCGCCGACGGCTTCATCCGCCTGTCGGTCGGCATCGAGGACCTCACCGACCTGCGCGGCGACCTCGACCGCGCCTTCGCCGCCGCCCGCAGCTGATCGTCAGCGCGGCCGCGGCGGCAGCGCGCGCGCCTCCGGTGGCGGCACCGGGACGCGGCCCTCGCGCTTGACGTGGCGGATCACCGCCGCGAGCCACTCGGCGTGGGTGTGCGACCCGGTGAACACCACGGTCGTCTGGCCATTCGAGCGCCGCACCCGCAGCTCCGCGTTGAGCGAGCCGACGACCTCGACCACCTCGATCTCGGCGAGCGCGATCGGCCCGCTCTCGCCGACGATCTGGGTCGCCCCGATCACGACCCGGCCCGGCGGCGCATACAGGCTCAGCGTCCAGGTCACGGCGACGAGCGCGACGAGCACGCCGACCAGGTTCAGGCCCAACATGTACCCGACCGGGGCCGCCGCGCAGGCGACCCCCGGCCACACGTACCTGCGCCGCCGGGTGACGAGCAACGACGGCGCGTCGCCGCCGTCGTTGCGGCCGACCACCAGCCGCCTCGGCGGCACCGTGACCAGGTCGGCGCTGGCGTCGCTCACGGGCCCGACTATACCGCCGCGGTCAGAGCGTGCCCGGCACGGCGGCGCGGCGGCGAGCGATCAGCGAGGCGATCACGCCGGTGCCGATGATGCCGCCGACCATGCCGAGCACGTAGAAGTTGAAGTGCTCGCCGAGCAGGTCCTTGAGCCAGCCGTGGGCGATCATCTTGGTGCCGATGACGATCAGCACCACCGACAGCGCCAGCTTGAGGTAACGGAAGGCGTCGATCATGCCGGCCAGCGCGAAGTACAGGCTGCGCAGGCCGAGGATCGCGAAGATGTTGCTGGTGAAGACCAGGAACGGGTCGGTGGTGATGGCGAAGATGGCCGGGATCGAGTCGACCGCGAACACGACGTCGGTGAGCTCGACCAGGACCAGCGCCAGCAGGAGCGGCGTGGCCAGCAGCGCGCCCTTGCGCGAGATGTCGACGATGCGATCGACTTCGGGGGCCTGGCCCTCGACCGCCGGGGCGCGGCTCTCCGGCGAGCCGGCGCGCACGAAGAAGCGCTGGCCGTGGTAGCGCTGGGTGATCGGGACCATGCGGCGGACCAGGCGGACCAGCCGGTTGCTCTCGAGGTCGCCGTCGCCGTCCTTCATCAGCAGCATCTTCACGCCGGTGAAGATGAGGAACCCGCCGAACACGTAGATCACCCACGAGACCTCGCGGATGAGCGCGACGCCGAGGGCGATCATCGCCCCGCGCATCGCCAGCGCGCCGACGATGCCCCAGAACAGGACGCGGTGCTGGTACACCGCCGGGACCGCGAAGAAGCCGAAGATCATCGCGATGACGAAGATGTTGTCGACCGACAGGCTCTTCTCGACGAAGAACCCGGTCACGTACTTGATCGCCGCGCTGCTGCCGTCGTTGTAGTAGGTGACGCCGTCGGGGCCGACCACCGGCTTGGCCATGGTGTCGAGGGTCGTGCCCAGCCCGAGCCAGTGGTGCTCGTAGCCGAAGTAGACGAAGGCGGTGAACGACAGGCCGAGGCTGATCCACACCGCCGACCAGCCGAGCGCCTCCTTGACCTTCACCACGTGGGCGTGGCGGTGGAACACCCCGAGATCGAGCGCCAGCAGCGCAGCGATCAGCGCGACGAACCCGATGTAGAGCCACTCCACCGCTCATGGATGCCCGTCGCCGGCGGTTCGCACAAATGGATAGTTCCGCAGCGATCGTTCGGGATTCTCGACGGCGCGCCGCTCGCCTGCGGCTACACCGACCTGGCGCTGGATCGGAGCGGCGAAGTGGATCGGCTACTGCCGCGCCGTCGCCGGCATGACCCAGAGCGCCCCCGCGCCTGACCTGAGACCCCGGGCACCCAGAGTCATTGTTGAGCGCTCGCCTGCGGCGAGCTGGGCGGTCACTCGGGCTCGAGCAGGCTGCCGCGCGCCGCCTCGCGGATGGCGATGACCGCCGGGTGGACCAGGCGGCGCTCGCCGGTGATCGCGAAGTAGCGCTCGCGCACGCCGTCGGACGTGCCGAGCACGACCAGGCCGTAGCGGCGGGCGACGATGTCGGCGACCACCGACGGCGCGAACATGATGCCCATGCCGTCGGCGGCGAACGCCAGCAGCAACGCGGTGTCCTCGGCCTCGGCGACCACCCGCGGCTGGACCTCGAGCCCGGCGAACCAGGCCTCGAGGTTGCGGCGCAGCACCGACGACTCGAGCGGCAGCAGGAGCGGCGCGTCGTCGAGGGTCCGGGGGAAACCCTTGCGGCGCGGGTTGACCACCGCCGGCGTGCCGAGCAGGGTCATGTCGCTCTGGCCGAGCGGGTGATCCCACGCCCGCACCGTCGAGCCCGACGGCAGCGGCGCGTCGGAGATGACGACGTCGATCTCGTGGCGGCCGATGCCCTCGACCAGGCGCTCGAGCCGGCCCTCGCGGCAGATCAGCCGGACCGGATCGGGCAGGCGCAGCGCGGGATCGAGCAGGCGCCGGACCAGTAGCTTGGGGACGGCGTCGACGATGCCGACGGTGAGCCGGACCGGGCGGCCCTTGGCGCCGCGCCGCATGGTCTCGAGCAGCTCGTTGCCGGTGGTGAAGATCTCGTCGGCGTAGCGGTAGGCGACCTGGCCGATGTCGGTCAGCACCAGGCCGCGGCCCTTGCGCTCGAACAGCCGCTCGCCGAACGCCTCCTCGAGCTTGCGGATCTGCCCGCTCAAGGTCGGCTGCGACAGGCGCAGCCGCTTGCCCGCCGACGCCAGGCTGCCCTCGCGCGCTACCATCCAGAAGTAGAGGAGGTGGTGGTAGTTGAGCCACTCCATGACCGAACGCTAACCCGGCGCCGCCAGCGGGGAAGTCTCGCAGCGCGGACCGTGCACGCGGCCACCTTGCGCCCATCGCGGACCACGGTCGAGTCGAAAGTTTGCGCGCCTGGGTTCGAGAAAACGCTCAGCTCACCCGCAGCTGCTCGCGCGCGAAGCGGCGGATGGCGGCGTCGCCGCTGGCCTCGGCGGCGTCGAGGACGCGCGCGACCACGGCCTGGTCGTCGCGGAAGGTCGCCAGCGCCTCGATGGCCGCGCGCACCCGCGGCAAACGATCGTCGCGGCGGACGACGTCGAGCAGGTACGCGGTCGCCGGCTCGCGCCGCAGCACGGCGAGCGCCACGAAGCCGGCGCGCACGTCGCCGCCGTCGCGGTCGCACCACCCGGTCAGCACCGGCACCGCCGCCTCGAGCCGGCTCTCGCCGAGGCCGAGCGCCGCCGCCGCCGCCCGGTCGCCGCCGCGGTCGAGCTCGGCCGCCGCGAACCGCAGCGACGCCTCGGCGGCCAGCGCCAGCAGCGACCCGTGGCACGCGGTCAGGACCTCGGGCTCGTCGTCGCCGGTGAGGACCTTGAAGCGCAGCAGCGCGGTCGCGTCGGTGCGGCCGGTGTCGCCGATCGCGCGCGCCGCCGCCGCGCGCACCGACCGCTCGGGATCGGCGAGCAGGCCGGCCAGCGCGTCGAGCGCGTCGGACCGGCCGGCGTGGGCGTAGGCGTAGCCGGCGATCGCCCGCACCTCGGCCGCGGCGTCGACCCGGCCGCCCCACACCGGCTCGAGCTGGACGTAGCCGAGGGCGTGCGCGAAGACGTCGTCCCAGCGATCGAGGTCGTGCAGCGCGCGCACCACCGCCGCCTTGCCGCGACAGCCGGGATCGCGCTCGACCGCGCGCTCGAGCAGGCGCTGGTACGCCGCCGGCAGCTCGGCGATCAGCGCCTCCACGCCGTGGGCCGCGGCCGCGCCGGCCGCGGCGGCGACCAGCACGCCGGTCTTGCTGCGCAGGGCGTCGCGCAGCGCCGCCATCGCACCGGCGCCGTGGGGATCGCCGGCCGCCTCGCGCAGCGCCACCAGCCGGTCCTCGAGCGACGGCCGCTTCGCCATCGGCGCCCGTCGGCGACTACTTCTTGTCCCAGGCGCCGCTGTCGAGGGCGGCCACGATCTTGTCGAGCAGGCCGGCGGCCGGCTCGGGATCGGGCAGGCCGCCGTAGATCGCGGCCACGTCGCGCTGGGGCGCGTCGTCGCCCTCCGGGCTGGCGCCGTAGCGACCGTACGGGGTCGGCTGCTTGCGCAGCGACACCACGCCACCGGCCGGCGGCGCGATGAAACCCTTCTTGAGCGCGGTGCCGACCCGGGCCGGGCACCGGCACGGGTTCATCGGGTCGATGTGCTCGCAGCGCGGGGCCAGGTAGTCGCCGACCTTCTGGCGGGCCCGCGACAGCCGGACCCGGTAGGCGCTGACCGTGACCCCGAGCGCCTTGGCGGCGTCCTCGTCACCGAGCTTCATCACCTGCGCGGCGACGAACGCGGCTCGCTCGCCGGGCGACAGGCAGTTGATGACGCTGGTCATGCAGCCCTGCTTCAGCTCCCACAGCAGGAAGTCGCGCTGAGGGTCGGTCAGCGAGCGGACCACGTCGGTGCGGGTCGCCTCGCTGCGCAGGGTCTCGTCGAGGATGTCGAAGCTGACCTCGGGGGTGCGCGGCAGCTTCTTCTCGAGGACGTGGTTGGCGATGTGCAGCAACCACAGCTCGGCCCGCTCGGGCTCGGCCGGGAGATCGTCGCCGCCGAGGTAGGCTCGGTGGAAGACCTCCTCGACGATCTTGGCCGCACGGGTCGGGTCCAGGGTCATCCGGAAGCAGAAGTTGTAGACCCGCCGCAGATGGTGGCCGATCACCGGCTTGAACTTCTCGCGGCGTCCTTTGGCCAGCACCGCCCGCATGGTATCACGGCGGCGTGGGGCGCCTTACCGTCCTCGTCACGCTTCTCGTGGGCTGCACGGCCGACGAGGGTCGGCCGCCGCTGGCCCGGATCGTGATGACTCCGGACACGATCCTCGAGAACGACGGGTTCCAGACCGCGGTGACCCTCGACGGGACCACCTCGGCCGATCCCATCGACGATCCGGCCGGGACCGGGCGGCTCACCTACGCCTGGACGATCGAGGGCGACGAGGTCCGGTTCGAGGAAGGCCGCGCCACGTCACCGAAACCGGTGATCCGCCTGCGCGGCGACCGGCCGGCGACGATCTCGCTGACCGTCACCGACGCCGACGGGCTCGAGGCCACCGTCGTGGCCCACATGCGCCTCAGCGTCCGCTGAGCGCCGCCGACCGCGGTCGGCACCGGCCGGCGCGGCGGTCACTGCACGCGGACGTTGAGCGTGTACGGCCCTTCCACGTCGGGGTTGTAGCCGTCGACGACGACGTGGACGGTGGTCGCCGCCGCCGCGGTGTAGGACGCGGTCTCCGCGCCGCCGCCCAGCGCGCTGTCCCTTCCGGCGAGGCAGGTCGGGGTCAGCGTGCACGGCATGACCAGCTCGAGGGAGATATCCCAGCTGGTGGTCGGGGTCGCGACCGCGGTGAGGGTCCTGCCGGCCGGGACGTTGACCACGTAGATCGCGTCGGGGCCGTCGGGCAGGAAGCCGGTGCACGCCGAGGTCGTCTGGATGTCGTCGGCGTAGCCGGTGGTGTTGCCGGTGACCGTGATCCCGCCGGCCTGCATGGCCCCCGCGGTCAGGTCCTGGGCCTGGCCACAGGTGTCGGGAGGACCGGACGACGGCGGGGCGTCGATCCCGGCGTCGATCGCCGCCGGCGGGGCGTCGATCGGGGGGGCCGGTGCGTCGACCTGCGTGATCGGCCCGTCCCCCGGGGTCGACGGCGCGTCGATCGGGTTGTCGGACTTGGGCCCGTCCGGGCCGCCCTCCGCCTCCGGGCCTGCGGTGGCGCAGGCGACCAGCCCCAGCGCGAGCACGACGAAGGAGTACCGCATCGTCCGACTGTACGCGCCGATACGTGCCGCCCGCAATCGGCGCGGCCTAACCGTGGCTGTGCCGGATCGATGTCACTGGGTCACACGCGCCGGCGCCGCCGGCTCGACCGCCGCAACCCCGGCCCGCTCGGCCAGTTTCCCGTTGCCGGGCGCCTGGATGGCGGCCAGCTCGGCCGAGATCTCGGCCAGCAGATCGGCCTTCTCGCGGTACGGCATGAACGCGCTCTTGAAGCCGGAGATGATGATCTCCTTGATCGTCGGCAGCGGCCAGCCGTAGTGCTTGTGGCACAGCCACAGCTCCTTCGAGACGGTCGTGTCGGTGATCAGGCGGTTGTCGGTGTTGATGGTCACCCGCAGGCCGTAGTCGACGTAGAAGTCGACCGGGTGGTTCTCCCAGCTGGTCGCCGCCTTGGTCTGCAGGTTGGACGACGGGCACACCTCGAGCGGGATGCGGTGGTCGTTGACGTAGTTGAGCAGATCGCCGTTCTCGACCAGGCGGGTGCCGTGGCCGATGCGGTGGGCGCCGCACTTGTGGATCGCCTGGTGGACCGAGTCGGGGCCGAACGACTCGCCGGCGTGGGCGGTGCAGTTGATGTTGTTGTCGATCACCAGCTGGAACGACGGCCGGTGCAGCTTGGCCGGGTTGTTGACCTCGGAGCCGGCGAGATCGAAGCCGACCACGCCGCGGTTCTTGAACGCCACGCACAGCTCGGCGATGCGCCAGCTCGCCTCGGCCGACAGCGATCGGATCGCGCACAGGATCACGCCGTAGCGGATGCCGAACTGGCGCTTGGCGGCGCGCAGGCCGCGCAGCACCGCCTCGACCACCGTCGCCGGCCGCAGCCCGAGCCGGGTGTGGAGGATCGGCGAGTAGCGGACCTCGAGGTAGCGGACGTTCTCCTTCCACGCGTCCTCGGCCAGCTCGAACGCGCACCGCTCGAGCGCCTCCTCGGTCTGCATCACCGACAGCGTGATGTCGAAGCCCTTGAGGTAGTCGTCGAGCGACGCGCACTTCTCGCCGGCGTAGAGCAGCTTGAACAGCTCGCCGCGATCGAAGGTCGGCAGCTTGACCTGCTGCTTGCGGGCGAGGTCGATGACGGTGTCGAGGCGCAGCGAGCCGTCGAGGTGGCAGTGCAGATCGGTCTTCGGCAGCTTCTCGATGAACTCGAGGGAGAGCTCGGGCGACATCGACGCACTATTCCACCCGCCGACGCGACCGCGCAAGCACGGCCCCGACGGTGCGCCTGACGCGACGCGGCGCGGCGCGGGAGTCAGCGCGTGGCGGCCAGCGCCGCGGCGGCGCGCTCGAGCCCGTCGAGGACCAGGCCGGCGACGTTGCGCTTGTCGAGCTCCTCGATGTGGCGGATCCCGGTCGGCGAGGTGATGTTGATCTCGGTCAACCGGCCGCCGATCACGTCGAGGCCGACCAGCACCTGCCCGAGCCCGACCAGGGTCGGCGCGACCGCCCGGATGATCGCCTGATCGTCGGCGTCGATCGTGGCCTTCACCGCCCGCCCGCCGACGTGGAGGTTGCCGCGCGCCTCGTTGCGCGCCGGCACCCGCAGCACCGCGCCGACCGGCTCGCCGGCGACCAGCACGATCCGCTTGTCGCCGTTGATCGCCTCGGGCAGGTACTTCTGGGCGATCGTCCACCGCGTGCCGGCGCCGGTCGAGGTCTCGTAGATCGACGACACGTTGGGATCGCCGTCGCGGGCGACGAAGATGCCGAGGCCGCCGAAGCCGTCGACCGGCTTGACGACGATCGCGCCGCCCTGCTCGCGCTGGAACGCGGCCAGCCGGCGCGCGCTGCGGGTGACGATCGTCGGCGGGGTCAGGTCGGGGAAGCGCAGGACCGCGAGGTGCTCGTTGAGCTCGCGCAGGCCGCGCGGGTCGTTGACCAGCAGGGTCTTGCCGCGCGCCTGCTCGAGGATCCAGGTCGCCTGCAGGTAGGCGACGTCGACCGGCGGATCCTTGCGCATCAGCACCATGTCGAACGCCTCGAGCGGGATCGACACCTGCGGCTCGACCGAGAACGCGTCGGCCGGCGTCGCGGCGGCGCGAACCAAGGTTAGCCGTGCCTCGGCGATCGGATCGTCGTGCTCGAGGCCGAGGTGCTCGATCTGACAGGTCCAGACCTCGTGGTCGCGGCGCTGGGCCTCGAGCATCAGGGCGTACGAGGTGTCACCCGCGAGCGCGAGCCGGTCGAGCGGGTCGACGATGAAGAGCAAACGCACGGGCCAGACTGTAGCAGGACCGCCGTTGTCCGTGCGGTTTCGGGGGCTTCCGCGTTGTGGTCGGATCGACGCAACCGCCGCGGGGTCGGGCCGACAGGGCCGGCATGCTCGCCCCCGCCTCGCAGGAACCCCGCCGGCTCACCCGCAACCGCTTCCACCTCGGGGAGGTGCTGCGGCTGAGCTTCTGGGTCTGGATCAAGAACCTGGTCCCGTTCATGGCCCTGTCCGTGCTGCTCCACGGCCCCCTCCTGGCCTGGGCCGGCTACCTATTGGCGCTCGGGAGCGACGCCCCGCTGGAGGCGTGGAGCCGGTTCGGGACCGCCACCAGCCTCGCTGGGGTCCTGGTCAACAGCCTGCTGTCCGCCGCGGTCACCTTCGGAGTGGTCATGGAGCTCGACCGGCGCCCGCAGCCGATCGGCCGCGTCATCGCCCTGGGGCTCCGTCGCTTCCTGCCGGCGATCGCGGTGGTGATCCTGACGTCGCTCGCGATCTTCGGCGCCACCTTGCTGCTGGTCGTCCCCGGCATCATCGTCGCCTGCATGCTGTACGTCGCGGTGCCGGCGTCGGTGATCGAACAGCCCGGCATCCGCGGCGCGCTCGGCCGCAGTCGCGCGCTCACCGCCGGCAACCGGCTCAAGGTGCTCGTGCTCCTGATCCTCGGCCAAGTCGTCAACCTCGGCGTGCTGGTCCCGATCGCGGTCGCGGTCGTCGGCGATGCCCGGCCGCACCTGCTGCCGGTCGCCGACCTGATCCGCTCGATCGTCGCCGGCCCGCTGCTCGCGGTCGTCGTCGCGACCACCTACTCGCTGCTGCGCCGCCAGCGCGACGGCGCGGCCCCGGACGAGCTGGCCCGGGTCTTCGAGTAGCTCACTCCTCGTCGTCGCTGTCGCCGCCGTCGGCGGTGATCGTCCCGCAGGCGATCGCCTTGTTGGGCTTGCCCTTCTTGTCGTCGTGCAGGACCAGGGTGCGGCCGATGATCGACGAGTCGCCGTCGACCTGATG
>Ga0247822_10001558_pt1 | contig 14137 bp, 9 predicted proteins | sample 13C_Cellulose_Da_FD_192423 | JGI IMG/M metagenome (GOLD analysis project Ga0247822, IMG submission 192423) | Soil microbial communities from agricultural site in Penn Yan, New York, United States - 13C_Cellulose_Day30 | ecosystem: Environmental > Terrestrial > Soil > Agricultural land | place...
CAGGTGCTGAGTGCGGCGCGGCGACGCGGACACTGATCGGCGCCGCCCGCCCCGCACTCAGCACCTGGCTCGCGATGTCGGACGGGAGGAAGAAGAAGGTCGCCTCTGGGTGGCGCTGCCGCAGCCTGCGCCGCAGCTCGTGAACGTAATCCGCCGTCGGGCGATGCCCGGGCGCCAGCGAGATCAGCACCTGCGCATCGGCCGGCGACACGAGCGCTCCCTCGCTCATCAGCAGGTTGGTCGCCGAGATCGGCGTGCCGATCACGTCGAGGACCGAGGCGGTCTCGCCCGCGGGGATCACGTCGGCGATCGTGCCTTCGATCGCGACGAGGCGCTTCTCGGTCTCCTCGACGCGGGTCCCCGCGGGCTCGCGGACGTGGAGGCGGATGAGATCGCCGTCGGTCGGCGGGAACAGCTCGCGGCCGATGAGCGGCGTGATGGCGATTGAGCTCGCGACGACGGCGCCGAACATGCCGAGCGTGAACGCACGATGTCGAAGCGCCCATGCGAGGTAGCCCTCGTACGACATGCGTAGTCCTTCGAAGCGCGCTTCGAACCACGACGCGAATCCACGTGGTGACGTTCGGCGGAACCGGCGTTCGACCATGACGCGCACGAGCAGGGGGACGAGCGTCCTCGAGAGCAGATACGACATCAGCATCGCGGTCACGACCGCGAGCGCCATGGGGACGAACAGCGATCGCGGCGCCCCTTCGAGAAACGCCATCGGCACGAACACGATGCAGATGCAGATCGTCGAGACGAGCGTCGGCACGGCGATCTGTTCGGCGCCGTCGAGGATCGCCTGTGCCAGCGGCTTCCCCTGGGCGAGGTTGCGGTCGATGTTCTCGACTTCGACGGTGGCGTCATCGACGAGGATGCCGACGGAGAGGGCCAGCCCTCCGAGCGTCATCGTGTTCAGCGTCTCCCCCAGGGTGTGCAGCGCGGCGAGCGAGAACAGGATCGATAACGGGATGCTGATCACGACGGTCAGCATCGAGCGCCAGCTCCCCAGGAAGATCAGGATGATCAGCGCGGTCAGCACGACGGCGATCGCGGCTTCGTGCACGACGCCATCGACAGCCGCCTGCACGAACGCCGACTGGTCCGAGAGGACCTCGATGCCGACCGCGCCGCGCGCCGACGGCGGCACGCGTTCGAGCGCGCGTGGGAGCGCTTCTCGGATCCCGCGCGCGACGTCGAGCGTCGACGCCGACGGCTCCTTGTAGATCGGAAGCACCACCGACCGTCGTCCTTCGACGTGCGCGATCGTGGTCTGCGGTGTGTTGCCGTCGCGAACGTTCGCGATATCGCGCAGGAGCACGAGCCGGCCATCGACGACCTCGATCGGGACCTCGGCGAGCTCTTCGATCGTGGATGCGGAGGCGTTCACGAGCACCGGCAGCTCGTGGACACCGAGCTTCGCCGTGCCGGACGGCAGCACCGCGTTTTGTTCCAGAAGTGCAGCCTGGACCTGGCGCGCGGACAAGCCGAACGCGTGCAGGCGGCGCGGATCGATGTCCACCATGACCTGGCGCACCTTGCCGCCGAGCGGCTGCGGGACGCGCGCGCCGGCGACCTTGACGAGCTCTGCACGAATCGACTTGGTGGCGAGATCGTAGAGCGCTTGCTCGGAGAGCGAGTCACTCGTCAAGGCCAGGTGCATGACGGGCAAGCTCGTCGCGCTGTAGCGCATGATCACCGGCGGTGGCGTCCCCGCCGGCATCGAGCGCGCCGCGGTCTGCGCGACCGTCGCGGTCTCGACGAGCGCTTGCTCGATGCGCGCATCGGGCCGCAGATAGATCCTGATGATCGAAGTCCCGGTGAGTGTGAGGCTCTCGGTGTGGTCGGTGCGAGCGACAAACGCCGTGACGAGCGCCTCGAACGGATTCACGATCCTGCGCTCCATCTCGGAGGCCGGCAGCCCGTTGTACGTCCAGATCACCGCGACGACCGGGACATCGAACGTTGGAAAGACGTCCGTCGTCATCCGCCGATACGACAGCATCCCGCCGAGCGCGACCGCGATCGCCATCACGCCCACGGCGTGTGGCCACCGCAGCGCCGCCCTCACCAGCCACATCGAGGGCTCAGGTCTTATCGAACGGCCACGGCGGTACGAGCGGATCACGCTTGAACCACTTGTCTTGCGCGGCGCGCGTCTGCGGCATGGTCATGTCGTACAAGTCGTCCCCCTCCGTCATCACCTCGATCAGCGTCGGGCGGGTCTCGGCGAGCGCCCACTCGATCGCGGAGGCCAGCTCCGCCCGTTCGTCGACACGTCGTGCTCCGCACCCCATCGCCGCCGCGAGCTGGACGAAGTCGATGTGCGGCATCGTGCATCCGTTGCGCGTGCCGAAGTAGTTCGCGAGTCGGTCCCCTACTTGGAGATAGCCGCGGTTGTTCATCACGACCGTGATCGTGTTGAGCCCGAGCTCTGCAGCCACGGCGAGCTCGCCCGGATACACCATCATCCCGCCGTCGCCGATGATCGCGACGACCGGCGTCGTCGGTCGGGCGAGCTTGACGCCGATCGACAGGGGAACCGCGGCCCCCATCGCAGCGAGCCCGTAGAGATTGAAGAATCCGTCGGGCGCGACGATCGGAAAGTGACGCTTCAGGTATTGCAGGTTGAGGCCGCAATCGCCCGCGATCAGCGTCTCGCGCGGCAGGCGCTCGCGCAGGACACGCAGCGCGCTGGGAGTGTTCAGCTCGGCGCGCCGCGAGATGTCTTCGTCGTAGACCGCGTGCTTCGCCCTGAGCGCGGCGACGCGCTCTCGTGCTCCACGATCGATGCCACCGTCGCCGAGCTGAATCCGTAGCGCGCGCACGAACCCTCGCAGGTCACTCACCGCGCCCAGCTCGATGGAGTAGTGGCGCGCGATCTCGGAGGCTTGTTCCTCGATCTGAACCAAGCGCTTGAACAAGCCTGGCTCGAAGCTGATCGTCGTCTGGAGCGACATCCGGGTGCCCAACGCGATGACGAGGTCGGACTCTCGGACGAGCTCCGCTGCCGATTCGTGACCGGACTGACCGAGGACACCTGCGAACAGCGCATGGTTTTCGGGCAGGACTCCCTTGGCGAAGTCCGCACAGACCACCGCGACGTCTTGCTCCTCGCAGATGTTCGCGATGTCCGCGGTTGCACCCCGGTGCGCGATCTTGTCTCCGAGGAGCAGCACGGGACGGCGTGCTGCCCGCATCATGCGCGTGACCTGCTGGACCGCATCGTGATCGACCGGGTGCGAGCGCACGACGAACTGATGTGGCTCGAGGTCCTCGAAGTCGATCCTCGAGCTGCTCAGGTCGACGGCGAGATCGATGACGGTGGGCGCGCGCTCCGTGAGCGCGACCGAGACCGCCTGACGGATGCTGCGCATCGCCGTGACTGCGGTCGGTGGCCGATAGAGCTGGTGCGCCATCGTGCGAAACAGCTCGAGCTGGTCGATGGAGCGCCCGATGCCGCGACACTCCTGATGGCCATCCCGTCCGTAGTCTCCGAGTGAGGCCTGGCTGGCCACGACGAGCATCGGGACGCTGTCCATGAACGCGGCTGCGACCCCGGTGGCGAGGTTGGTGACGCCGGGCCCCGACTGCGCGAACGTCACGCCGAGCTCGCCGGAGGCTTGCGCATAGCCGGCCGCCGCGAACGCAGCGCTGCCTTCGTGCATGCAGCGAATCGTCCGCATGCCCGACCGTTCGAGCGCGTCGAGGATGTTGCTCGTATAACCGCCCGGGACGCCGAACGCGCAGCGCACTCCAGCGACGGAGATCGTCCGGACCAGCGCTTCCGCAACCGTGAGGCTGAGGGTCTGCGGACTCGGCGCGCGTGGGGCCTGGTACTCGAGCTCGCGAAGGATCGAGAGGCTCTCGCGGACGAGGATGGCGCGCTGGAGCGGGGAGACCTTGTACTGCGCGTCGCTGCGATTCTGGTCGACGGTCATCGCTCGCTTCTTGCATTCGAAGCTGCCCGCCGCGAGCGTCGCGAGAATCGGAGGTCCGAGTCGACGCGAGTCGCGCTTCGCCCCGTACTCCGGGTTCTGACTGCGAAGGGTGGTCTCGACCGTTGCGAGGAACGCATGCAGCGTCTCCTCGTCTTCGTGTCCTCCGGGCTCGAGCGTCACGACGTAGCGCGGGGGCGCGTTGTCGCGCCACTCGGGGACGAGCTGTGCACCGCGCGGGGGCGTGCGCAGGATCGAAGTGGCGGCGACGAGCGCGCTCGACGCATGCGGCTCGGTCAGTTTTTCACCGCTGAGCGAGCTCGTGAGACCGTGACGATGCTGGAACTCGAGCACTGGAACCTTGCCTTCCCACTCCTCGACCCGGAACACGTCCTCCGTGAGCGCGCGATAGAGGCCACGGTGGTTGGAGATCACGATCCGGTAGTCGCGACCGATCTCGAGCTCGGACATCAGACGGACGTTGTGTTCGGAGGCATCTTCATCCGCGGGGACGAACTCGTAGAACGCAGTCAGCAAGCTCGGGATCGAGACATCGCGCCCACTGAGGGGCGTCGTCATTCCGTGGCCTTCACTCGCGCCGAGCGGCAGCCTTCGCAGCTCGACGCCTGGGAGCTGGGCCGCGAGCTTGGGGAGGTGGAGCTTCATGCTGCCTTCGGACCACGTGGTGACGCGGCGTAGCTCCGGGAACAGCACGGAGACCGGCGCGTCCTTCGTCGCGAGCCACGCCTCGAGCGCCTCGGCGGAGCTCGGCGCCGGATGGAGGCGCTCGGTTTGCAGCGCTTCTCGCGCGAGCGCAGGGCCGCGACGGACATCGCCCGCGCGTAGGTCTTCGGCGAGGTCTGCCCCACACCGCCGGAGCTGATCGAACAGCGCGATGAGGGACGCGGGATTCAAGCTCGCGAGGTGAAGCAGTGGCTTTTCGAGGAGGAGACGCAGAATCCCGTAGTTTCGGGACTCTGTATCAGTGATCTCGGCGAGCGCATCGGGGAACCGACCGAAACACGGAATGTCGGACGCCGACCGGCGGACGAACCCCGACGCGCCGCCCACGGGGACGCCTCCAGGCGACGTCGCTTCGTGATACTTGCCGAGCATCCAGAATCCCGAGTGCACGAGCTCCTCGGGACTGCTCGCGAGCATCGACAGCACGAATGCACGCGCGGTGGTGCGGACCTGCTCGGAGAATGCGACCAACTTGGGACGACCCGTCGTGCCGCTGGTGCGCGCGAAGAAGACGGGACGACCTGGGAACAGGACGTCCGCTTCGCCCTCGTAGGCGCGATAGACGTAGCTCTGCAACTCGTCGACCGTGCGGACCGGAACGCGTGCGCGGTACTCCTCGATCGACAACCCCGGCGTGAGGTGATGGTCCTGTGCGAACGACGACGTCCCCGCGAAGGTCAGCAGCTCGCCGAGGAATGCAGTCTGTTGTGCAGTCGGATTCTCACAGGCGCTCTTCAAAGCGCTCTGGATTCGAGTCAGTTCGTCCTGCCATGACTCCCTCACATGGCGTCAAATACCATGCGGGGCATCGCGCAAGGTCACTGTCGTAATAGAGCGTTGTGAAATGTCTCAGGTTTTTTGGCGAATGCGCCAATATTGGCGCATCCGGCGAGTTCGACGGCAGATCGCCGAAGACGTACAGTCTCGCAATGCGCGTCAGCGCTTCTCTGTTCAGAGTCCAGGTGCCAATGGCCACACCGTTCGGTCACGCTCGCGCGACCAGAACGGAGTGCGACAACCTCGTGCTGATCGTCGAGGTCGACGGCGTGAGCGGGGTGGGCGAGTGCGTGCCGCGCGACTACGTCACGGGTGAGACGGTGGACGCGGCGTTCGATGCGATCTGCGATATGGATCTCGCGATCGCTGTCGATCACGTTGTTCACGGAAACCTTCGTGAAGGTGTCGCGACGCTCGAAGCGTTCGAGCTTCCTCGCCGGCTAAGCCACGGGCCGCGGCCGGGGCTCGCCGCGGCGTGCGCTGTCGAGCTCGCGTTGCTCGACGTGCTCGGGAAGCGTACGTCCACCTCGCTGCGCGAGACAGTGAACGCGATGGACGGTTCCACATTCGTGCGCGACGTGGGCGCGGTGCCGCGAAGGTCGCGGGCACTCGACACGCTCGGGCGGGCTGACGACCTGATGAAAGGGCCGTACCCACCCGATCACGTGAAGCTCAAGGGCACGAAGGACGCGGCGCTCGACGTCGCTCGCGCGAGGGCCGTGCGCGACACCTTCGGCGACAGCGTCACGCTCTCGGTCGACGCGAACATGGCCTGGTCGCTCGCAGATGCGATCTCTCGCGTCGACCTGCTGCGCCCCTTCGACGTCGCCTGGTACGAGGAGCCGCTGCGGCAGTACGCGTGGGACGACTACCGGCATCTGCGCGAGCAGACCGCGGCGAACGTCATGCTCGACGAGTCGCTGTGTTCGATGGACGACGGTCGTCGCGCGGTGGAGGCCGGCGCATGCGATCTGTTCAACGTCCGGATCTCCAAGCATGGCGGTCTCGTCGGCGCGCTGCGCCTCGCCGCGTACGCGCAGGCACATGGCCTCGGTGTGCACCTCGGCGTGCATCCGGGACAAAGCGGCGTGCTCGGCGCGGCGGGGGCGCACTTCCTCCGCAGCGTCGAGTCCATCGTGGCCTTTGAAGGGGGCGGGACGTGGATCGGCACGGGCGGTCTTCCGGTCCGACTCATCGCAGAGGAGCTGCAGCTCGACCACGTGACACGCAGGTGTCATGGGTTGCTCCCGACGGGGCTCGGGGTCACCCCGCAGCGGGATGCCATCGAGCACCACGCGACAAGGCGCGCATCCTTTCGCGACGGCGCGTGGTCGAGCGGATGAGTCAGCTCGGCGGGACGTGGAGGCGCTCGGGCGCGAGCACGAACGAAGCCAACACTTCGAGGTATGCGATCCGCGCCGCCGAGAACTCGAGGTAATGGTCCTCGGTGGGCAGCTCGACGATCAGGCCCCCGGGGGCGAGAAAGGTGAAGGACTCGCGGGCGAGCGGCAGCGAGATGATCGAATCGGCGCGCGGCAGAAACAATGCAGAGGGCGTGCGCGCGAACGCCGCAGGGACGGCCATGTACGCCGCGGCGAGGCCGAGCAGCGTCCGGCGGTGGCGACTCGAGATCGTACGCAACATGCGGTGATCGTCGCGCATGAACGCGAGGTAGCGCGGATCGCGTGTGTACTGCGTATCGTCGAGGGGAATCGGCATCAGCGTGTCATCGTCGATCACCGGCAGCGCTGGCGGCGCGCACCCTGGCTCCACGATGCGAGCGCCGCGGACCTGGTTCAACGCGGGCGCGACCAAGGCGAGCGCGTCGTATGCACGGGGAGACCGGAGCGCGACCGCGGCGGCGACGGTCGCGCCGAAGCTCTGGCCGAGCACGGTCAGCGGCACGCCGGCGTGCGCGCTGCGCGCTCGGTCGAGTGCGTGCGCGTAGTCATCGATCCACGCCCCGTAATCGGCGCCGCCGGGCACGCCCTCGCTCGCGCCGGAGCCTCGACGATCGAGCACGTACACCGCGATTCCTCGGTTCGCCAGGTAGGGCCCGGTCTCGAACAGCCATCCTCCGTGGCTCTGGATGCCGTGCACGTAGAACACGACCGCCGAGACGTTGGCAGGGATCCAAGCGTGGAGTGCGAGCCGCAAGTCATCGCGCTCGAGATGCTCGAGGTGATAGGCCATTCGCGTCAGCCTTCCACCGCGTGCTTCGCGCGGAGCTCCTCGAGCGCGAGCAGCTGGGGCCCCGTCGGTTCGACGAACTCGACGGCGCATGTCAGCCCTTCCTGGCGCACGACACGACATGCGAGCCCGAGCTCGGGGATGGAGGCGAGCGTGAGCGCGAAGGCCTCCTCGCTGGCGGATGCGGGTGCGGTGTGCTCGAAGTTGATGCTCGCGCCCGAGATGCTGAGGTTGACGAGCGTTCCCCAGAACGCGATGCCGTTCGCCTCGAGACGGCAGGGCAGAGAGATCCGCACGCGGCCGTGGCGTCGCCGGATGTCGGTCAGCCGCTTGGTGGTCGAGACATCGGGCGTGCGAGTCAGATAGACCACCTCACAGAAGCTGGAAAGAGCATCGAAGTGTCCGCTCCAGTCGTCCCCGATGGTGAAGATCGAGATCGCATCCTCGCGGATGTACGCGGGCTTGTCCCAGTGCTCCTCCGGACGCACGAAGTCGACGCAGCGAAGGGCTGCGATGATCGCGGCTCGCTCGCCGTAGGACTGCACCGGTTCCTTGCCCTTGAGCGCCGAGAACTCGTCGGTCGAGACCCTGACGACCAGGCCGTCACCGAGCGCACGTGCGCGTTCGAGCAACCGCAGGTGGCCGATGTGGAACAGATCGAATGTACCGCACGTCATCACACGCTTCATCGCACGCGCCCTTCACCTGCTGCGCCACGGGAGCAAGCGCAGCCAGCGCTCGCGGGTATGCAGATCGAGATGGACGAGCTGCCGTTGCTTCTCGGCTTGCAGCTCCGCCGGGACCTCGAAGCTGTCGTCGTCTCGCTCGGATGCGACGGCGGCCTCGATGCCTGCGGCCAGCTCCGGGCCGGGGACGATCGGCTCGAAGCACGTCTTCCACATCTCCGACTGGGCCGGGAGGAACCGCTCGGCGTGGACGCCCATGGCGCGGTCGATCACGTCGTAAAGCTCTCCAAACTGGGACTCGTGGATCGCCGTCCCGCAGGCATCGAGTCGACTGACCCCGACGTGGCGCTGGTCCTCCGTCTTCAGGAAGAACATCGGCCGACGGAACGCGAGGTAGTCATAGCCGACCGACGAGCGATCTCCGATGTAGATCGCCGCGCATGACAGCAGCGGGAACACGAGCGGGAACTCCTTCAGGCACACGACGCGGTGACGATTGCTGCAGCTCGCGATCAGCTGGTCGACGCGCGCCTGTGCCTGGTAGTCCATCAGCGGGTGGATCTTGATGATCAGCTGATAGTGCTTGGGGAGCTGTTCGATCATCGGCGCGCACGCGGCGAAGAAGGACGACGACGAGTCGATGTCGTTCCACGTCGGCGTATAGAGAATCGTCGCGCGGTGAGGATCCAGTCGCGCGTAGACGCGCTCCGCGACGAGGCGGTCGAGCCGCTTCCGCTGCTCGAGGTAGTAGCGGTACCGGTAGTTGCCGGCTCGCACGTAGGACTTCAAGTACGGCGCCGTCCCGTACTCCTCGAACAAGCGCAGCTGTGCGTCGCCGTAGATCAACGTGACGTCCTCCAGCGCCATCCACTTGTTCCACCAGACCTTGTCCGACCAGCCGTGCGGGCAATGCACGAACCGCATGTGTCGAGGGAAGCCGACCTCGCGCGGGACGGAGCGCGGGACGCGGGTCGCGTGGAACACGACCTCGTAGTCGATCAGCGCATCGCTCTTCGGATCGTGCTCGAGCCGGACGCGGAGGCCGGGATAGAACTGCGCGGCGATCTCGGCGAGCTCGGGGGTGTCGACGATCACCGGGATGTCGAGGAGCTCGCAGATCGGCGCGAGATGATCGAGGTGATTGCTCCACTGCGTAAACGCGATGCCCTGCTTCTTCACGTGCCCTCCAGTCCTGCGTCGTTCAGTGCGGCGCGGATGTCCGCGTGCGCAGCGTCGTCCAGCCGTTGCATGGGGCGGCGGCATGCTCCTCCCACGAACCCGAGCATCCCGAGTGCCGCCTTGACCCCGGCGGTGGACCAGCGCATCGCGATGCGTTGCTCGAGGCGCGCGAGCCGGTACGCGACCGGGCGCGCGGCGTCGTACTGACCCGCCCGCGCGAGGTGCACGAGCTCGGTGCACAGCGCCGGCGCGAGGAGCGCGATCGCGAGGATGCCTCCGCTCATGCCCATCACCATGCCGGGCAACAAGCACGAGGCGAGGCCGGTCATCATCGAGAACCCGCCGGGCGACTGCGCGAGCAGCATCGACGCCCGCGCGAGGTTCGGGGAGGTGTCTTTGATGCCGACGATGCGCTCGTGCTCGGCGATCCGGAGGAGCGCATCGACGCCGAGCTGAATCCCGGTGTTCGCCGGGAAGTCGTAGATCATCACGGGGAGCGGCGAGTGCTCGGCGAGCTCGCGGAAGAACCGCACCTGCGCGGCTTCGTGAGCGAAGGCGGCCTTGTGATAGTGCGGCGTCAGGACGACCGCGCCGTCGGCCCCGAGCGACGCCATGACCTCGAGCTTGCGTAGGGCGTTGCGCGTCGACTCCTCGGCGATCCCGGCGAGCAGAGCGCGCTCGCGAGGTGCGAGCTCGCGGGCCACGCGCATCACCGTTGCTTGTTCATCGTCGTCGAGCTGCGTGAGCTCTCCCGACGTTCCGAGCACGAGATAGCCCGAGGTGTCCGTCGCGTTCCAGCGTGCGAGGTTGCGCTGGAGCGCGTCGAGATCGAGCTCGTCGTCGCGAAAGGGTGTCGTCGCGGGCAGGATGATGCCGTTCCAGGTCATGTGCTCCTCATGTGCTGCGAGATCATCAAGCCACCGGCGGCGGTCACCGCGGCGCTGACGAGGAACACTGCTTCGTAACCGAGTGCGTCCACGCCGAGGCCGCCCGCAAGCCCGACGAGCGCGCCGTTCACCTGCAGCACGATCAACATCGCGGCGGACATCGCGGCTCGCTGCCGAGGTGCCACCGCCACCATGTAGAAGTGGTTCTGGATCGGGCTGCGAACCGCGCCCGCCACGCTGAGCACGAGGAAGCCCGCGGCCGCGACCGTCCAATCGCGCCCGAGGCCGATCATCGCGAGGCCGACGGCCATCGCGAGCGCGACGAGCGTGTAGGGAAGCGAGCGCCCCCAGCGACGCGTGAACGCGGGCGCGAGCAACGCGGCAGGCGCGGCGAGCAGCGACGCGAGCGCCGAGATCTCGCCGTTACGCGCAGGGGAGACGTGCAGCCCGTGGTCCAGGTATGCGTTGAAGAAGCCGAGGCTGATGTTGTGCCCGGTCATGACGAGGCCGTACGCGATCGCCATCGTGACCATCACCCCGATGGGCGTCGCGGAGCCTGGCTCGGCGAGCTCGCGGCTCGCCGTGCTCGTGGACGCCGCGGGTGCGGCCTCGAGGCTCGGCAACATCGCCGCGCCGAGGATCGAGATCAAGCCGCCGATCACGATGGGATAGCGGTACGGCGCGGGGGTCGCGAGGCTGTCGTCCAACAGCAGCGCGAATGCGACGGGGAGATAGCCTGCGGCGAGGCTCCCGAGGAACGTGCTGGCATACACGTACGCCTGCTCGAGACTGAAGAACCGGCGCTGCGATTCCAGGCTGCCAATACCCATCATGTATGGCGCCTTGTTCGTGTAGTAGATCGCGAGTCCCGCGTTCGCGAACGCGGAGGTCAACATGACGAAGCTCGCGCGGCCGCTCTCGGGCACGAGCTCGCAGACGACGAACATGCAGCGAAACACACCGACGATCACGAGCCCGAGTCGCATCGCCTGACGTGGAGTCAACGCCCGACCGAGACGAGGCGCCCACAGACACGCGATGCCGAAGGCGATCTTGCCGACCGCAAACTGGAGCCCGATGAACTCGAGCCCGAACCCGAGGCGAAGGAGGTAGATGCTGCCGGCGACCGTGATCAGTCCGAGGTTCGCGAACGCGCTAGGACTCCAAAGCCAGAAGCCGAGGCGCCACTCGTGCCCATGTTGGTAATCTATGGAGTCGGGACGGGGCGACAAAGGAGCTGGCCGACATCATATGCATGATTGCGAAACTGCGAGATCGCGAGAGGCGCCATGGGATGGCGCGCCCGGAGATGTCTAGTCGTTTGCGAGGGTCGCGAGGCGTTCGACGATCGGGCTGTCGATCCGCGCGAGCTCGTCGACGATCGTCAGGTGGTTGGCGCCGGGGATGACTCGACATGTCGAGCCGATGCCTTGCTCCGCCCATGCGCGCTGGAGTGCGCGACTCTGCTCGTGAAACGACGCGCTCTCGCAGGCGCCGACGAACGCGTCGAGCGTGCAGCCGTGGATTGGGCGCTCGTGGAGTGGCGACCAGCGGCGCGCCTCGGCTGCATCGAGACCGAGCTTGTCGTTGATCGTCGTCGCGACCAGCGGTGCGAGATCGAACACGCCCGACAGCGTGACGCCGGCCTCCACGAGTCCCGGCTCGCTCCACGCCGTCGCGAGCATGCACGCGGTGAGGTGTCCGCCGGCCGAATGCCCGACCCCGACGAGGCGCCGGCGTCGCGATGCCCTCAGCGCCAGGTACGCTTCGCGGAGCTGCGCCACGATCGTCGCGAGGCGCACGCTCGGGCAGAGGTCGTAGCCGACGAGCGCGACGGCCACGTCGCGCTCATTGAGCGCGCGGGCGACGTGGCTGAACATGCCCGGCTCCCACTGCTGCCAATACCCGCCGTGCGCGAACACGACGATCCGCGGCGCGCAGTGCGCCGGCTCGAAGAGCTCGATGACCTGACGGGGCGAGCCTCCATACGAGATCGACGTGAACGGCCAGCGCTCGCGATACGCGCTCGCCTCGCGAGCCCAGCGCGCGAGGATCGCCTCCCGCTCTGGGATGTGCGGCCGGTACTCGCTGTCGAGGCCTTGGTCGACCGTCATCGATAGACGAACACGGCGTCGTCGAGATCGATCGCCGGGAATGACTTCTGGTCCGCTGCGTAGTCCTGGGTGTGCTGCCACTCGGGCGTGTCGCCACTCTTGGGCCACAGGTGTACGGCGCGCTGCAGGTAGCCTGGATTGAAGTTACCGGCGTCCACCCACGGCCCGAGGCTCATGCCCGCCTCCGTCGGTCGCAGCGCAACCTCCACCTTGTGCGCGCCGCGTCGTTGCATGTGGCGGAGCAGCCGGCAGACGAAGTCGGCGACCAGATCCGCGCGCAACGTCCAGGCCTGGCGGAAGTAGCCATAGATCCACACGAGGTTGGGGACGCCGGTGAACATCATCCCCCGGTACGTGACGGTGTCGTTGAACCGTAGCGGCTGTCCGTCGATCGAGAACTCGATGTCGCCGAGGACGTTGAGCTGAAATCCGGTCGCGGTGACGATGATGTCCGCATCGAGCTTGGCGCCGGACGTCAGGTCGAGGCCGGTCGTCGTGAAGCGCTCGATCTGATCGGTGACCACGGAGACCTTGCCGGCGCGAATGCCCGCGAACAGATCGCCGTCCGGCACGAAGCAGACACGTTGCTGCCACGGCCGGTACGTGGGCGTGAAGTGCGGCTCCATCTCGACATCGGGGAGGTGGTTGCGAACGTTCGCGAGGAGCTCGGTCCGGACCGCCTCGGGTTCGGTGAACGTCCGGGCGAGAAAGACGGATTGATCGAGCAGGATCTTTCGGCGCACGATCTCGTGAATCCACGACTCGTCGATCTCGAGCTGGCGGAGCGTGACCGCGAGCTCCTGGACGTTGCGGCCGGGGACGTAATAGCTCGCCGAGCGCTGGAGCATCGTGACGTGCGCGGCCGCGTCCGCGATCGCCGGCACAAGCGTCGTCGCCGTCGAGCCCGAACCGATGACGACGACGCGCTTTCCCGTGTAGTCCAGTCCTTCGGGCCAGCGCTGCGGGTGGACGATCGTGCCCTGGAACTCGGCCATCCCTCGCCATGGCGGAGTGTAGCCCTCGCTGTGGCGATAGTAGCCCTGACACATCCACAAGAAGCTCGTCGAGAGCTGGCGTTGTTCGCCGGTGTCGGTGCGCCGCACGTCGAGTGTCCACCGGTTCGTCGCACTCGACCACTGCGCCGACACGATCTGATGCCGGTAGCGAAAGTGACTCGCGAGGCCGTTCTCGTCGATCACCTCGCCCATGTACTTGAGGATCTCGGCGGCAGTCGCGATCGGCGCACCCCGCCACGGCTTGAACCGGTAGCCGTAGGTGTGCAGGTCGCTGTCGGAGCGAATTCCAGGGTAGCGATGCGTGCGCCAGGTGCCACCGAAGCTGTCTTGCGAGTCGAGCACCACGAACCGCAGCCCGGGAAGCTGCGTGCGGAGGTGATACGCGCCGCCGACACCACAGATGCCCGCGCCGACAATGATGACGTCAAAATGTTCTGGATTCGGTGCGTGCATGTCGGGCTCCTCTGAAGTTCATAAGCGAAATGTGAGATGATGATTCGTATGACGCGTACTTCAGATCTTGCGGGTCGAGTGGCACTCATCACGGGCGGCGGGCGAGGGATCGGTCGAGCCACCGCACTCGCCCCCGCCTCGGCGAAGGCG
>Ga0247822_10001559_pt1 | contig 14133 bp, 9 predicted proteins | sample 13C_Cellulose_Da_FD_192423 | JGI IMG/M metagenome (GOLD analysis project Ga0247822, IMG submission 192423) | Soil microbial communities from agricultural site in Penn Yan, New York, United States - 13C_Cellulose_Day30 | ecosystem: Environmental > Terrestrial > Soil > Agricultural land | place...
GAGGCGGGCAGCGACGAAAATGTGCGGTTTACTCGACGGGGCGCCTTGCCGCCCCTGATTCAGTTGTCAGCGTCGGGACCCTACAACACGGGTACGACATCCAATCATTGCGGGACAACGCTTAGCGATCGGGCGTCTGGTACTCGCCGGCCTGGTCCCTGGCGAGCAGCTGCATCAGCTCCACGGCGCGCTGCTCGGAGCCCTTGCTCCACGCGGTATCGACGCCAAACGCCTTCGCGAGCTCGACGTTCATCCGGTGTCCCTCGAGCGCCTTCGCCAGGTGCTCGCGCACGCGCTCGTGGACCTCGGCGACGTAGACCGGGCGCGTCCCGACCTCGATGCGCTGGGGGTACGGCGCCTTCACGTGCGCCTCCCACAGCTCCATGAAGATCTGCGACATCTGATAGCCGGCGGCGGTCGCCCAGTAGGCGTGCTGGAAGCCGAGTGCTTCGCGCCAGCGATCGTAGGCCCGCACCGCCAGCGCGCGCTTGGTCTCGAGATCGGCGACCAGGCGGTCGTCCGGGAGCCGCACCGGCGCGAGCGCGAACCTGCGGTGCTCGACCTCGCCACGGTAGTAGTGCGCCATCGCGATGTAGTACGGGTCCTCGATGCGGGGCGCCTTGCGCCACTCGGCGATCGCGGCGGTGAGCGCGGCGTCGGCGGCGTCGAGCTGCTGCTGCTCGAGCTGGACATAGCCCTTGCGGGCGAAGGCTTCGACACGGTCGGCGTAGGTGAGGTCCGGACGCGCGAGGACGGCGTCGACGGTGGCGAGCGCGTCGGTCCACTGCTTCTTGTCGGCGTGCAGGGCGACGATATAGAGGTGACCGTCGATCGACTCGCGCGATCTGGGATAGGCCGAGACCAGCTCGCGCAGGGTGCCGATCGTCGACGGGATGTCCCCCTGCCCGTCCAGGATCGCGGCGACATTGAACAGCGACAGCGGCGCGAACTTCGAGTCGGGGAACTCGGCGACCAGCTGACGGAACCGCGCCAGCGCCTCCTGCGCGCGGCCGGCCTTCCAGGCCTCGACCGCGGTGTTGAACAGATCGGTCGACGCGACCGAGGTGAGCTCGGGCTCGCCGCCGACCCCCGTGGAGTGGGCCGAGATGCGGATGATGTCGAGATCGATGACGCGCGGATCCTTGGCGAGCGCGGCGGCGTCGGAGGGATCTGCCTTCGGCGCGGTCGAGCGCGCCTGCGCGAGATCGTCGGCGGGACGGATCGCGGGTGCCGGTGCAGGCAGCGTCGACGACGATCCACGCGCACCGCACCCCACGAGGACGGCGAGCGCGAGCACGATCGATCGGCAGTGCATGGCTTAGTTATGACGCACGAGCTGACCCGCCGGTGTAGGATGGGGATTCGATGTCGAAGTAGGTCGTCTATGCGTGCGTTGTCAGCGTGTTGTGCGCGTGCGGAGACGACACGCCGAGCACTCCCCAAGGACGCCGGACAGACGCGGCGATCGCCATCGGCGGACGAGCACCGCGCCGGTGGAAGCGATCGGAGCTCGCGGCGATCCCGGTGACCGCTCCGCCGGGGCTGGGCGACCGCCGGGGCGGCTGGGATGTCGGCGCGCTCGCGACGCGCGATACAGGAGGGGCGCCGCTGCGCGGCCTGCAGCTGATCGGGCGCGATGGACGGCGCGTCACGCTCGACGGAGCGCAGCTCGCCGACCGCATCGTGCTCGTGAAGTTCAACCGGCGCGGCCAGGCGAAGGTGCGGATCTGGTCGCGGAGCGCGCCGCGCGAGCCGATCGACGAGCTGGCCGATCTCGTCCTGGTCGAGGCGAGCATCGATCCGTAGCTTGTCGAATCGTGGCGGTGAGTTATCCCTTGACTGTCGTGTTGTCACACCGCTTTGCTATGTGGTGATCACTCCATGAAGGTCGCGTTCACTCACAACCTTCGGTTGACCGACGTACGGGAGACCGAAAAAGAAGCCGAGTACGACAGTGCCGAGACGGTGAGCGCGATCGCAGCGGCCATCGAGGCCGCTGGACACGAGGTCGAGAAGCTCGAGGTCTCCGGACCTGCGGCGAATCTCCTCGAGCGCCTCGAGGCGATCGATCCGGACATCATCTTCAACACCGCCGAGGGCCAGACCGGCCGCATGCGCGAGGCGTTCTACCCGGCGCTGTTCGAGGAGCTCGGCATCCCGTACACGGGCTCGGACGCGTACACGAACACGATCACGCTCGACAAGTGGCTGACCAAGCTCGTCGTGCAGCGCGCCGGCATCGACACCGCGCGCGCGCAGCTCGTGACGGTCAAGAACTTCGACTACGTCACCGAGCGCGGCCTCGGGCTCGCGTTCCCCGTGATCGTGAAGCCGAACCACGAGGGCTCGAGCAAGGGCATCTACAACGGCGCGCTCGGCAGCTCCGTCATCCGCGAGCCGCGCGACCTGATGGCGGCGCTCAAGGTGGCGCTGCGCACGTACCCCGACGGCGTGCTCGTCGAGGAGTACATCGAGGGTGCGGACATCGCGCTCGGCTTCATCGAGGGCGTCGGCCACGACGATGGCCTGCTCACGCCGGTCGAGCTGCTGTTCGACAACACGGGCTCGACAGGCGATCGCCAGTTCAACATCTACGACTACCGGCTCAAGAACGTGGAGCCGGGCAAGGTGCAGTACCGCTGCCCTGCGAACATCCCGCGCGACGTCGCGGCGCGCCTGCGCTCGATCTCGATGGATGCGATCCGTGCGCTCGGCCTGCGCGACCTCGCGCGGCTCGACTACCGCGTCACGGCGGAGGGCCGCATCTACCTGCTCGAGGCGAACGCGCTGCCGCAGCTCGCGTCGCACAGCTCGCTGTTCGCGGCGACGGCGCAGGTCGGCCTGACCTACAACTCCACGATCGCCGCGATCCTCAACGCGGCGGCATTGCGGTCGGGGCTCGCGACCGCGAGCCAGCTCGGGGTCACCCGCGCGCGCAAGGTGCAGCCGATCCGCGTCGGCTTCACCTACAACGTGAAGCGCAGCTCGGCCGGTGACGACGAGGCCGAGTGGGATCCGCCGGAGACCATCATCGCGATCGCCAACGCGCTCGCGCGACAGGGCCACATCGTGGTGCACCTCGAGGCCACGCCGGACCTGCCCCGCGTGCTCGCGGAAGCCGACGTCGACCTGATCTTCAACATCGCGGAGGGGGTCGAGGGCCGCAACCGCGAGGCCCAGGTGCCCGCGCTGTGCGAGCTGCTCGGCATCCCGTACACGGGCTCGGACTCGGCGACGCTGGCCATCGCGCTCGACAAGGCGCTCGGGAAGAAGGTGCTCATGCAGCACGACATCCTGACGCCCAAGTTCCAGCTGATGGAGTCGGCGCGCGAGCGGCTCTCCAGCGACATGAAGTTCCCGCTGATCGTGAAGCCCAACGCCGAGGGCTCCAGCAAGGGCATCGACTCGACCAACGTCGTCGACACCGAGGAAGAGCTACGCGCCGCGGTGAAGCTGTGCGTCGAGAAGTACCGCCAGCCGGCGCTCGTCGAGGAGTACATCGCGGGGCGCGAGTTCACCGTCGGCCTGCTCGGCGACAAGCGGCCGCGCGTGCTGCCGCCGATGGAGATCAAGTTCAAGAAGAACAACCCGCGCCCGGTCTACGACTACGGCGTCAAGCAGGAGTGGGAAGAGCACGTCTACTACGAGTGCCCCGCCAAGCTGACCGAGGCCGAGCAGAAGGCGATGGAGAAGATCGCGCGCGCCACGTTCTGGGCGCTCGACTGCCGCGACGTCGCGCGCGTCGACCTGCGGATGGACGCGGACGGCCGCATCTACGTCCTCGAGGTGAATCCGTTGCCGGGCCTGACGCCCGACTACTCGGACCTCGTGCTCATCGCGAAGGCGATCGGCATGGAGTACGACCAGCTCATCGCCGAGATCATGGTCGGCGGCCTGCGCCGCATGCGCGAGAAGCGACGCGAGGAGCGCGAGCTCGAGCGCGAGCGCGAGGCGCAGAACAACCCGAAGGCCCTCGCCGACAAGCTCGCCGCGGAAAAGGACAAGGGCGAGAAGGCCAAGCGCCAGCTCAAGCCCGAGGTGAAGTCCGACGTCGTGCGCGCGACCAGCGAGTCCGGCGCGACGAAGTCCGAGGCCAAGGCCGGCAACGGCGCCAGCGAGCCTGCGCTCCGCGTGAAGCGCGAGCGCGCCGACACCGGCGCTGTTGCTGCCGTCGTGGCGAGCGAGCCCGACGCGGGCACCACCAACTAGCCCCGGCCGCGAAGTAGCCGCGAGCCGCTTAGCAGCGAGGCGCTCGCGGCTCGGCCGCCGCCGCGCACCACCGGTGTGATCGCGTCGCGGCGCTTAACCCCAGGGTTCGCTTCTGTTGATCCGGGCCCGAGCCAAGCGCGCGTAGCGCGTGGAGCCCGAGCCCGAGCCCGAGCCCGAAAAAAAAGCGCTCCGAGGCGCGACCAGCGCACCGCTGGCACTGGAATCGACGAACTTCCTTCGAGAACGATGGCTGCCGAGTCGGACACATCGCTTCTGGATCGTGTGATCGGCTGGAGGCGACCACGGAAGTTCAGGTCGGGCTCGGGCTCGGGTCGACACACCCGATCTCTGGAGTTAGAGCTCTGGAGTCCCGGGGAACGTCGACGGCGGCGGTAGCAGCTGCGCAGGGATCCGCGAACCGAGCGCGTTCAGCAGGAAGTCGTAGTTCGCGTCGATGCGCGTGCCCCAGTTGCCGGTCTGGCAGTTGCCGTAGACGTGCGAGGCGATGGAGACCACGCTCCACCGCCCGTAATAGCCGAGGAAGGTGGGGCCGCCCGAGTCGCCGTGGCACTGCTGGCCGTCGCCGCCGTTGCCCGCGACCAGGTACTCGTCGGTGAGATCGGTGAGCGGGACCATGCGCTCGCGGCGACGCCCGGTCGCGGCGGTCGGGTTGTCCGTGGTGGTGCCGTAGCCGACGACGCGCAGGGTGGTCGGCTCGAGCGTGCGTGCGGCCTCGTCGGACCAAGCGTCGGGCAGCGTCCACGCGGTGAGCCACGCCGGCGGCGCGCCGGTGTAGTTGCTGCGCAGGATGACCACCGCGATGTCATGGCCGGCGTTGACATGCTGGGCATCGAACTCCGGGTGGATGATCGGAGCGTAGGCCTTGATCCAGCCGGTCGACCCGACGCGGTCCTTGCCGGTGACCGAGACCTTGACGCTCGAACCAACCCACCGCGAATGGACGCAGTGGGCCGCGGTCACGACCGCGTCGGGTGCGACGAGCACGGCCGTGCACTCCATCTCGGCGAGGCTGCCGCTCGCCCGGAGCGCCAGCACCGAGCGGTCGCCGGAGAGCGTGCCGCCGAGCACGTCCTGATCGTCGGAGCTGAGCTCGTCATCGTCGGTGGAGATGGCGCACGCCGAGAGCGACGTGAGCGCCAGCGCCATGGTCAACGGCAGGAGCACCAGGGACACGAACCGGGGCGACCTCGACATGGGCGCGCACTCTATAGGAAACCCTCCGAGGATTCGAGAGGATCCGAAGCCGCGTCACCCGCGCGCGTCGACGAGATCGCCGAATGTGCGGAACCGGCCACCGCCGAGGTGGTGCAGCGTCTATCGGTCGTCGAGCACGAGCTTGTCGTCACGCCAGCAGCGTGCACCGGCGGCCGCCGCGACCACGTACCACGTGCGACGGTCGCGGGCGCGCCTCCGTCCGAAGGCGCGACATGACGTACCTTCGCCCGTCGATGCACCACCACCTGACCGTCGCGCTGTCCGTGTTCGCCGTCCTCGGCGCCTGCAACGGCAAGAACAAGGACGCGCCGTCCGAGTCCGCGCGCAAGTCGGCCGACATCGAGATCGAGCCGATGGCGAAGCCAGCCAAGGACGAGCGCAAGCCGACCGGCACGCCGCGCCCGCAGAGCAAGCTCGCTGTCACCGTCGATGGCAAGCCGGTCGAGATGGCGACCGCCCTCGCGTGGAAGCACTGGGATGGCATGGTGAAGCTGACGGCGTCGTCCGTGCCGGTCGGTTGCGACGAGGTCACCGGCGACATGCGCTGGCTGCACGACGGCGAGGTCACGTTCGACCTCGACCTCGCGTACGGGCTGCAGCCGGATGGAAGTCTGAAGCCCGAGCAGCGCTACATCTACTTCGAGGGCATGACGTTGCAGAAGACCGCGCCCGTGACCGCGACCGGCGACGGCACCCCGGGTCAGCCGACGACGGTCGATGTCGAGCTCGAGACGACGAGCGCGAAGGGCAAGAAGCTGACGGTGAAGGGCACGATCGACGCCCTCGGCTGCGCGGCGAAGCCCAGGAAGGACGCGCCTGCCCTGCCGCCCGAGCAGCCGGCCAAGATCACGATCGCGGGCAAGACGTTCCCGGTCCGGTTTGCGAAGTTCTCGAAGAGCGGCGACGTGCCGAGCGTCAAGCTGTTCACCGGCGCGGAGAGCTGCGAGACGGCGGCGTTCGCGACGCCGAGCGAGGTCACCGTGGATCTGACGTGGTTTCCGTCCGGCAAGGGGCAGGTCAGCCAGGTCGACCTCGGGGGCTCGCTGGTCAGCCGGGCGGCGGATCAGACGTTCGACAAGAAGAAGCTCGTCGTGAAGCCGCCCCCGACGGGCGCCGGGGAGATCGAGCTCGCGGGCGACATCGAGGTCGCGGGCTATCCCCTCAAGCTCGAGGGCAAGGTCACCGTCACCGAATGCGCGAAGTGACCGTGCAGCGCTATGCTGCGCGGACGTGAAGGTCGCGACCCGGATCACCGTCGCCACGGCCGTCGTGGTGGCGATCGCGTCGGCGACCTACGCGTTCTACGACCTGCGCCGGCGCGTCGGCGAGCGCGCCGCGACGCTCGACCGCGAGGCACGGGCCCTGGCGGGGACGGTGCGCGTGTCGCTCGAGGCGGGCGTCAACGAGGCCGCGCGGAGTGCGCGCTACCGGGTGGAGCAGCTGCGCACCGAGCTCGAGGCGGTGCTGCAGAAGCTGGGCGACGGCGAGGACGCCGCGCCGATCGAGGAGCATCCCGCGCTGGAGCGGCAGCGCACGGAGCTCGAGCAACGGCTCGCCACGGCGCGGACCCAGGCCGGCCTCGCCCGCCCGCTCGATCTCGCGCTCGCGTACCGGCCGCCGAGTGAAGCCGAGCTGCGCGAGCTGTCGCGCGCGTCCGGCTGGCACATCACGGTGATCCCGCGGAACCGCGCCGGCGTGCCGGCGGGCCCGGACATCACGCCCGCGCAGCTGCGCCGGCTCGCGACGCTCGCCGACGTGCCCGGCCTCGCGTTCTCCGAGATCGAAGCCGACCACTACCTGCACGCGATCTCGCTGCGGGTCGCGACGGGGCAACAGGAGAACGCGAACATCGTCATCGGCATGCTCGAGGTCACCAAGCCATCCGGCGCGCTCGCCGCGACCGCCGACGACATCTCGCGCGCGGTCGTGCTCGTGCTGCTGATCGTCATCGTCACGACGGTGATGGTCGGCGCACTCGCGAGCCGGTTCGTCAGCCGGCCGATCACCAAGCTGCTGCGCGGCATCGACGATGTCGCCAAGGGCGATCTCTCGCACGCGATCCTCTCCGAGCGCGACGACGAGATCGGTGCGATCGCGACGCGCTTCAACGACATGACGTACTCGCTCCGCGAGTCGCGCGCCGAGACGGAGCGTCAGAACGAAGCGAAGCTCGCGCTCGAGCAGCGGCTCGGTCAGACCGAGAAGCTCGCGACCATCGGCCAGCTCGCGGCCGAGATCGCCCACGAGGTGGGCACGCCGCTCAACGTGATCGCGGGCCGCGCGCGCTCGATCCAGAAGAAGGCCAAAGACCCGGAGGCCGTCGAGAAGAACGCGGAGATCGTCGCCGAGCAGACGGCGCGCATCACGCGCATCATCCAGCGCCTGCTCGACTTCACGCGCCGCAAGGTCGGGCATCACGAGCGCGCCGAGGTCGACCTCGCCGAGCTCGCCTCGACGACGCTCGAGCTGCTCGCCGGTCAGTTCTCGGCGGCGAAGGTGAGGACCAGGCTCGAGCGCGACGACACGCTTCCTCGCGTCGCCGGCGATCCCGATCGCTTGCAGCAGGTCCTGATCAACCTGCTGCTCAATGCACAGCAGGCGATGCCGGACGGCGGCACGATCACCGTCGAGCTGCACGTCGACAAGCGCACGCGCCCCGGACTCGAAGCCAACGCGGAGCAGGCGTTCGTGCGCTGCTCCGTCACCGACACCGGGGCCGGCATTCCCGCCGACATCCGCGAAAAGATCTTCGACCCGTTCTACACGACGAAGGAGGATCGCGGCGGCACCGGCCTCGGCCTCGCCGTGTGCTCCGGCATCGTGAAGGAGCACGACGGGTGGCTCGAGATCGACGACGCGGCGGGTGGAGGCACCGTGTTCCGCGTCTACCTCCCTGTCTGATCACTCGATGATGCCGTAGCCCGCGAACCCACCGTAGCCGTAGCCGCCGAGGTCGCCCGCCGGACCGATGACGGCCGTGACCTGGCGCTCCGTCGTCGGGTCGAGCTCGGCGCCGCGCGTGCGCAGCTGCGAGGCCGCGGTCGACTTGAGCCCTCGCTCGGCGCTCGGGTCGTTGACGATCGAGATCAGCGCCGTATCCACCTCGGGGCCCGCGTTGTACGCGGCGTACATCGCGGTCTGCGCGACCTGCATGTCCTTGTCGCGGATCAGGCTGGCGAGCGCCTGCCCCGCGCGCGGATCGTCCAGCTGACTCATGCCGTTGATCGCGGCGAGCCGCTCGGCGAGCGTGCCCGTGCGCGCGGCGTCGATGATCACGGTGCTCGCGCGCTCGCTGCCGAGCTGACCGAGCGTCTGGAGCGCGGTCGCACGCACCTCGGGGTCGGTGTCGCGCGCGAGCCGGATCAGCGAATCGGTCGCGTGCTCGTCGGGGTTGCGGATGAGGGCCTGCATCGCGGTCGCGCGCACCTGCGCGTCCTTCGCGGTCAGGCCCTGCTCGATGACACGCCGCGCCTCCTCGGTGCCCTGGTCCGCGAGCGCCCACAGCGCCTGGGACGCGGCCGAGGGGTTCTTGCCCGCCACCAGGTCCGCGGCGAGCCGCACGCCCGCGGGTGAGCCCGACTGCACGAGCGGCATGACGATGCTGCCCTTGAGCGCGGGGTTATCGCGCGCGGCGGTGAGCAGCGCGGCCTCGAGCTGGTCCGTCATGCCGACCTGCGACAGCGCGCTCGCCGCGGCGACCGCGAGGTCCTTGTCCTTGCCGGTCACCGCCGCGAGCAGCGTCGTGCGCGCTTCCTCGGTGCCGATGCGCCCGAGGGCGTGCGCGGCCTGCATCGCCTCGTCGCGGCGGCCCGAGAACAGCGAGTCCGAGAGCAGCTGCGCGAGCGCGGGGTCGCTCGGCCGCGCGCTGACCAGCAGGTCCATCGCGTTCGCGCGCGTCGTGCCGCGCGAGGCGCCGGCGATCTCGAACAGCGCATCGACGGCCTTCGCGTTCCCCGAGCTCGCGAGGCTGTTCATCGCTTCGTAGCGCTCGTTGCGCGAGCCCTTGGTCGCGAGCTTGACGGCGAGCGCGAGCGCGTCGTCGTTGCCGCTGCGCAACAGCCTCGGCAGCACCGCGCGGCGGTCCACGCTCGTGCCCTGGGAGAGCACGCTGATCAGCGCCTGCTCGACGTCCTCGCCGTCGAGCTGGGCGAGGTAGCCGAGCGCGCCGGTGATCTGTGCACGATCCGAGAGCGCCACCTCGATCAACAGGTCGCGCGCCTCGGGCCCACCGTTGCGGGCGAGCTCGTTCGCCGCGGCGCTGGCCGCCTGGCGATCACCGAGCCTGATGATCTCGCCGAGGATCTCGATCGCCTCGGGACCGCCGACCTCGCCGACGGCGTTCACCGCGGCCCATCGCGTCTGGGAGGCTCCGTGCAGCGCCGCCTCGCGCAGCACCGGCAGCGCGGCCTCGCCGGCCTTGGTGAGCGCCGACAGCGCGGCGGTCACGAGCTGCGGATCACCGGTCTTCACGATCTGCGTCGCGCGCTCGAGCATCGCCTCGTCGAGCTCGGGCAGCGCGCTCAGCGCCGCCGCCGCGATCCGCGGATCCGGCGCGTCGACGAGCTTGCGCAGCGCGACGAGCGCGGGCGGGGTCGCCGCGACGCCGAGCGCGCTCACCGCAGCGCTCGCGGCGGTGTAGTCGCCGCCCTTGGCGATGACGGACAGCACGGCGATCGCGCGCTCGCTGCCGAGCCGTCCGAGCGCCGCGATCGCGGTCGTCTGGCCCGAGTCCCCTCCCTTCTGGGCGAGCTCCACGAGCGGCTGCTCCGCGCGCCGGCTCTGGGTCTCGCCGAGGGCCGCGATCGCCGCGCGCCGCACGCCGGGCCGCACATCGCCGAGGTGCCCGAGCAAGGCATCGACCGCGTGCTCGGTCGCGATCTGGCCGTACACGCCGAGGATCGCCTCCGGGACGCCGCGGCGAGGGTCCTCGACGAGCGGCGCCAGCTGGTCGATCGTCTCGTCGTCGCCGACGGCTCCGAGCTTGTCGGTGAGCTGCACGAGCTCGCCCAGCGACCGGGCGGCGAGCGCGCGCTCCACCAGCTCCTCGCGCGACACGCCCGCGGCGAGCGCCGCCTGGGCATTGATCCGCAGCGGCCGTCGCAGGTGCTGCGGCAGCGCGCCTCCTCGCGCCGTCACCGTCGCGGCCGGCTTGTTCGCGGGCGTACCGCGCTGCGAGCTCACGACGGTGTAGCCGGCGATGCCGGCAAGGAGGGCGCAGGCAAGCTTCCAGCGGGTCAAACTCGTCACGTGGGCTCCTCGCGGCGTCGGCATAGCTCGCAGCTATGTGTCCAACGAACGCGGTTTGGTTTCGATCCATTCCGGCGCCACCTGCCCACAGGTCGCACCGTGCTCCCGAAAACCGCCGATGTTCGCCGAGGACGTTTTGCGTCGCAAGCGCTCACCGGGCGCTGAAGCGCGCGAGGGGGACCGATCGCCTGCAACCGCGTACCGCGATTGACGGCCCCGACGAGGCCCGTAGACTGAGACCATGTTGACGCCCGAGCAAACGAAGGAGCTCCGGTCGGTACTGGAGGCCGACCTCAACCGCCTCGGCGACCACGCGCACACGGCCCTCGAGTTCACGATGGACCGCGACCGCGACCGGATCGGCCGTGACTCGATGGACGAATCGACGGAGGAGGAGATCTACTCGACGCAGCTCCGCCTACATGACCGCGAGACGTTCCTGCTGGCCAAGATCCGCGAGGCCATGCAGCGGCTGGAGAACGGCGAGATCGACGAGTGCGAGGAGTGCAGCGAGCCCATCGGCTTCAAACGCCTCATGGCCCGGCCGGTCACGACCCTGTGCTTCGAATGCAAGTCAGCCCGCGAGCAGGTCGAGGCCGACGAGCGCCCTGAATAACACCTGAATAAGTGTTTCCATGGGCGCGCATGGCGCCCGCAGGCTTTTGGTAACCACCAGCACCTCTGGTACTATTTGCCTCGCCCGGGATGCGCGACCGTTACACGATCACCGAGCGCCTCGACCACGGTGGCATGGCCGAGGTGTTCCGCGGCGTCGCGGAGTCGATGGAAGGGTTCAAGAAGAACGTCGCGATCAAGCGCATTCTTCCGAACCTGACCAAGAACCAGAAGTTCGTCTCGATGTTCCTCGACGAGGCGCGGCTCTCGCTGCACCTCCAGCACGCGAACATCGTCCAGGTCTTCGACATCTCGAAGACGCCGGACAACGCCTACTTCCTGGTGATGGAGTTCGTCGACGGGTGCAACCTCAAGGGCCTCGTCGAGCGGCACAAGCAGAAGGGGAAGCGCCTCGAGATCCCGCACACCATCTACATGATGATGGAGGCCTGCAAGGCCCTCAATTACGCGCACAACCTCGAGAGCCCCGAGACGAACGAGCCGCTGAACATCGTCCACCGCGACGTCTCGCCCCCGAACATCCTCCTGTCCAAGAACGGTGAGGTGAAGCTCGTGGACTTCGGCCTCGCGAAGGCCAACACGCAGCTCGAGCAGACCGACCAGGGCGTGGTCAAGGGCAAGTTCAGCTACCTCGCGCCCGAGGCTGCGAGCGGCAACCCGGTCGACCACCGGGCCGACGTGTTCGCCATCGGCATCATCCTGTGGGAGCTGCTGACCGGCCGCCGCCTGTTCTTCGGTGACACCGACTACCAGACGGTCGAGCTGGTGCGGAACGCGAAGATCCCGTCGATCGCCGCGCTCAACCCCGAGGTCGAGGCCGAGCTCGAGCAGGTCGTCCGCAAGGCGCTCGCCCGCGACCCCGACGACCGCTACCAGAGCGCCGCCGACCTCAACGACGCGCTCGCTCAGTACCTGTTCTCCCGCCGCATGAAGGTGACGGCGCGCGACATCTCCGCGCTGGTCAAGGACACCCAGCTCGAGATGATGCGCAAGCGGTCCGCCGAGCCGAAGGAGTCGGTGATCGACGCGCTCATCAACGACGAGATGAACAAGATGCAGTCGCTGCTCGACGGCGCCGCCTCGGACACGGGCACCGGCGGTGAAGGCGCGATGAGCCTCGACCCGAGCGCGTTCGTCGACACCTCGAGCTGGACCGGCGATCTCGGCGTCAGCGGCCAGCAGCAGCGCGCGGTCAAGCGCCCTACCCGTCCGCCCGGGCGCAGCAAGCCATCGCCGACGACCCCGCCGGGCACCAACGAGGTCGAGGGCCTCGAGCACCTCCTCGAGCCCGAGCGCACGGGCGTTCACAAGCGCGACGGCGGCCCGCCGTGGGCGATCATCATCACGATCATGCTGCTCGTCGCTGCAGGCGCGGCGGTCGCGGTCGTGATGATGATGCGCTGAACCGCTACTTCTCGAGCGCCTCGAGCTCTTTGAGCTGGTCGCTGCCGCGCGCGATCACCTTGAGCCGCGCGATGGCCTCGCCGAGCTCCTTCTTCTTGTCCAGCTTCGCGGCGTACTGGCCGACCTGGTACCAGCCATCGGCGTAGTCCGGGTTGAACGTGACGGCGCGCTGCACGAGCTCGAGCGCGACGGCGGGCTTGCCCTTGGCGACCTCGGCCGCATAGAGGTACGCGCCGTAGATCGACGGGTCCTCCTCGCGCACGAGATCGAGGTACGCCTTGGCGCTCGGGTCGTCGCTCTTGAAGTAGGCGATGACGGCGAGCCCGAAATGCGCCTGCGCGAGGCGGCGCGGCGTGGCCTTCTCGAGCGCCTTCACGGCGGCCGAGTACGACGACTCGGCGACGTCGTACTGCTCGGCGGCGATCGCGAGCTTGCCGGTGACGATCATGCCCTCGGGGGCGTTCTTCAGGCGCTGCTGGACGAGCGTCTTGAGCTTCTGCGCGAGCGCCGTCTGCTTGGGATCCATCCCGACGATGTCCGCCGAGAGGACGAACATCTCCCCGTCGGTCCCGGCGGCGTCGAGCGTGGCCAGCGCGAGCTTGGCCGCGCCCGCGATGTCGCCCTTGCGCAGGAGCAGCCGCGCCCGCTCGCGCTCGAGCCGCCAGCGCACGACGTCGGGCAGCTTGTCGGCGCGATCGAGGAGCTCGACCGCCCCGGCGTGATCGCCGACGAGCGTGCGGGCGCGCGCGCCCTCGAGCAGCAGCGCCGCGGTGGCATTCACGCCGGCCTCCTTGATCAGCGCATCGAGCGTGTCGCGGCCGCCGGTCGGATCGCGATCTTCGATCTGGAGCAGTGCGAGCTCGAGGCGCGCCTCGGTGTTGCCGTTGCGGGTCGCCTCGGCGAAGTAGTTCTTGGCGCCGCGCGTGTCGCCGGTGTCGCGGAGCACGCGCGCGAGCTCGAGCTGCGCGCGCGGCACGTCGACGGACACCGGCCCGGCGACGACGCCCTCGAGCAGCTGCTTGGCGCGCGGGACCGACGCGACATCACCGGCTGCGCGCAGCACCGCCGCGTACGCCGTGACGAGCGCGGGGCTCGCGGTCGCCGGATCGAAGGTCGGCTCGATCCGCTGGCGTGCGTCGTCGACCTCGCCGGCCGCGAGGTGGACCCGCACGCGCCCGATCACCGCGACCTCGAGCGCTGGATACTTCTTCAGCACGACGTCGAAGTCAGCACGCGCACCCTCGAGGTCGCCGGTGGCGAGCCGCGCGAGCCCGCGCACCGACTGGCCGCGTGGCGACTTCACCACCTCGGGATGCGCGGCGATCAGCTCGAGCGCCTCGTGTGACTTGCCCATCGCGATCAGGATCTGCGCGTGCGAGATCCGCGCGCGCAGATCCTGAT
>Ga0247822_10001560_pt1 | contig 14133 bp, 9 predicted proteins | sample 13C_Cellulose_Da_FD_192423 | JGI IMG/M metagenome (GOLD analysis project Ga0247822, IMG submission 192423) | Soil microbial communities from agricultural site in Penn Yan, New York, United States - 13C_Cellulose_Day30 | ecosystem: Environmental > Terrestrial > Soil > Agricultural land | place...
GGGATGGAAAAAGTGTTTATCAGTGCCGGCCCAATGCTCGAACTCAATACCCAGTTTGAAGGTCGCGTTGGTCTCCTTGATGAACTCGCCTTCATTGATTTCCAGATCTTTGATGAATTGATGAATGCCCGGCACAGTCGCCTCGCCAACCCCAATCGTGCCAATCTGGTCTGACTCAACCAAGGTAACGCCGATGTTCACGCCTTTCAGCCAATTGGATAAAAACGCGGCTGTCATCCAACCGGCGGTTCCGCCACCGACAATTACGATTTTTTTAATGGGTTCCACTGCCATAGATCCTCTAGATGCTGTCGCGTAGGTTCCGCGATATTATTAAAATAGAAACTAGCTTATAAATCATATATTAAGGTTACAGACGCCACCACAGGGATGACTTCCGGTAGCTGGCATAGCTGTTGCTGTAGTTTGCCCATCACCAATCCATCGCCCAATTGGGGGCACTGAAAGCGGTAGCTTCAGGTTTTCCAGGCTATTGGAGTAAAGCAAAGAATGTCAGCAAGCACCATCAACAGACAGGGGCAAACCCCCAATGCACCATTGCGCGGCACAAATGCGAGTGAATTTGCACACTTCTGCGACCTTTATCACCAGCGACTGGATGCACTGACCCTCGCCAAGCAGCTGATCCATATGATCAAGGCCGTCCAGCGCCACCGTGGTATGACCATGGGTGCGCTCGGTGGCAATCAATTATTTCGCGATGAACTTTCCCATCTGCAGATTCAACTGGAGCGTCGACTGGAATTGTTGCAGGCATTTTCTGCGCGCAGCTCTGCCCTGCTCAGCCCACGCGATCAGGAAAACCTAAGCAACGCCTGGCTGACGATTAGCCGCAACTGGCAGGAAGATGCGGTCATCGACAACTACGAGTTGCATTGCCATCTGATTGAACAACTACTCAGCATGGTGGCGGCCTTGGGTAAACAGCTGGAACAGCCAACATCGCAATCCATGCCGACCATGCTCGAACCCAAAGTCATCCACGCTGATGAAACCCTTTATCCCAACCGTTTTAAATACCTTGAGGTGTTGCACTTCTCCACTCGCCTGATGCCTTCTGTTGCGGAACAGATTGGGCGCATACGCGCGCTGGCGACTTACGCCTCGGCACTCGGTTATTGCGATAAAGATTTCGCCGGAAAATTGCGTTACGTCATCCAGTGCACACGGGTGAACAATGAAAAACTCCGCCACCAAACCAAACGCCTTGAAGGCTTGCTGGACAGCGATTTAAGTTTGTTAAGCCAACTCAAAAGCTATGAAATCAAATTGGAGTTTTTGCTTTCAATGGTGGAGAGCGATGTGGTAAATGCGCATCAAATTAACACCGACAGTAGCCGCTTGTTCAGCCTCGCCACCGATATTATTGATGTCTATTTGAAAGTGGTTGATGAAGGCGTGCAGCTGTTAACGCAGTGGCACGAGCAAGATATTGAGGTCTGGGTGCAATCTTATTAAGCCAATGTGGGCTACGGCACTTGCCTCATCCCGAGTAATCCCTACAATTGACAAAAGCTACTTCAGGGATCAACTCAATGCATCATATCTGGCCACTCAGTTTTACTCTTCTTACAACCACACTTCTTACTACTAACGCTTGTGCCGAATTATTTGCCGCAACTGACGAATTCGTCTCCAAACCTGAGCTAACCGCAGAGGCGATGAATACTTGTCTGCAAGCTTCCGTTGTGGGCGCGGCAGAGAACATGACGGTGCGCCAGCTGAAAGAAGCTTGCCAGATGCTGCACGATCAGCAAAAAAGCGAGGTGCAACAGGCAGAGATAAAAGAGACAACACCCGCAGTTGCGCAAGTCCGCGAAACACCATTACTGAAAAAACGCATGACGCTGGAGGCTCTTAATCGCTCCAATCGTTTTATGCTGACGCCACACAAGCGCAACTATTTCTTCCCGGTGAGCTACACCCGCCACCCGAATGATGTGCCCTACCGTAATGCCGATTCAGAATCATTGAGCACACTCAGTAAAACAGAAGCCGAATTTCAGCTAAGCGTCAAAATACTGATTCATGAAGATTTATTTGGCGATAACGGTCACCTCTATCTTGGCTACACCAATCACTCTTTATGGCAGGTTTACAACGATACGGATTCCGCACCCTTTCGGGCGACTGATCATCAACCCGAGTTCATTTTAAGTTTTACCAACGACTGGGAAATTTTAGGATTCAGCAATCGATTGAATGAGTTTTCGCTCACGCATCAGTCCAATGGTTTGGGAGGTGAGCTGTCGCGCAGTTGGAATCGCATTATGTTTAATTCGGTTTTTGAGCGTGGAAATTTTGCCTTTTCACTAAATCCCTGGTATCGCATTTCCGAGCCAGAACAGGAATTTCCTGGTGATCCACACGGTGATGACAATCCTGATATCACCCACTACATGGGTCACTTTGAATTCAATGCTGCCTATCAGCACAAGGAAAATATTTTTAACGCAATGCTGCGCAATAATTTAGATAATGATAATAAAGGCGCGTTGGAATTAGGCTGGAGCTTTCCGTTAAGTTCAAATTTGCGCGGCCAATTTAAATACTTCAAAGGCTATGGTCACAGCTTGATTGACTACAACACCGATATGGAAATTTTTGCGCTGGGAATCGTGTTTACCGATTTATTTTAAGCAGGATTTTGTGCAGGAGAGCGAAGCTTATTAATAAGCTTCGCCTAATAAATTCACCAAGGTACGAATGGATTCCGCCGCTTGTGGTGATACATCAATAATTGAAAAACCAATCCAATGTTTGCCGGATAAATCAGCCTCCCTTGTCCACAAACAATCAACACCCAACTGGATTACCATCTGCCCATTCACTGGTTCAGGCACATGTAAATCCAGGGTGTAAAGGCGATCCTCTTCCATTGCAACATCGCCGACAATCATCAAACCTTGCGTGTGGATATTCACCAGGCGACCAACGTATTGGTCGCGCATATTGTCATAGACATCCACATCACCATTGATAGTATGACGCTCTAATTCCCGGTCATGCTCGCGTGAACAATTGTGCGTCATGATGCATTACCTGCTTTAAGAGAACCCGCTCGCTCATTAAGCGTGTGGTAAATATTTTCCAGCGCACGCTCAAAGAAAGGTTTGGTACTGCCGGCAATAATACGCGCACGACCAGAGAGCATATCGCGCGCAAGCTGCAAGCCTGAGGTGAGCGACACCTTGCGCCCCTGCTGATCCACCAACATATAATGCTGGGTTTTCTTATTGTACCAAGCCACCTTCAAGCGCTTGCCGCCTTCAAATTCAAACCAGGTACCGAACTCGACCATCTTCAAGCTATCAACAATTTTCGCTTCTTCTGGCAACACCGGTTGCTGCTCGGTGACCGCATGGCCTGCTTTTTCTGCAGCGAGTGATTCCAATTTGCTACGCATGGGTGCGGGTGCAGGCTCCGCTTGACGACTCAAAAGTGCCATACGTTGCAGCGATACCACTGCATCCAACAATTTGCGTCCTTTCGCTTGTTCATAGCCGATAGTTTCAAAACCGCGCTCAAGCGCTGCAAGCAAACCGTCTTGTAACTCCATTTGCTTAACTTTTTCAGCTTGCTTGGTTTTGGGTTCCAGTGACCAAAGCAAATCATCAATCACCTGCAATGCGCGCTTCCAGCTATCGGATTTATCGCCGTAACGTAGCAACACAAATGAGAGGTAATCTGACCAAGGCTGTAATAACAGCAACAATATTGCCGATGGCATATCGCGGTTATCCGTACGGCTACGCACTTCACTATTCACATTGATTTTTGCTTCGCGCAGTTTTTCTTCGCCCTGCGCTTTTTCCAATGCGCGGCGCTCCATTAACTCCTGACGGCGGGCAACGTTGTGCGTGTAAGCATTAAACTCAATTAACAATTCCGCAAAAATACGCACATCGTTTTTGAATTCTTGCAACAAACGGAACACCGTTGTTTTGATCTTGGTAAAAATATCGTACTGATCGCTGCCATCATTACTGACCCAGCGCACACCTGACTCCGCCAGGCTATTCAATAATACCCGCGCAGGATGCTCCGGCTGCTCAAAAAAGCTTTTATCGATAAATGCAATTTTCAAGAACGGCGTATGCAAATAACTTAACAATGCTTTGACCGAATCAGGCAGATGATCGTCAGACAACATGTACTCGAACAACATACCGACCAGATCAATGGTCTGCATATCGCCCGCTTCTACCGCACCATTTTCACTTTCGCTAGCGATGTGTTCCATCATTTTCCGGCCTACATCCGCTACCGTTTGCGGCAGGATCGGAAGTGGACCAGCTTCATGATTCACCAGCGCCTGATGAGTTACATTGAACGCCTGGTTTTGCATGCTCTCAAGCACGCTGACCAATTGGTTTTGGGTATACACCTGTAAATCGGCAGGAGAGATAGATGGCGCAGCGGGAATCGCAGCTGCGGCACCGTTAGGATTAATCGACGAGCTATTTGCAGCCTGGGCTGGAGGCACAAAACCAGCAGCCTGAATCGCAGGCAATTGCTGGGTCACATGGGTTTGCAATAAACGAATAGCATTCAGCAGGCTGTTTTGATACTGGATATCATTAGGATTGAGCGCGCCGCTCAATAATTTGTCACTCGCGCGACGCTGATGTTGCTGCTCGTCTTCAGCTTGTTGCTGTTCATCCACCGGTTTCTCGGAGGGATCGTCCTGAACAACGTCACTCGCTTTTTGTATTACACCTTTTTCGTTGGTTGGAACAAAACGAAGATTGGGTAAAAGGTTCTGGCGAATCAAATAATCATTCAACTCGTCGTAAAGCCCATCAAGCATTCCAATTACATCTTGGTCAAATAACTTATAACCGATGATTTTGGTTTTAAGATCGATATCCAAACTGCTGAGTAACTTACGCAGTGATTCGCAAAATTGCACCGGACTAACCGGATTAGCGCGCTCATCAATTTTTTCGCCGTCATTTAGTAAAGCTAAACGCTGTTGGAATGCCCACAACTGCTCAGCAAAAAAATTATCTGCTCGATGCGTGATTGAGGTGATCGCAATAGTTTCTTCGAGGTCAGAGTTTTCAACCAGCGACAAAATATCCCCACTGAAACGCTCTTCGCCAGTCAGCGTGTTGAGGGATTTATTTTTGAACTTAACAAAGCCATTGGCCAAATGCTGGCAAAACTCTTGCTCAGCAGCTTGTTGTACAGCGGATAACAAATTTTGTGTTTCGTAGAGCGCAACTTGTTCTTTGTTGGATTTTGCCTGTTCAGCAATCTCCAAAATTTGTTTGCACCATTGACGCCAAAAGTTAGGGAAAACACGGTAAGCAAAGCCACGCGTTAAATCGCGACAATGTTTTAGATGTTGAATAACCAGTTGCTCTGACATGGCTACCGCTGAATACGGAGAAGACTTATTGGGATCAGAGCCTGGTAAGCCTGAGTTATGCATAATTATTCCGTGTTTTTCCATGATTTTCATTTTTCCCTAGCACCTCTTAATAGCTTGAGTGACCTCATCAAGCGCGGAAAAAGGAGCCTCTGAACCTACAGACTAGAAGAGCGAGTCTTGCGCATAGGTTGTCCTGAGCGACAATCTTACCAGCTTGTGAAAAATCTTCCAGACAATACGACTAGTAGCTCACAGTTAGATTAAAAATACCACGATCCATACAAATTAGCCGCAAGTCGCGCCATTACGAGTCAGAAAGATGTGTAAATCGCGCCAGTTCCTGACTTTTACCTTTTATTAATCCTCAATCACAGGTGCACCAAAATAAACCTGCGTGCACGCATTCATGCCATAAAAAAGCGCACGACACCTAACTCATCCAGAGCAACAAAAATAAAAATAAATATAAAAATCAATGGGTTAAATAATTGGCACCCATATTGCGGTAGGAGAAATTGTAATAACTGATTCGCACTCTGGGTGGTTTTGGCTATTCATAAATAGGAGGCTAGGGTTCCGATCACTTGAGCAGTCAAGCTGATGTCTGGTCCGAGAGCTTCCGACCTCCCAAGGTTGGCACGAGGCAATAAGCCCAGTTGCTACCTTGAGGTTACACGGCGGGATAAAAGCCCGGGAGATGGAATGGCCTAACCGCCAGAGTGCTCCCATTTGCTGCGCCGATGTCACCAAAACCGCTGGAGGTTGTTCATGTTGCGTCATTCCCGCCTTACCAAAGTATTACTGGCTCTTACACTCTCCGTGTCCGCCGCGTTTGCCAGTGCTGCTGAACCATTCAAAGTTTGCTGGTCGATTTATGTTGGCTGGATGCCTTGGGGCTACGGCGCCGAGCAAAAAATTGTCGACAAATGGGCGAAGAAATACGGCATCGAAATCGAAGTTGTACAAATCAATGACTACGTGGAATCCATTAACCAATATACCGCCGGCCAATTTGATGGCTGTGTGATGACCAATATGGATGCACTCACCATTCCCGCAGCAGGCGGCGTAGATTCAACCGCACTGATTGTGGGCGACTTCTCCAACGGTAACGACGGCATAGTGCTCAAAGGTGCAAAAAGCCTGAAAGATATTAAAGGGCAAAACGTTAATTTGGTTGAGCTCAGTGTTTCCCACTATTTGCTTGCACGCGGATTGGAAACCGTTGGCTTAAAAGAATCCGATGTAAAAGTAGTGAACACGTCCGACGCCGATATGGTTGCGGTTTACGGCACTAAAGATGTTACCGCCGTCACTACCTGGAATCCATTGCTGAGCGAAATTCTCTCGCAACCTAACAGCAACAAGGTATTCGACTCTTCACAAATCCCTGGCGAAATTATGGATTTGATGATCGTGAACACCACCACCCTGAAAAAAAATCCAGCACTGGGCAAAGCTCTGGTAGGCGCCTGGTATGAAATTATGGGCATGATGAGCGGAACAGATAAAGCTGCTGCCACCGCAAAAACCGCAATGGCAACTGCATCAGGCACTGACCTCCCCGGTTTCGAATCACAACTCGCCAGCACCAAAATGTTTTACACCCCCGCCTCTGCCCTCGCATTAGTTAACAGCGATGAGCTGCTAAAAACCATGCAAAAAGTTGCCGAATTTTCGTTTGATCACGGCTTGTTAGGTGATGGCGCACCCGATGCAAAATTTATCGGCGTAGAAGGCCCCAAAGGCGTTTATGGTGATAAGAAAAATGTGAAGCTGCGTTTTGATACTACCTACATGCAATTGGCTGCAGATAAAAAATTGTAATCGGCTTTATCTTCGCTAATCGACCTTGATACAAATCGTTCCCAAGCAACGCTTGGGAACGCATAAAGAAAACGCAGAGCTACCATGAAAAAATTAATAAATCTCACACCGTCGAAATCCATCAATTTGTTGTTGGGAATTCTGCCGTTTGCATTGATTTTTGTCATCTATCTACTCGCATCTGATGCGCGCCTCGCTGAAAACGCCAGCGATAAATTATTGCCCAGCTTTGCGCAAATGGGCGATGCAATTCAGGGGCTCGCATTTGAACCCAGTAAGCGTAGTGGCGAATATTTATTTTGGCAGGACACACTCAGCAGTTTGTATCGTTTGTCGCTGGGTATTTTTATCGCCGCCATACTTGGCTTTACCATCGGTTTATTAACCGGCGCAATCCCCACTATTTATTCACCACTTGCACCACTGCTCACCGTTATTTCACTAGTGCCACCAATGGCATTACTCCCCGTGCTATTTATTGTATTCGGCTTGGGTGAATTATCCAAGGTAGCGTTAATTGTTATCGGCGTTGCGCCATTTATCGCGCGTGACATCCAGCGCTGCGCGCAAGAAATTCCACTTGAACAATTAGTCAAAGCGCAAACACTCGGTGCATCTACCTGGCAAATTTTATTGCGTGTATTAATTCCCCAATTATTACCGCGCCTGATCAATGCAGTGCGCTTATCGCTCGGTGCGGGCTGGTTATTCCTTATCGCCGCAGAGGCAATTGCCTCCACCGATGGTTTGGGTTATCGCATTTTTCTGGTGCGCCGCTACATGTCGATGGATGTCATTCTCCCTTACGTTGCCTGGATTACCTTGCTCGCATTTTTAGTTGACTGGCTATTAGTCAAACTCAGTACCAAATGCTTCCCTTGGCACTATCAGTTGACAACCAAGTAAGCAATTAGCCAGCAGCAATTCGTCGGATGACATACATGAACATTATTCCCTTCGATAAAACCATTCTTGACGAGAAAAGAGCGAAAGCTATGCCGATGATTCAGGCAAAAAACCTGTGGAAAAAATACGGCGATAACGTCGTACTGGAACGCATGAATGTCAGCGTTAATGCCGGTGAATTTATCACCATGGTGGGTACATCCGGTTGCGGTAAAAGTACATTTTTAAAAATGTTACTGGGAATGGAATCACCAACGTCGGGTGAATTGTTACTGGATGGAAAACCTATTCGCAATGAGCCGGATCAATCGCGCGGAATAGTTTTCCAACAGTACTCCGTATTTCCACATTTAAGCGTATTAGAAAACGTGATCATCGCGCGCGAGTTTGAACACTCGCCCCTATTGGGGAAATTATTCGGCAGCAAAAAACGCTTGGTAGTTGAGGAGGCAAAAGCGCTACTCGAATCCGTTGGGCTCACGCAGGCGATAAACCGCTATCCACATGAATTATCCGGAGGAATGAAACAGCGACTGGCGATTGCACAAGCATTAATTCGCCAGCCGAGAATTTTATTGTTAGACGAACCTTTCGGAGCCCTTGATCCGGGCATACGTGCAGATATGCACCAATTAATTTTGAATCTCTGGCGCGTACACAACCTCACTGTTTTTATGGTGACGCACGATTTAAGCGAAGGATTTTATTTGGGAACCCGCCTATGGGTGTTCGACAAATTGCGCCGTGATCAGCAAGCACCCAGTGCATATGGAGCCAACATCACTTACGACCTGCCCGTCACGCGGCGCAAAAGTGAAGTGCCTTACGAATTACGAACGATTGCGCAAGAACCACAGGAACGTTAACCAATGAGCAAAATGTTTTATACCACTACATTACCTGGCAATGGCCACTGGTCACTGGAACTGCGCCGCGGCAGCCTGATGAAAATTACCGATATCGAAGGCGGAGCCAATGTCGGCATGTTATTTTACAACCCGCGTAATTTGTTGGAACGCTACAACGCTCCCGACACATTGAAATGCCAACACACATTTAAATTGCAGCGCGGTAATTGTTTATATTCCGATATGGGCAGAATTTTTGCTTCAATTGTTGAAGATCACTCAGCCAATGGTGAAGGCAATTGGCACGATACCGTGTGCGGCAATAGCAACTCAGAAACCATCGAAAAAAAATGGGGCAAACGCGACTATCAAACCCAGCGCAACCAATGGCTACAAAATGGTTACGATGCATTTTTAGTTGAACTATCCAAGTATGGTTTAGGCCACGCGGATATGGCAGCCAACATCAATTGGTTTAGCAAAGTAGTTGCTGATGATCACGGCAATATCAAACTCGATACTAAAAACCAATCGCCAGACAACAGTCTCACCCTACGTTTTGAAATGGATACGCTGGTGATCATGCATGCATGCCCGCATCCACTAAACGAATCCGAGCGCTATCCATTTACCTCGGTAAAAATTGAATTGGGCGAAGCAGAGCCAGTCACTGACGACGATTACTGCAAAAATTTCCGCGAAGAAAACCAACGCGGATTTCAAAACAACGCACTTTACTACTTATCAAGCAAATAGTTTATCAGCGAAATAGCTTACAGAGGTTTTAAGATGTCACACCTGCCGAGCCACTTACACCCGGAAACCGCATTTTCAACCCATTATGTTCCCGCCGGCGATTATTTTCTCGGCGAGATAAAACAAGGCCAAACGTTTCGTATTGTTGACCTGAAAGGAAACCAGGCAGCTGATGTTTTATTTTATAACGCCAGAGATCCCAGCGAGCGTTACAGCGCGATGGACAACATCCGTAACCAAGGCAATTTATACCTGACGGCGGGCACAAAATTAATGTCCAACGCCAACCGCGAATTATTGGAAATTGTTGCCGACACCTGCGGTCGTCACGACACTCTCGGCGGCGCATGCGCAACCGAAAGCAATGCAGTGCGTTACAGTTTGGAAAAACGTTGCATGCATGCCTGTCGCGACAGCTGGATGCTCGCTATCGCTGAGCATCCGGAATTTGGTATCAGCAAGCGTGACATCACCCACAACATTAATTTCTTTATGAATGTGCCAGTAACTGCCGACGGCGGCCTCACCTTTGAAGATGGCATTTCAGCACCCGGTAAATATGTAGAGCTGAAAGCAAAAATGGATATCTTTATGTTGATATCCAATTGCCCACAATTAAACAACCCCTGCAACGGCTACAACCCAACGCCGATTGAAGTGGTGGTGTGGAATTAATTTTTATCTTGAAATACGCGTAGGTTGGTGCGGGCCGCGCAGGCTGAGGAACGAACCGCAACACGATCATGTTGCGGTTCGCAAGCTCACCAGCAACCTACAATTCTGGCTAAATGAAATCTTCAGTGGACGACCACTGTCGTAATAAATCCCAGCGGGACGGCCTGCCGGAGCAGAGTATGTTTACCAAAGTGTTAATCGCCAACCGCGGTGCCATAGCCACACGTATTATTCGCACGCTTAAAAAACTCAATATCAAATCCGTCGCCGTCTATGCAGAATCTGATGCAGATTCCCTACATGTGCGCATCGCCGATGAAGCCTATTCTCTAGGTGAAGGCGCAGCAGCGAGCACCTACCTCGACCGCAAAAAAATTATCGCCATCGCACAACAAACAGGCGCTCAGGCGATTCATCCCGGCTACGGTTTTTTAAGCGAGAACTCCAGCTTTGTAGCCGAATGCGAAACAGCTGGCTTGGTTTTTATCGGCCCTACTGCCGAACAAATGATTACCTTTGGTTTAAAACATAAAGCGCGCGAATTGGCACAAGCAGCCAATGTTCCTCTCTGCCCCGGTACCGATTTATTACAAAGCCTTGATGATGCCAAAACAGCTGCGAGTGCTATCGGCTATCCAGTGATGCTAAAAAGCACCGCCGGTGGTGGCGGAATTGGAATGCAATTGTGCAATAGTGAAACCGAGTTGGTTTCCGCATTTGATTCAGTAAAACGCTTGGGCAAAAATAACTTTGCTGACGATGGTGTCTTTCTTGAAAAGTTTATTGCCGCCGCCCGCCATATAGAAGTGCAAGTATTTGGCGATGGTAAAGGCACAGCGGTAGCAATTGGCGAGCGCGATTGCTCCAGTCAAAGACGCAATCAAAAAGTAGTTGAAGAATGCCCCGCACCAAATTTTCCAGAATCACAACGCCAAGCTATGCAGCGCACTGCAGAACAATTGCTTTCCTCCGTCAGCTACCGTAATGCCGGTACAGTAGAATTTATTTACGACTCTATCGACGAGAAATTTTATTTCCTTGAGGTGAACACTCGCCTGCAGGTGGAACATGGCGTTACCGAAGAAGTTTATGGTGTGGATTTGGTTGAGTGGATGCTGCGTTTGGCAGCAGATGATCTCGGTGATATTAAAGCACTTCGCAACCAACTCTCGCCAAAAGGCCATGCGATTCAAGTGCGTGTCTATGCAGAAGACCCAGCGTTAAATTTCCAACCCTGCGCCGGCTTACTGAGCAAAGTAGAGTTTCCATCACTGCATGAAAATTTACGTATAGATCACTGGATTGAAAGCGGTATCGAAGTGCCTGCGTTTTTCGATCCTATGCTCGCCAAAATTATTGTACGCGGCAGCAATCGTGAACAGGCAATGCAGGAACTATCAACTGCGTTGGCCAACACTTATTTATACGGAATAGAAACCAACGTCGGTTATTTGCGCGCGCTACTGCAAGACCCGACGCTTGTGCAAGGCCGGATGACGACCCGCTATCTAAATAGTTTTGTTTACCAACCTGCACGTATTGATGTAATTCAGGGCGGCACCCAAACCACGATCCAGGATTATCCAGGACGCTCAGGTTACTGGCATGTCGGCGTGCCAACTTCCGGCCCATTCGACAGCTACTCATTTCGTTTGGGCAATCGTTTGCTAAATAACAGCGATGGTGCCGCCGGCTTGGAAATAACCCTCCAAGGTCCAACCTTAAAATTTGGCTGCACGGCAAAAATTATCCTAACGGGTGCGACTATTGATGCAAAGCTTGATGGAAAACCCATTGCATCTTATGAAATCATTTCCGTTGCAGCAGGACAACAATTACAACTCGGCCGAATTGTCGATCAAGGCGCGCGCGCTTATTTATCCGTAGCGGGTGGAATTCAATGTCCCGACTATTTGAATTCAAAATCCACATTTACCCTCGGGCAGTTTGGTGGCCACAATGGTCGCGCACTGCGCGCTGGTGATGTGCTCGCGTTAAATCCAGACACCTGCAATGCGAATATCACCGCAGTAAAAATAGCCGCAGAATTAAAACCACATATTAGTAATCAGTGGGAATTCAGAGTTATTTACGGTCCCCACGGAGCGCCGGATTTTTTTACCGACAAAGATATCACCACATTTTTTGCTACTGACTGGGAAGTGCATTACAACTCCAGCCGCACCGGTGTACGTTTAATCGGCCCAAAACCGGAATGGGCGCGCACCTCCGGTGGTGAGGCGGGCATGCATCCGTCCAATATCCACGATAACGCCTACGCTTTCGGCACCGTGGATTTTACCGGCGACATGCCAGTTATTCTCGGCCCTGACGGCCCCTCACTCGGTGGATTCGTTTGCCCGGCCACCGTGATTAGCGCAGATTTATGGAAGCTAGGACAAGTGCGCGCAGGCGATAAAATTCGCTTCTCCCCCATTACCATTGATGACGCGGTTGCGATTGAGCGCGCACAAAATCAATCGCTGCAATTGCTGGAAAAAAGTGATCATAGTTACAACGTTGGCGAATTAATTTCACCGATTGTAAAAACACTTTCCTCCACGGAATTTGGCGAGAACATTGTTTACCGAGCAGCAGGTGACCACTTCTTGCTGGTGGAATATGGCGCACTTGAACTCGATATTAAATTGCGTTTTCGCGCTCACGCGCTTATGCAATGGCTGCAACAAAACACCCTACCCGGCTTAAATGAATTAACGCCGGGAATTCGCTCCTTACAAGTTCATTACGATAGCCAGCAATTATCACTCAATGATTTGCTGACGCATCTTGAACGCGGCGAGCGCGAATTAATCGTGCAACTTGCACAGTTGAACGTGCCATCGCGCATAGTTCACATCCCACTGAGCTGGGATGACGAAGCCTGCCAATTGGCGATTCAAAAATACGTGCAATCCGTGCGCGCCAATGCGCCCTGGTGCCCAAGCAATCTGGAATTTATTCGTCGAATTAATGGATTGGATTCGATTAGCGATGTTAAAAATATTCTCTTTAATGCGTCATACCTGGTGATGGGCTTGGGTGATGTATATTTGGGCGCGCCCGTTGCAACGCCGATAGATCCGCGTCACCGTTTGGTAACTACAAAATATAACCCTGCGCGCACCTGGACCGCCGAAAACTCTGTCGGTATTGGCGGCTCTTACTTGTGCGTTTATGGCATGGAAGGCCCCGGTGGTTATCAGTTTGTCGGGCGTACCTTGCAAATGTGGAACCGCTATCGCCAAACGAAAGAATTCAAACAGCCTTGGCTGTTGAACTTCTTTGACCAAATCCGTTTTTACGAAGTAAGCGCAGCTGAATTACAACAAATTCGCCGCGACTTCCCGCAGGGCCGTTATCCCTTAAAAATTGAAGAAAGCCATTTCAGCTTGAGTGAGTACCAGGAGTTTATTGCTAATAATCAGGACTCCATCGCAACCTTCACAGCGCAACGTGAACAGGCGTTTGAAGAAGAGCTGGCACGCTGGCACGCCAACGGACAATTTAATTACGAACAGGAAGAAGTAGCAGAAGAAAGCAAAGAAACCGAATTGCCCTCCGATGCCATACGTGTGGATAGCTCAGTGTCTGGTAGCGTCTGGCAAACACAGGTTAAGGTTGGGCAGACAGTTAAAGCCGGGGATGTACTGCTGATTTTGGAATCCATGAAAATGGAAATTAATATCACCGCCAACTGCGCAGGAATTGTAACTCATATAC
>Ga0247822_10001561_pt1 | contig 14131 bp, 11 predicted proteins | sample 13C_Cellulose_Da_FD_192423 | JGI IMG/M metagenome (GOLD analysis project Ga0247822, IMG submission 192423) | Soil microbial communities from agricultural site in Penn Yan, New York, United States - 13C_Cellulose_Day30 | ecosystem: Environmental > Terrestrial > Soil > Agricultural land | place...
ATCCGCAGCGAGAACCCCGACCTTGCCCGCTCTGCCGCAGATGACCTCGCGATAAGGTTGACCGAGCGTGGTTACGCGGCAGTGGATGGAGGAATTTAGGGGCCGTCGCCGCCGCACGAACGATTGCGAATTGGATCACGCATCGCGAAGTCTGACTGTCGCCGCTCAACGCGTTGCCATGCCCCCGGCATGTCGACGTTGGAGCGGGCGAAGGGAATCGAACCCTCGTCGTAAGCTTGGGAAGCTTCTGCTCTACCATTGAGCTACGCCCGCTCGGCTCGCGCCGATTGCCATGCAGCCGTATCAAAATCAATTCGCGCATAAGAAAACGGCGCCGCCCGGGGGGCGACGCCGTCTCCTTTTGTGTGCCCCAGCGTTTTAGTAAGCGATGCTGAGCGTACCTGAGATGGTGCGCGGAGCGCCGATCTGGGCGAACGGTGCGTTGTCGTAAACGCCCGACGAGCTGACGACCTGGCTGAGGTTCGACGTGAACCCGCCGACATAGACTTCGTCGAACAGGTTGTAGACGTTGACCTGGAAATAGGTTTCCTTGAGCCCGCGGACGTGGAAGTTGTAGCGGGCGTCGAGGTTGATCAGCCAGTAAGACGGAGCCGTCGCGCTGTAGATGCGCTGCGGACCGCCCGCACCGGTCAGATCAACGTCGCCGCGGTACAGGGCTCCGTTATTGTCGAAGATGTAACGCGGACCGGTCTTCTTGGCGGTGATTCCAAGATCGATCGGGCCAAAGCTGCCCAGTGCCGAGAAGCCCCAGTTATACTTCGGCGAGCCGCCTTCACGCTTGCCGGCCGTGAAGGCGCAGCTGCGTGAAGCTTGGGCAAAGCCGACCAGCGTCGAAGTATCGATGTTTTCGCAGGTGGTACCGGCCGGGAAGGTCGCGTTCACCGGGATGCTGCCAACCTGGATGTTGTCCTGGATCTCCGAATCGTTCCACGACGCAAAAGTATAGAGCGTCAGCTGGCGGAACGGCGACCATGCCACCGAACCGTCGATGCCCCACTTGTCCACCGTTCCGAGGTTGCGGAACACCGTGGTGTTCGCTTCCGGATCGAAGCTGACCGCCTGGCGGTTCTTGAAGCGGGTCTTCCACACGCCGACCTGTGCCTGGATCTTCGAGCTGCGATAACGCGCACCCAGGTCGAAGCTATCCGTGGTTTCGGGCTTCGGCTTCGCCGCGTCAGAACCTTCAGGGAAGTAGAAGGAGGCGTAAAGGTTGTCGGTCGAAGGGACCGACAGGCCACGGGCGTAGTTGCCGAAGATGCTGACGGACGGCGTGATGTCGTAGACAAGACCGATGTTTGGAAGCGGCTCGTCATACTTCAGGGTCCGCTTCTGCGGCGGCGAGAAGCCGCTGATCGCGCCAGTCACGGGATTGACCACATAGGGGTTGTTCGCCGCGATGATCGCGTCGATTGTCGCATTGCCGCCCGAGCATTCAACGAAGGCACCCGACGAATTCGACGCCGAGCTCGTGAAGCAATTATTCTCGAGCTTCCGGGTGAAGAACGGCATGCGCAGACCGACGGTGGTCGTCAGGCGGTCGTCAAAGAACTCGCCGCGCCACTCAGCCGAGGGCTGGTGGAGAATGGCGTAAGACTGGCGGTCGCGCTTCTGCAGATCGACCCCATTAACGTCCTGCACAGGATCGTTGACCGGGAATACGTCGAGCGGTTCGCCGTTGGCTGCGAGCAGCCCGACCTGTCCAGTCTGCCGGTGGTTGGCGTGATCGAACGTGTAAGTGAAGCGGACCGTATGGTCATCATTGATGTCCCAGCGCAGACCGCTGATCAGGCCGTAACGACGCGTGCGCGTCTGGCTAGGCGCGACAGCTGTGACGAAGTCCAGCATGTCGCCGTCGCCGTTGAGATCGCGACCCAAGAACGGGGAACCGCCGAAGTAACCGGGGAGGCAGGTCCGGAACGCCGTATCGCCGAGCGCGCACTGTTGCGGCGTAGAGGTTGCGCCTTCGGAGCCCGGGGGGTCGATCGGGTTGATGTCGCGAAGGCCTTCGCGCGCAGTAACGGTGCCGCCGCCGTTGGCCTTCACATACTGATAGCTTGGTTCGATCGTCAGGGTCAGCGCGTCGTTCAAAGTGAAACGCGACGTACCCTTGATGTTACCGGTGTTCGACGGGTTGTAGCGCCGATCGAACTCCGTGCCACAAACGTTTGCATCAGGATCGACATAGTTTGGAGCATTGATCTGCGCGAGTGTCTCAAATACCGGCGCCGTTACCGAGCACGGATAGTTGATGTCGTATTCGCGATCAGCCTCGTCGCGCGGGAAGCGATCGGGCACATTGCGCGGAAGCCCGCTGGTGCCGCTCTGAGTCAGATCGTTGCGAAGGCGCACCGAGCCGAAGAAGTTGTTGCGATTCTGGTTGTAGTGGCCGCTGACCGAGACGAAGTCGCCATTGGTGCCGATCGGCTGGTAGATCTTGCCGTTATACTGCTGCTTGTCGACCTTGCCGTAGTTGTTGAACGGGTTGTCATTCTTGGCGGTCGAGGCGGAGAAGAATGCGCGGGTACCCCACGGCCCTAGCTCACCGGTGTCGACCACTGCGAAGATGCGGCGGAAGTCGAATTCGCCAAGCGAGCCGACGACGCGGGCCCCGAATTCCTTGGAGGGGAGGCGGGTCCGCAGGTTGACGGTGCCGCCGACGGCCGAAGCGGTCGGCGAGTCGACGTCGGTCGTGCCGAGGTTGACGTTGACCTGGTCGATCAGTTCCGGATCGATCTGCTGGTTCGAATAGATCGCATAGTTGCCCGAATCATTCAGCGGGATGCCGTCGAAGGTCAGGCTGATGCGCGAGCTGTCGAAGCCGCGGATGCTGAGCGTGCCTCCCGACGAACCGTAAGCGTCATTGTTCTGGAAGCTGACGCCCGGAACGGTGTTGATCGAGTCGAGGACGGTCTGACCCGGGTTCTGGCGAGCCAGATATTCCTGCGTGATGACAGCCTTGGCCTTCGACGTGTCGGGCGCCTGGATGCCGCCGACTTCCTGCACGCGAGTGCCGGTGACGATGATTTCTTCTTCTTCGAAGTCCTGCGTGCCGGCGGACTGAGCGAAGGCGGCTGTCGGGAAGATAGCCGAAGCGGTGCAGAGAAGTACGAGCTTTTTCACTGTGATAACCCCCCACGGGTGGTGCGACGAATTGCGATTCGCAACGCAGCTATACCGGCATTGCGACAGTTGAATTACGGGACACGAATGGCCCGGTGACGATTTTTTGAGAACGTTGCGCGGAGGCCACGGAAAATGGCCGCCGCACCGACTCGCGCGGGCCTACAGCAGGAAATACCTGTGATTACAAGAGTGTCAGCTAGGCCTTCGAATCGAGACGCCTGCCGATGTCCACCATCAGGTAAATGAGCGGCGGGACCATTACGATCGAAAGCACGACCTTTGCCAGCATCTGACCCAGCAGCAGGTCGGCGATCGGGAACACCCCGTAGAAGGCGATCGAGATGAACAGCAGCGTGTCCACGACCTGGCTGAGAACGCTCGCGACCGCCGAGCGGAACCACAGCAGCCGCGAGCCTTCGCGGCCCTTCAGCTTGGCGAAGATCGTAACGTTGAGCATGGTCGAGACGCCGTAGGCGATAATCCCGGCGCCCCATATGCGCGGGGTGGCGAGCATCATGGTTTCGAACGCACCGAGGCGCGCGGGATCCATTTCCTTCGCAGCCGGGACGGCAAGCACCAGCAGGGTCAGACCAAGCGACATCAGCAGCGGAACGAAGCCCCACAGGACCAGCCGGTTGGCGGTTTCGCGACCGTGGAGCTCGGCGACCGCGCTGGAGGTAACGACCAGGAGCAGGAAAGCAAAAATCCCCGCCTCGACCGCAAGAGGCCCAAGCGCCACCTGCTTGTTGCCGAGCACGCCGGCGATGCAGACCATCCCGCCGTAGAAAATGGCGAATGCGAAAAGCGACGGGGTCAGCGGCCAGGACTTGGCTTCAACATGATTGGCATCGGTGCTCATGGCCGCGAATGGGTAAAGCCTCGTTTCGCGTCCGCAAGCCTTTTATTGACCGGCCCGGACGCCACCGCTAGCGCGCGCCAACCATGGATTTCCAATATGATATCGTTGCCATCGGCGATGCGATCGTCGACGTCATCGCGACGTGCGACGATGCGTTTCTGGTCGAGCACAATCTGCCGAAGGGATCGATGCAACTGCTCGATACCGGGGCAGCGGACCGGCTTTATTCAGCGATGGGAACGGCGCAGGAAACCAGCGGCGGCTCCGCCGCCAATTCCATGGCGGGGATCGCGGCGATGGGCGGCCGCGCCGCCTTCATCGGCCAGGTCGCAGACGACCAGCTAGGCACCATCTTCCGTCACGACATGACTGCGCTGGGCGTCGACTTCGATACGCCCTCGCTTGCCAACGGAAGCGGGAAGCCGACCGGCCGCTGCCTGATCCTGGTCACGCCCGACGCGCACAGGACTATGAACACTTGTCCCGGGGCAAGCCATGAGCTTACGCCGGAGGCCCTGGACTCGGACAAGATCGCCAATAGCGCGATCCTGTTCCTGGAAGGCTATCTTTGGGGACCGCCAAAGCCGCGTCAGGCGATGCTGAAAGCGATCGAGGTTGCCCATTCGGCGAATCGCGAAATCGCATTCACGCTGTCGGAAAGTGTTTGCATGCCGGGGCGTCGGGAAACGTTCGGACGCATGATCGGCGAGGGCGGAGTCGACCTGCTATTCGCAAACGAGCTGGAACTGATGCAACTAACCGGCGACCAATCACTGGGGCAGGCGATCGCGACGGTGGCCGACCAGGTCCCGTGCCTGGTCGTAACTCGCGGCGAGCATGGCGCCATTGCATTTGCGAATGGCGAAGGCGTCGAGGTTCCGGCGGCCCCGGTCGAGAAGGTTGTCGACACGACGGGCGCAGGCGACCTGTTCGCGGCCGGCTTCCTTGCGGCCCGGGCTCGCGGTCACGACCTCGCACGCTGTCTTCATACGGGCGCGACTGCGGCGGCCGAAATCATCTCGCATTTCGGAGCTCGACCGGAAGCAGATTTGAAGGCGCTGGTAAGGCTATGACGACATTAAAGCGCATCGCGGTTTATTGCGGTTCGGCGCCGGGCAGCGACAGCTTGTTTGCCGACACCGCGCGGGAACTCGCGCAGCAGCTCGCCCGGCGGAAGATCGACCTCGTTTACGGCGGCGGTCGCCTGGGGCTGATGGGCATCATGGCCGACACCGTCCTCGAAGCGGGCGGGCAGGCTTACGGTGTCATTCCTCACGCGCTGGTCGAGCAGGAGGTCGCGCATCTCGGTTTGACTGAGCTCTACCAGGTGACGACGATGCACGAGCGGAAAGCCAAGTTCACCGAGCTTGCCGACGCTTTCATTTGCCTGCCAGGCGGAATCGGCACGCTCGACGAATTGTTCGAGGCATGGACCTGGAACGCGCTCGGATATCACTCCAAACCCTTCTGCCTGCTCAACGTGCGCGATTTCTGGAGCCCGTTCGCCGACTTCATGGACCATGTCCGCGACGCGGGCTTCCTGAGCCCCGCGCGCCGGCAGCAGTTGCTCGTCGCTGACACACCGGCCGACGCAATCAAAATGCTGGACGAAGCTGCCGCTGCCGCTAACCAAGGTATCGTCTGGTAAATCGCCCGGGGAGGGGCGTAACTCTCATGAATCACGTCCTTCTCGGCGTTATCGGAATCGCCGTAATCATCTTGATTGCGGTCGTCTTCTCGTCGAACCGTAAGGCGATCCGCCCGCGTGTCGTCGCTGCGGCATTCGCACTTCAGGCGCTGATCGCCTTCCTCGTCCTGCGCACAACCGGCGGACGCGCGGTTATTCAGGGCATGTCGGACGGCGTTGCTGCTTTGCTCGGCTATGCGGGCGAGGGAACAAAGTTTCTCTTCGGCGGGCTCGCCAGCGATCCGCTCGGCCAAAATTTTGCGTTGCTCGCGCTGCCGGTCATCGTCTTTTTCGCCGCGCTGGTGTCGATCCTCTACTATCTCGGAATCATGCAGCGCATCGTGCGATGGGTTGGCGGGGCGATTGGGTGGGTCACCGGGATCAGCCGGGTCGAGAGCCTCGGCGCGGCGGCCAATATCTTCGTCGGCCAGTCAGAAAGCCCGCTTGTCGTGCGCCCCTATCTGCCCGCCCTGGCGCCTAGCCATTTGTTCACGTTGATGACCGTCGGAATGGCGGGCGTCGCCGGAACGATCCTCGCCGCTTATGCCGGGTTGCTCGGTGCGCAATATCTGCCCTTCCTCCTTGCAGCCGCCTTCATGTCGGCGCCGGGGGGCATCCTTATGGCCAAGCTGATAATGCCCGACGACATCGCTCCCAAAGGCGAACTTCCGCTCGAAGGCGGCGCAATTGAGAAAGCGCCCGAGGACCAGATCGAGGTCCACGGCTTCGAAGAGGGCGAGCAGCCAGTCAATATCATCCAGGCCGCAGGTCAGGGTGCGCAAACGGGCGTTAAGCTAGCTGTCGCGGTGGCGGCGATGGTCTTGGCGTTCGTCGCGCTGGTCGCCCTCGTCAATGGCATCGTCGGTGGCATCGGCCATGCGGTCGGGCAGGAAGGATGGAGCCTGCAAGCGGCGCTCGGAGCCATCTTCGCACCGGTCATGTATCTGATCGGTGTTCCGTGGACCGAGGCCGGAGTCGCCGGCGGCTTGTTCGGCACCAAGGTGGTGCTTAACGAGTTCGTCGCCTTCATCGATCTCGGCAATGCGCAGGGCGCCGCTGCAGCGCTCAGCGAGCGCAGCCGCGCCATCGTCATTTTTGCGCTGTGCGGCTTTGCCAATTTCAGCTCGATCGCCATCCAGCTCGCGGTAGTTGGCAACCTTGCGCCGAACCAGCGGCCGGTGATCGCGCGGCTCGGCCTCAAGGCGCTCCTCGCAGGCTCGCTTGCGAACCTGATGTCCGCAGCGCTAGCCGGGCTGATGCTCCCGTAAATTTGCCTTTGATTGCCGTCAATTGCGCGGCCCTTGCGGCGGGAGTAGAGGCGCTTCCATGAGCACCGACATCATTACCAGCGACAATGTTGCGTCTGTTTCGCTGAACGACGCCGATTCCAATCCGCAGGCTTTTTCCGACGAGCTCGGCCAGAGCTTCGTCGACTATGGCTTCGCGATCATTCGCGATCACGGCATCCCGCAGGACCTGATCGACGACGCCGAGGAAAAGGCGAAGCAGTTCTTCGCGCTTCCCGAAGAGGCGAAGCGCAAATATCATGTCGCGGGCGGTGGCGGCGCGCGCGGCTATACGCCGTTCGGGATCGAGACCGCCAAGGGCGCATCGGCCCACGACCTCAAGGAATTCTGGCACGTCGGCCGCGACCTTCCCGAAGGCCATCGTTTCCGCGGCCATATGCCCGACAATTTGTGGCCATCCGAAGTTCCAGGCTTCAAGGAAACGTTCGAGAAGCTTTACGCCGCTTTCGATGAAGCCGGCGTCAAGATTCTCCGCGCCGTCGCCCGCTTCCTCCAGCTCGACGAAGAATATTTCACGGACACAGTCCGCGACGGCAATTCGGTGATGCGGCTGCTTCACTATCCGCCGATCGACAAGCCGACCGGCAGCCACATTCGCGCCGGCGCTCACGAAGACATCAACACCATCACGCTTCTGCTCGGCGCCGAGGAAGCCGGTCTCCAGCTTCTGACCAAGGACGGGCACTGGCTGGACGTCAGCCCAAAGCCGGGTGAACTGGTGATCAATATCGGCGACATGCTGCAGCGGCTGACCAACGGGAAGCTCCGTTCGACCAGCCATAGGGTCATCAATCCGGCGCCGGACCGGGCATCGAAGGCGCGTTACTCCATGCCCTTCTTCCTCCACTTCCGCTCCGATTTCCTGATCGAGGCGCTGCCCGGCACGGTGCCCGCCGGTGAGCAGCCGAAGTGGCCGGCGATAACCGCTGACGAATACCTTCAGGAACGGCTGAGGGAGATCAAATTGAAGTAGGACGTCCGGAAGACATCCTAGACTTCAATTCGCCGGGGTCATCGCCGGGCCGCAGACCCACCCAAGCGCCTCCTCCCGCTCGTCCGGCATATACGTCCGGTAACTGATGTTCGGCAGCATCGCGCTTTCCAGCCGCGTCCCCGCGCGGACCCAGGCCTGGTCGGCGACGACAGCCACCCGTCCGAAGCGATTGAGCTTGCCGAAAAGTGGGAAGGCGCGGCGCATATGTTCTGGCATGGCGCTCAACTCCATGCCTTCGATGGACTCGGTCTCGGCAAAGACGTGGACCTTTTCGCTACCGGCCATTGCTTCGTCCAGACGGTCCATGATCGCCTTGAGGTCGTCGAGCGTGATCTTGCCGCTGATCTTGACCGCAACCACGTCCTTGGGACTGTCGATAATCCGATGCATCTCTCGTCTCCTTCGCGTTGCCAATGTAGCGCCAACAGACCGACGAAGGGTTGATCGAAGTCAAAGCGCCGCAGATCTGCTAAGCCGATAGTCGCGTCGGGCGACAAATGGAGTCGGCGGACCCTTCCTTGCCCAGGTTAACTTCGCATTCCGCCGCTTGGAGGATGCGATGCCACGCGAAATGTCCCTGACCCTCGATCGCCCCGGCAGCCCAGGCCCGGCCCGTGCTGGCGGTATCAAGACCATCCTCCTGCACGTGCAGAACGATCGGACGCTGGACGAGCGGTTGCAAGCGGCACTTTCACTGGCGCGCGCTTGCGACGCCCACCTACATTGCGTGCATATTACGCCGATCGAGGCCTATGTCGCTTTTGACGCGTTCGGCGGCGTTTTCGTGATGAATGATGTGATCCGCGCGCTCGATGAAGAGGAGTCGCGCTTGCAAGCTACAGTCCAGGATGTGCTGACCTCAGAAGATGTCAAATGGGATTATGAGCAGGTCACCGGCAATATCGCTACGCAAGTGGTTCGTTTCGGCGCGCTCAGCGACCTCATCGTAACCGGGCGGGACGCCCACCAGAGCGACGTAACGCCTTCGAATTCGGGAGTGCTTGCAGACATACTGCATCGCTCGCGAACGCCCTTGTTCGTTCCCGCATGTGAAGGGGAACGGTTCGACCCGCTTGGCAACGCCATTATCGCCTGGGACGGAAGCTATGAGGCGGCCAACGCGGTGCGAGGTGCCCTTGGCCTTCTCAAAGCGGCCTCAACTGTTCGCGTCGTGCAGGCAAGCGAGTATAGCAAGGGGGACGAATTCCCGAGCACCCGGTTGCTCGAATATTTATCGCGCCACGACGTGCATGCAGAACTGACCATCGAAACCCCTGGGTCCAATGATGGCACTGCGATCGCCGCCTTGCTCGTTGCCCAGGCCAAGGCATATGGCGCCGCTTATCTTGTCATGGGGGCCTATAATCACAGCCGGCTTGGCGAATATCTGTTCGGCGGCGTTACGAAGGCGATGTTGGACGATTGCGGCTTGCCGCTAGTGATCTCGCGCTAGACCTTGCCAGCTGGAGCCGAGTCAGCAAGGCTCGCCGGACCGAATCCGTGCGGGATCAGTGCCGAAAGCTGGTAGCGTTCGACTTTCGTGCCGTCCCCGGAAGCGCAGAGTATTTCGATGTCGCGATTGCCGAGATGGGCCGCTTCAAGGATGGCCTGACGGCACCCGCCGCACGGCGTCACTGGCGAATCGCCTTGCAGTTCGCGGCCCGATCCGTTGCCACCCGCGACCGCGATTCGAGCCACGCGGCTGAGCCCGAAAGCATGGGCAGCAGCGGTCAGCGCACTTTGCTCGGCGCACAGCCCTAACCGATAGCAGGCGTTCTCCATGTTCGCTCCCGTCACGACCGTTCCGTCACTGCTCTCGATCGCGCACCCGACCGAGAATTTTGAATAGGGCGCATAGGCCTTGAGTGCGGCTGCGCGCGCCGCTGCGATCAGTTCTTCGTCGGTCATGGCATTGTCTTCTGGCGCGGGCTAAGCCGTGCCGCAATCACTGATTGGAGCTGTTTGCGATGCGTCGTCTCGCCGCTTTCTTCCCGCTGGCCGCACTTGCCGCTTGCGCGTCGGTGTCCACCGCGCCGCCGACCGTCCCTCCGGCAGCGCCGGTTGAAGTGCAGATCCTTGCGATCAACGATTTCCACGGTAATCTCGAGCCGCCCGGCCTCGCCTACGAAGGTTCAAAGGGCAAGGTGCCGACCGGCGGTGCGGCCTATCTCGCAACGGCGCTCAAGCAACTCAGGTCGCCAGCCAGCATCACCGTCGCCGCCGGGGACCTCATAAGTGCCAGTCCGCTCGTTTCTTCTCTCTATTACGACGAACCGACCATCAAGGCATTGAGCGACAGTGGACTTGCCTTGGCGGCGGTCGGCAATCACGAATTCGACCGCGGCCCCGATGAGTTGAAACGCATGCAAGCCGGGGGCTGCCGGGAGAAGCAAGCGCGCGAAACCCGCCAGTCCTGCGCCATCGAGCATTTCGCGGGCGCCGGCTTCCAATATCTCGCAGCCAACGTCCTGGAGGGAGGCAGCACGCTGTTCCCTTCGACCGTTATCCGGGACATCGGCGGGGTCCGCATTGGCTTTATCGGCATGACGCTGAAGGAAACCGTCACGCTGGTTTCGCCGGATGGCGTGAAGGGCCTCACCTTCCTCGGCGAAGCTGCGACAGCGAACGCACTCGTACCCTACCTCAAGCAATCGGGTGCCAAGGCTATCGTCCTCCTCATCCACCAGGGCGGCGCGACCGATGGCAAGTTCGACGATCCGACCTGCCCCGGCCTTTCCGGCGACATCATGCCGATCCTCGCCAAGCTCGACCCCGAAATCGACCTCGTCGTCTCTGGCCACACGCACCAGGCTTACATCTGCCAGATGCCCTCGGTCAGCGGCGCTCGCCGACTTCTTACCAGCGCCGGCCGTTACGGCGCGCTCGTCACCGACATTCGCCTGAGCTTTGCGCCCGACGGGACGCTGACTGATCAGCGCGCCGAGTTCGTGCCGGTCCAGGGCGAAGCGATCGACAACGCCCGGGTCCAGGCGCCGATCAACCCGGCTTATCGCGTGTTTGCCGCGGATCCGGGCGTGGCCGCCCTCGTCGAGCGATACAAGTCGGCGGCCTCGATCGTCGCCGATCGTCCGGTGGGCAAACTCTCCGCAGCGCTCGAAAAAGGCAGCATCAGCGGCGAGTCCCAGGCGTCGGAATTCATTGCCGACGGGCAGCTGTTCGTGGCTAAGGATCCGGCGAAGGGCGCTGCCGACTTCGGTTTCATGAATAACGGCGGCGCGCGGACCGATCTCATTCCGGCACCCGATGGCACCGTCACCTACGGCCAGATTTTCGCACTTCAGCCGTTCGCCAACAACCTCGTCACTGTCAGCCTGACAGGCGGACAGGTGAAGGCGCTCCTCGAGCAGCAATTCGACAGCGGCACCAACACGGTGGCGCGGCCGAACCTCATCATGCCGTCGGCAAACGTCCGCTTCTCGTTCGACAAGTCGAAGCCCGCCGGACAGCGGATCGTCAGCATCCTGGTGGACGGCAAGCCGATCGATCCGGCGCGAACCTATCGCGTGACGGTCAACAACTTCCTCGCGTCGGGTGGCGATGGGTTCACCGCGCTGGCAGCGGGCACCAATCCGGTCGACGGCGGCCTCGATCTCGATGCGACCGAAGCTTACCTCCAGACCAACCCGCCGGTTCCTCAGAAGGGCAGGGTGATCGACCTAACGCCCGAAGGATGGACGCCGCCAGCCAACTAACGCAGCGGTGGCTCGTCGAAGCTCCGGAGCTTGCGGCTATGAAGCCCTTCGCCTTCTCGCTTGAGCAGGTGGAGAGCTTCGATGCCGATGCGCAAATGCTGGCTGATCGACCGCTCGTAAAACGCATTGGCCTGACCGGGCAACTTGAGCTCGCCGTGAAGTGGTTTGTCGGAGACGCATAGCAACGTCCCGTAAGGCACCCGGAAGCGATAGCCCTGCGCCGCGACCGTCGCCGATTCCATGTCGATCGCCACCGCGCGGCTCTGGTTGAAGCGAAGCGCCGATAGCGTGTAGCGAAGCTCCCAGTTGCGGTCGTCGGTCGTCACCACCGTGCCGGTCCGCAGCCTCTTCTTGACGCTGTCCTCGTCCTCGCCCGTCACCTTCACCGTGGCGTCGAACAATGCCGTCTGGACTTCGGCGATGGCCGGGATCGGGATTTCCGGCGGAAGAACGTCGTCGAGCACGTGGTCGTCGCGCAGGTATGCGTGGGCCAGGACGTAATCCCCGATTGTCTGGCTCGGCCTCAGGCCGCCGCAGTGGCCGATCATCAGCCATGCCTCGGGCCGAAGCACCGCAATGTGGTCGCAGATCGTCTTGGCGTTGGACGGCCCCACGCCGATGTTGACCAGGGTAACGCCGCTGCCACCCGGCGCCCTCAGGTGATAGGCTGGCATCTGATGGCGCCGCCACGATCCCGCGGCGATTTGCGCTTCGGCATCGTTGAGGTCGCCATGCTCGAACGCCGCTCCGGGAACCGTGAAACCGGTGAAGGGGCTGTCGGGACGCCGCAGCGCCTCGACCGCAAAGCGCACGAACTCGTCCACATAGCGGACGTAGTTGGTAAACAGGACGAAGTGTTGGAAATCCTCCGGCGGGGTGCCGGTGTAGTGCTTCAACCGCGCCAGGCTGAAGTCGGTCCGCGGCCCGTCGAACAGCGCCAATGGGCGATCTTCCAATAGCGCCGGGTCGAGCACGCCGTCCGCAACCTCGTCTCCGATATGGACGAGCTCGGTGGACGGAAACCACAGCGACAGCTCTGCGCTCGACAGGCCACCGAGGTCGACTTCGCTGTCAAGCACATAGGGGTAGCTGATCTCGCTCGGGCTTCGTCCCACAGAAACCTCGACCTCATAATCGCGAAGGAGGTGAGTGAGCTGCTCGGCGAGATAGGCGCGGAAGAGCTTTGGCCGCGCGATCGAGCTGATGTAGGTTCCGGGCTGGTTGAGCCTCGCGAACGCGCGCGATGAGACTGGAGGAGTTCCTACCGGATCGTAGCGCAATCGTAGTTCAGGGTAAGCGAAGATACCGTCGGCGCGTGCCCGCGGATCTGGCCTCGTGCCGTCCTCGGCGAAGCGGCGAAGTGCCTCGCGCAGGTTCGCCACGGATTGTTCGTAAAGGGCCTCCACTTCATCCAGAAGGCGCGGGATATCGTCGACACTGGTCATTAAAGTCCCCGGTTGGCGAACCTCGGGGCAGTTGGCAAGTGCGGCGGCTTACGCGTCGATAATATCCTCATCCACACTGGCCGCCCGCTCCTGGATGAACTGGAAGCGGTGCTCGGGGTTCTTGCCCATCAGTCGATCGACCAGGTCCTTGACCGGCTGGCGGTCCTGATATTCGGCCGGAAGCGTGATCCGGATCATCGAGCGGGTCGCCGGATCCATCGTCGTTTCCTTCAATTGCTGCGGGTTCATCTCGCCGAGGCCCTTGAAGCGGCTGACCTCGACCTTCTTGCCCTTGAACTCCGACGCCTCGAGTTCGGCGCGGTGCGCATCGTCCCGTGCATAAAGCGACTTTGCTCCGGAAGTCAGGCGATAGAGCGGTGGTTGGGCAAGATACAGGTGACCGCGCCGCACCAGTTCCGGCATCTCCTGGAAGAAGAAGGTCATCAGCAGCGTCGCGATATGGGCGCCGTCGACGTCGGCGTCGGTCATGATGACGATCCGCTCGTAGCGAAGCGCGCTTTCGTCGAACCGGTCGCGCGTGCCGCAGCCAAGCGCTTGGCCGAGGTCGGCGATTTCCTGGTTGGCGCGGATCTTGTCCGCGGTGGCCGAGGCGACGTTGAGGATCTTGCCGCGGATCGGCAGGATCGCCTGCGTCTTACGGTCGCGCGCCTGCTTGGCGCTTCCGCCCGCGCTGTCGCCTTCGACGATGAACAGTTCGGTGCCTTCCGCGTCATCGGTCGAGCAATCCGTAAGCTTGCCAGGCAGCCTGAGCTTGCGCGCGCTGGTCGCCGTCTTGCGCTTCACCTCCCGCTCGGCGCGCCGCTTCAACCGCTCGTCCATCCGCTCGATGACGGCGCCCAGCAAGGCCCGCCCGCGGTCCATGTTGTCGGATAGATAATGGTCGAAATGATCGCGCACCGCTGCCTCGACGAAGCGCGCCGCTTCAAGGCTGGTCAGGCGATCCTTGGTCTGGCTCTGGAAA
>Ga0247822_10001564_pt1 | contig 14122 bp, 9 predicted proteins | sample 13C_Cellulose_Da_FD_192423 | JGI IMG/M metagenome (GOLD analysis project Ga0247822, IMG submission 192423) | Soil microbial communities from agricultural site in Penn Yan, New York, United States - 13C_Cellulose_Day30 | ecosystem: Environmental > Terrestrial > Soil > Agricultural land | place...
CTTGAACGCGCCGCGCACGCGCGGGCCGGTGCGCGGCGCGTTCAAGTTCGTGTTCGTGATCGCGGCGCTCGCGGCGGCGACGCTGTCGAACGATGCGGCGATCCTGCTGCTGACGCCGGTCGTCGTCGAGCTGCTGCGCACCGTGTACCCGAAGCGCAACCCGAAGTTCGTGGTGCCGTTCGCGTTCGCGGTGTTCGTGGCGGCGGGTGTGGCGCCGCTGCCGACGGGCAACCCGATGAACTTCGTCGTCGCGCACCGCGCCGGCATCGGGTTCAACGCGTACGCGCTGGTCATGATCCCGGTCGCGGTGGTCGGCTGGCTGGTCGCGTACCACGTGCTCGCGTGGCAGTTCCGCGACGTGCTCGCCGACGAGGCGCCGGCGCTGGGAGGGGCACCGCCGGCCCCCGCGCCGCTCGGCCGTCACGCGATCCTGGTGCTCGCGATCGCGGGCGCGAGCCTGGCGGCGTACCCCGTGCTCGCCGCACTCGCGACGCCGATCTGGCCGGTCGCGGCGATCGCGGGCGCGGCGTGCGTCGGCGTGGTCGCGCACGCGAAGGGCAACGTCGCGCGCGTCGCCGACGGAGTGAGCTGGGAGCTGGTGCCGTTTCTGTTCGGCATCCTCGTGCTCGCGGCGGTGCTCGCGCGCGGCGGCGTGACGGCGCACCTCGCCGAGGCGTATGCCGCGACGCCCGCGCCGATCGCGTCCGTGGGCACGGTCGGAGCGGTCGGCTCGGCGCTCGTGGGTAACCACGCGATGGCGCTCATTCATTCCCACGCGCTCGCCGGCGGCCCCGACGCGCTGGTGCTCGCGGCGCTCGTCGGGGGCGACCTCGGACCGCGCCTGCTGCCGATCGGCTCGCTCGCCGGCCTGCTCTGGATCCAGCAGCTGCGGCGCAGCGGTGTCACCATCCCCCTGCGGACGTTCGTCACCGTCGGCGCCGTGGTCACGGTTCCGTCGCTGGCCGCGTCATTGGCGGCGTTGTGGCTCGTCGGCTAAGCGCCCGGCTTGCGTCTTCGGGATCCATGGTACAAGAAGGAACGGAAATCACGCCGGAGGCAGCGAAACCATGGCTCTTTCATCCACCGCCCGTCCGATCGAGGGCGCCGTCGCGACGCTCGGAGTCAGCGACCGCGTCGACTTTCTCCGCAAGACCTACGCCCACCTCGGCGTCGCGCTGATCGCGTTCGCCGCGGTCACCGGCGGCCTCATGAAGTTCGCCCCCAAGGTCAGCTGGGGCTTCTCGAAGTGGGCGCTCCAGGGCTACGCATGGCTCGCCGTCATCGCCCTGTTCATGGTCGTCGGCTACGTCGCCGAGCGGCTCGCGCACTCGCAGACGTCGCGCGGCGCGCAGTACGCGGGCCTCGGCCTCGCGGTCACCGCCCAGGCGTTCCTGCTGCAGCCGATGCTCTGGATCCTCATGCTGCGGTTCGGCGATAACGAGACGCGCGCGGCGATCTTCGGCGCGGGCGGCACGATCACGCCGGCGCTCAGCGGCCAAGCGGCGTCGATCCTGATGCAGGCGGTCGTGATCACGCTCGCGATCTTCGTCGGCCTCACGCTGGTCGTGTTCCTGACGAAGAAGGACTTCTCGTTCCTGCGCGGCGTGCTGTCGATCTGCACGTTCGCCGTGCTCGGCGTGATCCTCGCGTCGCTGCTGTTCGGCTTCAGCCTCGGTGCGATCTTCAGCGGCTTCGTCATCCTCCTGATGGCGGGCTACATCCTGTTCCAGACCAGCCTCGTGATGTCGCACTTCCCGCCGTCGGGCTACGTGGCGGCGTCGTTGATGCTGTTCTCGACGATCGCGACGCTGTTCTGGTACGTGCTGCGGCTCCTCATGGAGCTCAACAGCAACCGCTAGCGAACCGGCCGTACGCGGTCGACGACGGGGACTTCGGTCCCCGTTGCCATTTTCGGCAGGCTATACTCGCCCGACATGTCCGCGGTGCCGGCACCTGCCCCGCTCTCGTCGAACGACATCGGCGCCGTCCGCAAGCTCGAGGACGCGATCGCCACGGTCGTGCGAGGCAAGCCCGAAGCGATCCGCGCGGCGCTGATCACGCTGCTCGCGCGCGGGCACCTGCTCGTCGAGGACATCCCCGGCGTCGGCAAGACCACGCTCGCCCGCGCGCTCGCGGCGGCGCTCGGCGGCACGTTCCGGCGCATCCAGTTCACGAGCGATCTGCTGCCGTCGGACATCGTCGGCGTCTCGATCTACGACCAGAGCGGCAAGATCTTCGAGCTCAAGAAGGGGCCGATCTTCGCGAACGTCGTGCTCGCCGACGAGATCAACCGCACCACGCCGCGCACGCAGTCCGCGCTGCTCGAGGCGATGAGCGAAGGCCAGGTCTCGATCGACGACGCCACCCACACGCTCGACACGCCGTTCATGGTGATCGCGACGCAGAACCCGGCCGAGCACTACGGCACGTATCCGCTGCCCGAGTCGCAGATGGATCGGTTCCTGCTGCGCATCTCGATCGGCTACCCCACGCGCAGCGTCGAGCGCGACCTCGTGCGCGAGCGCGCCGGCGGCGATCCGGTCGCCAAGCTGCAGCCCGTCGTCGACCTCGCGGCCGTACGGCTCCTGCAGGACCGCGTCGAGACGATCCGCGTCGACGATGCGCTCGTCGATTACGCGATGACGGTCGTCGAGGAGTCGCGCCGGCATCCGTCGATCGCGGTCGGCGTGTCGACGCGCGGCGTGCTCGCCTGGTACCGGGCGGCCCAGGCGGCGGCGCTCGCGGGCGGCCGCGACTTCGTCGTCCCCGATGATCTCAAGGCGCTCGCGGTGCCGTGCCTCGCGCACCGCGTGATGCTCGCGCAGAACCACGACTCGCTCGGGCGCGCGCGCCAGGACGCGGAGCGCGTGATCGCCGAGATCGTGAACCGCGTCGCCGTGCCGACGTGAAGACGTTCTGGGCTCGGCTCCGGCGTCGCCTGCGGCCGCCGCGCCGCCTGAGCTTCACGCGCGAGGGCCGCGTCATCGTGTTCCTGTCGGTCGGCGTCGGGTTCGCCGCGATCAACACCGGCAACAACCTCCTCTACCTCCTGCTCGGCTGGCTGCTCAGCTTCATCATCGCGTCGGGGATCCTCAGCGAGATGACGCTCAAGAAGCTGCGCGTGGAGCGCCGGCCGCCGCCGCGCATCTACGCGGGCGAGCCGTTCCTGATGGAGGTGACGATCCACAACGCGAAGCCCAACCGCGCGTCGTTCTCGATCGAGGTCGAGGACCTCACGGGCAAGACGCCGATCGACAAGCGCTGCTACTTCCTCAAGATCCCCGCCGGCAAGCACCAGCGCACGAGCTATCGCCACACGTTCGCGCGGCGCGGCGCGTACACGCTCACCGGCTATCGCCTCGCGACGAAGTTCCCGTTCGCGCTGTTCCGCAAGTCGCGCGACGTCGATGCACCCCTCGAGCTGATCGTCTATCCGCCGCGCGTCGCCGTGCCGCGCCCGCCGCCGCGCACGCTGACCCGCGGTGAGGCGAGCGCCCACCGGCTCGGGCGGCGCGGCGAGTTCTTCGGCCTGCGCGAGCGGCGCTCCGGTGACGATCACCGCGACGTGCACTGGCGCTCGAGCGCGCGCACCGGCCGCTTGCTGGTGCGCGAGTACGAGGCGGAGCTCGCGCGCAAGGTCGTGATCGGCGTCGACAACGCGCTGCCCGAGACCGTGCGCGACGCGGTCACCGACGGCGCGCTCACGCCGGCCGACGAGGCTCAGGTCGCGTCCATCGAGCGCGCGAACGCGGTCGCGGCGAGCCTCGCGGCGGTCTACCTCGAGGCGGGATGGACCGTCGAGCTGTGCGCGCGCGGCTGCCACATCCCGGCGGGCCACGGCCGCGTGCAGGAGGCGAAGCTCGCGCGCACCCTCGCGCTCCTGCCATACGTCTCCGACGACGTCGCGTTCGCGGCGCTCCCTCCGCGCGTCGAGAGCGTGCTCGTCACCCCGAGCGCGGTGACGGCCGCGGGTCGCCCGCAAGCGGTGACGGTGATGGACGTATGAGGTTCGCCGTCGCGCACAAGACCGCGAGCTACCTGATGGTGGTCTTCGCGTTCCTCGCGATGACGGCGGGCGGCGGTGTCTCCGGCGGGCTCGTGCTCGGCGGCCTGCTGACGTTGCTCATGTCGTGGTGGTGGGAGCCGCCGCGGATCCGGTTCGAGAAGTGGTCGTGGATCTGGACGACGCTCTCGCTGCTCGCGCTCGCGTACGCGATGCTCACGGCGACCGTCACCGGCGACTTCCTCGGGGTCGGCTCGCAGTTCTTGATCTGGCTCGTCGTGGTGAAGGCGTTCAATCGACGCGCCGCGCGCGACTGGCAGCAGATGTATCTGCTCGCGTTCCTGATGCTCGTCGCGGGCTCGGTGCTCAACCCCGACCTCACGTACGGCGTGTGCTTCCTCGGGTTCGTGCTGGCGTCGACATGGGCGATGACGCTGTTCCACCTCCGCCGCGAGATGGAGGACAACCTGCTCGTCAAGCACGCCGCAGATCGCACGAGCGAGCGCGTCGAGGTCCGGCGCATCCTCGAGTCGCGCCGGATCGTCGGCGGCCGGTTCTTCGTCGGCACCGGCATGCTGTCGCTGGGCGTGTTCCTGATGTCCGCCGCGGTGTTCCTCGCGCTGCCGCGCGTCGGCATCGGCTTCTTCCTGAAGAAGCGCGGCGGGCTCACGCTGGCGGGGTTCTCGGACGGCGTGAAGCTCGGCGGCCACGGCGTCATCAAGCAGGACTCGACGGTGGTGATGCGCGTCGAGATCGACGGCGCGTACGGCGGCCGCAGCGCACCGGCGATCCACTGGCGCGGCGTCGCGTTCGATCGCTACAGCCGAGGCGAGTGGTCGCGCAGCCCGCAGGCGCCGCTGACGAACGATGACCTCACGCGCACGCGCACGCGCGACTTCCGCGATCTCTTCTACACGGGCCCGACGCTCTCGCGCGCGGCGATGGAGGCGCTCGCGAGCACGTGGGTGCGCCACGACGTGTGGCTCGACCCGCTCGACTCCGACATCCTGTTCGGCGCGAGCATGCCGCGGATCTTCGAGTATCCGCACGTCGTCAACCCGAAGAGGACCCAGCCCGAGCGCAACGACGAGGTCCGCGTCGCGCACGGCAGCACGCTCCACTACACCGTGTACTCGCAGCTCGCGGCGCCCTCGCCCGACGAGCTGCGCGCCGCGACCGGCCCCCTGCCGCACGGCTTCGACGTCTACCTCCAGCTCGATCCGCAGATCACGCCACGCACCCGGGCCAAGGCGCTCGAGATCACGCGCGGCCTGACGACGACCTACGACAAGGCGATGGCGATCAAGGCGTGGCTCACCACGAACCTCACCTACACACTCGAGCTCGCGGACCCGGGCACACAGGAGGCGGTCGACTTCTTCCTGTTCGATCGCAAGAAGGGCCACTGCGAATACTTCGCGTCCGCGTTCGCGGTGCTCGCGCGCATCAACGGCATCCCCACGCGCAACGTCAACGGCTTCCTCGGCGGCGAGTGGAACGAGTACAAGGGCTACGTCGCGGTGCGCGCCGGCGACGCGCACTCGTGGGACGAGGTCTACTTCCCCGGCCTCGGCTGGGTGACGTTCGACGCGACCCCGCCGGGCAACATCGACATGCTCGGCCGCGGCGGCAGCGGCTGGCGCGCGCGGCTCGGCCGCCTGCTCGACACCCTCCGCTTTCAGTGGACGAAGTGGGTGATCGAGTACGATCTCGCCTCGCAGCTGGAGCTGTTCCGCAGCATCGGGCGCGGGCTCAAGCGCGGGGCGCTGGCGATCAAGCGCGGGCTGATCGAGGTCAAGGACACCGCCGTCGACCACTGGCCGGTGCCGGCCGGCCTCGCGGTCGCGGGCGTCGCGCTCGTGCTGGCGCGGCGGCGGCGGCGCTCCGTGGCGCCGAGCGACACCCGGCGCGACCGCCCGCGCACGCGCTCGACGGTGGCCGCGGTCTACGACCAGGCGCTCAAGTCCCTCGCCAAGGCAGGCGTGCCACGCGGCGCCTCGACGACGCCACGCGAGCTCGCGACCCAGCTGAGCCAGCGGGCGCAGCCGGGGGCGGCGCAGCTCGGCGAGCTGACCGAGCTGTACTACGCGGCCGAATGGGGCGGCCGGCGCGTCCCCGCCGACGAGGACCGCGCCCAGGCGCTGCTCGGCGAGCTACGCGGCGCGCTCGCCGCCGCCCGCAGGAAGTAAATGGGGACGGTCCCCATTTCTCGCTGACCGGGTGACATGGGCCACGCGGCGTGGGTGCCAAACTGGCACTCGGACCGCGGATTGTTGAAGGGCCGATCTGCGCGTGATAGCAACGATTGTCGTCGGACGATCGACGTTCCCGACGACGGTCTCACCCTTGCAGAGAGCGGCACCGATGACGCGATTCGTATCTGTCTGCGCAGCCGTCGGGCTCCTCGCCTCCGCGGGCGCGGCGCAGGCAGAAGAGACGGGCATGTTGCCCAACGGTGCGCACATCACATTCGAGCGCATCCGCATCAACAAGGATGGGCAGACGCCGGCCGTCGAGGTGACCGACCCCGAGGTGCTGCGCCGCTACCTGAACCTCGCGCACTGCACGTGCAGCCAGGCGGGCGCCGGCAACGAGCAGGAGATCAACTACGAGCTCCGGCTGTCGTTCGACACGGGGACCAGCCAGCCGGGCAACGTGTTCGTCGGCACGCAGTGCGCCGATGACCTCATCCGCCCCCAGCAGTGCCGGCAGATCAACACGATCGCCGACATCGATCTGATGGCGCTGCGGCCCGAGAATCTGCAGTTCACGTTGTTCGACGTCGTCAACGGCACGGACACCATGTCCGCGTGCCGGCAGACCGAGGACGATGCGTTCCTCTGGATCCTCGTCGACAGCAACGCGGACGGCACGCCCGACTACACGGTCAACCAGGCGGTCGGCGAGAAGGGCGAGATCACCGGCGTCGACACCCGGCCGCCGCCGCTGCCGACGGACATCGAGGCGAGCAGCGCCGAGAGCTCGATCGTCATCGAGTTCACGCGGCCGGAGTCGCGGTTCGACGACATCGACCGCTATCAGGCGCTGTGCGCGAAGACCGACGGCTCGCCCGCGTTCGAGAGCACGACGCTCACGCCCGCGTTCCAGACCGTGCGCTCGCTGTGCGACCTCGCGCAGGACGTCGAGCTGACCCAGAGCGACATCACCGGCGGCGACGAGGACTCGGCGGTGGACGTCACGACGCTGCCGACCGGGCTCGCGCAGCTCGATCCCGCGTTCCTGTGCGGGTCGATCACCGGTGGGGCGAGCGCGGGCGGCATCACGATCGATGGCCTCGAGAACGGCGAGGCCTACACGGTCGTGCTGCTCGCCATCGACAAGTACGGCAACTTCGCCGGGACGTTCCTGTCGCAGACGATCACGCCGCAGCCGGCCACGGACTTCTGGGAGGACCTCCACGACCGCGGGTCCGACGTCGAGGGAGGGTTCTGCCTGATCGCCGAGACCTACGGCGATGGCAACCCGCTCACCAGCACGCTGCGCGCGTTCCGCGACGACACGCTCGCGAAGACCGCGTTCGGGCGCTGGCTGATCGACGCCTACTACGCGAGCCTGGGCCAGCTCGGCGCCGTCGTTCAGCATTCGCTCGTGCTGCGCATCGTCGCGGGCATCGTGCTCGCGCCGCTCGTCGCGATCGCCCTCGCCTGGCACGTGCTCACCCTGCCCGGCCTGCTCGCGCTGATCGCGCTCGTCGTGATGTGGAAGCGCCGCCGGCGATGGCTGGCGGCGGCGATCGCGTTCTTGATCCCGAGCGTGGCCAGCGCCCAGGGCCCGACGCCGTACTGGGATGACGAGGTCCAGGCCACGGACGCCGAGGAAGAAGGCCTCGTGAAGTGGCACGTCGGCGTGCGCATCGGTCCGTACACGCCGGGCATCGACGAGCAGCTGGGCATGGAGCCGGGGCCCTACGAGCAGATGTTCGGCGGCAAGCAGTGGACGCCGATGATCGACGTCGACCGCATCCTGTGGCGGCGGTTCGGCCAGCTCGGGATCGGCGGCACGATCGGCTACATGCAGAAGACCGCGAAGGCGTGGGAGGACGGCTCCGATCCGGCGGACCCGATGCGGCCGCGCTCGGAGGGCGACGAGAACACGTTCCGCCTGCTGCCGCTCGCGATCTCGGGCGTGTATCGCTTCACCTGGCTCGACGACGAGTACGGGATCCCGATCGTGCCGTACGCGCGCGTCGGACTCGCGTACTACCTGTGGTGGATCCGGACCAACGGCGACACCTCCGAGGTGTGCTGGGACGGCACCCGCACGCCCGACTGCGACTCCGACAAGGCGATCGGCGGCAGCTTCGGCGTCGTCGGCTCGGTCGGCATCGCGATCCGCGCCGAGCGCATCGATCCCTCGGCGGCGACCTCGATGCGCGCGAGCGGCATCCAGCACGCCGGGTTCTACGCGGAGTGGTCGATGGGCAAGGTCGACGGCTTCCGGCCCGAGACCAAGCTGTCCGTCGGTGACTCGACCTGGTTCGTGGGCGCCGACTTCGAGTTCTGAGACCGCGTACACTGTATCTATCGAGCCGTGTTACGCAGGCGTCATGAACCTGCGCGCTGTCGTCCTGGTTTCCCTGATCGCGGCGTGCCGTGACCCGGCGCGCACGGCGACGCCGCCGGAGCCGCCCGCGACGACCTCGCCGGAGCTCGCCCCCGCGTCGCTGACGCGCGTGCGCGAGGTCGAGGGCATCACCGAGTACCGACTGCCCAATGGGCTCCAGGTGCTGCTGTTTCCCGACCCGACGCAGTCCACGGTGACGGTCAACATCACGTACCTCGTCGGCTCGCGCCACGAGGGCTACGGCGAGACCGGCATGGCGCACCTGCTCGAGCACATGCTGTTCAAGGGCACGCCGACGCATCGCAACGTGCTCGGCCTGCTCGCGTCGCGTGGCGCGGAAGCGAACGGCACCACGTGGACCGATCGCACGAACTACTACGAGACCCTCGCGGCGACGCCCGAGAACCTGACGTTCGCGCTCGAGCTCGAGGCCGATCGCATGCTCCACGCGTCGATCTCGGCCGCCGACCTGACGACCGAGCTCACCGTCGTGCGCAACGAGCTCGAGATGGGCGAGAACGATCCGCTCGACGTGCTCGAGCAGCGCATCGCCGCGGCCGCGTACCTCTGGCACAACTACGGCAAGGACACGATCGGCTCGCGCACCGACATCGAGCGCGTCCCCGCGCCGGCGCTGCGCGCGTTCTACGAGAAGTACTACCAGCCCGACAACGCGGTGCTCGTCGTCGCCGGCAAGTTCGATACCGCGAGCGCCATCGCGGGGATCGAGCGCGCGTTCGGCCCGATCCCCAGGCCCACCCGCGTGCTCGCGCCGACGTACAGCGTCGAGCCCGTGCAGGACGGCGAGCGCACGGTGACCCTGCGGCGCAACGGGGACATCCACGCCCTCGGCGTCGCGTATCACACCGTCGGCGCGGCGTCGCCGGACTACGCCGCGGTGAGCGCCGCGCTCGACCTGATGGATCGCGAGCCGTCGGGCCGGCTGTACAAGAAGCTCGTCGAGCCGCAGCTCGCGGCGAGCGTGACCGCGGACCAGACGATGTTCCGCGACCCGTACCTCGCGACCGTGATGGTCGAGCTGCGCGATGCGAAGCATGTCGACGAGGCCGAGCGGATCGTGACCCGGGAGCTCGAAGGCCTCGGCACCTCGCCGATCGACGACAAGGAGCTGGCGCGCTGGCGGGCGGCGACCACGAAGTCGCTCGAGCTCGCGTTCGCCGACAGTCAGCAGCTCGCGATCCTGTTGAGCGAGTTCGCGGCGCTCGGCGACTGGCGATCCCTGTTCGCGTATCGCGACCGGATCCAGCAGGTGACCGCCGACGACGTCGCGCGCGTCGCGCGGGCGTACTTCAAGCAGAGCAACCGCACGACCGGCCGCTTCGTACCGACGAAGGACGCCGACCGCGCCCCACATACCGAGACACCGGACATCGCCGAGATCGTGAAGGGGATCGAGGGCGGTCGGCAGAAAGACCCGGGCGAGGTGTTCGCCGCGACCCTCGACACCATCGAGGCGCGCACGGCGCGCACGACGCTGCCGATCGGCCTTCAGGCCGCGCTGCTGCCGAAGAAGACGCGCGGGGGAAAGGTGCAGCTCCGGCTCGCGCTGCACTGGGGTGACGAACGATCGCTGCAGGGCAAGGCGACGATCGCCGAGCTCACCGCGGCGATGCTCGCACGCGGCACGGCGACGAAGAGCTACCAGGACCTCGCGGATCTCGAGGACCAGCTCAAGAGCCAGATCGAGATCGCGGGCGGCGCCGACGGCCTCGTCATCGAGCTCGAGACCCTGCGTGATCAGCTGCCGGCCGCGATCGATCTCGTCGCGGAGATGCTGCGCTCCCCGAGCTTCCCGGCCAAGCAGCTCCAGCTCGTCAAGCAGGAGACCCTCGCCTCGCTCGAGCAGCGCCTGCAGGAGCCCTCGACGATCGCAGAGATCGTGCTCGAGCAGCTGGTGAGTCCGTGGCCGAAGACCGATCCGCGTTACACGCGCAGCATCCCCGAGGAGATCGAGGCCACGCGCAAGGTCACGCTCGGCGACATCACCTCGTTCCACCGCGAGCACATGGGCGCGAATCACGGCGAGCTCGTCGTCATTGGCGACTTCGATCCCGCGGCGATCACGGCGCAGGTCGAGCAGCGCCTCGGCGGCTGGGTCTCGAAGCGGCCGTACGCGCGGCTCGCGGACAAGGCATTCGGGGCACCCGCCATCACCAGGTCGATCGCGATCGCCGACAAGGAGATGACGCAGCTCGTGCTCGCGCACGATGTCGCCATGCGCGACACCGATCCCGACTACGCCGCGTGGCTGATGGTCGGCCACCTCCTCGGCGGCGACACGAGCTCGCGGATCTGGAAGCGCCTGCGCGAGCAAGACGGCCTCTCCTATGGCGCGGACGCATGGACGTATGCGGGCCCGCACGACGACGGCGGTGGGTTCCGCGCCTCCGCGATCGTCGCGCCGCAGAACCTCGCCAAGGCCAAGGCCGCCATGCTCGACGAGATCGCGAAGCTCGTCGCGGGCCCGCTCCCCGCGGACGAGCTGCAGCGCGGCAAGGATGGCTGGCTCAAGGCGCAGGACACCCTCCTGTCCGACGACGCGCACGTCGCCTCGGTGCTCGCGCGGCAGCTCCTGCGCGGCCGCACGATGCAGTGGGCGCGCGAGCTGCGCGCGAAGATCGCCGCGCTCACCCCCGCCGACGTCGAGCGGGCCGCCAGGACGCACCTCCAGCCGAGTAAGCTGATCGTGGTCGACGCCGGCGACGCAGCGAAGGCACACTAGAACCTACCTGGCCGGCGACAAGTCACCCGGGGCGAAGCCGCAAACGGTTGACCGCGATGTTCGCCGGGAGCCTGAAGTGCGGACCAACGGCCCGGCCGCGTGTGCCGCGCTGCTCCGGCGTGCACCGGCGGCCGGGGAAATGTGCAGCACGGCGGTGCCGTGTCATGGTGGAGGCGTGACTCGTTCCTTGCGACCGGTCGGCAGCGTGGCCCCCGAGGCGCGCGCTCGCGTTGCGCACGCAGCGTGTGCCGAGACCCTCGAGGACGTGCTGCGCGCTGGCTTCGAGATCGTCGAGGTGGTCGTCCAGGACGAGTTCACGCACGACGTGATCACGCGCGCGAACGAGACGTTCGTCGTGTTCGACACCACCTGACTCGGCGGCGTGTCCGCGGTCTCCGTGTGGGACCACCGACCGAGCGCCGACGAGCTCCTCGACGATCGCGTGCAGCACGACTGGGTCGCGACGCCGACGGGCACCGTCGATGGTGACGTGGTGCTCGGTCACGCTGCGTGTCGCTTCCAGGCGAAGGCGCGCTGAAATCGCTCCGCTCCCTGTCACACCTCGGCCCCGCCGCTCGTCAACCAGATGACGAACGGCATGACGCCGTCGTGACAGGAGACTTGTCATGGAAGCACGTATCCGTAATCCCGCGATGCTCGTCCCCAACGCCGGCCAATCGCTCATGGCCCTCGGCCAGCTGGCCAAAGCCAGCGCGCCCGAGAAGCTGCTCGGCCTGCTCCACCTCCGCGTCAGCCAGATCAACGGCTGCGCGGCCTGCCTCAACCTGCACGTCCTGATGAAGGACATCGACGAGACGCCCGAGCGGCTGTTCACCCTGCCCGCGTGGCGCGAGTCCCCGTTCTTCACCCCCGCCGAGCGCGCGGCGTTCGCCCTCGCCGAGCAGATCACGCGGATCGAGGGCGGCGTCTCCGACGAGGTCTGGGACGAAGCGGCCCGCCACTACGACCAGCCGACCCTCGCCGCCATCGTGCTGCACGTCTCGGTCGTGAACCTCTACAACCGCGTCAACGTGGCCACCCGCCAGGTCGCCGGTCAAGAGGAGTGGTTGAAGACCAAGCTGCGGTAGCAACGCGATCGAGCCGACTGCCCCACGAATCGCCGAAAGGAGCACTCGGTCGCGGCCCACACGTATTCGCGTGGTGCATCGCCAGCGTATCCGCGTGGTGCATCGCCAGCGCCTTGGACACGACCCGCCACAGGTGCGGACCTCGCCGAGGCACGTCTAGGCCGTGCGCACCGCGGCGCGACCGCGCGTGCCAGCGCCGACGCGATCCACGCGCGACGCCGGCGAGCGCGGCGTGGCCCGCCTCCGCGACCGACCGCGAAAAGCCGCGGCGAGGTGGTCGCGAGGGCTCCGCGTCGGCGCGAAGCGACGCGCACGTGACGCGAGGCCGGCAGGCGCGTCGCGATCCACGCGGTGTTCTCCGATCCTCATCCCGCGCCCCTCACGCGCTCTCATGAGCGCGGGCGCGGCCGACAACCGGAACGTCCGCCGCACGCCCCTTCATGCCTCGAGCACGTGTGTCGACCACGTGGCTGCAAGCTCGTCGACGCAGCGTGCGCAAACGAGCTCCACGCAGCCGCTGGAGTCGCCGCCTCCGATCGAGCACGCGAGCGCTCGCCTGAAGGACCGGCGCGTCACGCGCGAGCATCCAGGCGTGATCCACCGTCACCGTGGACGATCGATCTTCCGGGGCCCTCATCGAGGACAGCGATCTCGTGATCTGACTTCACCTCTCACGATCACCGAGCGCGTCGTCCTCGTCGACACAGCCCGTCAGAAGCACTTCGTCGAGAATCGTAATCTCACGTGCTATCGACTCAGCATGGCGCAGGATGTGGAGTCCTTGGGAGAGTGGATCGCCGAGCAGGCCGCGCACCTCGACGCGGCCACGCACCGCTTGCTCACCGCCGTACGCGAGTTCGATGCGGCGGATGGCTGGTACAAGCAAGGCGCACGATCATGTGCGGAGTGGTTGTCGTGGCGCGTCGGCTGGAGCCGGCAGACCGCGCGCGATCGCGTCCGTGTCGCGCAGCGGCTGGGTGACCTGCCGCTGATCGATGACGAGCTTCGCCGCGGTGCGCTCTCGTACTGCAAGGTCCGCGCGATGACCCGCGTGGCGACGCCCGCCACCGAGGCCGCATTGATCGAGCTTGCCAGGTCGTCGACCGGGGCGCAGCTCGAGCGCATCTGCCGCAAGTACGCCGCGGTCCAGCGCCAGGGCACCGAGCCCGACGCCCGGTATGACGCCGAGCACCGGTACGTCTCGCGTCGCGAGCTCGACAGCGGCTTCGTCGAGATCAGCGCGCGACTGCATCCCGAGGAGGCCGCAGCGGTGTGGGCCGCGCTCGATCGGATCATGAAGGAGCGCTTCACCAAGCAAGCGAACACCGAGCAGGGCCACGCTGGAGAACCGGCCGATGCGCGCTCGACCGGAGGATCCGGCGCTCGCATCGCCGTACCAGCGGCGGGCGGTCGAGTCGGCGGTTCGCGCCCGGGCGGCCGCGCCGATGCCCTGGTCGCACTCGCCGAGGAAGTGCTACGTGGTGCCAGCCCGAACCGTTCGCCGGTCGAGCTGGTCATCACGGCCGATGCCGAGTCGCTTCGCGAGGCGACCAGCGCCGCCGACCCGATCGCGATCACCAGCGATGGCACCTGCCTTTCCGCGGATCCGCGGACTGATGGATCCCCATAGATCACGCGTAGTCTCGCGCGCCACGGATGCGTCGACGCAGCTCTCGCAACGCGTGGAGAAGATCGCGAATTTCG
>Ga0247822_10001565_pt1 | contig 14121 bp, 9 predicted proteins | sample 13C_Cellulose_Da_FD_192423 | JGI IMG/M metagenome (GOLD analysis project Ga0247822, IMG submission 192423) | Soil microbial communities from agricultural site in Penn Yan, New York, United States - 13C_Cellulose_Day30 | ecosystem: Environmental > Terrestrial > Soil > Agricultural land | place...
GTTCGCTCCATGGGCCGGCGGACTCGGCGAACCCGCCGGCCCATGGAGCGAACCGCGCGTCGTCGAACGGCGACGCCACGTCGATGTCGGGGGTGGCCGCCGCGCTGCTCGCCATCGGGTCGTCGATGGCGTCGAGCTCGGCCTCGTCATCGATGTCGATCGCGATCGGCTCGCGCGAGTCCGGCGCGCTGCGACGGCGGAGGAACAGGCGCGGCAACACGTCGTGGTCGCTCGCACTCGCGGAGCGCAGCCCGGCGGCGCGGGCACGGTCCATCAGCGTATCGAGCATCACCGCGGTCGAGTGGTGGTCGGTGCGTACGCCGCTCGCCGACGGGGGAACGCCGGTCAACAGCGTCACGTAGCTCGGCCGGCACCAGGTCGGATACGGCACCTGAAGCTCGAGATCGGCGCCCCGCCGTCGGAGGTCGTCGAGGTAGGGCAGCTCGAACGAACGATCGAACCGCAGGCCATCGACGATGACGAGCACCACGCGGCGCGCCAGCCGCGGCACCGGCGCGGTGTCGTACGCCGGCTCGACGCGCGCGAGCGGCGGGCGCGTCTGCTCGAGGTCGTACATGAACGACGCACCGGACATCCCGGCCTGGACCGCGCCGAGCGTCCCGAGGACGAGCAGCGTCAGGGCCGCGGTGACCACTTGGCGCGTCGTGGCTTGCCGCATCACAGAGTCTAGCGTGCGGTCCGCACGTAGCCATGATATCGATCGATCACATGTGGTACCTGGGTTCCGTCCCGCACCAACCCGACGTTTTGGACTGAAGACGTCCCCCGTTTTCACTCCGTTCGTGTTCGTTCTGCGAGGCCACCCATGGACACCCAACTGAAGCTGCTCGGCAACACCCCGCCCGAGCTGACCCCGATCAAGCACCTCAAGGCGCCAGTCGATCCGTCGACGCTGCACCACCGCCAGCTCCTCGACGGCGCCTTCTGGCAGAAGATCCCCGCCTATCGTCTCGTCGACGAGACCACGTTCCTCGACCACACGTGGCAGGCGAAGAACACGATCACCAGTCCGCAGAAGCTGTTGCAGGCGGTCCAGGACCTCGTCCCCGCCAGCTTCTATGACGACGTCTCCGCCGGCTTCCACCAGGCGCCGATGTCGATCCGGGTGTCGCCGTACCTCCTGTCGCTGATCGATTGGTCGAATGCGTACACGGATCCGCTGCGCCGCCAGTTCGTACCGGTCGCGTCGCGCCTCCTGCCCGACCACCCGAAGCTCACGCTCGACTCACTGCACGAGCAGGCAGACGCCCCGGTCCCCGGCCTCACGCACCGCTACCCCGACAAGGCCCTGTTCCTCGCGCTCGACACCTGCCCCGTCTACTGCCGGTTCTGCACGCGCTCGTACGCCGTCGGCATCGACACCGACGAGGTCGAGAAGGTCTCGCTCAAGGCCACCGAGGAGCGCTGGGAGCGCGCGTTCCGCTACATCTCCGAGCGCCCCGAGCTCGAGGACATCGTCGTCTCCGGCGGTGACAGCTACCAGCTCAAGGCCCGCCAGATCACGCTGATCGGCAACAAGCTCCTCGCGCTGCCCAACATCCGCCGCATCCGGTTCGCGACCAAGGGTCCCGCCGTGATGCCGATGAAGCTCATCACGGATCACGAGTGGCTCGACGCGCTGACCGCCGTCGTCGAGCGCGGGCGGAAGCTGCACAAGGAGGTCGTCCTCCACACGCACTTCAACCACCCCAACGAGATCACCGCGATCACCAAGCGCGCGCTCGACGGCGTGTTCGAGCGCGGCATCATCACGCGCAACCAGAGCGTGCTCCAGCGCGGCGTCAACGACGGCATCGCGACGATGCAGCTGCTCACCAAGCGCCTCGGCCACTGCCAGGTCCAGCCCTACTATGTCTACGTGCACGACCTCGTGAAGGGCGTCGAGGATCTGCGCACCACGCTGCAGACTGCGCTCGACATCGAGAAGGCCGTGCGTGGCACCACCGCCGGCTTCCACACGCCCACGTTCGTCGTCGACGCGCCGGGCGGCGGCGGCAAGCGCGTCGCGCACAGCTTCGAGCACTACGACCGCACCACCGGCATCTCCGTGTTCGCCGCGCCATCGGTCAAGCCGGGCTTCTTCCTCTACTTCGATCCCGTCGACACCCTCGCGCCCGACGTCCAGGCCCGCTGGAAGGACAAGGCCCAGCAGGACAAGATGATCGCCGACGCGATCGCGCAGGCGCAGGCCAACCACGCCGCGAGCGCGCGCGCATCGAGCGTGCGGTAGCCCAGGTTAGCGCACGGCTTCGATTGGGCGTCGATCAGCGGCAGCGGCCGCATTGGACGCATCGGCAGCATGACGTCGAGCTGGACCGATGACGGCGAACTAGACTGTGGAGCCTACGCCTACCTGTACTGTTTCGAGCAATAGGCGAACCGGCGCCGGCCAAGCGTTGCAGCGGCTGTCCCTGGCGCGCCCCCGCCGCTGACCCTTCACACGCGAGCCGCGTCCGCGTACCTGCGAGAGATGCCGCGTTCCTACGTGATCCAGCCGCTGACGGTCGAGAACCTGAACGCGGCGATCACCCTGCTCGAGGTCGCGGACCTCGCCGGCGCGAAGACGAATCTGCGGCGCTACCTGCGCTGCCAACCACGCTGTGGATGGGCCGCGTTCGACGGCGACGAGCTCGTCGGCATCGTCACCGTGCTCCGCCAAGGGGCGTCGGGCTTCGTCGGCGCGATGGCGGTGCATCCCGATCATCGTGGCGCCGGGCTCGGGCGCAGGCTGCTCGTGCATGCGCAGGACGAGGCACGACGCACCGGCATCGCGACGTTCCTCCTGGAGGCAACGCCGATGGGCGCGCACCTGTATCGCCGGCTCGGCTACGTCGATGAATACGAGACCTTGATCCTCACCCGCGACGTCGTGTCGCCGCCTCCATCCACCCGGATCGCCGCGAGCGAGCACGCTGCGCTCTCGCAGCTCGATCTTGTCGCGACCGGAACGATGCGCGACGACATGCTCCTCGATCTGCTCGGGGAGCACGAATCCGGTGTCACCGTGCACCGTGGAGGCGACCTGGTCGGTGCCGCGATGCTGCTCGGCGAGCGGCTCGGGCCTGCGCTCGCGAGGGATCCCGATGCGGGCGAAGCACTGTTCGCACAGCTCGTGCCGGCGTGCCGGGTCGCGGTGATTCCGGAACCCAATCGCGCTGCCCTCGACGCCGCTGCGAGGCACGGCTTCTCGGAGCTGCGGCGGCTGCGGCGGATGCGGCTCGGGCCTGCGGTCGCGGTGCGCCCGGAGTGGATCTGGGCGCTCGCCAGTCCGGGTGCTGGTTAGCGGCCCGCTTACGGGAACGTGCCGTCGGCGAGCCAGAGGTCGCCTTCATAACCGCCCACCGCCGCGACGATCGTGCCGTCGCGCGTCCACGCCGCCGCGCTCACACTGCCCGCGCCCGCGGACCACACGACGCGCGGTGGCTCGTCGCTCTCGAGAGTGACGATGACGAGCTCTTGAAAGCCGCGCACGAGCGAGAGCTGTCTCCCGTCGGCGGAGAAGCGCGGGCGCAGCCACGGGGCGGCGGGCAGGTTTGGAATGGGGCGCGGCGGAGATCCCGAAATGTCGGTGAGCATCACGCGACGCGCGCCGCTGGCGTCCGACGCGGTGACGAACGCGATGGAGCCGTCCGCAGGCGAGGCCGCCGGTTGTGCACCGATGCCGAGGTCGCGCGCGGGGCCGCCGGTGGCGGGCACCGCGAAGACGTGGGTGACACCGGCGATCGTGCGCTCGAAGACGATGCTTCCGTCGTGAGCGAACACCGGTGCTGCATCCGACGGATCGGTCGTCAGCGTGTGCGGCGTGCCACCTGGCGTCACGATCGCGAGCCCGCCGCGGCCACCTCGCGCCGCGTAGACGATCTGCGATCCATCAGGGGACGGCGATGCCCCGAGCGCCCCCGGCGGGGTCAGCGTGCGCGGTGGCTCGCGACCCTCGAGGTCGAGCAGCCAACCGTGCTGCTGGCCGCTGCGATCGGACGTCACGATGACGTGCCTGTCGTCGACGACGAAGGGATTGGTGTCTTGCCACGTTCCCTTCGACACCACCTGCGGCGTGGCGTCATTGGAAGACGTGATGCGCACGATGTACTGGCGCTCGACGCAGGTCGAGAACACGAGGCGACGACCGTCGCGCGTGACGTCGACGCCCGCGCCCGGGGAGATGCCGCCCGGCACGATGACCGGTCTGCCGCCGCCCCAGCGCCGGAACAGCAGCTGATTCCCTTCGGTCGCGCCCTTGCGCGTCGCGTAGTAGCCGCGTCCGCTCTGCGACGCCGTGAGGCCGCCCTCGTAGTCGGTCGCGATCTCTTCGACCACGCGCAGCTCGCCGTGCTCGTCCAGCTCGCCGAGCGCGGTCGCGTCGGCGTCGCTCGAGGTCCACCACAGCATCGCGATGCCGGCGCCGGGAACCTCGACCAGGTGATAGAGCCGCGCGCCGGCCGGAAGAGTCCCGAGCACGGTGTCGCCGCCGCCGAGCTCGCGACGTATGACGTGACCTGCGGCGTCGCCGACGAGGAGTGCGCCATCGTGGGTCCACGACGGATAGCCGTGAATCGCGCCGAGGTCGCGAGAGGCACCCGACGCGAGATCGAGCACGCGCAGCGTACGAATCGCGGGGTCCTCGTGGACGTAGGCGACCTGGTTGCCATCGGGCGAGATGGACGAGGCGTAGTCCCAGCCGGGTGTGGTGGTCAGCTGGCGCTTCGCGCCGGATTCGAGATCGAGCATCATCAGCTCGTAGTCATCGCCGACGAGGCCGTCGTAGATCACGTGTCGGCCGTCGGGCGGCAGGTGCGGATACTCTTCGCAGCCGGGATCGAACGTGAGGCGGCGGCTCGCGCTCACGGCGATCTCGATGTGGTCACCGCCGCGAGCGAGGGCGAACCACGCACCGGCGCCGGCGACGATGCCTATGCCTATGCCCGCGGCAACGACCGGCGCGCGGCGCGGCCGCGTGACTTTGCGCGACGACTCGCGCAGCGCACTCGCGAATGCAGCCATGTCGGGATAGCGCTCGGCCGGCGCCTTCGCGAGCGCGCGCGCCACGATCGCATCGACCCTCTCGGGGATGTCGCGATCGCGTGCGAGCTTCGACGGTGGCTCGGGGTGATCGAGCTGTACGGCGGCCATCACCGCCACTTCGGACTCGTGCGCGAACGGACGTTGCCCCGACAGGAGCTCGTAGAGCACGACGCCGAGGGAGAACACGTCGCTGCGCGCATCGGCGCTGCCGTCGTAGCCCTCGGGTGCCATGTAGGACGGCGTGCCGAGGATCTGGCCGGCGCGCGTGACGCCGGCCGGATCGGTCGCAGGTCGTGCCGTCGCTGCGAGCTCGAGCGCGGGTCCGCCTCGCCGCATCTTCATGCGCGCGGTCGTACCCGGCCCCGGATCCGTCTCCTCACCCCACGCATCGGCCGGGGGAGCGGCGAAGTCGCGAAGCTTCGCGAGCCCGAAATCGAGCACCTTCACCTGACCGTTCGGCGTCAGCATCAAGTTGTCGGACTTGACGTCGCGATGCAGGATGCCGCGGGCGTGGGCGGCGGCGAGTGCCTCCGCGACGCTCGCCACGATCTCGACCGCGCGCTCCCATGGCACACCGCGAGTCGCGAGCTCGGAGAACGTCTCGCCCTCGACCAGCTCCATGACGAGGAACGAGTGCCCGTCGACCGTCTCGAGGTCGTACAGCGTGACGATGCCGGGATGGTTCAGCGCGCTCGCGGCGCGCGCTTCGCGCAGCTGGCGTGCTTGCCAGTCGGGCTCGCCGGCGAGCTCGTCCGGCAGCATCTTGAGCGCGACCTCGCGGCCGAGCTTCTGGTCGAGCGCGCGGAACACCTGTCCCATCCCGCCTTGGCCGAGCTCGCCAAGGATGCGGTAGTGGAGGACGTCCCGCGGGCCCACCCGCTGACGATAGCGGGTTACCTCGTGACAGTCTGCCAGCGGCGGCCGAGCTTGATCGCGCAAGCGTGCGATGCTCGAGCCGCCGTGAGCATCGACGCGTTCGTCTTCATGCGCACCGAGCCCCTGCTCGACATGGCGGCGCACGACGTCGTCACGATCGAGCTCATGCAGATCCTCGCGCCCCGGCGCGTCGTGCCCGACGACTGGCGACGCATCGGTCGCGCGCCGGATCCTTCGCTGGGATGGCTCGTCGATGTGAACTGCAACAACCGCTGTCACGAGGAGCTCGCCTCGTTCGCCACCGCGTTGGCCGAGCGGTGCGGCGGTGGGCTGTGGTGGTGCGATCTGACGAGCAAGGTGGTCGACGTTCCGTCGCGGCCCGCATCGGGCGGCGGCTCGCTACGGCGCGTCCTCGCCGAGGTGCAGGCGAGAGGCGGCTTCGATCATGGGGGCTTCGATCTCGGCCCTCCTGACCTGAGCGCCTGGCGTGCTTCGCAGCGGCCACGGCCAGCGAACCTCGACGCGCGCTACAACCTGGATCCGGCGTGGGACATCGCCGTCGCGAAGGTCGGCACCGCCGATGCCTGGCTCGGAATCTCCACGGCGACCGCGTTCGTCGCCACGTCGTTCCTCGCGCTCCTCGACGGTGACGGTCCGGACGGGATCGGCAAGGCCGCGATCGGAACGATGCGCCGCGCCTTGGAGCACACGCGGGGCCACACCGAGAGCGCGCCGATCGGTGCCGCGTACGCCGCCGAGTCACCGGCAGCCTGGGTGACTCGCGTGCAGGCGCACGCCGCGGCGACGACGTTCAAGAAGAAGCTGTTCCGGAAGCCGCCACCCGGGTGGGGGGCGCTCGCGCTCGCCCGCATGGAGCGCGACACCATCCAGCTCGCGTGCGCCGGCGATGCGCGTGTCTACCGGGTCTCGGCCCGAGGCGTCGAGCTGCTCGCCGGGCCGGACGGCGCCGCGTCGGCCCCGCCGACGAACGCGATCGGTCCGCGCTTCGTGCGAGTCGACGAGCGAACGGTGCGGCTGGCGACCGACGACACGATCGTGATGTGCTCTGCACACATCTGGCGCGCACTCGGAGACGGCCTCGCGGCCGCGATCGACCTCGCCCATCGCGATCCCAACGGCGTGGCCGCGGCCCGCACGCTCCTCGAACACGCCGGACGGGCCACGCGTGCGGTCGCGATCGTGGCGCACTACCGCGGCTACGAGACGGTCTGAAGGCTCGATCGCCCGGTATCCTCGACCCATGTACGCGGGTCACCTCGATCTGAACGTTCCACTCGTCTGGACGGTCGACGACGCGATGACCGAGGACGACTGCGCGGGGTACCGCCGCAGGATCGTCGACGCGCACGCCGCCGAGGTCGCCCCCGTGATCACCGCGCGCGGCGTCGAGGTCGATCTCGCCGTGCGCAGCAACACGCGCGTCATGTGGGACGACGCCGCGGAGGCGGCCGCCTTGCTCGCGCGCGTCGCCGGCTCGGTTCCGACGACGCTCGCGGGCGCGCAGCTCGTCGGCGCGAACCCGCGCCTGCGGCTGTATCGCTACGCGCCCGGCCAACGGCACGGCGCCCACTGGGACACCGTCGTCGAGCTCGAGGGTGGCGTGCGGAGCATGTTGACCCTCGTGTTCTATCTGAACGCAGGCTTCGAGGGCGGCGAGACCGAGTTTCCCGAGCTGAAGCGGCGCATCGAGCCGCGCGCCGGTCGCGCGCTTCTGTTCCAGCACCGCGTGCTGCACGAGGCCTGCGAGGTCACGTACGGCGAGAAGCTCGTGTTGCGCACCGACGTGCTGTACCGCTGACGGACCGGCCGCGTCACCGCGGTCCAAGCTCGGGGGTGTCTGTGATACGTCTGAAGGATGCACGCGGTCGCCGTCGTACGGGGCAGCTCGGGTGAGCTCGTGCCCCTCCACCACGGCGCGCTGATCGGCCGTCTGTGGTCCGCGGACCTCCACCTCAATGATCCGCGCGTGAGCGAGGCGCACGCGATGGTCAGCCTGCGCGGCCGCGACGTCCACATGATCGCGCTACGCGGCCGGATGCTCGTCGACGGCGGTTGGTCATCGGACGTCGTCCTCGCGCCCGGCATGAGGGTGGGGTTCGCGCACGACGTGGCGATCGAGATCGTCGACGTCCGCGTTCCGGACACCGTGCTCGCGCTCGAGGCTGACGGCCTCGCGCAGCAGGTGCTCTCGACGGTGACCTCGCTGTACGGCGGCGCCGCGCCTCGCCTGGTCGCGGGCTGGCACGCCGGCGCCGACGATCACGTGTGGCCCGACGGTGAGGGATGGATGCGCACGATCGGCGCGCCGACCCCGATTGGCGAGGGCGACGCGTGGGACGTGGCGGGCACGCGGTTTCGCGTCGTGATGCAGCGGGCGGAGGGCGCGCCGGCCACGCGCACCGATCCGGCGTACGCGCTGCCGATCACGATCGTCGCGCGCTGGGACACCGTTCACCTCGTGCGCGAGGGCGCACCGACGGTCGTCATCACCGGACACATGGCGCATGCGCTCAGCGAGCTCGCGACCGCGCGGGCTCCGATCGCGTGGGAGGAGCTCGCCGGCCTGCGCTGGAAGGAGGGCGATCGCGACCTGCTGCGCCACCGCTGGGACATGCAGGTGCGCCGGCTGCGACGCAAGTTCTCGACGCACGGGCTGCGCGCCGATCTTATCCGCGCCGATGGGTCGGGCCTCGTCGAGCTCGTCCTCGGTCCGGGGGACACGGTTGTCGACGAAACCTGAGTCCCCGCCGCGCTCGAGCGCCGCGTGGTCGCATGCCGAGAGCGCGGGCCCGCAGCTGGCGCGCACGCCGGACCGCTATGCGCGCGGCGGGGAGCTCGGCCGCGGCGGCATGGGCGTGGTCGAGGCCGCCGTCGACACCTGGCTCGGGCGTGACGTCGCCGTGAAGCGCCCGCGCACCGACCGCGGCCACGACACCGCGCGGCTCGCTCGCGAAGCGCAGATCACCGCGCGGCTCGTGCATCCGGGAATCCCGCCGGTCTACGACGTCGGCGAGGACGCGCACGGCCCGTACTACACGATGCCGGTGCTCGTCGGCACGACGCTCCACGACCGGCTGCGCGCGCGCGCGGCGCTGCGGCCGACGGTCGCCGCGGTGGCGACGGCGTGCCGGGTCGCCGGTTATGCGCACGCGCGCGGCATCGTCCACCGCGACCTCAAGCCCGCGAACATCCTGCTCGGCGCGCATGGCGAGGTGTGGGTGCTCGACTGGGGCGTGGCGCTCGACCCTGCCGATCCGGATGCGGGTAGCGTCGGGACCGTCGGCTATCAGGCGCCCGAGGCGGCGACGGGGAGCGTGAAGACGCCGGCCGCCGACGTGTTCAGCCTCGGGTGCACGCTGCGCGAGGTGCTCGATGCGTGCGGCGAGCCGTCACCCGAGCTGCGCGCGGTCGTCGCGCGCGCCACGCAACCCGACCCGGAGGTGCGCTACGCCGATGGCGCGGGGCTCGCCGCCGAGCTCGAGCGCTGGCTCGCTGGACGCATGGTCGAGGCCCACGCGTACCCGACGCGCGAAGTGCTCCGCCACCTCGTCTCGCGCTGGCGCGCGCCGCTCGCGGTCGCGGGCGTCGCCGCGGTGCTCGGGCTCGTGCTCGGGATCTCGGCGCTTCGCGCGCAGCGCGCCGCTCGCGACCGCGCGGATCGCAGCTTGTCGGTCTCGCTGGCGCAGCGCGCCGAAGCGCTCCGCCAGCGTGACGCCCACCCCGAGGCCGAGGTCCTCGCGGCGCACGCGCTCGCGCTCGCAGACAGCCCGCTCGCGCGCGGCGTGCTCATGGCGTCCGCGTCGTCCTCGTTCTCGTTGCTCGACGATCGCCCGACGCCGTGCGCGAGACCGTTCGTCGGCCCGGATGGCTACGCGATCTGCGCGCATGATCACCTTCGTCTGTTCGGGCCAGATGGTGAGCTGCGGTGGTCAGGCGAGCTCGCCGCCGCGCACGCGCCGGTGGGCGAGGTGATCGACGCGCGACGGTACGCGGACGACGTCGTCGTGCTGAGGCGCTCGTCGAACCACGTCGAGGTGTGGCGAGCCGGCGCCCGCGTCCACGCGTTCGCGAACGCGGGTACGCTCGGACTCGCCGAGGGTCCGGTCCCGGCGCTGTTCGATCAGCGCCGCGTCGGTCTCCTCGATCTCCACACGGGCGCGGTCCGCTGGGGAGCGCCGGCGTGCGTGCGCGTCGAGACCGCGCGCGTCGACGACGCGGGCGTCCTCGTCGGGTGCCGCGACACCGAGATCTACCTCGGCAGCATCGATGCACCCGGCGCGTCGCGGCCCGTCGGCGGCCACCCGAGCGCGCTCGCCTGGCAAGACGGCCCGCTCGCCGGCACGTTCGAGGGCCACGTCGTCGCGTGGGACGGCGACGCGCCGCGCTCGATCGACGCGGGCATCGGCGCGGTCCGGCAGCTGCTGCCCCTGACAGAGGGCCGCGTCGTCGTGGTCGGAGAGCACGGCGAGGTGCGCGTGTGGTCGCCGCGCGCGCGCGCATTGCTCGGCGCCCTCCCCCGCGGTGCCACCGCGGTCGCGACCGACGATGCGACGCGGCTCCTCGCCTTCGGCGCGCGCGTCGCGCGCTACGACGTCCCCCGCGCGCCGCGCCCCATCGCCTTCGATCACCGCGACGGCGGCGGCATCTCGTCGTTCGACATCTCGCCGTCGGGAGGACTGCTCGTCGCGGGCCACGCGACAGGCGAGATCACGTCGTGGGATGCGGCCACCGGCGCCGTGCACCGCGAGGCGCCACCCGCCGACGCCGCGGCCAGGGCGATCCTCGTCGTCGACGAGCGCTCCTTCATCTACGCGCGCGACGAGGTCGTTCGCCAGACACGCGGCGGCGGCGAGCAGACTTCGATCTCGCGGGCGTCCGCCCGCGCGGCGCACCGCTCCGGTGCCGGCATCGTCCTGCTGCCGTGGACCGCACGCATCGCGCTCGTCAGAGACGGCGAGCGCGACCTCGCGCTGCCGGCCCGCCCGGTCGCCGCCGCCACCGCCGGCGACCAGCTGTGGGTCGCCGACGAGCGCGGAGGCGTGCACGCCCTCGAGGGCGAGGTGCTGCGCCATCGCTTCGACCTGCCGACCCCCACGCAGGTCCTCGCCGCCTCCAACGGCTTGCTGATCTTCGGCGAGGGCGCTTCGATCGTCGCGCGCGATGAGCGCGGCGCGCAGCAATGGCGCCACGACGGCGCCGCGCGCGTGACGGCGCTCGCGGCGTCGCCGGCGTGGATCGCCGCCGGCGATCTCGATGGCCGCGTGCTGCTGCTCCGGCCCGAGGGCAGCCTCGTTGCGGGGATCGCGGGCCACACGCGACGCGTCTCGAACCTCGCGTTGCGCGGCGACGAGTTGATCAGCGGCGGGTGGGATGGCTTCCTGCGTGTGTGGACCCTCGCAGGCGTCGACGCGCCCCCGCGCGAGCTGATCCGCCGCGTGACCGCGCGCTGGGGCCTGACCCTCGACGAAGCACTGGCCAGCGCCGACCCACTCGGCCGGGGCAGGTGAGACCGAGGATGGGTGCCCGGTTGAAGCGTTTCAGGTTGATTGGTAGCGATGCGCTCACTCCTGGTGTCTCCCCTCGTCGCCCTGCTCGCGTGTAGCGATAGCGGGGGTACCTCCTCCACGCCCGACGCCGCCGACTCGCCCGACGACGCCGTCGTTTCCGACGACGCCACCATGATCGAGCCCGATGCAGACCTCCCAGATCCGGGGGCCGACTTCGCGGCCAACGGTCCCGGCGCGGGATACCAGTGGTTCCTCGCTCCGGCCCCGCAGGATGCGCCGTACACGAACTGCAACGTCGGCGGCACGAACTCGTGGAAGTTCTACGCGGACACCTGGCAGGTCCAGTCCCCCAACCCGAGCATCAAGCAGTTCGGGCTCGCGCTGCAGGCCACGCCCGGCGGCACGCACGCCTGCACCTACAGCACCGATGACGGCACCTTCACCTGCACGGACACCGTCATCTCCCAGAACCTCAACAGCCTCCCGCCGCCGTACACGCTCGACGCCGTGGTGTCGATGAAGACCTCCGCATCGGGTCGGTTTCGCGAGCGGATGGCGCCCGATCCCGAGTCCACCGAGAACCACACCTACTCGGCGCGGTGGGCGGCGGATCTCGGCCTCGTGATGACGGCGACCTGCAGCGGCACGCAGTGCGCTCAGGCGGCGACGGGCATGGGCGTCGCGAGCTTCCCGTGCACCAGCATGTTCTCGTCGCTCGAGAGCCTGAACTACTCGGATCCCACGCTCTCCGACCCGCTGTAAGCGAAGTGAGCCTACCGGCGGCCGAGCTTGATCGGCTTGTCGACCGGGTCGGGCTGCGCGAGCCCGAGCTTCGGATGCGTCTCGACGGTCTCCGCGCACTCGCTGCCGCGATCACGCGTGATCTGCGAGCGCAGGGCCTCGGTGTGCGCGAGCCAGGAGGCTTGTACGTCGGCGTCGACGGCATGGTCGCGCATGGCCTCGCGGAGGATCTGGACGCGGCGCTCGAAGTGCCCGCCGAAGATCGTGTGCTGGGCATGCGCGGCCCGCATCGAGCGCCCCGTGTAGGTCACGTCGGGCGCGCCGAGGAAGTTCGCGGCGAACTCCCATTCGCGATCGATCAGGCGTTGCTTGTCTTTGCCCTGGAACATGAAGCCGATCATCACGTCGCGGAAGATGCGGTCGTAGAAGTCGGTGATGACGGCGCGTAGCTTGTCGCCGCCGATCTTGTCGAACAGAGCTTGGTCTTTCATGCGCGACTTACCTCCACGGGCTGACCGGTGAGGACGCTCGTGCCGGAGAGCTCGTCGATACGGGCGGGATCGAGGATGTCGTTGACGCTGACGCCGGGGACGGACTGCGCGACGCGCAGCTTGACGCCCGGGCGTGCGTGCCCCCAGCCGTGGGGGATGCTGACGACGCCGGGCATCATGTCGGCGGTGATCTCGACGGGCAGCTCGATGGCACCGTGCCTGGTCGAGACCTTCGCCGTGCCGCCCTCGGCGAGGCCGCGCGCGGAGGCGTCGTCGGGGTGGATGAGGAGCGTGCAGCGCGGCGGCCCCTTCACGAGGCGCTGGCTGTTGTGCATCCACGAGTTGTTGCTGCGCAGATCGCGCCGGCCGATCATGACGAGGCCGGACGGCGGTTGCGCGAACGCGCGATCGAGGCGCGCGAGGTCGGCGAGGTAGAGCGCCGGCGCGAGGTGCACCTTCTTGTCGGGGGTGCGCAGGCGCGCGGGGAGGCGCGGCGTGAGCGGGCCGAGGTCGAGGCCGTGCGGCGCGCGCTTGAGCTTGGCGAGTGACAGGCCGCCGCGGCCGACGCCGTACGGGCCGGTGCGCAGCGCGAGATCCACGATCGCTTCGGGGCCGAGCTTGGCGAGCGTGCGCTCGGCGAGACGGATGCCGGGCAGCTTTCCCGGCAGGCCGAGGCGCGTCCACAGCGCGAGGCAGATCTCCCAGTCGTGGCGCGTATCGGCGGCGCGCTCGAACGTCGGCGGCGAGTACTTCGCGACGTTGCGCACGGCGAGCGTGTTGAGCGCGAGGTCGAAGTGCGGGCGCGTGAGCGGTGATGCCGGCGGCAGGATCACGTGGGCGAACCGCGTGGTCTCGTTCAGGTACGGATCGATCGAGACCATGAAATCGAGCGACGCGAGGGCGCGCTCGAGGCGGGGGCCGCCGGGTGCCGACAGCACGGGGTTGCCCGCGCACGTGAGCAGCGCGCGGATCTGCACCTTCGATTCGCCGTCGCCCGGCGTCTCGATCTCCTCGGCGAGCGCGCTGATCGGCAGCTCGCGCCCGAACTCGGGCTTACCGCTGACCCGGCTGTGCCACTGCCCGAAGCTGCCCTCGATGCCGAGCGCACGCGCGAGCGGGATCGGGTCGGCGGCCGGCGTCGTGAACATCAGCCCCCCGGGCTCGTCGAGGTGACCGGTGAGCGCGTTGATCGCGTAGCACAGCCACGCGGCGAGCCCGCCGAACTCCTGCACGCACACACCGAGCCGGCCGTAGAGGACCGCGCGCGGGGTGGTGGCGAGGGCGCGTGCGAGCTCGCGAATGTCGTCGGCGGCGACGCCCGTCACCTTGGCGGCGCGCTCGGGCGGCCAGGCCGCGGCGGCCGCCCGCAGATCGTCCTCGCCGGTGGTGCCCACGCGCCCGCGCGTGACGAGCTGCTCGGTGAACAGGACGTCGACTGTCTC
>Ga0247822_10001567_pt1 | contig 14112 bp, 10 predicted proteins | sample 13C_Cellulose_Da_FD_192423 | JGI IMG/M metagenome (GOLD analysis project Ga0247822, IMG submission 192423) | Soil microbial communities from agricultural site in Penn Yan, New York, United States - 13C_Cellulose_Day30 | ecosystem: Environmental > Terrestrial > Soil > Agricultural land | place...
GCGCCTTCGAGGTGGCGCTGACCTTCGCGCCCGACGCCGCGGATCGCCGGCAGCGGCTCGCCGACCTGTACCTCGAGGCCGGCGACGACCACGTCGACGACGCGATCGCGCAGCATCACGAGATCCTCGCGCGCAACCGGCGCCGGACCGCGTCGTACGAGGTGCTCGCGGCGCTCTACGCCCGCAGTGGGCGGCGCCCGCAGTCACAGGCGTGCGAGGACGCGCTCGCGGTGATCGGCATGCGCGCGGTCGACTCGGGCCGCTTCCGGGTCGCGCGGCCGTTGACCGGTGGCGCGCCGACCCCGCTCGACGCCGACGCCTGGCGGGTGCTGGCGGGCGAGATGGTCGATGTCCAGCTCTCGGCGCTGTTCGCCCTGGTGACGCCCGCCGTCGCGGCGGCGCGGGTGCGCCGACGCCAGCCGCCGCGCCGGCCCGCCGACGCCGCGCTTGCCGACGACGATCGCCCGATCGCGCGGGCCCTGCGTCGCGCGCTCGGCGTGCTCGGCATGCCGCGCCCACCGGCGTTCGTCGATCGCGACCAGGCGGTGCCGTGCCGGATCGTGCTGCGCCCGGGCGACGGCGTGCTGGCGCCGGCCCTGGTGATCGGCCCGGCCGCGCTCGACGGCAGCCTGGACGAGCGCGCGCTCGCGTTCACCGTCGCGCGCCGGCTCGCCGACCTGCACCCCGAGCGGTTCGCGCGGCTCCTGTGCCCGCGCGCCGACGAGCTGACCCAGCTCGTCGAGCTGGCGATCGTGCTCGGCGCCGGCGGCGACACCGACGCGGCCAGCGCGCGCGGCCGCGCCGCCCAGTGGCTGGCGGCGTCGCTGCACCCGGTCGCGCTCGACCAGGTCGTCGCGCTCGGCCGCAAGCTGCGGGCTCGTTCGATCGATCCGGCCCGCGCCGCGCTCGACTGGCTCGAGGCCACCGACCGCGCCGCCGACCGCCTCGGCCTGGTGGTCGCCGGCGACCTCGCCACCTGCGTGCGCGCGCTCGAGCTCGAGCCCGCCACCCGCTCCGACCAGCAGGACCGCATCCTCGAGCTGGTCTGGTCGAGCGTGACCGACGACCTCCTCGCCGTGCGCGCCCGCGTCGAGGGCTGGTCGCTCGCCGCCGGTCTGCCTACCGTGGACGCCGTCGAGGCGATCCCGCCGCACGCCTCCAGGGCCTGAGGCGCCGCGGGCGGCCGATGGGATCAGGGCCTCCCGCCGGCCACGACGTCCAGGCGGATCTGGCGCTCCTCGAGCAGGAGCCCGGTCGCGTGCAGGAGCGCGGCGGCGGCCTTCTGGTGACCGAGCAGCGCGTCGAGCTCGGCCAGCTGGGCGCTGGCGACCTCCTCCTGGCGCTGCGCGACCAGGAAGTTCGACGAGGTGCCGTTGAGGAACTTGCGCTGCTCGAGCTCGAGGCTGCGCTCGGCGAGCTGGCGGAAGCGGGCCGCGGCCATGACCTGCCGACCCGCGCTGCGCTGGGCGCGGACGGCGTCGCGGACCTCGGCCCACACCCCCTGCAGCACCTGCTCGCGCTGGGCGCGCACGACCCGCTCGCGCGCGCGCTCGATCTCGACCGCGGCCGAGCTCGCCCGCCGCAGCGGGGTCCACGACATGGTCACGAACACGCTCCAGCCGCGCGCCTCGCCGCTCGTGAGCTGGTCGAACGCCCCGCCGTAGCTCGCGTCCTGGCCGACCAGCGACCCGCTCAGGCCGAGGTCGATCTGGGGCAAGCGATCGTTCTTCGCCTGGCGCACCGCGAGCACCGCGGCCTCGATGTCGAGCCCGAGCTGGGCGTACTCGGGGCGGTGGGTCAGCGCGGCGGCCAGGGCGCGCTCGTCGTCGAGCTCGCTCGGCTCGAAGCGGGGCGCCTCGACCGGGAGGATCGGCCGCGCCCACTGATCGCGGGGCAGGTTGATGGCCTGGCGCAGCCGGTCCCACGCCTGCTCGACCTGCTGCTCGGCCTGCACGCGCTGCAGCTCGCGCTGGGCGAGCGTGCTCTCGGCGCCGATCAGATCCGACGGCGGCAGCACGCCGGCGTCGATCTGGCGGCGGGTGAGCGCGAGCTGCTCCTCGGCGCGCCCGGCCGAGCGCACCGCGAGGTCGTGGCGGTAGAGCGCCTGCACGACGTCCCAGTACGCCCGCTCGGTCTCCTCGACGACGCGGGCGATCACGATCGCCATCTGCTGGCGCTGGCGCTCGGACGCCAGCTTGGCGCGCAGGACGCCCAGGCGCGGCACGACCAGGTCGGTCGAGAAGCCGCGCAGCAGCGGCTGGCGCACGCTCACGCCGAGCGTCGAGCGGATGTTGAGCGGGGCGACCGCGGTGCCGGCGGTCGAGCGGGTCCGACCGCTGTCGAGCTCGATGTCGACCGCCAGGCCGGTGCTCAGCCGCTGCGCGTACGAGACGCCGACCGCATCGTCGACGATCGTGTTGGTCTCGCCGGGCATGCCCTCCTGCGAGGTCGCCGGCGGCACCGTCACGTCGCCGTGCCGGTAGGTCGCGCCCACGGTCGGCTCGAAGGCGCCGCGCGCCACGTCGACGCCGCGCTCGGCGATCGCGAGGGCCTCGCGTTCGAGCACGACGCCGAGGTTGTAGCGGACGGCGAGGGCGAGCGCATCGCCGAGCCCCAGCCGCCACGCGGCCTCCGCCTGGCCTCCGGCCGGCAGCGGCGGCGCCGAGGCGACGAAGTCGGGCAGCACGTAGGCAGGCGCGGCGTCGTCGGCCACCGCCGGGGGCGCGGCGACGAGGGCCAGGGCGGCGAGCACGGCCGCGCGCACGCGGCGGAGGGCGGACGAGGAGGAGGGCATGACGGGCGGCTCCGGGGCGAGGGGACGAGGCGGCTAATCGCTGTGCAGGGCCTGGATCGGATCGAGGCGGGCGGCCCGCATCGCCGGGTACAGGCCCGAGGCCACGCCGACCGCCACCGACACGCCCAGCGACAGCGCGACCGACCAGGTCGTGACCACGGTCGGCCAGTCGGCGTAGGCGGCGACCGCGCGGGCGATGGCGAGCCCGACCGCGACGCCGAGCAGGCCGCCGAGCATCGCCAGCGCGAACGCGGTGACCAGGAACTGGAAGCGGATGTCGGCGCGGCGGGCGCCGACGGCGCGGCGCACGCCGATCTCGCGGGTCTGCTCGAGCACCGACGCGAGCATGATGTTCATGATCCCGATGCCGCCGACCAGGAGCGAGATGCCGGCGATGAGGCCCATGACCAGGCTGAACAGGCGCTGGGTCTCGGCGCTGTGCTGGAGCAGCGCCTCGGGGACGATGATCTCGTAGTCGGCGGCGCCGCCGTGCAGGCGATCGAGCAGCGTGCCGATCACCGCCGCGGTCTCGTGGGCGGGCGCCTTCGGCTCGAGGTGGACGACGATCTCCGACAGCGGTGACTTGAGCGGATCGCGGTCGAGCTTGCGCAGCGCGGTGGTCAGCGGCACGTAGATCTCGCGCTCCGTCGAGCTGACCGCGACGCCCTGCACGGCGGTGACGGCGGCCGGCTCGGGCGCGAGCACGCCGATCACCTCGAACCAGGCGTCGTTGATCTTCACGTCGCGCCCGAGCGCGGGGTCGGCCCCGAACAGCTCGCGACGGACCGCGGCGCCGATCACCGCGACCTGGGCGTGGACGGTCTCGTCGCCGGCGTCGAAGAAGCGGCCCTCCGCGAGCGCGAAGGTCGTGACCTCACGGTGGCGGTGGCCGACCCCGAACACCTGGGCCTTGGTCTTGCTGCCCGCGGCGAGGATCTTGTACGGCTCGATCTCGACCCGCGGGGTGGCGAACGCGACCCCGGGCACCGCCTCGCCGATCGCCGCCACGTCGCGCGGCGACAGCCCCATCGACTTCTTGCGGATCTCCTCGAGCTCCTCGGGCTTGAACGGCTTGGCCCGCACGACCACGTTGCGGGTGCCCAGGCGCTCGATCAGCGCGAGCGCCTCGCGCTCGGCGCCGGCGCCGATCGACAGCATCGCGATCACCGCGCCGACGCCGAACATCATGCCGAGCGTGGTGAGCAGCGTGCGCAGCTTGTGGTCGCTCAGGTTCTCGAGCGCGACGGCGAGGGCATCGAGCAGCCGCCTCACGGTGCGCTCTCCCCGGCCGCGGCCGAGCCGGTCCCGGCGCCCAGCGCCTGGTCGGCGGTGCGGGTCGGATCGCGCAGCGCGACGCGGTCGCCCGCGGCGAGGCCCTTGGTGATGACGACCCGGCCCGAGGTCGCCGGGCCGAGCTCGACCACGACCGGCTCGAACCCGCCCGGGCCCTGGCGGTAGACGATGTTGTCCTCGCCGCGCGCGACCACCGCCTGGCGCGGCAGCACCAGGGCCTCCTCGTCGTCGAGCACGATCGTCGCGCGCACGCGCTGGCCGGGCTTCATCTGCGCGCGATCGGTGCGGGCCAGGTCGAGGACCACCGCGAAGTACTGGACCGGCGAGCCGGCCACCCGCGGCTTGGCCAGCTTCTCGACCATGCGGACCTTGGCCGGGAACACCGTGTCGGGCCGCGCCTCGATCACGACCTCGGCGGGCTGGCCGGCCTCGAGGCCGGTCGCGTCGACCTCGAGCACGAAGACCTCGGCCTCCATCGCGTCGAGCTGCGGGATCTCGGCGACGGTCTGCCCCGGCCACATCTGATCGCCGATCCGGGGCACGTTGCCGCGCCAGTTGCGGCGCAGGACCAGGATGCCGTCGTCGGGCGCGCGGATCTCCATGCGCTGGAGCGCCGCGCGCGCGTGGGTGATCGCGAGCTCGGCCTTCTGCCGCTCGACGGCGATCACGCTCGCCTTCGAGCGCGACAGCGTGCGCTCGATCTGCTTGGTCTGCTCGGCGTGGGCCTGCTTGGCGGCGGCCAGCCGGGTGTCGATCTCCGACTCGACGATCTGGTTGCGCGAGAAGATGTCCTGGTCCTTCTGCTGGAAGCGGCGGGTCTGCTCGAGCTCGCGCGCGGCCAGGGTCGCGGTCGCGTCGCGGCCGGCCACCGCCGCCGCCGACTTCACCCGCTCCTCGGCCAGCCTGGCGTCGGCGGCGGCCAGGTCGGCCTCGCCGTCGCGGAGCTGTTTCTCCGGCTGCGACGGGTCGAATCGGACCACCACGTCGCCGGCCTTCACGTGCGCGCCGTCCTCGGCGAGCCAGGCCAGCTTCATCGGTCCGTTATTGCTCGGCGGGACGGTGAGCGGCGTCGCCTTGACCGCGCGCAGGTTGCCCTCGGCGACCACCCGGCGCACGAACCGCTCGCGCGCGACCGTGATGGTCGGCACCGCCGGGGCGGCGGGCGCGCCGCCGAGCGCGCGCCAGATGCGCCAGCCGGCGCCGCCCAGCGCGGCCAGCACGGCCATGGTGATGACGGCGCGCTTCATCGCGCCCTCCCGCTCGGATCGAAGCGCGACACCCGATCGCCGGGCACGAGCCCCTTCACCACCTCGATGCGGTCGGCGCTGCGGCGGCCCAGGGTCAGCGCGACCCGGGTCAGCTCGTCGGCGTCGTGCCGGTAGGCGACCGGGCCGTCGGGGGTGACGAACACCGCGTCGGCCGGGATCACGACCGCGGCCGGCACGCGCGCGATCTCGACCTCGCCCCGGAAGCGCATGCCGGGGCGGAGCGGGTGCTTGCCCTGATCGGTGAGCTCGAGCTCGACCCCGACGACCTTGCTGGGATCGGTCTGCGAGCGGGCGCGCACGCCGCGGGCGATCGCGGTCACCTTGCCGTGGAGCTGCACGTCGGGCAGGGCGTCGAGGCGCAGGCTCACCGGCTGCCCGGCCGCGACCCGTGCGACGTCGACCTCGTCGACCACGCCCTTGCCGATCATGCGGTCGAGGCCGACGATCTGCAGCACCGCCTGCATGCGCCAGACCGCGTCGCCGACCTTGCGCTTCTCGCCGCGCCACGAGGTCGGATAGACGACGGTGCCGGCGCGCGGCGCGGTGATCTCCATGCGCTGGACGTGCTGCTCGATCAGCGCCACCCGGCGTGCGACGTAGGCGTGGTGCTCGCTCAGGCTGGCCAGCTCGGCCATGTCCGAGCGCTGGACCTGGGCGGAGCGGTTGCGCGCCCGCTCGAGCGCCATCTCGGCGATCCGGCGATCGATCCGGCCGATCTCGAGCTCGATCGCCGCGGTCTGCTCGGCGGGCGCCTCGGCCTTGACGGTCGCCTTGCGCAGCGCGGCCTCGGCCTCCTCGAGGCGCAGCGCCTCGTCGCGGCGGGCGAGCGCGGCGTCGGCCTTGCGCTTCTCGAGCTTCTTGGCCGCGGCGTCGAGCTCGTTGCGCATGTTCTCGAGCTCCTGCTGCAGCTCGGACGCGTCGAAGCTCACCACCGGATCGCCCGCCTTCAGCTCGGCACCCTCGTCGGCCAGGCTGGCGATCTTGTAGTTCCACACGTCGGGCAGGCCGGGCGGCATCACGTCGGTCGAGTCGACCGCGGCCAGCTCGCCGCTGACCTCGACGCCGATCACCAGGTCGGCGCGCTCGATGGTGACCAGCTCGTCCTCGTCGATCGCGCGGCCGCAGCCGGGCGCGAGCACGAGCACGGCGAGGAGCGCCAGCCCCTGGATCGCGCCGCGCGCGGTCACGGGACACCGCCGATCTCGACCGCGTCACCGGCCGCGAGCCCACGCTCGACCACGCACGCCTGCGCGTCGCACGGCCCGAGCGCCACGTCGCGCACCGCGCCGCCGGGCTGGCGAACCTTGCCCGCCGCCCCGGCGACCAGCACCGCGCCGCGCGGGACCAGCAGCGCCTCGCGATGGGTGGTGCCGCGCACCTCGACCTTGACCGACATGCCCGGGCGGGCGGCCAGGCCGTCCTGCTCGGCGAGGGTGAGGACCACGTCGAACGCCTTGCGCAGGGTCTGGCGACCCTCGGAGCGCGCGACCGGCGACAGCCGCTCGACCGTGCACGGCATCGGCCGTTCGGGGTAGGCGTCGAGCGTGCACGTCGCCGCCGCGCCCGCGGCCAGCCGGCCGTCGTCGACATCGCTGAGCTCGGCGTGCACCTCGAAGCCGCGCGCGAGCTCGGGCAACGACACCACCGCCCAGCCCGGCTGCACCGAGTCGCCGACCTGGAACGCGCGGTCCTCCCACGGGTGCTCGCCGATCATGATGATGCCGTCGCGCGGCGCCTCCAGCGCGAGCTCCTCCATCGCCTGGGTCGCGTAGGCGATGGCCGCCGCCGCCTTGTCGAGCGCGATCTGCTTCACCTCGAGATCGAGCGCGGCCGCCTTGCGCTGGGCCTCGAGCTCGGTCTGCGCCGACAGGAGCGCCGCCTGGGCCCGGCCGAGCTCGACCTGGCGCTCCTGCGCGGTGCGCCCGGGCAGCAGATCGGCAGGGACCCCGGCGAGCAGGCGCGCCTTGTCGAGCGCGGCCGCCTTCTCGCGCACCTCGGCCTCCTTGTCGGCGGTGGCCAGCGCGCTGACGTCGCGGCCGCTGCGCAGATCGGTCTCGGCCTGCCGGAGCTGGAGCTTCTTCTGCTCGAGCTGGTTGGTGAACGCCGAGTTGTCGAACTCGAGCACGCGCTCGCCCGCCTTCACCGCCGCGCCGTCCTCGGCGATCCAGCGGATCGACAGCTCCCACGCGTCGGTGCGCGGGACGATGAGGTCGATCGCGGCCACCGGGCGCAGCTCGCCGGTGAGCAGCAGGCGCTCGCCCAGCTCGCCGGTCGTCACCACCGCGCGGCGCGGTCGATCGACGGGTGCGGCCGCGCCGCCGGCCGACCCGCGATCGCAGCCGGCGGCGACGCCGAGCGCGACCAGCGCCGCCGTCAACGCTCCGCCCCTCACGCCGGTACCGCCTGGCGTGCGGTCCCGAGGTAGGCCACCTCCGGGCCGGGGCCGTCGGCCAGGATCCGGCCGTCGGAGATGCGGATCGCGCGCGGACAGCGGGCGGCGATGGTCGGCTCGTGGGTGACGATGAGGATCGTGTTGCCCTCGGCGTGCAGGCGATGGAAGAGCGCCATGATGTCCTCGCCGGTCGCGGAATCGAGGTTGCCCGTCGGCTCGTCGCACAGGAGCAGCGAGGGCTCGGTCACCAGCGCACGGGCGATCGCGGTGCGCTGGCGCTGCCCGCCCGACATCTGGTTCGGCCGGTGCCGGCCGCGCTCGGCCAGGCCGACCCGGGCCAGCGCTGCGGTCGCCCGGGCGATGCGCTCCTTGGCCGGCACGCCGCGGTAGACCAGCGGCAGCGCGACGTTCTTGACCGCGGTCGCCCGCGGCAACAAGTGGAAGCTCTGGAACACGAACCCGATCCTCCGGTTGCGCGCGCGGGCCCGCTCGTCGTCGGACAGGTTCTGCACGTCCTTGCCGCCCAGCAGGTACTGGCCGCTGGTCGGCGTGTCGAGGCAGCCGAGGATGTTGAGCAGCGTGCTCTTGCCCGACCCCGACGTGCCGACGATCGCGACCATCTCGCCGGCCGCGACCTGGAAGCTCACCCCGGCGAGCGCGGCGATGCGCTCCTCACCCATCTGGTAGTAGCGGGTGACGTCGATGAGCTCGATCAGGGGGAACTCAGCCATGGACCCAGGCGCCGTTTGCATCCGACGTACCAGCAGAGTCGTCGCGCAAATTCCGGTTGCGCCCAGGCTCTCACGAATCTTCCGCGCGGGCGCGTGACAGGACGGCAAGGCCCGGCAGCCCCCGCGCGCCAACCGGGCTCCGCGATCCGCCAACGGGCGCGGGTGCGGCGCGTCGTGTTCGTGTCGAGCGCGTTTCCAGCGCGACGGCTCGTCGCTCCGCGAATTCTCACATTCAGGAAATGATCGTTTGGTCGGGCGCGGTACATGCCGTATAAGGGTTGGCGCTGTGCGTTGCCGTTGTAGTTCACACAGCTGGATCGGTCTGCTGCTGGCGCTGTTCATGGTGCTGGTGCTGCCGTACTGCTGGTACGACACGCTCCAGCGCGCGCCGCAGAATATCCCTGCGAACGCGAACGAAGAGGAACGCGAAGAGCACGAGAGCGAGCAGGCGCAGGAGGTCGCCCGTCGGGCCACCCCACCGCCGCTGCCCGCGCCTCCTCGGCTCGTGCGGACGCTGCCCGTCGCGGTCGTGGCTCACGAGCCCGTCCGCCTCGCGTCGGTAGCGCCGCCCGTTCATCCGTCACGGCTCTCGGTGCGACGACAGCAATGAGCCGCGGCGACAGGCCTCCTGTCGTTCGCCTCATCCGCCGATCGTCTCGGCCTTGCCCGCGCTGACGCGTGGCGCTTCGTGCGTCTCGTGGCTGCGTCGGTAGGCCGGCGATCGCCCCGGTTCGGACACCTGCGTGTCCGCGTCGGGGCCGCCACGTCGTCACGCCCGAGGTTTTCATGGCTCATGACCCCACGCCGGCATCCCGCCGGCGCGAAGCTACCGATCCGCACGTCCTCAAGCGTTCCACCGACCGCGAATCCGCGCGGGCGAAGGAGCGCCTCGCGAAGCTCAACACCAACCGCGGTCACCAGCAGCCGAGGCGCAACCTCGCGGCCGGCGTCGGGGAGATCCGCGCGACGCTCCGCGACCGCTGGGCCGAGGTCATCTCGAACGGCTTCTCGTTCCACGACATCCTCGCTGGCCTCACGGTCGCCACGGTCGCCATTCCGCTCAACGTCGCGCTCGCGCTTGCCGCGGGGCTCCCGGCGGCCGCGGGCCTGATCGCCGGCGCGATCGGCGGCATCGTCGCCGCCGCGTTCGGCGGCTCGAACTATCAGGTCAGCGGGCCCGCCGCCGCGCTCAACGTCATGGTGTTCGGCATCGTGACGCAGTTCGGCCCCGGCGGCGCGATGGCCGCGGCGCTGGTCTGCGGCGTCGTCTCGATCCTGCTCGCCGTGCTCGGGCTCGGCAAGTTCTCCAACCTCTTACCCAAGGTCGTGCTCGCCGGGTTCACGACCGGTGTCGGCCTCAAGCTGCTCGATCAGCAGGTCCCGATCCTCCTCGGTTCGGACCTCGCGCTCTGGCACATCCTCACCCAGTTCTGGGAGATGCAGTGGCTCCGCGAGGTCGAGTGGCTCGCGGTCGTGTGCGGCATGCTCGTGGCCTGGATCACCGTCGGGCTCGCCCACCTCAAGAGCTTCCCGTCGGCGCTGCTCGGCATCATCATCGCGACGTTCGTCGCCTACGAGCTCGACTGGAACATCGCGAAGGTCGGTGCGGTCGATCTCCAGGACCTGTCGTTCGCGGTGCCCGTGCTCGCCGAAGGCACGACGTGGATGAACCTCGTCATCGCGGCGGTGCCGCTGGCGCTGCTGTCGGGCGCCGAGTCGCTGATCTCGGCCAAGGCCGTCGACGAGATGTCGGGCGGGAAGAGCGGCTACGCGTCCAACGCCGAGCTGTTCGGCCAGGGCGTCGGCAACCTCGCCGCGGGCATGTTCGGCGGCATGCCGCTCGCGGGCGTCGTCGTCCGCTCGTCGGTCAACCAGGAGGCGGGCGCTCGCACCCGGATGGCGGCGATCCACCATGGCGGGTTCATCGCGCTCGCGGCGTACCTGTTCGGTCACTCGCTGAGCGTCATCCCGATCTCGGCGCTCGCCGGCCTGCTCGTCGTGATCGCGTGGCGCCTGATCAAGATCAAGTACTTCATCGACGCGCTGCGCACGAACCGGTTCCACGCCGTCGCGTTCCTCGCGGCCGCCGTCGGCACCGTGCTCGGCAACCTGATGACGGGGCTCGTCGTCGGCACCGTGCTCGTCTACCTCGACGGTTGGCTCGCGAACCGCAAGCGCAGCAAGGCGGCGAAGGATGCGCCGATCCTGCGCCCGAGCCCGACCATCCGCGCCGTGGTCTCGCCGGCGGGGACGCCCGAGAACCCCGAGTACGTGCCGCTCAACGAGCAGGCCGTGTGGTCGCGCCACGTCCGCACGCGCCCGAGGATCCACCCGACCGCGTACGTCCACCCGACGGCCTCGGTCATCGGCTGGGTCGAGATCGGGCGCGAGGTCAACGTCGCCGCGGATACCTCGGTGCGCGCCGACGAGGGGGCGCCGTTCTACATCGGCGATCGCTCGAACGTGCAGGATGGCGTCGTCCTCCACGCGCTGAAGGACAAGTGGGTCATGGTCGGTGGTCGCCGGTGGGCGATCTGGATCGGCCCCGACTGCTCGCTCGCGCACCAGGCGCTGGTGCACGGCCCGAGCATGATCGGCGCCCGCACGTTCATCGGCTTCAAGGCGATCGTGCACGACTCGATCGTCGGCGAGGGCTGCTTCATCGGTCACAGCGCGCTCGTCGTCGGTGTCGAGATTCCCCCCCACAAGCGCGTGCCCAGCGGCTGGGTCGTCGACAGCCCGGCGAAGGTCGCCGAGCTGCCGGACGTCGAGGACGCCCACGCGCACTTCAACGAGGACGTCGTTCAGGTCAATCGTGGCCTGGTCGTCGCCTACGCGCGGCAGGCCGAGCAGGAGGAGCTACCGCCTCCTGGCACGACCGCAGCTCGCCGCACGTCCTACCCCCACGCCATCAAGCCACTGTGATCGGAGGCCGTCATGAGCTCGCTTGTCCTGGGTCTGTCGATTGGTGCCGCGCTGGTCGCGGTGTATGCGTTCTATCTGGCCGGCTTCCGGGTGGAGAACGGGAATGTCGGTGCCCTCACCGTGTTCGGGAAGTTCGTGCGCGACGCCGATGGAGCCGTGAAGACGTACGGTCCGGGGCTGCAGTGGAAGCCGCCCTGGGCGCGCGCCGTCGAGGTCTCCCTCGCCGAGCGCAGCCTGTCGGTCGCCGATAACGCGGCGTCGATCGAGGTGCTCGCCTCCGACGGTACGCGCGTGCGCGTCAACGCGCGCCTGCGCTACCGCGTGATGCCGAAGCGGCTCGCGACGTTCCTCGCCGAGGCGAAGGACGCGACCGATCACCTCCGCGGGCTGTTCCGTCTCACCGTGCGCGAGCAGATCCCGCGGTTCGAACAGCGCGAGGGCGAGCTGTCGGCCTACACCGCGCTGCGCCTGCGCATGAACGAGCTGCAGCAGAAGACGCTCGACGCGCTCCGCGACCAGGCCGCCAAGGAGTTCGGCGTGGAGGTGATCGCGGTCGATTACCTGCAGATCGATCCGCCCGAGGAGCTGGTCGACGCGCTGAACGCGGTCATCACCGCGGAGTCCGAAGCCAACGAGCACGTCGCCCGCGCCGAGCTGAGCGCGCAGGGGCGCGTGCTCGCCGCGGAGCACGCGGTCTCGATCGCGAACGCCCACGCGCTCGCGACCGAGGCCGAGATCCTCACCGTCGGCCAGGAGCTCGCCATGCTCGCCGACCAGGGCGTCCTCAACGACTACGTCGAGCGCCGCCGCCTCGAGGTGCTCGGTGGTTCGCGCCGCATCTTCCTCAACCACAACTCCAACCTGCGGAGCTGAATCATGGATCTCGATCTCCACATGCTCATCGGCCTCGTCGCGATGCCGGGCGCGCTGTTCCTCGCCGTGATGCTCTTCAAGCGCCTGTTCGTCTTCAACCCCGAGTCTCACGAGGTGCTGCACCTCAAGTTCGGCAAGCTCGAGCAGCGGCACTCCGACGCCGGCCTCGTCGGCGCGACGCGCCTGATGCCGTGGGACCGCTTCGTCACGGTCAGCCGCCAGTGGGACGAGCGCATCTACCGCGGCGTCGAGACCAACGACAACCAGGGCACGATGGTGAAGGTCGTGCTGCGCGTGACGTTCCGCATCACGGATGCGGAGCGCGCGCTGTTCGCCGTCGACGACTGGGACGAGGCGCTCGAGAGCGCGACGGTGCACGAGGCCGCCGCGCGCCTGGCGGGCAAGGACCGCGCGCTGTTCCTGCGCTCCGATCCCACGCTGTCGCACGACCTGACCGAGACGATGCGCCAGGCGATGACGGCGTACGGCATCGAGATCCACGAGGTCCGCATCCTCGACGTCGAGTTCCGTCCCGAGGTCGCGCAGCAGATGTTCGAGGCGGTCGCCGCCAAGCTCGAGGTCGCCAAGGCCGAGTACGAGGAGAAGGGCCGCACGGACGCGGCGCTGCTCCTCGCGCGCACCGAGCAGAAGGTCGCGGAGCTCGAGGCCCGCGCCAAGACCGAGAGCCTCAAGGCGGTCGGGCGCGCGTACCAGCAGCTGCGCGCGCGCACGGGCGTGTTCGAGGCGTACACCGACCTCTACCGCCTGTCGCAGATCGATCCGGCGAAGGTCGTGTCGTTCGACGGCTTCGAGGCGGGCTCGCTGGTCACGCAGTCGCTGGTCGAGTCCGAGCTCTCCCGAGACGACGGCGCCCATCCCGCCAGGCGCGCGTCCGGCAACAACGGCGTCTGACGCGCGCCTGCGCCGCGGGGAGACGGCGTGAGGGTTGGATGGTGGAGGCGCCGGGAGTCGAACCCGGGTCCGAAAACGCTTCTATACGAGCTACTACGCGTGTAGCCACCTTTGTCTTGTCTGGCCCCGGCGGGAGGTAGGTGGCAGCCACCGCCGATGCGAGTCGATCCTGAGTCTCGCCCGTGGAGCGATCGTCTTTCTCCACGGGCCAGTCTGATTGTGTCGGTGTTCCTGAGCTACAGACGGAAGCTCAGGGCACCGTCGCTACCTGGTTTTATCAGGCCGCGAGAGCAACGGCGTTGTCGTTCGCAGTTGCAGGGTTGCCCATTTTTACGTGGCCATGGGCGCCACGACGCGCAGCTCGGACGTCGTCGTCCTCGTCGAAACCGTTTCGCCCCCTTGTCAGAGAACGCACCGCGGGTGGCGGCGCGAAGGCCCACTATGGGGCCGGTGGGTGAGGGGGTCAAGGTCGTCGTGGCGCTTACGCTGGGTGTGGAGAGGGTGCCGGGGATTACCAAGTGGCGTCGGCGCGGGTCGGTGTGTCTCCGGGATCTCCAAAGCATGACGGTACGTTGGCAAGATCACGCAGGGCAGGGCTGGCCTTCCGTCGTTCCCGCAATCCGGCGTACCATCGGCGGTCTACGGGTGCGGGCAATGCCTGCACCGCGAGGGAGACTTCATGCGCAGGCTTTGCCTTCTGTTCGCGCTCGGTCTGGTCTGTGTGGTCGCGGGGACGGCGTGGGGCGGGACGTTGTCCGTCACCAACCCGGCCGGCGGCACGCTGGAGTTCGGGATGGTCTCGGTCAACGGCCCGGCCGCGACCGCCTCGATCACGGTCTCGAACTCCGGCTCGTCGACGCAGATCACCGGGTTCACACCGGGCGTCGGCTGCGGTGAGTTCACCGTCACGCTCACCGGCAGGCC
>Ga0247822_10001568_pt1 | contig 14109 bp, 11 predicted proteins | sample 13C_Cellulose_Da_FD_192423 | JGI IMG/M metagenome (GOLD analysis project Ga0247822, IMG submission 192423) | Soil microbial communities from agricultural site in Penn Yan, New York, United States - 13C_Cellulose_Day30 | ecosystem: Environmental > Terrestrial > Soil > Agricultural land | place...
CTTGCTCCCTCTCCCCCTGGGGGAGCGGGTTGGGGTGAGGGGTGTGCTGGCTTCCCAGACCCCTCACCCCCGGCCCCTCTCCCGCAGGGGGAGAGGGGAGGTAAGCGACCAGCGGCGGCTTCGGCTTCGTCCGGCCGAAGAGGCCGCGGAACAGGTCGCGGCGCGACGGCCCGCTCACGGCGTCCCCCCGTTCGCCGGCGCGGGGAACTGGACCTGGTCCAGCGCCGCGGATGGCGCGTGGCACTGGGTGCAGTTGGTCAGCCACGGGTGCGTGGTGCGCAGCCCGGGCCGGGCCACCAGCCCGTGACAGCTCGTGCAGTCGTGCCGCATCCAGGTGGTGTGCGGGATCGTCGGCGGCGCGCCCGGGCCGGCCCGACCGCCGGGGCCGGAGCGGTACGCCCCGGTGAAGTCGTTCTCAGCCGGTGGGGTGTCGAACTGTGCCAGAACGGAGTTCGACCCCTCGACGTGGCACTGGGTGCAGTTGGTCAGGTGCGGGTGGCTCACCTTCGTGGCGACCTTGTCGCCGACCTTGATCCCGGTGCCGTGGCAGGCGATGCAACTGGCGGCGGTCATCCCCTCGGTCGGGTGGGGGATGGTCGGCGGGGCGGTGTCGTAGGCCCGATTCTTCGCCCGGTCGGCCAGGGCGGTATTCCTCATCTCCTCGGTCCGTACGACCGGGTCGGATGGCGCCGGCTTGTCGAAGGTCAGCGTGGCGAGCGTGTTCTGCCAGCGGTCGTTGGCCTTGATCGGTGCTTTCGGAACCTCGGCGTAGTTCACCGCGTGTGGCACGCCGCCGGGGGTTGCGACGGCTGGCTCGGCGGGGGCCGGCACCGGCAGCGGCGGCGGCTCCTTGATCCCGCGCAGGTAGCCGACCAGCACGCAGCCGAGCACGACCACCGCGAACAAGGCGGCGTGCCGGCGGATCGACAACGGCAGCGCGGCGGTCGCGTCCGGCGGCTGGTCGTCGGCGGGCCGGGGCGGGAGGTCGGTCATGGCACACCTCCGAAGTTCGGCTTGTTGGTCGGGCCGGCCTTGGTGACCCGGACGGCGCACTTCTTGTAGTCCGGCTGCTTACTGAACGGGTCGTGGGCGTCCAGCGTAATCAGGTTGATCAACAGCTTCTCGTCGAAGAACGGGACGAAGACGTGCCCCGGCGGGCACTTGCCGCGGCCGTCCACCCACGCCGGCAGCGTCAGCTTGCCGCGGCGGGTTTCGAGCACGACCAGGTCGCCGGTCTTCACCCCGATGTCGCCGGCGTCCTCCCGGCTGATCTCGGCGTAGGCCCGCGGCATCGCCCGGCGGAGCTGCGGCACCCGCATGGTCATCGTGCCGCTGTGCCAGTGCTCCAACACCCGGCCGGTGTCCAGCCACAGCGGGTAGTCCTTGTCCGGCACCTCCGGCGGCGGCACCCACGGGCGGAACCAGATCAGCGCCCGGTCGTCCTTCGTCACCGAGTGGTAGAACTGGAACCCCTTGCCCTTCTCGACGTAAGGGTCGGACCCCTCGACGAACCGCCAGCGGGTCTCGCGCCAGGAGCCGTCGGGTTGCTGGACCACCGGCCAGCGCAGGCCGCGGGCCTTGGCGAGCACCTGATAGGGCGCGAGGTCCTTGTGCTTCATGCGGGTGAACTTGCGGTACTCTTCGTAGAGCTGTTCATCGACGTTCACCTTGTAGTAGTTCTCCCACTTCCAGACCTCGACGGGTTTGCCGTCCTTGTCGGTGATGTGGAAGAGGAATTTGCCGTCCCTGTCCTTCATGCCGGTGTGGCCGAGGTCGTGGAGCTTGCGGGCGACGGCGATCGTCTGCCAGCAGTCGTCGCGGGCCTGGCCCGGCGGGTCCACCATCTTGAACCACTGCTGCGTGCGGCGCTCGGAGTTGCCGTACGCGCCGTTCTTCTCCACCCACAGCGCCGACGGCAGCACCAGGTCCGCCAGTTCGGTCGTGGCGGTCGGGTAGACGTCGGAGACGATCAGGAACTTGTCGGCCGGTTTCGCACGGAACAGCTTCTGGAGGTTCGGCAGCGTCTGGCCGGGGTTGGTCACCTGCACCCACAGCGTGTCGATGTCGCCGCCCTTGTCCGCCGGGGTGCAGAACTTCTCGAACATCAGCACGGTGTGGTGGCCGATCTTCGCGTTAATCCGCCCCGGCGGGAGGTTCCAGAGCTTCTCGGCATCGGCCCGGTGGGCGGCGTCGGCGACCATCCGGCCGCCGGGCAGCAGGTGGGCCAGCGTGCCGACCTCGCGGACGGTGCCACACGCCGACGGCTGGCCGGTGAGGCTGCTGGGGCCGTCGCCGGGCTTGCCCCAGTGGCCGCTCAGCAGGTGAATCGAGTGGACCAGGTTGTTAATCGCGGTGCCCATCGTGTGCTGGTTCATCCCCATGCACCACAGGCTGACGATCTTCAGCTTCGGGTTGCCGAACAGGTCGCCGAGGAGCTTCAACTGCTCGACGGACAGCCCGCTCATCTTGCTGGCCGCCTCCGGCGTGTACGGCGCTACCATCGCCTTGAAGTCGTCGAAGCTGATCGGCTTGCCGTTGAGCGTGCCGAACTCCTTGAACTGCTCCCAGGTCAACCCGGCCGGGAACTTCGCCGGGTCGCCGTCCGCCCGGAAGTTGCAGTGCTTCGCCACGAACTCCTTGTCGTAGGTGCCGTTGGTGACGAGCTGGTTCGCGACGCAGTTGGCAATTGCGAGGTCGCCGTTGGGCTGCATCAGCAGGAAGTGGTCGGACTGCTCGGTGGTGCGCGTGCGGCGGGTGCCGATATCGATCACCACCACCTTCTCGCCGCGCAGCCGGCGGTCCACGATACGGCTGAACAGTACCGGGTGCATCTCGGCCGGGTTGTTCCCCCAGTTGATGACCACGTCCGCCACGTCGAGGTCGTCGTAACAACTGGCGGGTTCGTCCACACCGTAGCTGCTCATGAACCCGGTGACGGCTGACGACATGCACAGCCGCGCGTTCGGGTCGATGTGGTTGTTCGACAGCCCGCCCTTCATGAACTTGTTGGCGGCGTATCCCTCGGGGATGGTCCACTGGCCCGATCCGTAGAAGGCGAACTTGTCCGGCGCCTTGTGGATACGCTGCGCGATGGTGTTGATCGCCTCATCCCAGGTGATCGGCTCCAACTTGCCGTTCTTGCGGAGCATCGGCGTCGTGAGCCGGTCCTGGCCGTACAGAATGCCGCCGACGTGGTAGCCCTTGACGCAGAGCAGGCCCTTGTTGACGTCCGCCTGCCGGTCGCCGGCCACCGCGACGACCTTGCCGTGGGCCACCGCCACCTGGACGTGGCAGCCGGTGCCGCAGAACCGGCACGGGGCCTTGTTCCAGGTCGCGTCCGGGATGGTCGGCAGCTCGGTCCGCGGCGGCTGCGCGGTCCCGGCCGCCGGCTGAGCCGCCAGGGCCGCCGCCGTCAGGGCCGACGTGCGCACGAAGTCGCGCCGGGTCAGGTCAGCCGACATGTCCCACCTCCTCGCCCATGTGAACGAAGGCCACCTCCACTTGCACCACCCCGGGCCGCGCGACCAGCCAGCCGTGCCAGTACTCGGCGTCCGCCGGCGAGTCCGCCTGGAGCGCCATTGCCAGCCGGTGACCGAACTGCTCCCCCAGGGTGAACGGGCCAATCAACAGCGCGTCCCGGACCGCCTCGGCCGCCAGCTCCGGGTCCGGGTGCAGGGTGACGACCAGGCCGCTCGTGGTCATGGCCTTCCTCCGGTACGAACCCCCGACAGATCTCCTCTGGAGCCAATCTATCCACCAAATCGGGCGTATTCAAGAAAAAAAGAATTCTATTTCTTGATTTCCACGATATGCCCGATATGCTTTCTATCAGACCGAATCGGAGGCACGCGATGTCCACCGAAGTCACCCCGGCCCAGCCGCCCCGCCGAGTGTTCCGGGTGTGGACCGTGGTTCTGGGCGTGGTGGTGTTGATCGGGGCCGGGGCGTACCTGGCCGACGTCTACCGCGACCGGACGGCGAACCGCGAGGGCGGGGTTGATGTCGCGGCTGCCCCGGCGGACGGGCCGCGGCATCCCGTGCTGATCCGCAAGCCCGAGGGGCGGCCGGTCGTGAAGACGGGGCTGACTGACCACGCCGGCCTGCCGGCGGACGTCGCGTGCGCGACCTGCCACGCCACCAGGGAGCCGAACCCCGCGGCCCGGCTTGGCGCGGACCTCAAGCTGTTCCACCAGGGGCTGCACGGGCAGCACGGCTGCCTGTCGTGCAACGCCTGCCACAACCCGACCGCCGGGTACGCCACCTTGCGGCTGGCGGACGGGCGGTCGCTGCCGTACTCCGAGGCGATGCAGCTTTGTGCCCAGTGCCACGGGCCGCAGTACCGGGACTACCTCAACGGCGCCCACGGCGGCATGACCGGATACTGGGACCTGACCAAAGGCGGCCGGTCGCGCAACACCTGCACCGACTGCCACGACCCGCACGCCCCCCGCTACCCGACCGTCCGCCCGGCCCCCGGGCCGCGCGACAGGAATCCGTCGAAGGAGGCCGGCCATGAGTGACGGGAAGCTCTCGCTGCCGGTACTCGGCGAGGTGGACCGGCGGACGGCGCTGAAGGCCGGCGCCGCGACGCTCGGCGTGGCGGCGTGGGCCGCAGCCATCAAGCCGTGGTTCGAGTGGACCGCCAACCTCAGCGTCGATGAACTGCTCCAGAAGCACTACCGCGAACTCTCCCCCGAGCAGAAGCAGGAAGTCTTTCGCCGGCTGGAGGAGGACGCCCGGCAGGAGTACGGCGCGGAGGTGGACATCGCCGACCCGCTGCCGCTGCCCGGCGTGCAGTACGCCTACGCGCTGAACCTGTCGATCTGCATCGGCTGCCGCAAGTGCGCCGAGGCGTGCCACGTCGAGAACAACCACGACCGGCCGACCAACCAGAGCTACATCCGCGTCTTCGAGATGGACAAGGGCGGCATCGACTTCGCCAAGGGGACCGCCGACTACGACCACCCGGTCCCGGCCCCGGACAAGTATTACATGCCGGTCCAGTGCCAGCAGTGCGAGAACCCGCCGTGCGTCCACGCCTGCCCGGTGGAGGCGACCTGGGCCGAGCCCGACGGAATCGTGGTGGTCGATTACAACTGGTGCATCGGCTGCCGGTACTGCGAGGCCGCGTGCCCGTACCACGCGCGCCGGTTCAACTGGCAGAAGCCCGAGATCCCCGCGGCGGAGGTCAACCCGAACCAGGGCTACCTCTCGAACCGCATCCGGCCGCAGGGGGTGATGGAGAAGTGTACGTTCTGCCTGCACCGGGTCCGGGAGGGCCGGCTGCCGGCCTGCCTGGAGGCGTGCCCGACCGGGGCGCGGGTGTTCGGCAACGTGCTCGACCCGAAGTCCGAGATCCGCTGGGTGCTCGACCACAAGCGGGTGTTCGTACTCAAAGAGGAACTCGGGACGCGGCCCCGGTTCTACTACTTCTTCGACAAGTAGGGGTGGTGGGGTGGTGAGGTGGTGGTGGCGTATTCGTTCTGATCATCTTGGACGAGTGAAGCAATGAATACTCATTCCACCACTTCACCACTTCACAACCTCACCACCTCACCACCCCACCACCTCACCAGCTACCCGCGCTTCCTACAGCGAGCGCTGGGGGTGGCGACCGACGGCACCTGGGTCTTCTACCTGTGGATGACGGCCCTGACCGCGGTCGCCCTGGTCGGGGCGAACGCCTGGGCCTTCCAGGTCCGCGACGGTATGGCCCGCACCGGGATGACCGACCACGTCTCCTGGGGACTGTACATCGCCAACTTCACCTTCTGCGTCGGGCTGGCGGCCGGCGGGGTGATGATGGTCATCCCGGCGTACCTGTACCACGATCAGGAGATGCACGATGTGGTGATCGTCGGCGAGATCCTGGCCATCGCCGCGATCCTCATGAGCACCCTGTCGGTGGTGGTGGACCTCGGCCGGCCGGACCGGTTCTGGCACCTGATCCCGGGCATCGGCCGGTTCAACTGGCCCATCTCCATGCTGACCTGGGACGTGATCGTCCTGAACGGCTACCTGTTGATCAACCTGCACATCGTCGGCTACCTGATGTACATGAGATACCTCGGCCGCAAGCCGAACCCGCGGTGGTACCTGCCGTTCGTGTTCCTGTCGATCCTGTGGGCGGTCAGCATCCACACGGTGACGGCGTTCCTGTACTGCGGGCTGGGCGGGCGGCCGTTCTGGAACACGGCGCTGCTGGCCCCGCGGTTCCTGGCGACGGCGTTCGTCGCCGGCCCGTGCTTCATCATCCTGGCCCTCCAGGTGATCCGCCGGACGACCAGCTTCCACGTCGGGGACGGGCCGTTCCGCACCCTGATCCAGATCATCCGGGTGGCGATGACCGTCAACCTGATCATGCTCGGGTCGGAGCTGTTCACCGTCTTCTACACCGGCGGCGGCCACGTCGCGGCGGCGAAGTACCTGTACTTCGGCGACCACGGGCACAACGGCCTGGTCCCGTGGATCTGGGCGGCCACGGCGCTGAACTTGCTCGGTTACGCGGCGTTCCTGTGCCCGACCGTCATGCGCCAGGCGTGGGTGCTCGACTTCGGCTGTGTCTGCTGCTTCGTCGGCATCTGGATCGAGAAAGGGATGGGGCTGATCGTGCCGGGGTTCATCCCCTCGACGCTGCACGAGATCGTGGAGTACGCCCCGACCCTGACCGAGTGGAAGATCACCGCCGGCATCTGGGCGTTCGGGCTGCTGGTGTTCACCGTCGGGCTGAAGGTCGCGATCGCCGTGTTCACCAACCAGATGACGCTCGCCCGGGAGGACCGGCCATGACGCCCTACGGCAAGACCGCCCAGCACGCCATCGCGGCCGTCAGCCGGCTGGCCCAGGCGTACGACCCGGCGAAGCGGTCGAAGCTCGGGTCGGCCGAGATTGCCGACGCCCGCGGACTGCCGCGGCCAGTGGTGGCCAAGGTACTGACCACGCTATCCCAGGCCGGGCTGGTCGCCGGCTCGCCGGGGCCGGGCGGCGGGTACTGGCTGGCCAAGCCGCCCGACCAGATCACGCTCTATGACGTGGCGAGTCTCTTCGACCGGCTGGACGAGAACCTGTCGTGCCCGTTCGGCCCCGGCTGGTGCGGCAACGGGCCGCAGTGCCCGATGCACACCCAACTCGATGCCCTCCGCGGGCAGACGGCCGAGTTCCTGAAGCGCAACACGTTCGCCGCGTTCGTCGGCTGGGACCAGCACAAGGGCGGGCCGGCCGGCAAGGCAGCCCCGGCCGGCGGCGGCATCCCGCTGAACCTCCTCAACCCCACGCCGGGACGGGCGGCGAAGTGACCCGCGTTCAGTCTGACAGTGGCTCGCCGTCGTCGAAGACGTCGCGGACCCAGGAGAAGACCGCGACCGCGGACGGGAACCCGATGGTGCTGGCGGCCAGCGCGATCACCTGCTCGATCTCCTCTCGCGTCACCCCCGACGCGAGCGCCTTGCGGACGGCGGAGTGGACGGCCCCCTCCCGCATGGCCCCGACCGACACCGCCAGCTTGACCAGCCGGCCGGCGCGGCCGTCCAGCGGGCCGCGACGCCCGGCCTCCCCGGCCAGTCGCCACGCCTCCGCCAGTTCGGGATACCGTCGCGTGAACTCGATGAAGGTGTCAGGAGGCTTCGGGAGCGGGTCCATGGCCGGCCCTCATGGGGGTGAGACGGGCGGACGGCCCGTCGGGCTCATGGTGGCATTTAATGTAATGGAGACCCCGTCGGCCCGGCGCGGTCCCGACTCCGAACAACCCCCTGGCTCCGCCACCGCGAAATCGACACGACGTCTTGATTGCCGCCGAGTCGGCGGTAGAGTACCAGTGTAAATAGGATAATATTGTCCTATTTACTCCCACCCCTGCCAGCATGTCTTCCGGAGGTGCCCGATGTCCGCAGTCAGCACCGCCAGTCTCTCCGACGGCGTGATGATCCCCGACCTGCTGCGGGCCGAACCGCGGGCCCGGGCCGTCCTCGACAAGTACGGGCTGCGGGGGTGCGGCGGGCCGAGCGGCCCGCACGAGTCGCTCGGCTACTTCGCCCGCGCCCACGGCGTTCCGCCGGGCCAACTGCTCGACGAACTGCGGGCCACGCTGGCCGCGCCGCCCGGGAGACCCGCCCCGGAACCGGGCGTCGTGCCGGCGGACGCCATCTACCGGCCGTTCTTCAAGACCGCGATCGCCGTCGTACTCACGCTCGGCGCGACGTGGGGGGCGTACCTGCTGGTGCGGATCGCCATCGCCGGGAAGTTCACCGCGGTCGGCATCCACGAGGTCAACGCCCACGGCCACGCCCAGATCTTCGGCTGGGTCGGGCTGTTCGTCATGGGGTTCGCGTACCAGGCGTTCCCGCGGTTCAAGCACACCACCCTGGCCCACCCGCGGCTGGCGTTCGCCAGCTTCTGGCTAATGGCGGTCGGACTGGTCGCCCGGTCGGTGCTGGAGCCGCTGGCCGTCGTGGTGCCGGCGCTGGTCTGGCCGACGATCGCGACCGCGGTCGTCGAGGTGGCCGCCGTCGGGCTGTTCGTGTACGTGATCGCGGCGACGTGGCGAACGGCGGGCCAGCCGCTGACCGTCTCCGACGCGTACATCGTCTCGGCGCTGGTCTGGTTCTTCATCCAGACCGTGTACGAGGGGGTGTACCTGGCCGCGACGTTCCTGACCCCGCCGGAGGGGCTGGTGGCGCTCGTCGCGACCTGGCAGGCGCCGCTGCGGGACTTGCAGATTCACGGGTTCGCGCTCTTGATGATCCTCGGGGTGAGCCAGCGGATGCTGCACCCGATGTTCGGGCTGCGGGCGCCGGCCCGACGGGTGGGGATCGCCTGCCTGGTCGGGCTGAACGCCGCGGTCGTCGGCGAATCGACGGGGCTGGTGCTGATGCGGCTGGCCGGCCGCGAGTGGGCCGGGCTGTGGTATCTGTCGGTGCTGCTGCTGGCCGGGTGCGTGGTCGCGCTGGCGGTGAACTGGCGGGTGTTCGGCCGCGCGGCCGAGACCGACCGCGGGCTGAAGTTCCTGCGGGCCGCCTACGCCTGGCTGCTGGTGTCGCTGGCCATGCTGGTGGCCCTGCCGGCGTACCAGTTCGTCCTGCTGCCGGCGTTCGCGCCGGACTCGCACGCGGCGCAGATCGGGTTCTCGCACGCCTACTACGGGGCGACCCGGCACGCGATCACCGTCGGGTTCGTCAGCCTGATGATCGTCGGGGTGGCGTCCAAGATCGTGCCGACGCTCAACGGCGTCGATCCCCGGTCGCTCACCGGACTGTGGGGGCCGTTCGTACTGATCAACGTCGGCTGTGCCCTGCGGGTGGCCGGGCAGACGGCGACGGACTTCGCGGACTGGGTGTTCCCGCTGGCCGGGGTGAGCGGCACGCTGGAGGTGACAGGGCTGGCGCTGTGGGGCGTCCACCTGTGGCGGGTGATGAACGGGGCGTATATCGACCCGCGGTTCGTCCACCGCGAGGCGGCCGGCCGGCCGATCGCGAGGGGGGACACCGTCGTGAGCGTGCTCGACCGGCACCCGGAGTTGCTGCCCGTGTTTCTGGAGTACGGGTTCCGGCCGCTGGCCAGCCCGGTGCTGCGGCGGACGGCGGCCCGCGGGGTGACGATCGGGATGGCGTGCCGGCTGGTCGGCGCGGACGAGGAGCGGTTCGTGGCCGCGCTGAACGCGAACCGGTCGGCGCCGCCGGTCGTGTCGTTGCCCGTCGTGAATGCCGTGACTGTCGCCCGGTCGCCTGACTAGGAATCAGTCCGTCATGAACCATTTCAACGGAGGGGGAGGAGCGAGATGCGGTATGGGAAGCTGTGGGCGGGGCTGGCCGCGGTCATCGTCGGGTCGTTCGGGATACTGGGCTACTACGGCGTGGAGATCTACCGGCAGGCGCCGCCGGTTCCGGACAAGGTTGTCACCGAGTCCGGGCGGGTGCTGTTCACCGGCGACGACATCCGCAACGGGCAGAACGTCTGGCAGTCGATGGGCGGTCAGGAGGTCGGCAGCGTCTGGGGCCACGGCGGGTACGTCGCGCCGGACTGGTCGGCCGACTGGCTGCACCGCGAGGCCGTCTGGCTGCTGAACCACTGGGCCGACGCCGAGCACAAGAAGCCCTACGACCAGCTCCCAACCGAGCAGCAGGCGGCCCTCCGCGCCCGACTGCAGAAGGAACTCCGACCCAACCGCTACGACCCGGCCACGAAGACGCTCACGGTGTCCGATCTGCGGGCCGATGCCGTCCGGGCGGTCGGCGGACACTACGACGCGCTGTTCGGGTCCGAGCAGTCCGACGACCTGACCTGGCGGCGCGACGCCTACGCCATCCCGACGAACTCCATCCCGGACGCCTCCCGCCGGCAGGCGATGAACGCCTTCTTCTTCTGGACAGCCTGGGCGTGCGTCACCAACCGGGCCGGGTCGGAGCGCACGGCCAGCGACCCCGCGACCGGCGTGACGTACACCCAGAACTGGCCGCCGGAGTCGCTGGTCGCCAACACCCCGACCGGGCCGACGATGGTCTGGTCGGTCATCAGCTTCGTGCTGCTGCTGGCCGGCATCGGCGCGTTGGCGTGGTACTTCGCCGCCAAGCGCGGCAGCGAGGAGCACGACGCCGGCGCGATCCCGGCGTCCGACCCGCTGACCGCCTTGAGCCCGACGCCGTCGATGCGGGCAACGGTGAAGTATTTCTGGACCGCCGCGGCGCTGTTCCTGCTCCAGATCTGCATGGGCGTGCTGACCGCCCACTACGGCGTCGAGGGGTCGGGCTTCTACGGGTTCCCGCTGGCCGACTACCTGCCGTACTCCGTCACCCGCACCTGGCACACGCAACTGGGCATCTTCTGGATCGCCACCGCGTGGCTGGCCACCGGGCTGTTCATGGCCCCGGCCGTCTCGGGGCACGAGCCGAAGTTCCAGAAGCTCGGGGTGGACGTGCTGTTCGTGTGCCTGGTGGTGATCGTGCTCGGGTCGATGGCCGGGCAGTGGGCCGGCGCGATGCAGAAGCTGGGGTTCGAGGAGAACTTCTGGTTCGGCCACCAGGGGCTGGAGTACGTGGACCTCGGCCGGTTCTGGCAACTGTTCCTGTTCGCCGGACTGTTCATCTGGCTGGGGCTGATGGTCCGGGCGATGTGGCCGGCGTTCCAGCGGGAGACGGAGGGGCGGCACCTGCTGGGGCTGTTCCTGGTCTCGTCGCTGGCGATCGCGGTCTTCTACGGGGCCGGCCTGATGTACGGCCGGCACACGAACCTGGCGATCGTCGAGTACTGGCGGTGGTGGGTGGTCCACCTGTGGGTGGAGGGGTTCTTCGAGGTGTTCGCCACGGTGGTGATCGCCTTCCTGTTCACCCGGATGGGCCTGTTGCGGACAGCGACCGCGACCGCCGCGGTGCTCTTCAGCACGATCATCTTCCTGACCGGCGGCATCGTCGGGACGTTCCACCACCTGTACTTCACCGGCACCCCGGTGGCGGTGATGGCGCTGGGGGCGACGTTCAGCGCGCTGGAGGTGGTGCCGCTGGTGCTGATCGGGTTCGAGGCGTGGGAGAACCTGACCCTGACCCGCGCCCGGCCGTGGGTGCAGGCGTACAAGTGGCCGATCTTCTTCTTCGTGTCGGTCGCGTTCTGGAACCTGGTCGGGGCTGGGCTGTTCGGGTTCCTCATCAACCCGCCGATCGCGCTGTACTACATGCAGGGGCTTAACACCACCCCGGTGCACGGGCACACGGCGCTGTTCGGTGTGTACGGGATGCTCGGCCTGGGGCTGACGCTGTTCTGCCTGAAGGGGCTGGCGGCCCGGCAGAAGTGGAAGACCGGGATCCTCTCCTTCTCGTTCTGGTCGATCAACATCGGACTCGGGACAATGGTACTCCTGAGCGTCCTGCCGGTGGGGATCCTCCAGACCTGGGCGAGCGTCGAGTACGGGATGTGGTACGCCCGGTCGCCGGAGTTCATGCAGACGCCGCTGATGGACAACCTGCGATGGCTGCGGGTGGTCGGCGACACGGTGTTCGCCGTCGGGGCGGTCGGGTACGTCTGGTTCGTACTCGGGCTGAAGACCGGGTGGTCGATCGCCTCCCCGGGCACCGACCTTCCGCCGGCCGAGGTCAACGGCGAGGTGATCGAGCCGTCAGCCCTGGGCTCGGCCCGGTAGGGCCGGCCGACTTCACCGCTGGCGGGCGCCCATGCAGACCGCGACCGGCCCCGTACCCGTGTCCGCGAACCGCCTCCAGGCGGTCATCGCGGCCGGGGCGACCGCGGCCATCGCCGCCCACCTGTTGATCCGGTACTGGCTCCGCGCCGACGAGTCGGTCGCGGGGCTGCGGGTCGCCGACCTGCCGCTACTGGCGGCGCTGCTCCTGGGCGGCAGCCCGCTCGTCATAGGCCTGGCGCGGAACCTGATCCGCGGCGAGTTCGGCTCCGACCTGCTCGCCGGCATCTCCATCGTCACGTCCGTCCTGCTCGGCGAGTACCTCGCCGGCACATTTGTCGTCCTGATGCTCTCCGGCGGTGAGGCCCTGGAGGGGTACGCCATCCGCCGCGCCTCCTCCGCGCTTCGGGCGCTGGCTGGCCGGATGCCCACCGTGGTACACCGCCGGCGCGACGGCGGGATGGAGGACGTGCCGCTGGCGGACGTGGCGGTCGGCGACGTGGTGGTCGTCTTCCCGCACGAGGTCTGCCCGGTGGACGGCACCGTGACCGACGGCCGCGGCGCGATGGACGAGTCGTACCTGACCGGCGAGCCTTATCGCATGTCCAAGGTGCCCGGGTCAGCGGTGCTCTCCGGGGCGATCAACGGCGAGACGGCCCTGACCGTCCGGGCCGACCGACCGCCGGACGACTCGCGGTACGCCAAGATCATGCGGGTGATGCGCGACAGCGAGCAGCGCCGCCCCCGGCTGCGGCGGCTGGGCGACCAACTCGGCGCGGTCTACACGCCCGTTGCGGTGGCTGTCGCCCTGATCGCCTGGGCGGCCAGCGGCGACCCGGTCCGGTTCCTGGCGGTGCTGGTGGTCGCCACCCCGTGCCCGCTGTTGATCGCGATCCCGGTGGCCGTCATCGGGGCGGTGTCGCTGGCGGCCCGCCGGGGCATCGTCATCAAGGACCCGGCGGCGCTGGAGAAGGTCGAGACCTGCCGCACCGCCATCTTCGACAAGACGGGGACGCTGACCTACGGCCGGCCGGCGCTGACCGAGATACTGCCAGCCGCGGGGTTTGCCGGCCCGGAGGTGCTGCGGCTGGTGGCCGCGCTGGAGCGGTACTCGCGGCACCCACTGGCCGCGGCCGTCGTGGAGGAGGCAGAGCGGGCCGGGCCGGTGCCCGACGCCGCCGCGGTCAGCGAGCCGCCCGGCGCGGGGCTGCGCGGCGAGGTCGAGGGGCGGACGGTCCAGGTCACCGGCCGCACCGCCGCCGAGCGTGACCCGGCGGTCGCCCGACAACTCCCGCCGCAGGCCGCGGGGATGGAGTGTGTGGTGCTGCTCGACGGCCAGTATGCCGCCACTTTCCGGTTCCGCGACCGGCCGCGTACCGACAGCGCGTCGTTCGTCCGCCACCTGGGGGCACGCCACGGGTTCGACCGGGTGATGCTCGTCTCGGGCGACCGGGAAACCGAGGTCCGCTACCTCGCGGACCGGGTCGGCATCGACCTGGTGTATGCGAGCCAGACGCCGGAGCAGAAGCTGGAACTCGTGCGGGACGAGACACGGCGGGCGAACACGGTCTTCGTGGGCGACGGGGTCAACGACGCCCCGGCGCTAACGGCGGCGACGGTCGGGGTCGCGTTCGGCCGCAACAGCGACGTGGCGGCGGAGGCGGCCGACGTGGTCATCCTCGACACCGCGCTGGAGAAGGTGGACGAGCTGTTCCACGTCGGCCGGCGGATGCGCTCGATCGCGCTGCAGAGCGCCGTCGGGGGCATCGCCCTGAGCCTGGTGGCGATGGTCGTGGCCGCACTGGGCTACCTGCCGCCGGTCGCCGGGGCCATCACCCAGGAGTTGATCGACGTGGCCGCCGTGGCCAACGCCCTGCGGACGGCGATCCGGCCGCGGACACTGACCGACTACTGACCGGCGGCGGTCGGGGACTACCTTTACACCCCGCCCCGCGGGTGTGATAACCAACGGACCGGGCCACCCGGCC